>Ga0187893_10001105_pt1 | contig 67334 bp, 64 predicted proteins | sample MA1701074metaG_FD_139574 | JGI IMG/M metagenome (GOLD analysis project Ga0187893, IMG submission 139574) | White microbial mat communities from a basaltic lava cave in the Kipuka Kanohina Cave System on the Island of Hawaii, USA - MA170107-4 metaG ...
AGGTCGCCGCCCGGCTCATCCTCTCATGCCCGTCACGTACACGCGGGGCGTTGTGGTGACCGGCCTCGCGGCGCCAACCATAGCTGCCCTCGAACGTTCATGAGCTTTCGCTGTCCGGCGAACTATAAGTATCTTGAAACCACGTAGCGCGCCGGACATTGCGCGTGGCGCAGTCTAACAGGGTTGGGTCTCCGCAGTGGGTGCCGACAAGCATCTGATCGGACAGGGAGTTAGCCTGTCCTCTCGACGCCGCGCCGACCTTGCTACGCAGACCGAGGATATCCGACGGCGTCGTCCTGGGCGGGATGGTCTGGCGACGGAGGGTCACAGTCCGAGTTGATCGGCAGGGCTTCGAACACCGGCTGGGCCCTGGTTCAGGACGTGCGTGTAAATCTGCGTTGTGGACACGTCCCGGTGGCCGAGAAGCTCCTGGACGGTCCGGATATCCCGGCCTGCCTCGAGCAGGTGGGTGGCGAACGAGTGGCGGAGCGTATGGCAGGTGGCGCGCTTCGGGATGCCGGTGCGGCGGACCGCGTCCTTGATGGCGCGCTGCACCGCGGACTCGTGAAGATGGTGGCGCCGGCGTTGGCCGGTCTCGCGCTCTACGTAGATGCGCGTGGCCGGGAAGACCCACTGCCACGTCCACTCGTGACCGGCGCTGGGGTATTTCCTGGCCAATGCCCACGGCAGCTCGACCCAGCCCGCGCCCAGCTGGAGATCACGTTCGTGCTGCCGCTTGACGGTCTCTAGGTGCGTGATCAGCTCGGGCACCACGACGGCGGGCAGCGGAACGGCCCGATCCTTTTCGCCCTTACCCGCGCGCACGGTGATCTGGTTGCGCGCGAAGTCGACGTCCTGTACGCGGAGGCGGGCGGCCGGGCGGCCTCGAGGAGGCGGAGTCCCGATCCGTACAGCAGGATGGCGATGAGACGTTGGGTTCCACGGAGCTGGCGGATGACGGCGCGGACCTCATCGCGCGTTAGTACCACGGGCAGGCGAACGGTCCGCTTGGCGCGGACAACGTCGTCGAGCCACGGGAGGTCCTGTTCCAGCACCTCGCGATAGAGGAAGAGCAATGCGCTCAGGGCCTGGTTCTGGGTGGAGGCGGCGACTTGGCCCTCGACGGCCAGAGAGGTCAGGAACTTCGCTACTTCGGGACCGCCCATCTCGAGCGGATGCCGCTTGCCGTGAAAAAGGATGTACCGGCGGGTCCACGCGATGTAGGCCTTCTCGGTGCGTCGGCTGTAGTGGCGGGTACGGACCGCCGCGCGCACGCGGTCGAGCAGGCGGGGTCTGGGGACGGGCGGGGGAGGGCCCTCGCAGACCGCGAGGGTGCGGGCGGCCGTGCCCTCCACGAAGTAGAGCACTGTTCCGGGCGGGCGAGAACGGACCATGCGAGCCGGCTCCTCTCCGTGCTCGGGCAGGGTGACTATAGCCCGGGCCACCCGAGGCCACAAGGAATCGACCCGCCTGTCTCCGAGAGGAGACAGGCGATCAGCCGCTGCACGCCCTCGAAGTGACTGTGTCAGTCTTGTTGACGGCGCACTTATTTCTTGGTACTACCTACTACATGTAGTATCTGATATAAGTATTGATTCTACATATAGTATATGGAGCGTCACATGATGATGGTGAATCACATCCCCCGAGAGCCCGCCGCGCCCGATGTCCTGACCTCGCTCCTGGCGGCGACGGATCGCGACACGCTGGTCCCCGCCCACCTCGCCGACTTGCGCCAGTCGGGGCTGTCCGATGAGACGATCCGGCTCCACGGTTTCCGCTCGGTGCCGCCGGCACTGACCGGTCGCCTGCTCGGCTTCGACTTCCCGCGCATCCGCTCGGCGATGCTCATCCCGTTTCCCGACCCGCACACGGGAGGGTTCATGCCCCATGTGCGGGTCAAGGTCTTTCCTCCGGCCCGCGACGCGGCCGGTCACCAGGTCAAGTACCTGCAGCCCCGGGGCTCGGGCGCGCGCTTGTTCTTCACGCTGGCGACCCTGGGGGCGACCCTGGGGGCGACGCTCGAGGGGACTGCACCCCTCTGGCTCGTGGAAGGCGAGAAGAAGGCGCTCGCCGTCGCCCAGCTCGGGTTGCCCGCGGTCGGGTTCTGCGGCATCGAGGGCTGGCACGCCGCGGGCTCGCGTGAGCTGCTCTCGGACTTCGACGCTGTCCAACTGGCCGGTCGCCCCGTCGAGCTGGCCCCCGATGGTGACTGGCGGGTCAATCCCCACGTCGAGCGGGGCCTGCGTGGGTTCGCCGATGCCCTGGAGCGACGAGGGGCCCGGGTCCGGATCGTGGTGTTGCCAACGGTGGCGGCCCGATGAGCAAGGTGGGACTCGACGATCTCGTCGTGGCCGGAGCCTCGGCCGAGGATCTGACCGCGCTGCCGCGCGTGGACTGGTGGCCGACGCTCGCCCCGGAAGCACTGTACGGGCTGGCCGGGCGGATCGTGGAGACGGTGGGGCCCTATACCGAAGCGGACCCGGTGGCGGTGCTGGCCCATCTGCTCGTGGGGGTGGGCAATGTGATCGGGTCGGGCCCCCATGCGCTGGTGGGCGCCGAGCGGCATCCGCTGCGGTTCTACGCGGCGCTGGTGGGCCAGTCGAGCAAGGCGCGCAAGGGGACAGCGTGGGGATTGCCGCGCTACATCCTGGGGCAGGTGGACGAGACATGGCGGCAGGCGCGGGTCAAGACGGGGCTCTCGTCAGGCGAGGGGATCATCTATCACCTGCGCGATGCCCGGCTCGAGCAGCAGCCGGTGAAGGACAAGGGCCGGGTGGTCGGCTACGAGACGGTGACGGTGGATGCCGGGGAGCCCGACAAGCGGCTGCTGGTCATCGAGTCGGAGCTGGCCACGGTCCTCAAGCGGATGGCGCGGGAGGGCAATAGCCTGTCCGGTGTCCTCCGTGACGCCTGGGACACGGGGAATCTGTCCACGCTGACGAAGAACAGCCCGTTGCGGCCCACCGGGGCCCACCTCAGCATCGTCGGCCACATCACGGAGCCGGAGCTGCACCGCTATCTGACCGAGATGGAATGCGCCAATGGCTTTGCCAACCGGTTCCTGTGGCTCTTGGTGCGGCGCTCGAAGCTCTTGCCCGATGGCCCGAGCGTGCCGGACGGAAAGCTGGCACCGCTGATCGACGAGCTGCGCGAGGTAGTCCGCTACGCCGGCAGCTTGGGGGAGCTGGCGCGGGACGAGGCAGCTACCGCCTCCTGGCGGGCCGTGTACGCCACGCTCACCCGGGAGGAGCCGGGGATGGTGGGCGGGGTGATCGGGCGGGCGGAGGTGCAGGTGCTGCGCTTGTCGATCCTGTATGCGGTGCTGGACGGGTCGACGGAGGTTCGGACGCCGCATCTCTTGGCGGCGCTGGCGGTGTGGGAGTACGCGGAGGCGAGCGCCCGGCGCATCTTCGGTGACCGGCTGGGCGATCAGGTGGCCGAGGCGATCCTGGAGGCCCTGCGAGTGCGTGGGCCCCAGACGCTCACGGGGTTGCACGCGCTGTTCGGCCGGCACCGGTCGGCGGGGGAGCTGGGGGCAGCGGTGGCGCGGCTGGAGGGGACGGGCCAGGCCCGGCGGGTGCTCAAGGAGACGGAGGGGCGGCGGGCCGAGGTGTGGGAGGCGATCGGCTGATGGGAGTGCGAAAGAAGCGAAAGAAGCGAAAGAAGGGTGGGGCGGGGGCCACCCGAGGGCCCTCCAGGGGCCGGGGGGCTTCTTTCGCTTTCTTCGCTTCTTTCGCAAAATGCGACGGCGCGAGGCGCCAAGCCGTGAGTTCGAGGGCCTCGCCCGCCCCGTCGACCTACCCGGCGAATGTCCAGCGGGGGTCAGTGACGGGAATCTCGACCTCGGGCAGCTTCAGTTCGCGGCGGACGATGTTGGCGCCCAGGCTGATGGCCACGCACTTGTAGAACGCGATGCGGCGGGCAAGCCCCTCGCGTCCGAACCCGCAGTCTGTGGACAGCACCAGCCGTTCCGGCGGGATGTACTCCAGCGCCCGCCGGATGAGCGACGCCACGAACTCGGGGGGCTCGACAGCCGCCGTCGAGTGGTTCACGACGCCGATGGCGATCTTCTTGTCGGTTCGGTACCGGGTGAGGAGGGGAAGGTCCCGGCCGTTCGTCGAGGCGCACTCCAGGGTGATGACATCGGCGTTCGTCTGCAGCAGGTGGGGGAGCGAGCGTTCGTAGGAGGGCCGCTCCCAGTGCAGCGGCTGCTGGTTGGGGTTGCCCCAGCAGGTGTGCAGCCACACCTCCGTGTCGACGCCGGCGATCTCGCGATTGACCGCCTCGGTGAAGAACTCGAGGTCCTTGTCGGTGGCCGTCCCGTTGGCGCCGGCGATGTGGTGCTGAGGCTCCTCCACCTGGATGACCCGACAGCCGGCGGCGGCCACCTCGCGGAGCTCCGCGTTGAAGATGTCGGCGAGAGCAAGCACCAGGTCGCGCTCGGAGGCGTAGTGGCGGTTGACGAGCATCTTGACGAGCGACTGAGCGGTGATGGCGCCGAACTTCACCGGCCGCGGGGTCAGCCGCTGGGCGGCCTTGAACAGGGCCGCGTACTGGAGCGCACCGCCCGTGACCGTCTCGCCGACGACCGCCGGCTGGTAGGCTTCCATCACCTCGTAGAGAATGTGGCCGGGCCGGAGTGCGCGCCAACCACCGCCCGCCGAACGGTCGACATGGCCGGCGATGCCGCCCAGACGTTCGATGACGTAGAAGAACCACGACTTGCCGCCCACGGTGAGATCGAAGCGCGAGTCGCCGTCGGTGACGATGTCGAGCCCCGCCATCTCCTGCTCTCGGACGAGGCAGGCCACCGCATCCAGGTACTGCTCGCGGAAGCGCGAGTCGCCGAGCGCGTCCTTGAAGCCGCGACCCCGCAGCTCCTCGGTGAACCAGTGTGGCCGTGGATAGGAGCCGGTGATGGTAGTTGGCAGGATCTTGTCGCGCGTCGCGTTGAGCATCGGCTACTCCAGGCCGTACTCGATCCAGTGAGCGTCGACTCGATCCAGGTCCTCCTTCGGGGGGATGGAGCGGGCCGGGAAGGTGTGCTTGCGTGTGGCGTCGACGCCGACTTTGGAGGACAGCACGGTCTTCCGCTCGAGCTGGTTCACGTCCTCCTCGGCGACGGAGGGATCGAGGGCAACGCCCGCGGTATCTCGGTTGACATAGAGGTCGTGCGCGGGCTGGACGTGCCAGGACATGGCCCACAGCACCTGGAAATAGTCGCGGACGTCGATGTCCTCGTCGACCACAACCACCCACTTGGAGAACGATGGGTCGTAAGCCCAGGCCGCCCACATGGCCCGTTGGGGGAGGGCCGGATGATCACGCCGCAGCGAGATGGCCAGGAAGGCCGCGCCCCCACCGGCCTCCAGGAGATGAACGTCGCGTACCGGGAGCCTGAGATCGCGACTCATGTGCTTGAGCAGCGCGATGTCCCGTCCGGTCCCCCGGATGCAGCTCGATTCGCTCGGCGGCATCTGGCTGAAGAAGGCCTGGTAGATGGGAGCGGTCCGGTGGGTGATGCACGTGACGTCGATCACGAAGCTCGGACCGGAGGCGCCCATGTAGCCTGTGTACTCGCCGAACGGCCCCTCGGGCTCGCGAACACCTGCGGGCACCAATCCTTCGATCACGATCTCGGCGTGGGCTGGCACCTCGAGGTCGTTGGTCTCGCAGCGCACGACCTCCAGGGGTGCCCCCCGCAGCGCCCCGGCCACCCCCAACTCGTCGCCGCGGATGCGTGCCACCGACGTCAGCGGAACGGGCGGATCGCAGCCGATCACGACCGCGCAGGGCGTGGGCTTGCCCCGCTTCTCGTTCTTCATGAGGTGCGCGTACATGTCGCGCCAGGTCGTGCTCAGAAACAGCCCGAACCGGCGCGGCCCCTGCAGCATGAGACGGTAGGTGCCCATGTTGCGCTCGCCAGTCTCGGGGTCCCGGGAGATCACGCAGGGCCCCGTCACGTAGGGTGCCGGATCCTGGCCTCGTGTCCAGATGCACAGCGGCAGCTTGGTGGCATCGGCTCGATCGCCGGTGAGAATGACGTCCTTCACCGGCCCGGTACTCACGCGAACGGGTGGGATCGGGTGACTCTGGGCCTGCGCCCACTTGTCGGCGATCTGGTCCACCGTGGTCTCGAGGGCCAGCGCATAGACTTCGGGAGATGCGCCGAGCACTCCCGCCACCAGCGGCATCTCATACCCTTTGATGCGCTCGAACATTATGGCCGGCCGGGTTGCGGGCGGAATGCGCTGGAAGACCCGGCGCATGACGGCCGCAACCTCCCAGTCGGGATCGACCTCCTTCGTCACGCGGTGCAGCTTGCCCCGCTTGTCCAGGGCGCTCAGATACTCGCGAAGATCTTGGTAGGCCATGGCAGGTCACCTCGTCCGGGGGCCGATCAGAACCAAGCAGATTGGACCGCGGGGATGATAGCATCGCCGCCCCGCTGTCTCGACCGTCACTTGATGCGGAACTCGATGGGGAGCCAGACCCACATCCCGACCGCCTCGCTGCCGCGCCGTCCAGGCTCGAAGCGCCACTGTCGAACGGCGTCGGTGGCGGCCTGGTCCATATCTGCATGCCCCGCCGACTTCGCGACGACGATTTCCGTGACGCGGCCGTCGGCCGCCACGTGAACGCGAAGCAGCGAGGTGCCCTGGATGCCGAGTCGACGAGCGGTGGCCGGATACGCTGGTTGGACCTGGTAGCCGCCGCTCGGGATCGCCGACCTGGTGATCCCAGAACTGCCGGTGCCGGAGGTATCTCCGGATCGTGAGGCGACGCCCGGCGCGTTTCCGCCCCTGGCGGCGCCACCGGTCCCCGGACCCGCCCCTGAGGCTTCGGACGATCCGCCGGGCGCTCCCGCCCGATTGGGCTGATTGGTCGACGCACGCTCGGAGCCCTCGCGAGCCACGGCACCAGCCGGTCCCTGGGGTGGCGCTCCCGGGAGCGCCTTCGGTTCCTCGACCCGCAACGTGGTCGTCGCAGGTGGCGGATCCTGCTGCGGTGCAGCCGATGACGTCTCCGGGACTTTTCCTTCCTCGAGTTTGGCTGGCTTCTCTTCAGCCTTCGCCACCCTCTCTTCGACCTTCGGTGGCTTCTCCTCGACCTTCGGTGGCGGGCGCGGCGCTTCGACCAACTGGGCGGGCGCCTCGGGCGGTTTCACCGCCTTCTCGACCGGCTTGGCCGGCATGACTGCGGGTGGTGGTTTGAGAGGCGTCGTGATCGGCTGTCGGGTTTCCTGGGAAGGCGCGGTCGTGGGTGGTGGCGGGACCTCGCGCTCGAAGCTCACAAGTTCCGTGTGGACGACGGGCAGAAGCCGCGGCACCACCGGCAGGCCGACCGCCAGGACAACAGCGATGACAAGCGCGTGGATCACTCCCGAGGCCACCACGGGCGCCGCTCGCGCCCCGGTGCGCGCGGCCAGGCACCGCAGCTCGCTCGCTCGCCGGACGGTGTCCATCGTAGGAAGAATTCAACACGAATAATACTCCGGATGGAGCGGGCCTGATCAGGAGAGGTGCTTGCCCCGGGTGGCCGGCACCAGCTGACCGTAGCGAACCCCCTTGATGGCCAGGAGCTCGTTGGCGAGCGCGCGGATGCGGCGCGCCGTCCCGCGCAGGGCAATGACCTCGAGGCACGAGTGCTCGTCGAGGTGGACGTGGAGGGCGGCCGTGATGCTGCGAAAACTGTGGTGCTGGATGTCGGTGAGCTTGTCGGCCAGGGCGCGCGTGTGGTGGTCGTATACGAGGAGCAGCACCCCCACCGTCTCCCCCCGCCGCTGCGCCCATTCCTCTTTGACCAGCTCCGCCCGGAGCAGGTCTCGGATGAACTCGCTCCGGTTCACGTAACGGCGCCCGGCCCGCAGCTGGTCCAGCGTCCGCATGAGCCGGTCGGGGAGGGAGACCGTGAAGCGGATGGTGCGATCATCAGCCATCGAGGCGGCATCGTATGTCATGAAGGGCCTGAAATGTGGTATTACTTCCCACCGTCTTGTAATACTTCTTGGCCGAGGGAACGTATGGCGCGACCGATCACGGCGTTTCTCCCTGGCTCGGATTCCTCCTTCCCTCCTGGAGCCGCGTGGCGGCGGTGCGTGGCGGCCGCCGTCTGCGTGACAATCCTCACCACTGCCGGTCCGGGCGTCGCCCAGGAGGAGCCGCTGCCGCCTCCGGAGTCCGTCCTGCCCGCCCTGATCGTGGAGGCGCCGCCGGCGCTGTCGTCCTCCTCGGAGGTCCTCATTCCCGGCAAGAGCTTCGAGCTCCGGCCTCAGGGTCGGCCAGCGGACATCCTGCGCCTGATTCCCGGCTTCGTGATCGCCCAGCATCACGGCGGGGGCAAGGCCGACCAGTACTTCCTGCGCGGGTTCGACGGCGACCACGGCACCGACATCGCCTTCTTCGCCGACGGCCTGCCCGTGAACCTGCGCAGCCACGCCCACGGGCAGGGCTACACCGATCTGCACTTCATTATTCCCGAGACCCTGGCCCGGGTCGACGTGTTCAAGGGGCCGTACTACGCGGAGTACGGCGACTTCGCCACGGCGGCGGCCATCAACTTCGTCACCCTCGACATGGTGGACGAGAACCTCGCCCAGGCGGGGGGAGGGTCGTTCAATACCCAGCGCTATCTCACACTGTTCTCGCCGACTCGCGGCGCCCTGAAGACGCTCTTCGCCGGGGAGTTCTACGCGACCGACGGGCCCTTCGATCGCCCGCAGAACTACCGACGCGTAAACGTCTTTGCCAAGGCCACGGCCGCCCTGGGCGAGGACATCACCCTGCGCGTCATCGGCTCGTATCTCTACAGCGACTGGTTCGCCTCGGGCGAGATTCCACTGCGCGCCGTCCACGAGGGGTTGATCAACCGCTTCGGGTCCATCGACAACAGCCAGGGCGGCACCACCCAGCGCTTCAACTTCAACAGCAACCTTCTGTGGAAGCCCTCGGCGAACGAGGTGGTCTCCCTCCAAGGTTATGCCTCTTACTACTTTTTGAATCTCTTCTCAAACTTCACCTTCTTTCTGTTCGACCCCGAAAACGGGGACGGCATCCAGCAGTACGACCGGCGCTGGTACGGTGGCTTCGACGGCCGGTACGAGCGGCAGGATCGCCTGTTCGGCGTGAACACCACGAGCACGGCCGGGTTTCAGTACCGGATCGACGGCCCTCACGTGGTCCTTGCTGCGCAGGCTGATCGCCACCGCCTGCCCCCCCCACCGCCTGACAGCCCTTTCCAGGCCCAGAATGCCCACATCCGCGAGCAGTCCTATTCTCCATTCGTGAAGTTCGCCCTCGCGCCGGCGGCCACGCCGTGGTTGCGCTTCGTCACCGGCGCCCGCGGCGACATCTTCACCTACAATCTTCGTGACCAGCTGGAGACTGGAACGCTCAACGGATCCGAGGTCCGGGCGATTCCCAGCGTGAAGGCCAATCTCGCCCTCGGCCCTTGGTACCAGACCGAGTTCTTCGCCAACTTCGGGACCGGATTCCACAGCAACGACGCGCGTGCCGTGATCATGGACCCGAACCTGACCGCGCTGGCGCGGGCCGAGGGCTACGAGTTCGGCGTCCGCGTGCAGCCCCATCCCAAAATCCAGGCTTCGGCGACCTTGTGGGCGCTCAACCTGGCCAGCGAGCTGGTGTTCGTGGGCGACGTGGGGACGACGGAACCCTCGGGGGCCAGCAAGCGCAAGGGGGCCGAATTCTCGACGCAGATCAAGCTGTTTGACTGGCTCACCTTCAACGGCAATTTCACGTATACCAACGCCACCTTCGACGACGGCGGCGCGGTGCCCCTGGCCCCGCGCTGGACCGCTCTGGCCGATTTCACCGCGCGGTGGCCGTGGGGACTCAGCGTGGACCTGGCCGCCCTCTATCTGGGGCCCCGATACCTCACCGAGGACCGCTCGGTGATCGCCAAAGGCTACACGCTGACGACCTTGACCGCCCGCTATCGCTACAAGGCCGTCGAGGCCTTCCTCAGCATGAACAACCTCTTCAACGTGAACTACAGCGAGGGGCAGCTCTTCTACGTCTCACGGCTGAAGAACGAGCCGCCCGAGGGGGTCGCGGACGTTCACTTCACGCCGGGGGCTCCGTTCTCGGTCTTCGGGGGCCTCGCCCTCAGATTCTAAGTCGGATATCCGCGCCCGGTTCAGCGGAGTGGCGGTCCGCCCAGGCGGGCCAGACGCTCGCGCCAGCGCGGGATGACGGCCGGATTGCGGACGTAGAGAGGTTCCTGACCTCGCAGAGCCCGTGTAACATTTTCCACCGCGGCCCCGGGCAACCGCGCGTAGAGCTCCTCCGAATGCGCCACGTTATGGGCGGTCGCGATGACCCGGGGGTGCGTCCGCAGCGGATGCCCTGGTGGGCATGGCTCCTCGCGCCAGACGTCCAGGGCGGCGCCGCCCAGATGGTCGTCGAGAGCTTTGATCAGCGCGTCCTCGTCCAGGACGCCGCCGCGGCTGGTATTGATCAGATACGCGCCCGGCTTCATCAGCGCGAACTCCTTGGCTCCCAGGAGGTGCCGGGTCTCGCCCGTCAACACCACCTGAATCGATACCACGTCGGAGCAACCCAGAAGCGTTTCCAGATCTACCAGCTCCACGCCCAGCTCGGTCGCCACGTCCTTCGAGACATAGGGATCGGTGGCGATGAGGCGGCATTCCCAGCCGGCCAGGCGGCGGGCCACCGCTTGCCCCACGTTGCCGAGACCGATCATCCCGATCGTGCTCCCACGCACCATGTGACCCGCGGGCGATATCCGGTAGCCCCCCTCCCGCATGGCCGCCCACTTGTGGGGAAGCCGCTTGATCAGGGCCGCCGCGAGCATCACCACCGCCTCGGCCACGCCAAGGACGTTCTCGGGGGTTGCCCCGAAGCCGATGACGATACCGAGATCGGTGGCTGCGTCCACATCGATGTTCTCGGTGCCGATGATGGTGCTGCACCCGACGGTGAGACGCGGGGCCGCCTGCAGTAGATCGCGCGAGTACCGCTCACGGATCCCCGCGATGAACGCGTCGGCATCCGCGAAATATTCGCCGATCTCGGCGCGGCTGAAGACGTGCGCCGCGCCGGACGCCGACTCGGGGCCCAGGACGGGCGCGCAGCCACGGGCGGCCAGACCCTGCACGATCTCCTCAACCCGCGACAGCTGACGGGAAACCACGACTTTGGGTGCCATTGGGTTCCTCCCCGTGAGGGCAGCGCTAGTGAGTATACTTCCGGAGAGCCGGCCGCCTCAGCCTTCCCGGAGACGGCCAGCACCAGTACGGAGGAGGCGCCCATGCGGGACGGCATCTTCATTGTCGACGGCGACGGCCACGTCATGGACCGGCCGCACCGGTGCTACCAGAAATATCTTCCCGAGCAGTACCGCAACCGGAGCGCCTTCTTCCCCGGCCCCTACTGGGATCGCCGCCAAGCCCCTAACGGCGATCTTGGGCGTGACCCCAATACGCCAGCAGAAATGATGGCGGACATGGACCTGGAAGGGATCGACCTGGCCATCCTGTACCCCACCACCGCGCTGGGGATCGGCCAGATTCGCGAGGTGGACTACCAGACCGCGCTCTGCCGGAGCTACAACAACTTCATGGCGGATTGGTGCGGCGCCAATCCCCAGCGGCTGAAGGGGGTGGCTCTCGTGCCATACCTCGACCCCCCCGAGGCGGCGCGCGAGCTCGACCGCGCGGTATCACGGCTCGGTCTGGTCGGGCTCATGTTCCCGACCTTCATTCCGGGCCGGAACGTGGCCGACCCATTCTTCTGGCCCATCTACGAGGAAGCCGAGCGCCTCGGGGTGCCGGTAGCCATGCACGCCACGGGCAGCGAAACGGGTGATCTCTACCGCTTCAGTAATTTCCTGGCCGTGCATACGTGGACTCACGTGCCGGAGCAAATGGTCTCGCTGATCAGCTGCGTTTACGGGGGGATCTTCGAGAAGTTTCAGCGTCTTCGGGTCGGCTTCATGGAGTCCGGGGCAGGGTGGATTCCCTTCTTCATGGAGCACCTGGACGGTGAGTTCGAGAAACGTCCGGGCGATGCGCCGCTGTGCAAGGCCAAGCCCAGCGAGTACATGACGTGCGGCCGCGCCTACTTCGCCTGCGAGCCCGAGGAGAAGACGATCCCGTACGTCGTCGGGTGGATTGGCGAGGACAACATCCTGTACGCCTCCGACTATCCGCACTGGGATAGCGAGTGGCCCCACACGGTGGACGAGCTGATCAAGCGAGACGATCTGACCGCGGACGTGAAAGCCAAGATCCTGGGGCGCAACGCGCTGGGATTCTACGGGCTGCCCGCGCCAAAGGAGACTCGGTAGCGTCATGGCCACCCAACTCGAGACCGTCACCACCCGAACGGAACACGCGCGCGAGTACCGCATGGAGGCCCACCAGGCGGCCGAGGCCATGATGGCCTCCATGAGCCTGAACGGCATCGACCGATTGTGGTTCGTGTCGGGCACTGAACTGGCGTTCTTCCAGGAGAGTGCGGTCAAGCACCGAGCCCTCGGCAAGCCGACCCCCCAGCTCATGACGATGACCCACGAGAATGCCGCCCTGGCCGCCGCCTGTGGCGAGACCGTGGTGACTCGCCGCCCCTCGGCCACCGCCTTTCACGTGGAGTGCGGGCTGATCAACGCCGGCGGAGCGATCCACAACGCCGATCGCGGCCACTATCCCGTGCTGATCATGTCCGGCTATCCGCCGTCGGCCGAAGCGGGTCGAGTGCCGGGAGCGCGCAACTCCTACATCCAGTGGTACCAGCAGATTCGCGACCAGGGTGAGCTGTTACGCCAGTACGTGCGCTGGGACCACAAGCTGGCTGCCTACGACAATGCCGGATTGGTGATCAGCCGCGCGGTCCAGGTCATGACCAGTGAGCCGCGGGGTCCGGCCTATCTCGCGGTGCCACGCGAGTCGGCCATGGCGCGCATGGAGACAGCGCGGTTCCCTCTCGCCGATCATTTGCGTCCGGCGGGAACCCCCGCTGCCGACCCGGCCGAGCTGCGCCAGGTCGCCGAATGGTTGCTCGAGGCCGAGAACCCGCTCATCTGCGTGTCCCGCTATGGGGACAATCCAGCCGCGATCTCGGCCCTCCAGGAGCTGGCAGAGGCGCTTGGGGCCCGTGTCATGGCCGACCCCTTTCGCATGAACATGCCCGGCCAGCACCCGTTGCTGCGCGGGGCGCCGGGCATCGCCCCTACGCCGCCCGATACCGATTGTGTGCTTGTCATCGACGCGGTCGTCCCCTGGCAGCCGTGGGCGTTCGAGATCGACGGGGTGAGGCGAATCATTCGGCTGGCCGTTGACCCCATCGAGCGCATGACGCCCATCTATGAGTTCCCGTCCGACCTGTCGATCACCGCGGACCCCGCCAAAGCTGTCCCCGCGCTCCTCGAGGAGCTGCGCTCGCAAATGACGAGCGAGGGACGCCGCCGCTGTCAGGCACGGCTGGCGCGCTACCAGACGGAGGGCCGGCGGCGACTGGAGGCGGCCGTCGAGAGCGCGAACGCCGATCAGGCCACCGGCGTCATCTCACCGCTCTGGCTCAGCTATCAGATCGGCCAGGTTCTTTCCCCCGAGACGATCATTACCCACGAGCTGGTGGATTCGTCGATGTTCAACCGCTCACGGCCGGGAACCCTGATCGGCACTGGCGGCTCGAGCATTGGCTGGGCGGCGCCGGCCGCCGTCGGCGTGAAGGTCGCCGCCGGCGATTGTCCGGTGGTGGCCTGTGTGGGCGACGGCTCCTGGATGTTCGGTAATCCCCAGGTGACGGCGTGGGCCTCGGCCTTCCACAAGGCGCCCGTGCTGTTCGTCGTCTGGAACAACCGCGGCTATCGCACGGGCACGGCCGAGGTGTTGCGCACCTATCCCGAGGGCTACGCCGCGAAGGGGCGTGACCTCACGGGTGGCTGGTTCGATCCCTGCCCGAACTACTCGGGAGAAGCGGCCGCCAGCGGAGCGTACGGCGAGAAGGTGACGGATCCCAACGAGGTCGGGCCGGCATTGCGTCGCGCCCTCGGGGCCATCGAGCGCGACGGCGTGCCGGCCGTGCTCGACATGTGGATGCCCAAGCTGGTGACAGGCGAGGTATAGACCGGTATGACCTTGCGCTTCGGAGTCTTCGACCACATCGAACCCGTACCCGGACTCGGACTGGATCGGATCTATCGCGAGCGGCTACTCCAGATCGAACGCTTCGACCTAACCACTTTCCACGCCTATCACCTGGCGGAGCATCACACCCCCGCCATCCACAGCCTGGCTCCCTCGCAGAACGTGTTCCTCGGCAGCGTCGCCCAGCGGACTACCAGGCTGCGCTTTGGCCCGTGTGTCTACGTCCTGCCCTTGCACCATCCCCTCCGGCTGATCGAGGAGATCAGCATGCTCGACAACTTGAGCGACGGTCGCCTGGAGATCGGGGTCGGGCGGGGAGGCGTCATGGAGGCCTACTTCTGGGGCCAGGAGGCTGACTCCGAGACCAACTACGCGCGCTACGTCGAGACCCTGGCCATCATGCGGGAAGGGCTCAGCCATGAGCAGCTGACGTACGCGGGGCGCTTTCATAGCTTCGACAACCTGCCCATGTACTTGCGCCCGCTGCAGAAGCCCTACCCACCCCTCTGGTACATGCGCAATCCGGTCACGGCCGCCATGGAGGGTATGCACACCATTCTGGTTGGCTCCCTCGACACCCTGCGGGCGGCGGTGCCGCGGTATCGGGCCACCTGGGACGAGCATCAAGGCGGGGGACCGACAGTCCAGGGCGATGAGCCGATGATCGGTCTCGTGGTCCACATGGTGGTGGCGGATTCGGATGATGAAGCCATCCGGCTTGCCACCCCGGCCTGGGAGAAGTACCGCTGGAACCTGGCCGCCCCCCGCCGCCTCGAAGCGGAGCGCCGCGGGCTCACCCAGTTCATGCACAGCAAGGACGGCTCGTTCGGCTTCGTCGGCGAGCGGCCGGCAGGCCTGCCCACCCGCGAGACGCGTCGGGACATCGACGCCGAGCTGGAGCGCTTCGACCAGCAAAAGCAGCGGCCTCATCCCAACCGGGTGGGTGGAGTGGCCCTGGCCGGGTCCCCGCACGCGGTGCGTGAGTATATGGATGAATATGTGGCGACGGGGGCCAACTATTTCGTGTGCTCCTTCCAGTGGGGTGATCTCAGCCACGAGCAGGCCATGCGATCCATCGAGCTGTTCGCCACCGAGGTGATGCCGGGCTACGCGACGGCCGTTCCGGCCGCGCGCGCGTAGGGTCGGCATCGAGATCGGCCAGGCGCATGCACATCGTCGTCAACGCACGCAACGGATCGCGCGAATTCGCATGCGACCCCGGGGAGAAGATTCTCCACGCCGGACTTCGGCGGGGATTCGAGCTGCCGTACGAGTGCGCGACCGGCACATGCGGTACCTGCAAGGCCCGGCTGGTGACGGGACGCGTGGAGAGCGCATGGCCGGAGGCCCCCGGCGGTCGCTACCTGAAGAGCGCGGCCGAGTTCCTCATGTGCCAGAGCACCGCCCACGAGAGTTGCACCCTGGAAGTGGGGGGCACCCTGAAGTCACCCGTGCCGAGCCCCCCCGCCCCCCGCGCTCTGGACGGCGTCCTGGGCGCCTGTCGCCGCCTGACCCACGACGTGGCGGCCTTCGACATCGCCCTCGACGAGCCCATCGACTTCGAGGCCGGCCAGTTCGCCCTGGTCATGGTGCCGGGCATCAGCGGGGCCCGGGCCTACTCCATGGTGAACTTCGAACGCGGCGCCCGGCGCTTGTCGTTCGTGGTAAAGAAGAAGCCGGGAGGCGCGGTGAGCGAATGGCTCTTCGGCCGGGGTGTCGAGGGTACGCGTCTCGGGCTGTTCGTGCCCGTCGGCCACGCGACCTTCCAGCCGGGTTTGCCCCGGCACCTGCTCTGCATCGCGGGAGGCAGTGGGATTGCTGGCATGATGTCGATCCTCGCCCTGGCCTGTCAGGCGGGTCACTTCGCAGCGTGGAATGGCCACGTGTTCTTCGGCGTCCGCACCGTGCGTGACGGCTTCTTCCTCGACGAGCTGGAGGCGTTCCGGGGGCGATATCCGGAGCGGCTCGGGATCACCGTCGCGCTGTCGGACGAGGACGTACCGGACTCGCTGTCCACGGCCTACCCGGACTTTGCCTTCGCGCGGGGCTTTGTCCACGCGGTGGCCGGCGAGCGCATGCAGGGCCGCTACGCCGACGTCAGGGCCTACGTGGCCGGTCCGCCTCCCATGGTCGACGCCAGCCTGCGCCTGCTCCTGCGTGAGGCGCGGCTGGCGCCGACCGATGTCCGCTATGACAAGTTCAGCTGATGGAAACCCAGAGCACCTAGAGGAGCGATGATGGGCCAGTACGATCGTCACGTGTTCGTGTGTACGAGCGGCGAGACCTGTCCAACCCAGGGCGACACGGAAAAGTACGTGAAAGTCCTCCGGGACGGCGCCCGCCAGGCCGGCAAGCAGATCGAGGTGCGGGTCAACAAGGCCGGCTGCTTCTCGCAGTGCGGTCACGGCCCCATGATCGTCGTCTATCCCGAAAACGTGTGGTACGCCGGGGTCCAGGAGTCGGACCTGGCGGAGATTCTCAGCTCTCACATCGTGGGCGGCCGCCCCGTCGAGCGACTCGTCTATGCGCCCGGCGTGCGGGGGGCGAACAAGGTCAGCACCGAGGAGCACACGACCGCCCCGGCGAATCCCGCGCCCACGACCCCTCGCGCGGCCGCGGCGGGGTGGACGCGCGTGTGCCCGGTGGGGGCAGTCCCCGTCAAAGGCCTGAAGGAATTCGCCGTGAACGGGACCAATGTCCTCATCGCCAACACGACGAATGGCTTCGTGGCCTATCAGGCGCTCTGCCCGCACGAGGCGGTGGCGCTCGAACAGGGTGTCCAGGATGGATCCGTCCTCACCTGCCTTGAGCACCTGTGGCAATTCGATCTGCAAACAGGAGCCCCGTTGGGTGACGCCGAGGTCGGGTTGACGGGGTACCGGCTGAAGGAAGAGGGGGGCGACCTCTACATCGAGCTGAAGCACTGAGGGCGCGGGGGCGTCTTCATCTGAAGGCCGGCATGACCTCGTGGGTGAGGATGTGCAGGCTGCGCGTCTCGAGCTCCGGCGGAATGCGGCCCCCGGGGTTCAGCTCGGCGACGATACCGTCGAGCCCGAGTTCCTCGCGGAGATACGTGAGGCGGTCGATCACTTGGGCGGCGGTGCCGAAGGCCACCTTCCTGGCGAGAATGTCGTCGTAGGAGAGGCTGGCCATGCGCTCGGCCTGAAATCGGCGCCGCTCGGTGGGGCCGGCCCCGGCCCGTCCCACCGCCGACCGCGCGAGCTCCGTCTGCCGGGCAAAGAACGAGGTGAGGCTCTCGCGCGGCTCCTCGCGCGCGCCCTCTTCGGAGGGGGAGGCATAGACGGGGATGCGCAGATAGACGCTGGGATGGCCCGGATGGCCGGCCTCACGCCAGGCCTGCCGGTAGGGCGCGAGCTGAGCCTGCAAGTCGGGCAGCTCGGTGGTGCGGAGACCGACAAAGATGGGCAGGCCCAGCCGGCCCGCGGCCGGAAACGTCTCCTCGCTGGTGGCGGCCATCCGGATCGGTGGATGCGGCACCTGGTAGGGACGGGGAGCCACCGTGGCATTCTGCACCCGATAGAACTCGCCCTCGTAGCTGAACGGCTCGCCCGTCCACGCCTTACGGATAATCGTGAGCGCCTCGCGAAAGCGGGCCTGACTCTCCCCATAGGGCACGCCATAGGTGTCATACGAGCGCACCACTCCGCTGCGGCCGATCCCGAACTCGAAGCGGCCTTGGCTGATGTGATCCACGGTCGCCACTTCCTCTGCGATGCGCAGCGGATGATTCAGGGGAAGGACCTGGACGGCGGTGCCCACGTGGAGGCGCTCGGTGCGGGTGGCAATCGCGCTGGCTACCTGGAGCGAGGCGGAGATCACCGACCGAGCGGGGGTGAAGTGGATCTCGCCGAGCCAGACGCAGTCGATGCCCCAGGCTTCGGCCCGGTCGGCCACCTCGAAGATGTCCTGGAAGGCCGAGGTCTGGGTAGCGCCGTGCCGCATCTCCTCCACGAAGAGCCCGAAGTGCACGATGTCTCCCTCCCGGCGTCGATACTGACCCCTCGCCCGCAGTCCGTCAAGGCAGCGCCCCCGCCGTCGCGGCGGCCATTTGTCCGACGGCGGAGGTTGCCCTATGATCCGTGAGGCTTGCACTCAACCCACTGACGGAGACTGATCGGCATGGCTGACAACGGTGGCGCGCTTCCCCTGGGACGCTTCTCGGTGCTCGACCTCACCCGCGCCCGGGCCGGCCCGACCTGTGTTCGGCAGCTGGTGGACTGGGGTGCTCGGGCCATCAAGATCGAGATGCCGGGCGGACGATCCGGAGACGGCATGGGCGGCAATCGTCACGGCTTCGACTTCCAGAACCTGCATCGCAACAAGCGCGCCATGACCCTGAACCTGAGAGAGCCGGACGGGGTGACCATCTTCAAGCAACTCGCGCGCAACACCGACATCGTGGTGGAGAACTATCGGCCAGACGTCAAGCGGCGTCTCGGCATCGACTACGAGAGCCTGCGTTCTCTGAATCCGCGCCTGATCTACGGCAGCATTTCGGGCTTCGGACAAAGCGGCCCCTATCGCGATCGGCCGGGGGTCGATCAGATCGCCCAGGGGATGGGCGGCCTGATGTCCATCACGGGCCTCCCCGGGCAAGGCCCGGTGCGCGTGGGCATCCCCATCGCCGACCTGTGCTCGGGCATCCTTCTCGCCCAGGGCATCCTGGTGGCGCTCCTCGAGCGCGAGGTCACCGGCCAAGGGAAATGGGTGCATACCTCGCTGCTGGAAGCGATGCTCTCGATGCTCGACTTTCAGGCCTCCCGCTGGCTGATGAGCGGCGAGATTCCGCCCCAGGCGGGCAACAACCACCCGACGGGCATCCCCACCGGCGTCTTCGAGACGAAGGACGGTCACATCAACATCGCCGCCGCCGGCGACGAGATCTACGAGCGGTTCTGCCGCGCCCTCGAGCGACCCGATCTCAAGACCGACCCGCGGTTCGCCACCTCCCGCGCGCGGTCCATCAACCGCGACGGGCTGATGGATGTCCTGATGCCGGTGACCCGTCAGAAGACCAGCGCCGACTGGGTCACGATCATGAACGACGCCGGCGTGCCCTGCGGGCCGATCTATCGGATCGACGAGGCCTTCGCCGATCCCCAGGTACGGCACCTGCAGATGGCGCAGCCCGTGCCCTCCCCGGCCCTCGGTAATCTCACGATTCTGGGCCACCCCGTCTCGCACGGAGAGCGGCGGCAGCCCATCCGGACCTCGGCCCCCGAGCTCGGTCAGGACAACGAGGAGATCCTCACCTCGCTCGGCTACACCAAGGACCAGATCGCCGACCTGGCCGCCCGCGGCATCATCTGATGAAGATCACCACGCTCGACACCTACTTTCTGTCGGCGCCCCTGCCGCAGGCGGTCCGCACGTCCACGCATACGATCAGCCGGGTGAGCGAGGTCATCGTCAAGCTGACGACCGATGCGGGCCTGGTGGGCATCGGCGAGGCCCACGGCCCTTTCCTTTTCCAGGGCTCCGAGGGCCTGCGCACGGTGAACGATATCCTGCAAGCCATCACGCCGCTTGTGATTGGTGGCGATCCCTTCGACGTGGAGCGGATCTGGCAGGACCTCTTTGCCCTGACCTACCGGAGCGTGCGGGGCATCCCCGCGCTGGCTCGTCAGCAGCGGCCGCTGGTGACGGCCATGAGCGCCATCGACATCGCGCTGTGGGATCTCAAGGGGAAGGCCATCGGGCGACCCGTGTACGCCCTGCTGGGTGGGGCGTTGCGCCAGCGTGTGCCCGCCTACGTGACCGGCTTCTACTATCGGGATGGCGAGCGGCCCGACGATCTCGTGCGCGAGGCGGCCCTGTACATGGAGCATGGCTACCGGACCATCAAGGTGAAGGTGGGAGGCCTGACGCCCCACGCCGATGCCGAGCGGGTGGGCCGGATCCGCAAGGCGGTGGGAAAAGACGTGGCGATCATGCTCGACGCCAACCAGGGCTGGGACCTGTCCACCGCCGTGGAGGCCGCGCGCCTGTGCGCGCCCCACGACATCTTCTGGCTGGAGGACCCCATGCCCTGGTACGACGAGCGTCAGACTCTCCGGCGGCTGAAGGAGACCGTCGACATCCCCATCGCGGCCGGGGAGACGGAGTACAGCCCGTTCGGCCTGCGAACGATGGTGGCGGAGGGTCTGGTCGACTACCTGATCATCGACTCGACCTGGGCCGGAGGATTGACCACCTGGCGTAAGGCAGCGGTGGTGGCCGAGCTCTACCAGGTGCCGCTGGCCGCCCATCACGATCCGCAAATCCATGTCCACGCGGTGGCAGCCAGCCCCACCGGCTTCATCCTGGAGTCGTTCGCCGATCCCACCCGCGATCCGCTGTGGTTCGAGCTGTTTCGAGAGCGCCCCCGCATCGTCGACGGCTACATGGCGCTGCCCGAGGCGCCGGGACTCGGTCTCGAGCTACGCGAGGAGACCCTGGAGAAATACGGAGTGAAGCTTGGCTGACCGGGAAGTCGACGTCAGCCGTGAGCCAGGCAGTAGCGGGCGACCTCTTCGTGCGTCGCAAACCAGACGCCGTCCACCCGCTTGATGTGCTCGATCAGCTCCGCGAGCAGGGTGATCCGCGAACGGTGCCCGATGATGTGTGGATGCATGGTGAGCAGGAAGAGACCGCCTTCGGCCACCGCCCCCTCGAACTCCGCCTTGAAGATGTCCAGCACCGTGGCGGGCGCGCGGTTCCTGACAAAATAGGGGGCGTCATCCTTGATCCACTCCACGGGTAGCTCGACGATCCCGGTCGGCTCGCCGTCCTCCAGCAGCTCGTACGGCTCGTCGTCGGCCATCAGCGACGAATCGTAGAGGAGGCCGAGCTCGCGGATCAGCCCCACCGTGGTGGGGCTGAAATCCCAGGCGGGCACCCGTACCCCCACCGGGCGTCGGCCCGCGATCTTGGCCAGCGTCTCGTACGCGCGCCGCATGAGGTCGCGCTCCACCGTTTCGGTGAGCTGGCCCGGCATCTCGTGGATCCACCCGTGCATGGCGACTTCATGGCCCTCATCCACCAGGCGCCGCTGCTCATCGGGATGGAGCAACGCCACCACGGCCGGCACGAAGAAGGACGCGCGGATGTCGTGGCGACGCAGGAGGGCGAGGATGCGCGGGATGGCCGCCCGCGCGCCGTACTGCCCCTGGGAGAGCGGACCGGGTGACATCGAGCCGTGGCCCAGGGTGGACGTCTCGTGGTCGGAGTCGAACGAGAGCGCCACACACACCCGGGCGCCATCCTTCCAGCGCACGGGGTGGAGCGAGCGCCCGGCCCGGATCTTCTCGATGGCGCCGCGCCATCGATGCTCCTCCCACCGCCAGGCGGGATCGGCGTTGGAATCGTGTCGAGCCATCCCGTACCCATAGTCTGGCCGCGCGGCGCCGTCAACCGTGTTCCTTCACTTAGAATCCGAGGGCGAAAAGGAGGGCCGCGCGGACCTCGGACATCTTCCCAGGACTCACGGTGGCGATGAGCGGCCCCACCTTGGCCCGGGTGACGGTCTGCACATGGTCGAGGTTGACCGCGCAGTCCCTCGGCATTCCATCAGCTTGGGTCAGCCGCACTTCGGAGGGGATCTCCCGGATGGTCGAGGTCACGGGAGCGACGGTGACCTCACCGAGGAACTCCAGAGCCGAGTTTCGGGTGAGAATGAGCACCGGGCGCCGCTTGTCCGGCGTCGAGAACCTGTACCATCTAACCTCGCCTCGCCTCATCGGTCGCCCCAGGTCTGCTCGCCCTCCCATCCATCGAACTCGCCTTTCCGCACCGGAGCCTTGGCGTAACCTTCCCGGTGCCGCTTCTCCAGTTCCCGCGTGCGAACTTCGCGAAGGGCCACCCGGAGCGCATCGCGGGTGAAGGCCGAGCGGGTGGTGCCGAGCCGCTTGGCCACCCGGTCGACCGCCGTGACCAATTCTTCGTCCAGCGTCATCTGCACTGTCCGCATCGTCCTTCCCCTCGTGGAATAGCTATGACTCTAGCTACTACTATTCTACACACGAAGGCGGCTCGACCGAGTCTACGACGGCTCCCGCGCCCGGGGTGTCTTGACAGCGCGCGGGCGCCGGATGAGTATCGTGCCCGGCGAAGACCAAAGCGGCCCGCGCGAGGTTAGAGCAATTGAGATCGCTGCGGATCGGCTGAGCTTCGCCGCCGTGAGTCGATGTTGCAGCCAGGCGGTATGACGAGAGGGGAGGAGCATGAATCGGACATGGGGTCGTGGAAGGCGGTTCATCGGAGTGATCATGGTCGTGGTGAGCGTCTGGCTGGGGAGCGGCGGCCTCGATCGGGCCAGCGCTCAGGCCAAGCCGGAAGGAGAGATGCGCTGGGCGCTGTACGTGACCATGCCTCCCGCCTGGTTCGATCCGGGCGAGGTCACGGGCATCATCACGCCGTTCTGGGTCCTCTATGCCCTGCACGACGCCTTGGTGAAGCCCATGCCGGGCAACCTCATGAGCCCCAGCCTGGCCGAGTCGTGGACGGTGAGCCCGGACGGGCGTGTCTACGAGTTCAAGCTGCGCGAGGGCGTGAAGTTCCATAACGGCGATCCCTTCACGGCGGAGGACGTGAAGTTCAGCTTCCTGCGCGCCAAGGGCTCCAAGATCCTGCGCGAGAAGGTCAAGGAGGTCACGGTCGTCGGTCCGCATCGGGTCCGCTTCCAGCTACACGAGCCGTGGCCCGACTTCATGACCTTCTACGGCACCCTGGTCAGCGGGGCCGGCTGGATCGTCCCCAAGAAGTACGTCGAGCAGGTGGGTGACGACGGCTTTCGCAAGCAGCCCATTGGTCTCGGCCCCTACCGGTTCGTGAGCTACACGCCCGGCGTGGAGCTGATCATGGAGGCCAATGAGAGTTACTGGCGGAAGATGCCGAGCGTGAAGCGCCTCGTCTACAAGATGGTTCCCGACGCGAGCACGCGGCTGGCCATGCTGAAACGGGGAGAGATCGACCTCGCCTACCTCCTGGACGCCCCCATGGCCATGGAGGTCAAGCGCGATCCTAATCTGAAGCTGGCCTTCTCGGGGGCCATCGGGGTGTTCTTCATGGACTTCTTCGACCAGTGGGATCCGAAGTCCCCCTGGCACGATCGCCGGGTGCGGCTGGCCGCCATGCACGCCATCGACGCGCGCTCGGTGAACGAGGCCGAGAACCTCGGCGCCTCGCGCCTCACCGGGAGCCTGGCGCCCCGTTCCTTCGAATTCACGCTCCCCCTCGAACCCTATTCGTACAATCCGGCGCGGGCCAAGCAACTCCTGGCCGAGGCCGGGTATCCGAACGGCTTCGACGCCGGCGACCTCTATCCGTATCCTCCGTACTTCTCGATGGGGGAAGCGGTGGCGGGGTATCTGGGCGCCATCGGCATCCGGACGAAGCTCAGGACGATGGAGCGCGCGGCCTTCGTGTCGGCCTGGGCGTCGAAGAAGCTGAACGGCGTGTGCGTCTGCATCAGCGCCCTCTATGGCAACGCCGCCTCCCGCATGTCGGAGTTCGTGCCGAGTGAGGGGATGTTCTCGCGCGGCGCCGATCCCGATGTCGACACGCTTTACAAGCAGCAAGGTCGTGAGACGGATCGGAAGAAGCGGGAAGCGATGCTGCATCGCATCCAGCAGCTGATCTACGAGCGCGTACGATTCGGGCCGATCTACGAGTACATCTGGCCGAGCGGGGTAGGGCCGCGGGTGACCGAGCCTGCCCTGCTGCTGATCGACCCCTATCCGTGGTCGGCGCCGCTGGAAGAGGTACGCCTGAAGCCGAGGTGACGGGGCTTATCGCCGCGTCAGCTCTTCCCGAAGACGCCGGGCGACGATGATCTCGTCGCCCGGCTGCAGATTGATGGGATCGACGGCGATCTCGTCGACGTAGCCGCCCTGATGGGCTCCCTGCTGCACATAGATGTGGGGCTCGCCCTGGGCCAAGGCCACCTGCACGGCGTGAGGGGATGGCCCGTCCCAGTCCGGGGTGAAGTACACGACGGCGTGAGGGATCACCCGGTTGACGGGATCGTGCTCCACGACGACGCGGAGGCCTGGGATGCTCGCCAGCGCCTCGACGATGGTCGTGCAGACGTCGGCATACCGCTTCATCTCGGCCGCCTCGTCCTCCGCCATGAACAGCTCGAGCGCCGTCACCAGGCCCGCGACCTCCTCCTTCGACGTCTTCGCCGCCCGGCCGAGAGCCTGGTTGGGGCTGGCGTTGAGTGCGGCAGCTCGCACCAGGTCGCGGCGGCCGGCCAGGATCCCCGTGGACTGGGGGCCGCGGATTCCTTTGCCTCCGCTGAAGCTCACCAGATCGGCGCCGAGGCGGAGGAACTTCGTCAGGTTCTCGCGCGGCGGCAGCATCGAGGCGGCGTCCACGATGACCGGCACCCCACGGCCATGGGCGATGGTGATCACCTGGGCGAGGGGCAGGATACCCGGCGGGCTCGTGAAGGGCGAGACCAGGTAGGCGACGGCCGCCGTCCGCTCGGTGATGGCGTCCTCGAGCTCGAAGGGCTGGGTCCGGCGGGCGAGGCCGATCTCCACGAGGACCCCGCCCGCCACCCGGTACGCCTGATCGTAGGCGAACCGATGGGCCCGCTGAATGACGATCTCGTTCCGCATCCCGCGTGTATCGGGCAGGCGAGTAATCTTGCCCTGGTCGTCGCCTGCCATGCAGGCCGCGGCCTGCAAGATGAGGCCGGCGCTGGCGCCCGCGGTGACGAACGCCGCCTCGGCCCCGAGCATGCGCGCGATAGCGACCCCGGCCGCTTCGTTCAGCTCGTCGAGGTTCACGAGAGCCAGCGAGGCCTCGCGCATCGCTTCCAGCGCTTCGGGGCGTAGAAGCGAGCCGCCGTAGCGCGTGGTGGTGCCCGCGCCGTGAATGACAGGACGGACGCCGAGCCGCCGGTAAATTCCGGGCACTGGCCTCGGGGAAGGGGAGATGGAAGCCATTCGGGTGCTCTGCATCCGACAGTCTATCCGAGATCGGCGGATTGCGCCCAGGGTCCTTGACGCCGTCGCCGTGTCGGCGCAGTATCGCTGCCGGCAGCGCAGGCTGTGGAGAACGTGGGAGAGGACCCAATGGACTTCGGAATCTTCCTGGAGCAGACACGGCGGGGGATCGATCAGGACGGTGCGTTCCGAGAGATGTTCGAGGTCGTGGACGCCTCGGAGGCGTGGGGGCTGGATATCGTGTGGTTGGCAGAGATGCTCGTCAACCCCGCCCGGTCGGTGCTGTCGGCGCCGCTTCTGGTGGCGAGCTGGATCGTGGGCCGCACCACGCGGGTACGGGTCGGCACCGCCGTTCAGCTCTTGCCCCTGAACCACCCGATTCGTGTGGCCGGAGAGATCACCACTCTGGATCATCTCAGTCAGGGGCGGTTCGACTTCGGCATTGGCAGGAGCGGGTCGCCGCGCGCCTACGATGCCCTCGGTGTCCCTTACGAGCAGAGCCAGGAGCGGTTCTTCGAAGCGCTGGAGATCATCCTCCGGGCCTGGAAGGGTGAGTCCTTCAGTTACGAGGGCAAATACTATCGATTCGTGAACGCGGCCGTCGCTCCCCGCCCCTATCGCCCGCCGCACCCGCCGGTCAGGATGGCGGCGACCACGCCGGACACGTTTCCCCGTGTGGGTCGGATGGGGCTGCCCATTTTCGTCGGACTGCGTGGCATGAGTACCCTGGAGCTGGCCGAGAGCCTGCAGGCGTACCGGGCCGCCTGGCGCGAGGCTGGGCACGCCGGCCACGGCGACGTGTGCCTGCGCATCCCGGTGTATGCCGCTCCCACCGAGCAGGCCGCCCTCGAGGAGCCGCAGGAGACGATTACGTACTACTTCCAGCGCCAGGCCAACCTCACGAGGGCGCCCATCGGTCGGGCCGGCACCGGGGCGGTGGAGTTCCGGGAGTCACAAGCCGCCCGGCTGTCCAGTCTCAGCTACGACGACATCTTGAAGACCAAGGTCGCCTTCGGGACCGCCGAGAGGCTGATCGACCGCCTGCGCGGACTGAGAGAAGAGCTGGGGCTCACGGGGATCGCGGCCGAGCTGAACCCCGGGGGACTCCTGCCCCTCGCCCAGGAGAAGCGGAGTCTCGAGATCCTGACCAAGCAGGTGATGCCCGCCTTCAAGTAGGGACCGGACGGGTCCCGAAGGCGGAGTGAGGGGGCGAGGTGGCCATGTACGCGGTAACCTACGTCGAAGTCATGCCAACCGCCACCGCCGAGGCCCTCGCCCTCCTCACGCGGTACCGGGAGGCGATCCGCCGGGAGGACGGCAATCGGCGGGCCGAGGTGATCCAACGGATCGGCCAGCCTCAGCAGTTCGCCATCCTCGAGGTCTGGGGGGATCTCACGGCCTACACGGCGCATGGTCACGGGACGAACTCCACGAGCATGCGAGAGAAGGTTGCGGCCATCCGCAACGCTCCCACTGACGAGCGTGTGCACACAGGCCTGTCCGTGGGCCCCGTCGAGTCGAAGCCGGGGGCGGGCGCCGTCTACGTCGTGACCCATGTCGACGTCATTCCACCGCGCAAGGACGACGGGGTCGCTGCGCTCCAGCAGCTGGGCGACGCGAGTCGCCTGGAACGCGGCAACCTTCGCTTCGAGGTCGTGCAGCAGAGCAATCGGCCGAACCACTTCACGGTCGTGGAGGTCTGGAACAACGCGAGGGCCCTGGAGGAGCACTCCATGGCAGCCTCCACCCGCCAGTTCCGCGACGCGCTCGCCCCCATCACCGGCGCGCTCTACGACGAGCGGATGTACACGGCGGTGGATTGAATTGCAGGGTGTGATTGTGGAGAGTTCACCCGCGAGCGTGAGCGAGCGCTGCGCGCGACAGTGACGCGAAGCAGCGATCGGTCCATGCCTGATCTTGATGCGATTGTCGTGGGGGCCGGGGCCGCTGGCCTGGTCGCCGCCCGCGAGCTGGGGCGCGCCGGGCTGGCCGTGCGCGTGCTGGAGGCGCGCGGCCGGGTGGGTGGCCGGGCGTGGACCGACCGGGAGACCCTCGGGGTACCCATCGATAGAGGCTGTGCGTGGCTGCACGCGGCCGACGTGAATCCTTGGACAGTCTACGCGCAGCAGCGCGGGTTCACGGTGATCGAGCGCTCGCCCGACTGGCGGCAGTGGATTGGGAGCGAGCGCGTGAGCGCGGACCTGCGCGCCCGTCTGGACGCGGATTGGGACCGCGCGGCCGAGGCCATCGCCACCGCCGCCCGGGCCGGCCAGGACGTGCCCGCGTCGACCGTGCTGCCCTCTGATCTCGAATTCCGGCCGCTGATCGACGCCATCATGAGCTGGATGATGGGTGTGGACCCTCCCAACCTGTCCACCGCCGACTTCGCGGCCTCCGAAGACTCCGACGTCAACTGGTCGGTCCGGGAAGGGCTCGGCGCGGTGGTGGCACGTGCCGCCCAGGGCCTCGATGTGGTGCTCGACTGTCCAGTCACGGCCATCGATTGGAGCGGCGCCTCCGTGCGCGTGGCGACCGCCCGCGGAACGCTCGGGTGCCGCGCCGTCATCGTCACCGTACCGACCACGCTGCTTGCCCGCGGTGAGCCGAACTTCGTCCCGTCGCTTCCGGCGGAGTACGAGGAGGCCTTTGCCGGGCTGCCGCTCGGGATCGCCAACAAGGTCTTCCTCGAGCTCCCACCAGGAGCCCTTCCTCTCGCGGGGCCGGCGAACTTCGTGGCCAGCGCCGCCACGGCGCGCACGGTGAGCTTCACCGTGCGACCGGCGGGACAGGAGCTGGTCCTCGCCTATTTTGGCGGTCACTACGCGCGGGAACTCGAGGCTCAGGGCGCGCTAGAGGCCGGGGCGCGGGAGGAGCTCGTCAAGCTTTTCGGCGCCGAGGTCGGCCGTCGCATCCAGCGCACCACGGCCACCGCGTGGGTCGGCGATCCGTGGGCGCGGGGCGCGTACTCGGCCGCGCGCCCCGGATTCGCCCACTGCCGGACGGTGCTCGCGCGCCCGGTGGCCGAGCGCGTCTTCTTCGCGGGCGACGCCTGCACGGTCGACACCTTCGGCGCGATTCATGGCGCCTGGGCTTCGGGGCACGACGCGGCCCAGAGAGTCGTCGCTGCTCTGGGCGGCCCTCGGCCCGCCGTCACGATCGAGGCGGCCAACTCGCCAGGACGAGGCGAGGCATGAGCCCGCGCCCGGCCGGTCCGTCTGCTACCGGCATCGAGCGCACCCCCGAGCAGCAAATTGCGCGACTCATTCTGGCCGCGGAGACTCGGTATCTGGCGCCGGCGCTGGCGTTCATCCGGGAAGCCGCGAGCCCGCTTGGACTCGCGGAGCCCGATCTGCGTGACCTCGCGCGGGCGGTCGAAGAGGTGGCCTCGAACGTGATCCGGCAAGCTTTCGAACCGAGCCAGCGCGCGTTCTTCGACATCGTCGTCCTGCGGCGCCCAGGCCGACTGGTCGTCGCCGTCGAGGACAAGGGCCTGCCCTTCGACTTTCAGACTCTCCAGGCCCGCGAGGCGCCGAGCGCCGCCTCAGTGGGTGGATTCGCCGACGCGGTCCACTTCACGAACCTGGGCACCGGGGGCAATCGCGTGGAGATCGTGAAGCGCCTGCCGTTCGTACCCATCGATGCCTACCCCGCCGACCCCGCGCAGCTCGTGGCCGCACCCTCGACGGCCGAGCCCGTCACCCTTCGCCTGATGACGCCCGAGGACGCCGTCGCCGTCGCCCGCTGTACGTATGCCGTCTACGGCTACACCGTGCCCGACGACTACCTGTATTTCCCCGACCACCTGCGGGAAATGCTGGACGGGGGGCTGCTCGAGGTCTGTGTCGGGGTCACCCCTGCCGGCGAGGTCGTGAGCTGTCTCACCCGGGAGGTCGAGCACCCCGGCGCAGTGGTGGGGTACCTTGGCGAGGGCATGGTCGTGCCCCGCTTCCGCCATCACGGCCTCCTCGAGCAGATGCTGACGTTCCTCCTGGGCCAGGCAGCCGATCAGGGAATGCGCGGCCTCTACGGCGAGGCCGTCACTGTGCACGTCTTCTCGCAGAAGAGCAATCTCGCCCGGGGTGGCGTCGAGACGGGCGTGCAGCTCGCCGATGAGGCGCCGGTGGTCTTCAAGCAGATCGAGCACGGCGCGCCGACGAAGCGGACGGCCACCGTGCTCATCTACATGAAAACCGCGGAGGCCCCGCGGCGCACCGTGTATCTTCCCGCCCGCCACCGGGCCATCGTCGAGCGCATCTACGCGCGCCTCGGTCTCCTCCGTGACGTGCGATCGGAGCCCGCTGCACCGCTCGAGCTACCCGCTGCCACGCAGGTCCGCGTCGACGTGTTCCCGCGCTGGAGCGAAGCGTCGATCCGTGTGATCGCTTATGGCCGCGACCTCCCCCACGTCATCCGCTTCCGGCTGCGGGAACTGCAGCTGCGGCGAGTCGACTGGATCAGCCTCGACCTCCCGCTATCCCATCCCGCGGCCCAGGAGTTTTGCAGCCCGCTCGAGGCCCTCGGCTTCTTCTTCGCCGGCGTCATCCCGGAGCTGGCCGACGGCGATGTGCTGCGTCTGCAATACCTGAACGAGGTGGAGGCCGACCTCGAGTCCGTGCAGCTCGCCTCGGACTTCGGCCGGGAGCTGTTCGCTTACGTGGTGGCGGCGATGCGCGCGTGACAGCTGCCCTCGGCGAGGGCTAGGCGTGATGGCTGCCGGGGACGATGCCAGGGGGCAGTGACTCGATGTGCGCGCAGATGTCCCGGGGGCGTGTCAGCCAAATGCGATCGCGTTGCCGCAGAATATGCTCGAGGGCTCGCCGCAGCTGGCGGATGCGGTAGGGACGCCCGATGACGAACGGGTGCAGCGAGATCGGGCACACCAGGGGCTGCTGCGCCGACTGCTCGAGCATCTCGTCGAACTGGTCCACGATCATGCCGGCGAACTCGGCCGCCGTGTAGTGGTACCAGACGATGCCGCGCGTGTCGTTGACTTCGATCGGATAGGGCAGAGCGAGAATCCGGCCCTTGCGCGTGCGGATCCAGATGGGCTGGTCGTCCATCGTCCAGTCCATCACGTAGCGATAGCCGGCCTCTTGCAGGAGATCCATGGTGATCGGGCTATTGGACAGCCACGGGCTCATCCAGCCGAGGGGCCGGGCCCCCTCGTGGCGCTCGATGGTGGCCGTCACCCGCTCGATCAGCGTGCGCTCCTGCTCTTCGGGCAGGTGACCCTGCTCCTCGGAGTTGGTGAGACCATGACCGAGGATCTCGTCGCCGCGAGCGCGGAGCCGGACGGGGATGTCCGGGGCGACCTCGTAGATTTCCGTATTCAGCTGGGCCTCGGCCGGGATCTGGAGCTGGTCGAGCAGATCGAACAGACGCCAGATGCCGACACGGTTGCCGTAGTCCCGCCAGCTGTAGACGCTGTGGCTGTGCGCCTGGTCGGGGGGAGCGATCGCAGCCCCCTTACCGACCCCGAAGCCGAAGGCCTCGATGTTGAGGGCGACATAGACAGCCAGGCGACCCCCTCCCGGCCAGCTGTAGTCGGGTCGGGTGGTGATGTTCGAATAGTCGTAGCGTCCGTGTGTGGGTAGCATGGCCGTCCTCTCTCCTTGCCGGGACGCCCAGTAGTATCCTACGAGTCGCCCCATCGTGGGGGCGCGCCTTGACAGGGGCACCGGTGCGTTGCAGAGTGCCCGGCGAGGGTGAGCGACCATGAATGGGATCCACGACATGGGCGGCATGCACGGCTTCGGGCGTGTCGAGCGCGAGGACAACGAGCCGGTCTTTCACGCGGCGTGGGAAGGACGGGTCCTCGGGCTCAGTCGCGCCTGCAGCGCCCAGCATCTGTTCAACATCGACGAGAGCCGGCACGCCATCGAGCGGATGGCGCCCGGGGACTACCTGGCCTCGAGCTATTACGAGCGCTGGCTCGACCGCAACATCCGGCTGCTCGTCGAAAAGGGCGTGATCACGCGCGACGAGCTCGAGCACCGTATGGCCCAGCTGATCCATGGGCCTGATCCGGCACCGCCCCACCCGGACGCCAAGCTGGCGTCGCGCATGCTGAAGATCCTGACGGAGCCCACGCCCTACCGTCAGCCCGGACCCCCACCGCGCTTCCGCCTCGGCGTGCGGGTGCTCACCCGGCACGATTCACCGGATGGACACACGCGGCTGCCGCGCTACGCGCGGGGCAAGCACGGCGTCATCGCTCGGGTTCACGGGTCGTACATCTTCCCCGATACGAACGCCCACGGACAGGGCGAGCAACCCCACCCGCTCTACAGCGTCCGCTTCGAGGCGGACGAACTGTGGGGGGGCTCGGCCGAGCCCCGGGCGCCCGTGCATCTCGATCTCTGGGAACGCTATCTGGAGTCGGCGTCTCCCGCACGGAGTCAGTCATGAACGACTCTTCCCACGACCACGCGCACGAGCACGCACACCACCATCGCGAGGCGGAGTCGCTCCTCTCGCTGCGCGTGCGCGCCCTCGAGTCGTTGCTGGTCGAGAAGAAGCTGGTCTCCAGCGAGGCCGTCGACCGTATCGTGAGCGCGTACGAAGAGGATATCGGGCCCCACAACGGGGCCAAGGTCGTCGCGCGGGCGTGGGTCGATCCCGCTTACCGGCAACGGCTTCTGGCCGACGGGACGGCCGCCATCGAAGAGCTGGGTTTCGGCGGCGTCGATTTACAGGTGGTCGAGAATATTCCCGCCGTCCACAACCTCGTCGTGTGCACACTCTGCTCCTGCTATCCACACGCCCTCATCGGGCTCCCGCCCGTGTGGTACAAGTCCTTCGAGTATCGCTCGCGGGCGGTGCGCGAGCCGCGAGCGGTGCTGCGCGAGTTCGGCGTCGACCTGGCGGAGGGCGTGGAGATCCGCGTGTGGGATTCGAGTGCCGAGCTGCGCTACCTGGTGCTTCCCCAGCGGCCCCCGGGCACCGAAGCCCTCAATGAGGCCGACCTGGCGGGACTGGTCACCCGCGATGCGATGATCGGGGTGGCGCTGGCGAAGCGCCCGGCGTCCCGCTGAGGAGCGGCGGCGCGATGGATCCCGTCCCCAGCCGAGAGGTCGCCGACATGACCGGGGCGGCGGCTCTGCCGCGGAAGAACGGGGAGCTGGTTTTCGACGAGGCGTGGCAGGGCCGCATCTTCGGGATGACGGTGGCGATGAGCCATGGGGCGCGCTTCGCCTGGCGTGACTTCCAGGCCCAGCTCATCGCCGAGGTCGCGCACGCCGAACGCCATGGTGAGACCTCCAGCTACTACGAGCGCTGGTTGCATGCCTTCGAGCGTTTGCTCGTCGACAAGGGTCTCCTCGAGGCCGGCGCCCTCGCCGCCCGGACCCACGACTTCGCCAGCGGTCACCGCGACGACGTGTTCTAGCCCGGCCGATTCAGGAACGATCCACCCGCTCGCCTGACCCGTTCCAGCGTTCCTGAATCGGCCCGGAGCGCTACTGCATCGGCGAGAAGGCAGTCGGGCGCAGGATGGTGGTGGTCACCTGCTGCACGATAGGACCATTCTTCTCGCTCTCCGCGAACACGCGGGCCCGTTCGGGATCCTTGGCGAAGGTGTCGAACTTGGCCACCCGCTCATCGAGACTCTCCCAGGCCAGCAGATAGATGAGCTGATGGTCGTTGCCGCCCATGCGGTTCAGCCAATAGCCGACCTGTCGGAAGCCGTGCTTCTTGAACGCCTCGCACGTGAAGCGGCCGAAGCGGTCGGTGATGTTGGTGATCTTCTGCGGCATGGCCTGGTACTCACGCAGCTCGAAGAGGTACGGGCGCCGGGTGGCGGGATCCGGCCCGTAGGCTTCCCCACGGTCGAGCTGGGAGTACGAGGTGGGCTCCATGAGCTGGTTATCGACGCGGTTCACCAGCGGACCGTCCTTCTCGGTCTCTGCCCACTTTTTGGCCCGCTCGGGGTCGGCCCGCCAGGCGGCGTTCTTCTGCGTGCGCTCCTCATAGCTTTCCCAGCCCCAGATATAGACCACCTGGTTGCTCTTCTCGCCCAGCATGGGCGTCCAGAAGCCGATGAGGCGGAACCCGTAATCCTTCCACTTCTGCACCGTGAAGCTCCCGAAGCGATCGACCAGGGCCGGCAGCTTCCCGGCTGCCACATCGTAGCGACGCAGTTCGTAGAGCATGACGCACCTCCGATGGATAGTAGGGTGGCGGTAGGATATCACCATGACTGATCACGAGCGGATCGACCCCAGCCGCACCGCCTTCCTCGCCTACGACGCCTGCTGGCGGCACCTGACCCCGGCCGATGCCGAACGACGCCAGCGAATGCGGCCGGTCCTCGACGCCTACGTCCGGCTCATCGAAGCGTGCCGGTCGTTACGAGTTCCCCTGATCTACACCACGCCCGTGAGTCGGGCCGACGGCGCCGACGTCACCCTGCTGCCGACCGACCTCAGCGTGGAGAGCGGCGTACCGTCCCTCACGAACTGCATCGAGGGCAGCCGGGAAGCCGGCTTTCCTGACGAGATCGCCCCGCGCCCCGAGGACTACGTGTTTCTCAAACGCCGTCCGAGCGCCTTCTACGGCACCGGGGTGGCCGATCTGCTGCGCATGCTCAAGCGCGATACGATCCTCATCGGCGGCGGCGCTACCAACCGTGGCGTGGAAACCAGCGTGCGCGAAGCATTCAGCAGGGACCTGAACACCATCGTCGTCCGCGAGTGCTGCTGGAGCAGCGACCCGGACGCCCACGCCTACAGCCTGAACAAGGCCATGAAGATGTACGCGCGCGTCCGCACCCTCGACCAGACCCTCACCATGCTGGGCGTCTAGCCGCAGGCAGGCGCCGCGGAATCGGGGACGGTGCCAACGGATGTCACCGGGGCGAGTACATGATGACGACGACACCGGCCAGGCAGAGTAGGGCTCCCAGGAGGTCGAAGCGATCGGGCCGCATGCCGTCAATGGCCCAGCCCCAGGCGACCGACATCACGACGAACACCCCCCCATAGGCAGCGTACACGCGCCCGAAGTGGGTGGCTTGGTACGTCGGCACGATTCCGTAGAGAACCAGCATGAGCGCGCCGACAGCGCCCACGACCCAGGAACTGCCGTCCCGCCACCACCGCCAGACCAAGTACCCCCCGCCGATCTCCATGAGCGCGGCCAGCAGGAAGAGGGCAACCGACAGGGCGATGACGGACGGAGCCATCTCAGTCTCCCAGGGACGTGATGCCGCGAGGATAGCGCAGCCGCGCCCTCGCGAGCGCCACGCGTCGACTACCCCGCGTAGGCTCGCCGTAGGGCTTCGATGTCGAGCTTCTTCATCTGCAGCACGGCGGTCATGACCCGCTGCGATTTGCCGTGGTCGGGATCATTGAGCATGTCGATGAGGGCGGTCGGAACAACCTGCCAGGAGACGCCGTACTTGTCCTTGAGCCACCCGCACTGCTGCGCTCGTTCGTCCCCGCCCGCCGAGAGCGTGTGCCAGTAGTAGTCCACGTCGGCCTGCGTTGCGCAGCTGACCTGCAACGAGATGGCCTCGTTGAACTTGAACAGGGGGCCGCCGTTGAGCGCGGTCAATGCGCATCCGTCCAGTTCGAACGCAACGGTCATGACCGTTCCCGGCGCCTTCCCATGGATTTCACGCCCGGCTTCCCCGTAGCGGGCGATGTGTACGATTCGCGAGTCTCTGAAGATCGCGGCATAGAACCTGGCCGCCTCTTCGGCTTGATCATCGAACCACAAGCAGGGGGTGATCCGTTGTATCCCCGGCATGACGCCTCTCCTGTTCCAGTCGTCTCACGATCGAGGGGCGCCGCCGGGGTCCTGACAAGCGCAATGCAAATCCGGGGCCCCTCACTTGGCCTTGAGGGTGAGGTCTTCGTACGGCGCCGAATAGGGGAAGTTGGCGATGGCGCCCAGGCCGTTGTTGCCGACGCGGGGGCCGACGCCGTTCAGGAACGCCGGTTCCAGGATGGGGGCAAACATGACGCGCTCGTGGACGATCTGCTGGATCTTCTGGAGGATCTGGGCGCGCACGCGCGGGTTCTGCTCGTTCACCTGTTCCGAGAACAAGCCGTCGATCTCCGGGTAGGTGTTGTAGACGTAGGAGCCCCCGGTGACGGCGTAGGAGTCGATGCGGGTGGCCGCGTTGCCGGGGGCGCCGCTGCCGGTGTGGAGCAGGGGGGCGCCCGGCATGAACTTCACGAGGGCGTCGTGCATGGCATAGAGCACCATGAACGGCGTGATGAGGCTGGGCGTCTCGGCGGGGTCGAACCACGTGGGAGCCAGCGACACGTGCACGGCATACGTGAGCTGACCCGACGGGGCGGCCGCGGCGGGTCCGGTGACCGCGGGAGCGAACAGCGCGAGGACGAGGGCGGCAAGGATGGCGAGGCGACGGCACGAGCGTGGACGATGCTCACTCATGAGAGAGCGTGGTCTCCTTTCGGGCCCGTCCGCTAGGGAAGGGCCGGCGGCAAACAGATGCCTAAGCGATGTCTAGACTATAGACGAGGTGCGCCGCCGATGCGTTTTCTCGTTGTCGATTCCCGAGGCGACATCATGTGCGGGCCGCGGAGCGATGGTTCGAGGACGCTTACCGGGCCCCCACCACGCGCACTCGGTGATTGTTGCTGTCGGCGATGTAGATGTTGCCCTGCGCGTCCACGTCACAGCCATGCGGCCGGTCCAGCCCGGCGGACGTCGCGGGGCCGCCATCGCCCTCGCCACCCTGGCGGCCTCCGGCAATGGTGGTGACGACGCCTGTCACCGCGTCGATGTGGCGAATCGCGTGGTTCTCGGTATCCACCACCAGCACGTTGTCGTGCCGGTCGCAGCGGATGGCCTTGGGGGCTCCCCAGGTGGCCACGAAGGCCGGGCCGCCGTCGCCGCCATAGCCGCGTTCGCCGGTCCCCGCGTAGGTGGACATGATGCCGTGGGTATCGACTCGTCGGATGCCATTGCCTTCCCGCTCGCAGATGTAAGTCTGGCCGCGGCGATCGGTGCACACGGCGCGCGCGCCCAGGAGGCTGGCCGCTGCCGCCGACCGGCCATCGCCCGTGCGGGCCTTGTCCCCCGTGCCGGCGAAGGTGGTGATGATCCCGGTGCGGACATCCAGGCGACGGATGCGCTGATCCTGCACATCGGCAATGAGGAGCCCTCCGCGACCATCCAGACAGCAATCGTTCGGCTCACGCAGCTGCGCGAGCGGCCCGGGCCCCCCATCGCCGGTGGATCCGGGCTCCCCGGTGCCGGCCACGGTGGTGATGAATCCCGTGGCCGCGTCGACCTTGCGGATGACGGCGTTCAAGCGGTCCACGATGTAGATGTCGCCATTGGCGTCGATCTGCACCGAGTACGGTTGGTTGAGGGTCGCCCGCGTGGCGAGGCCCCCATCACCCGAGTAGCCGGATGCGCCGGTGCCCGCCACGGTGGTGATCACTCCTGTGGTCTTGTCGATCCGGCGCACACAGTGATTGGTGGCTTCGGCCACGTACAGATTACCTTCGGCGTCGAAGGCGCACATGAACGGTTCATTGAGCAGCGCCTGGAGCGCCGGTCCCCCATCACCCGCGTACCCCTTGGCACCCGTTCCGGCAATCGTCTGGATCCTGCCCAACACCACTGGCATAGGTCCTTCCATCACGCGGGCTCTAAGCGTCGCACTCGGCCACTCTCGGCATTGTCGTGGATGTCCCTTCAAGGGCGCCCCGGTGGGGGCCGGGGCGCCGGTGACCGGTGGAGGTGGGGGGCCGAGGGCCCGCGCTACATCAGGCCGTAGAACTTTCCGGCGTTCTCGCAGGTGATCTTGTGGACGACGTCGGCCGGCAGGTGGCCGAACTGCTCTTCGATATACTTGGACGACTCCGGCCACACACCGTCCGTGTGGGGGTAGTCGGACGCCCACATGAGCGTCTCAACGCCCATCTCGTCGATCAGCTTGGTACCGATCCGGTCGAACTGGAAGGTGGCCTTGCACTGGCGCCGCCAGTAATCGCTCGGCTTCATGGTCAGGCCCAGGTCGCGGAAGCGGTCTTCCCACTCGAAGTCCATGCGATCGAGGGCGTAGGGGATCCAGCCGATGCCGCTCTCCCCGAAGGAGATCCGCAGCTTCGGATACCGCTCCAGCACGGCAGCGCCGACGATGGCGGCCAGGATGTTGACGAGATTCATCTGAAACGCGGACACACCGGTGAACAGCGCGGCCCGGCGGCTGAGTCCCGTGGCCTTCTCGCGGACCTCCGGCGGCGTCGAGGGAAAGGTGTGGAAGTGCAGGGGCAGGTTCACCTCGCTCACCGCCTGCCACAGTGGCTCCCAGACGGGGTGCCACATGGGCTCCATGTCCCACGAGCACGAAAGTTCCAGGCCGCGCAGGCCCAGCTTGGCCACGCGCCGCACCTCATTCACGGCGGCGTCGATGTCCCCATAAGGCAGGCACGCCAGCCCGATCTGGCGATCGGGATAGTGTCGGCAGAAGGCCACCAGCCAGTCGTTGTAGATGCGGAACATCTCCTTGGCGGCGTCGTGATCCCTGAGGCGGGTAGCGGCGCCGAGGATGCCGAAGATCACCTCGGCTTGCACGCCGTCGAGCTCCATGTCCTTGATCCGCAGTTGGGGATCGGTCGGCCGGCGGATGCCCTTCTTACCGTCCTCGTAGAGTCCCACCGCGGCCATCTTGTCGACGCGGTAGTTCTGCCCCGGCACCAGCTTCTGCCCTGACGGGCCAACGCCGCCGACCAGGCCGAACGACATCCCGTTCTTGCATGTCCAGAACGGACCATCGGGGCCGTCGGTGACGTACGGCATGCGGTCACGCAGCGCGGCCGTGGCATTGGCGGTGAACAGGTCGTCGGGGATCCAGGGCATGTCTATGTGGCAGTCGGCAGAGATCCGGGTATAGTGCATCACGCCCTCCTCTCGATATGCCGAGATCCTAAGCCCTTGCTGCCCCACCCGCAAGAACCGGACCGAATCCTGGGACCGGCCGATGAACCTTCCCTGTGGCTTGCGCGTCAGCCGTGAGCGGCGGGATGAGCAGCACTAGGGCGATGGCGGTGGCGAACTCCTTACCTCGAAAACTCATGCCGACCCGCCGACGAACGACGAGCCTTCGCGACAACGAGGCCCTCCCCTTGCTTTCATTGTGATCGGAGCGGCAACTTGTCCGCCCAACGGACGGGCACGCTGAGCGGCCGCGGCGAGCGAATGCGAGCCAGCGGTCCGCTCGAGCGTGATGTTCGACGGCGCTACTACGCCTGGCGGAGCTTCTCTTTGACCCATTCGCGAATCAACCGAGCCTCGTCGAGGCCGCGAGCCGCTGCGGCGTCCCGGACTGCTTGATGCTCATCTCCGGTTAGTGCGACCGCCACAACGTGGGCACGTTGAAACACGGGTACCCCTATTTCCTCGAGCTCATCCTCGAAGTCGGTCACATCGTGGCTCTGCCAAAATGCCGCCAGTTCTTGAATCGAGTCCGTCGCTGGTAACTCAGGCATCATCGGGTTTTCCATTCGACGTAGCGCCGTCTCTCCTTGGGCGTCATATCACGGGCAGTCACGGGATATCCCCTCCCGCCGGGGAACTCGATCACCACACAGAAGAGCCTCCGGCCTGCGTCAGTCTCGCCGAGCACGTAGTAGACCGGGTTCGGTCCAGTCGCCTTCGCGCGCAGGACGAGGGGCACTCCGAAGCAAACCTCCTCGAATTCTCGGGCCGGACACCGTGCTGACCGATGTGGTCGACACAGTCCTCAGGCCACAGGATTTCCGAGATCGGCACATGTTCATTCTACGACTTCACACGGCCGCTCCCATGTCCGGCGAACGCTCGCATTCACGAAATCGGGTCAGCTCCAGCGAGCGAACGCGAGCCCGGGCCGTCAGGTGCAATGCGTTGTTATCCCTCATAAGGCTTTCTTCATCAGCGCGAGATAGAAGCCTTTGGCATAGCCTTCAAGCCGGGCTACCTCCTTGTAGCCATGCTTTTGGTAGAAGCCCGGCGCCTGCCACTCGAAGGTCTCGAGTGCCGCGTTTCGCGCCCCCATCTCTCTCGCGAGACGCTCGGCCTCAGCTAATAACCGGGAGCCGATGCCGCTCCCGCGCGCTGCCTCGTCAACCCAAAGAACTTCGACACGGAGCCAATAGAGCGCCACTACCGCTCGAATTCCACCAACGACGGACCCGTCGGCCTCTCGCGCGTTGAGCCTAATGTACTCCGTCGCCGGGTACTCGCCGACATACGCATAGTTGAACTCGCGAAGCCGGCGACCAATCTCACCGGACTGAACCTCTTCTTCCGTGGCGGGCGAAATGGTGACGGTCATGAGGGACAACGCCCGCGTTCAGCGGCCGGGGCGAGCACGGCGAACCCCGGTCCGTTGGAGCGCGAAGTTCGGGGCCACAGCGGCTGGAATCCAGGCATCCTCCTCCCCGGTCCTAACCACCTTTGGAATCGCGTGAGCTACATGACGGCGTCGGCGGGGCACCGTTGTCTGGCTCTTTGGCCCGACGGCAGCTTTCGATCGAAGAACTCGACGATCTCACGGTTCATCACCTCGTGCATCGCATCGCGGTCGAAGCCTTCCGGGTCTTGCGCGGCCTCCCCGGCCACGACTTTCAGTACCCCAGGGAAACTCGCGACGAACGAGAAATGCCCCGCCCGTTTGACGAGAACGTATTCCGTCTGAGGCGGCAGCGCCTTCGCGAGGCGCTCGGCATGATACCGCACGAGGGTCAGGTCATCGCGCTCCGCGCCGTACACGCGAGCCGGAACGGCCACCTGTGCGAGCGCGTCGTCGGTGAAGGGGGCGGTATTCGGCGCCATGAGCACGATGGCGCGCACACGAGAATCACGGACATCCGGAATATCGCCGACCTTCTGGGTGGCTTCCCGCGTCGCAGCACCACCGAAGGAGCAGAACCTGGAATCGTCGGGATGCTGTCGGCAGTGCGCAACGATGGCAGCGGGACTCGGCTTCGCGCCGGCGACGGCCAGCGCGGTGTAGCCACCGTTTGAGTGGCCCACGACCCCGATACGCTCCCGCTGGATGTGGGAACCGAGTTCCGCGTCTTCCAGCAGCGCATCGATGACGCGGGAGACTTGCTTCGGCCGCCCGACCCACACGCCGACACCGGAGATGTCGTTGTCCTTTCCTCGCGGGTGCGTAGGGGCGGCGACGACATAGCCATGCGAGGCCAGCGCCATCGCTAGGTCTCGGTGGTTCAAGGAGAGCCCGCCGGCCCCATGTGATATGACGATGAACCCGAACTTCCCGTCAGCCGGCGGAGCATTGTTGGCCACCTGCATCTCGAACGCGATCAACCGACACAGCATCGCGGGCAACCTGCACCCGGAGAGGGACCCGGTCAGGAAGAGAGGAGCGGGCGCTGCGCGGGTGGGATACCAAAGAGCAGCAGGGAACAACTCGCCCGTGGCTGCGCCTCGAACGTCGATCCGGCGATAGGCGACGTTCGAAGACGGCGCAGCCTCAGTTGTGAAAGCGACGCCGAGCAGCACGCCGAACGACACGAGGCCCACAAGGTGCTTTCTGGTCTTACGAGTGGCGGCGACGATGGCACCCTCCATCCTCGAGGCTCATTCGGTGTACGCCGAACGTGATCTCTCTTGAACTCGGAGATGCTTTCGCACAGTTCTGTGTATCCGGGCGGACCACCACGCGTCCCGTTGGAGGAGCCCCAAGGTTTCGGCCCCTTGCGACACAGGTTGCGGTGCCTGGGCCCAGATATCTTGCGAGGCCTCGCGAGCGAGCACCCGGGCGCCTGCGGCCGCCTCTGCGTCCCGAGCTGGCAAGCTCATGACAGGAACATCCGGTCGGCGGGACTTCGGACGCCGGCCGGCCCGAGGTTGAGGACATGCGTGTAGATCATCGTGGTACTGACATCACGATGGCCGAGGAGCTCCTGGACGGTCCGGATGTCGTGGTTGTCCTCGAGCAGGTGATGGCCTCGCGAACCCGATCCAGGAGTCGGGGCGGCCGGGCGGCGGGCGGGCTCGCTTCGCGCACGATCCACGGTGCACAGGTCGTTGCCCCGTAGAGGAGACCGCTCGCAGTCGCCCGGCTCACGATGCCAGCATCATAGGTCCCGAGACGGAGGATCTACAAGGCGTCGCAGGAGCGATACACCTTCTCCTCCCACCCTCGTTCCTCAGGTCCTGTCGACAGCTGTTCGCTGATCCTCCACCGGGCCCGTCGTCGATTCTCCGCCAGGCCTGTCCAGGGTCCGTCCGAGCACCACCTCAGAGTGCCGATCCGTGTGGAGAAGCGTGCGGAGCAGTTGCGCGACCGAGAGTCCTACCTCGATCGCCTGACCGATTGTCTCGCGCTACTCCGCCCGGTCCCCCGTCGCCGCGGTGTGAGGTTCGCCGACGACATCGCCCGAGCACACGCCGCGCGACGGAACCAGGGCCGCCTGACCAGCACGCTCCATGTCATTGCTCAGTCCCGGGAACAGCAGGGTGAGTGACATGACGTTCATAAGATGGCCGGGTCGAAGCTTGCTCGTGAGCGCGATGCCGATTCTGCTCGAAGCGCCGGGGGACATAAGAAGTCCTTCTGTCTCCCCCGCGTGAAAACTCCAACAAGCGTCATGGAACCGGCGAGAAAGGTAAGAAAACGCGCCAGAGAAGGACTGTAAGCCGGGTTCTGTGCCCCGCGAGGGGCGGCGGTCATCTCTCTGGGACGCCGGTTGCCCGACGCCTCAAGCGGCCTGACCCGAGAGCGCGGGCGGGCCACCCGATGGCTCTCCTATTCGGCCTTGCACCAAGTGGGGTTTGCCGAGCCGACGCGGTCGCCCGCGCCGCTGGTGAGCTCTTACCTCACCGTTTCACCCTTACCGCCCTTTGGCAGGCGCGGCGGTTTGCTTTCTGTGGCACTGTCCGTGGGGTCACCCCCCCTGGGCGTTACCCAGCACTCTGCCCTGTGGAGCCCGGACTTTCCTCCCGCCACGGCGTCGTGGCGAGCGACCGCCCGTCCTTCTCTGGCGCTCCTCCCAGTATAGCCGCCGCCTGCCCGAGATGCGCGCACTTGGTATGGAGCCAGTCCCCGGCTCAGCGGCCGAAGCTGAACGAGAAGGGCCCGGCGTCGTTCTCGCCGAAGCCGACAAGGTGCTGGCGCGCTCCCTTCTGATGGAGCGAGAGGGTGGCGGTGGCCTCGGCCAGATCCACTGCGGGACCCGAGAGGTAGTCGTTGGTGAGGATGAGCTGGCTGTTGGTGACGCTGAGTCGGCCTTCCATCGTGGTCCCCGAGGGAAAGACGATGGCATAGCGACCGTCCTTCTCGATCGTCATGTCGGCGGGCTCGCCAGCCCCCGATGTTCCGACGAAGTACCCCTTCCAGAACCCCGCCAACTTCGGCACCTCGCGGGGGCTTACTGGCGCATACGTCGAGGCCCTGGCGCAGGCCGCCAGCGATAGGCCAAGCAGGAGGGCACCGGCGAGGGGCACGAACGTCAGGCGGCCAACTCTCATGGGAAGCCTCCAGAGCGAATGCGGATCCGTCAGTGTAGCCCGGCCAAATTGACTGGGTGGCCGGGAGAGGCTACGCTCACCCGGCAGCGCGTGATCGGAGTGCGCGGCGCGTTGCCTGATCACTCACGTCGACAAGGAGCGTGCGCAGATGGCCCGGATGACCGGTGGCGAAGCGCTGGTAAAGTCACTCTATCGGGAGGGGGTCCGCGTGGTCTTCGGACTGCCCGGGGTTCAGATCTACGGGACCCTGGCCGCGCTGCGGGACGAACCGGGCATTCGCTTCATCACCACGCGCCACGAGCAGGCGACGGCATACATGGCCGACGGCTATGCGCGTGCGGGTGGCGATTTCGGTACCGCGCTCGTGGTCCCGGGGCCGGGTCTCCTCAACACGCTGGGGGGCCTCAGCACCGCCTATGCGGCCTCGTCGCCCGTTCTCATGATCTCCGGCCAGATTCCGCGGGCGAGCATCGGCAAGAACATCGGACTGCTGCACGAGGTGAATGACCAGCTGGACTCGATCGCGCCGGTCACCAAGTGGCGCCGGCGGATTCTCCAGGTGGCCGAGATTCCGGCGGCGGTACGGGCAGCCGTGGAGCAGCTCAAGACGGGCCGGCCCCGTCCCGTCGAGATCGAGCTGCCCCCCGAAACCATGGAAGAAGAAGGTGAGGTCACATTGTTGGACCCGGTCCGTTACGTGCGGCCGGCAGCCAACGCCACCGACGTGGATCGTGCCGCCCAGCAGTTGTTGGCTGCTCAGGACCCCGTCATCTACGCGGGCGGTGGAGTGCACCTCTCGGGCGCCCACGAGGTCCTGGCCGCCGTCGCCGAATACTTGCAGGCGGGTGTGATCCAGTCGGCCGAGGGCAAGGGAGCCGTCAACGACGACAGCGACCTCTCGCTCGGTGCCAGCATCTGGCCACGCAGCACGCTCAAGCAGTATCTGGAAAAAGCCGACCTCGTCCTGGCCGTGGGAAGCCGCTGTGCGCTCGCGGGCTTTCGCCCCGACCAGCAGGTCATCCAGATCGACATCGACCCCGAGGAGATCGGCCGCAATCACCCGAAGACCTTCGGTCTGGCCGGTGACGCGCGCGCGACCCTGGAGCTGTTGCTCGAGCGCCTCCGCACGGTCGGGGCGTCGCGCTCACCCCGCAAGGCCGAGCGCGAGGCATTGCGGGCAGCCATCGCGGCGACGGACGCGCAGGAGCCACAGGCCTCGATCCTTCGTGCCCTGCGGGCGGGGACACCGGACGACGCGATCCTCGTGGCCGGCATGACGCAGATCGGCTACTACTCGCGGCCTTTCTGGCCGGTGTACCAGCCGCGCACCTACCTGACCTCGTCGTACTCGGGCAACCTCGGCTATGCCTACCCGGTTGCCCTGGGAGCCAAGGTGGCCTGCCCGCACCGTCCCGTGATCTCCGTCTCGGGTGACGGCGGCTTTCTGTACAACGTCCAGGAGTTGGCTACCGCCGTGCAATACGGGATCAATGTCGTGGCCCTCGTGTTCAACGATGGCGCGTATGGCAACGTGGCGCGTGACCTCGACGAGGCGTGGGGCGGAAACTTCGGCGCGGACCTGCGCAATCCCGACTTCATGAAGCTCACGGACGCCTTCGGGGTGGCGGGCTTCCGGGCGAAGCAGCCGACCGACGTGGAGAAACTGGTGCGCGAGGCCCTCAAGCTCGACCGTCCCGCGCTGATCGAAGTGCCCGTGGGACGCATGCCGCGGCCGCTGTTCTTCACCCAGCGCCAATCCCCCACCAAGTACCAGCGCTGAGGCGCGTCCGCCCCATGACATACCGTCGGGATGCGACCCTCCGCGATGTGGATGTCCGTCATGCAAAGGCCGCACGCCTTCACCTCCAGCGTCACCTCGCCGGGGGCGGGTGGGGGCACATCGATCTCGCGGATGACGAGCGGTCGGTGGTAGGCCTCGAGCACGGCTGCCTTCATGCGGTCGCTAACCTTTCAGCCCGGACAGCCCGAAGCCGCTGCGCAGGCCACGTTGCAGGATCACGAAAAGGAGGAACACCGGAATGGTCGCGAGCACGGCGATGGCCATCTGCTCGGTGGGGGGATTGCCGTAGTCCTCGCCGAAGCGCACGAGACCGAGCGGATACGTGCGCAGCTCGTCGCGGGACACGATGGCCAGCGGCCACAGGAACTGGTCCCAGCTGTCGCGGAAAGCGAAGATGGCCAGCACGGCCAGGGCCGGCTTGCACTGGGGAATGATGATCCGGGTGAGAATGCGCAGCTCGCCCGCCCCGTCGATGCGCGCCGCCTCCAGATAATCGGACGGGATCTTGAGCATGAACTGGCGCATGAGGAACACGCCGAAGGCATCGATGAGCAGCGGCCCCGCGATGCCCTGATAGGTATTGAGCCAGTCGAACTTGTGGACGATGAGGAAGGTCGGGACGAGGGTCACCTCCAGGGGAAGCATCAGGGTGCTCAGGATCACCAGAAGCAGGAAGCGGTCGCCGGGAAAGCGGTACTTGGCAAGGCCGTAGCCGGCCAGGGTGCAGAAGATCAGGTTGCCGGCCATGACCAGCCCCGACACCACGAAGCTGTTGAAGAAATAGAGCGGGAATTTCGCCCGGGAGAGCGCGTTGGGATAGTTCTCGGGGTGCCATACCGACGGAATCCACTCGGTGGTGAGCTGAAACATCTTCTCCCCGGCCTGAAACGAGGTCGTCACCATCCAGATGACGGGGAGGAGAAACAGCATGGTGAGGCCAGCCAGGGGCAACAGGCCAAGCCACGCGCCTTCCAGGCCGCGCCGTCGCCGTGACGGCATCTCAGTCCTCCTCGCCCCGCATGAAGAGCCGCATCTGCAGCAGGGTGAATACCATGGCGATGGCGAAGAGCACCACCGAGATGGCAGCCGCCCGCCCCATCTTCATGTAGGAGAAGCCCGTCTCGTAAATGAGCATGGACAGGACACGGGTCGCCCCGCCCGGCCCGCCCCCGGTGATGATGTAGGGCATGAGGAAGATCCGCGCACACAGCAGGGCGGAGACCACGACCACGAAGAACATGACCGGATACAGGAGGGGCAGGGTGATATAGCGGAAGCGACGCAATCCGCTTGCGCCATCGATGGCGGCCGCCTCGTAGAACTCGCCCGGGATATTCACGAGGGCGGCCAGGAAGATCACCATGAAGTAGGGGGCGAAGCGCCACACGGTGACGCCGATGATGGCGGGCATGGCCAGGCTCTCACTGGTGAGCCAGTCGATCCGTCCGAAGCCGAAGGGACTCAAGAGCTGGTTGACCAGCCCGTGCGGGTGAAAGAGGAAGCGCCAGACCAGGCAGACGGCGATGATGGGCATGATGTTGCTGAGGAAGATGCCGCTCAGGCAGTAGCGCGCGCCCCGCGTGCGGGTGTTGATGGCGAGGGCAAGGGCGAGAGCCACGGCCAGGATGACCGCTGTCGAGCCGGCGATGTAGACCAGGGTATTGGCGAGGGCCTGCGTGAAGATCGGGTCGCGGGAGAGGCTGACGAAGTTCTCCAGGCCGACGAAGCGCGGCGACCGCACCATGTCGTAGGAGGTGAAGGCCAGCCAGAACGCCCACAGCATGGGGCCGTACTTGAAGACGAGAAAGAAGGCAATGGTGGGCAGGACAAAGCCTGCCCCCCACAGCCGGATGCGGAGGGCGTAGGTCGTGGGTCAGCCCTTCTTGAACTCCGCGGTAGCTCGGTCCACCTCGGCCGCCGCCTCGTCCAGCGCTCCCTTGATATCGGCGTTGTTCAGCACGACCTTCTGGGTGGCCCGATGCATGGCGTCGGCCAGCTCCGTCCATACCGGCGTGCGGGGCAGGAAGACCCCGGTGTCCTTGGCCGCGATGATGGCCTGCACGTCCGGGAAGGTTTTCACCTTTGGCGAGTCCGTCCAGCCGCTCTTGCGGGCCATGGTGAACGGCGCCGTCGCTTCCCAGCAGTCGACCGGATCGGCCAGGATGAAGCGATACATATCCTGTAGCGCCTCCTGCTTGTCCTTGGACGCGCGCGCGCTCACCACCAGGTTGAAGCCATAGCAGCTGGAGTACCGCTTGTCGGTGGTCACCCCGGGCATCAGCACGGCCTTGTAGTAGTGCTCGGCCTCCATGGTGGGGTTCTGGGACTTGATGGCCGCCGGCGGAATGGGGTGACAGCTGAAGATCGCGCAGCGTTCCTTGAGCCAGTCCATCTGGGGCAGGGGATTGGTGGCGATGGTGTCGGCCGGATCCTCGGCGCCGTACTGGCGCACGAACGAGGCGCGGATGGTCATGGCCTTGACCCCGGCCTCGTTGTTGATCGTGCACTTGCCGCTCGTGTCGAACCACTGACCGCCGCACTGGGCCACGATTGGATTGAACTGGATCATCGTCCACTGCGCCGCGTGCATGGCGAACTTGAAGCCCTGCCGGGTGAACTTGTTTCCCTGCTTGATGGTGAGCCGCTTGGCGATCTCCCCGAGCTGGGCCCACGTCTGGGGCTGGTCCTTCTCGGGGTCGAGGCCGACCTCCCGGTACTGCTTGGTGTTCAGATAGTTGGCGAAGCCATAGAACCACAGGGGAAAGCCGTAGATCTTGCCATCGTGGATCGAGCCCTGCACGAAGGCATCGGCGTGATCCTTGCGGAAGGCATCGACGGAGGGATAGCCCAGCAGCTTGGCCTCCTGCGGGGCGATCAGGTTGCGGGCCAGCCAGGTGGGCATCAGCCAGTCGCCGGTGGCGTAACCGTCAGGAGCGGTGCCGGTGGCGAAGCCGACGCTGACCTTCTTGCCGAGGTCGCCAAAGGTGAAGACCTGCACGTCGACCTGCACGTGCGGGTTCTTCTGCATGAACATGTTGATTCGGTTGACGATGTACGGGCGCTGCTGCGGGTTCTCCCACGTCCAGAACGTCAGCTTCACGGGGGCCTTGGCCTGGGCGCGGGCCCGGGTCGGAACGCCGGCCAAGGCGGCCGCTCCGAGACCCAGCGCGCCGAAGCGCTGCAACGCGCGGCGTCGAGTCAGGGACTGCTGGGTGAGCGTGGTTTCCGGTGACATGGTCGTGCTCATGCTCGAGTCCTCCCGCCGTCATTGGCGGATCTCGCCACCGGACGGCGTCGTCCGGGTGTTGTTCGGCGCTCTTCGAGAGGCCCTTGGGAATCAGACTTGTTCAGGCATGGCGAGATATTACCACCGGCCTGGGCAGACGACGGTCTGGCCCTCCACCTAGCCGAGCTCCCGCACCTGGTAAAGAACACGGTATTCGGAGCCTCGGCAGCCGCGCCTGCGGCCAGAGTGCCGGCGCGCTGGAATCGTCTCAGCCCTACGTGATACGCACGTTCCAGAAGACGGGCGCGGTGAACTTGACGACCCCCTGGATGTTCTTGCGAAACGCCGTCGGCTGGAGCCACTCTCCCCACGGCACATAGGCAACTTCGCGGAGGGCAACCTTCTGAATCTCGTCGGCGATTAGCTTGCGCTTCGTCGGATCGAGGGTGCGTACCCAATCAATCGTGAGCTTGTCGAGCTGCGGGATGTTTGGCCAACCGAACCAGGCGTCCTGGCCGGCACCCGACACCGCGAAGTGGACGGCGGGGCTGATCACGTCGGCTGCCATCCACCACGTGTGCAGCACGCTCCAGCCGCCCTGCTCGGGCACCTCTTTGCGCGTCCGCGCGGTCAGGCCGGTCGACCAGTCCATCGGCTTGAGGACGGTGTTGAAGCCGATCGACTCCAGCCGGCTGCGCGTGACGATCGCGGCGGCGTTCATGTGCACCCTATCGGTGACGTGGATCACAACGATCGGCCTTCCGTCGTAGCCCGATTCCTTCACGAGCTGCCTCGCTCTTGCGAGGTCGTGCTTGAGGATCGGCTCGGTACCAGTCTTCGTCGCGTATGGACCGCGACAGGCGAAGATCGAATGGCAAGGCCGGTAATACTTCGACTGCCCGATGGCCAGAGCGAGATACGTCACCTGGTCCATCATGTGGAGAAGCGCCTCCCGCGCCTTCTTATTGTTGAACGGCGGGTGGAGGTGATTCGGCCTGAGCCAGCCTTGCGCACCGAGGGGATCGAAGAGGAACGTCTGCAGGTCGGGATTCTGCTCGATCTTGGGAAAGAAGTCGAGGGGCGGTTCCTGCCACCAGTCGACCTCACCAGTGGTGAGTGCGTCGGTCACGGACAGGGGTCGGGCATGTACCGCCAGACGACCTTGTCGAGGTACACTCTCTTGCCGCCGGTTGAGCCACTCGGGGCCTCGTTGCGCGGAACGTAGTCGGGGTTCGCACGTACACGACCTGGTCGCCGGGCCTCCACTCGTCCTTCACGAACTTGAACGGGCCCGAGCCCACGACCTCCGTGATCTGCTCCTCCACGGGCGCGGCAGCGATCCGCGCCGGCATCATGAAAGGCACATTGCTCGACGGCTTCCCGATCGCCTCGAGCACGGGGCTGTAGGGCTCGGCGAGTTCGAGGGTGAACGTCTTCTTGTCGAGCGGCGCCATCTTTCCCGTATGGGCCATGAGCAACCGACCGAAGCGATCCCGCTTTCCCCAACGCTTCAGCGACTCCACACAGTCTTCCGGGTGGACCGGCTGCCCGTCATGCCATCGGAGGCCGTCGCGCAGCGTGAACGTGTACTTCATGCCGTCCTCGGACACGGTGGTCCGATCGACCATTTGCGGTCTTACCCGAAGGTGCTCGTCTGTGCCGAAGAGGGTGTCGTACACGAGATAGCCGTGGTTGCGCGTGATGTAGGCAGTCGTCCAGATGGGATCGAGGATCTTCAGATCTGCCTCCGCCACGAACCGGAGGGTCTGCCGGCCCTTCTGAGCGCGGACCGACGGCACCCCCAGCGTCATGGCGGCGGCCGCCGCGGTCGCGCCGCGGACCACCTGTCGGCGACTGATGGGGGCCATCCTGGAGTTCCTCCTTCGCGCGGCGGTGACTCAGCCCCGGGCTACTCGGGCAGACGGAGGATCGGATGGATTAGTCGTCGCCGAATCCGTCCTTCGACAATCGCCAGCCTCCTGCCCGTGACTCTAGCATGCAGCTCGGGAGTCGCGCAAAAAGGGGGCAAACACCTCCCGGGGACGTGAAGAAGCAATACGGCTGCGCGGTTCCCGGCCGCGCCGGGGTGTGGTAGGTTCGCGGTCATGACCGTACTCGCTTCCGCGCGCACCGGTGTGATCCTCGGCACCGCCACCCCCGGCGGCGGTTTCCCCGTGTACGGAGACGCGGTGGCGGCCGCGATCAACGACATCGATCACTCCCTCCACGTGCAGACTCGCAACACCAAGGGCAGCACCGAGAACGTTCCGCTCCTCGAAGCGGGCGAGCTCGACATTGCCCTCGTGCAGGGCGAAGTGGTGCACGAGGCCCTCAACGGCATCGGTCGACCTCCGGCAAGCCTGTGCGTCCTGAGCGCCATGTATTCCACGGCCGGGATGTTCGTGGTGCGCGCCGATTCTGCCCATCGCACCGTCCGCGACCTTCAGGGAAAGCCGGTGGCTTTCGGCGCGCGCGGATCGGGGCTGGTGATCCTGGCCCGCTACGTCCTCGACGGGCTCGGTCTCGACCAGCAGGGCGATTTCGAGGCCGTCTACCTCGATCGCGCCGGTGACGGGCCGGTCATGGTGCTCGACGGCAGAGTGGCCGCCTTGTGGGGCGGCGGGATTGGCTGGCCGGGCTTCGTGGCGGTGGCGAGCGCGCCGTCCGGCGCCCGCTTCATCGCGCCGGACGCCGACGGCATTCGCCGCATCCAGGCCAGGCATCCGTTCCTGAAGACCATGACGGTCCCGGCCCGCTCGTATCCGGGTCAGGACGTGCCGATCGTCTCCGTGGGCTCGTGGAGCTTCATCATGGCGCGCCCCACGCTCGACGATGAGGTGGGGTATCGACTGGCGCGTGCGCTGCATCGTGGGGAGGCCGCCCTCGCCACGCGCCTGTCCCAGGCCAGCGAGACGACCGCGGCCAACACTGTTGCCGCCGTCACCTCACCCGAGCTCATCCAGCCGGGCGCGCGCCGATACCTTCGCGAGATCGGGCTCGTGTAAAGAGGACGGCGCCCGAGCCAGTCGCCCATCCCCAACGTCACACCAGGTCCAGGAACTCCAGCACGGCACGCCGCACCTCGTCTTGCAGTGCCTCGGGTAGCGGACCGAGGTCCCTCCCGAACAGCTCGTTGTCCCACGCCAGAATCTGGTCGACGAGGACGTCGCTGTCCCTGGCGAGGCCACAGACCCCGGCGCGGACGCGCACGCGCAGCGGGAACGCATCCCGTTCGACGATCCTCGTCGTCAACGGCAGGATCACCGTGCTGGGGAGCCCTCCTTCGCCAAACTCGGTGGGCTGGATTGCCAGACACGGTCGCTGCTTCCCAGGCTTGGTCCCTACCCTGGGTTCGAGATCGACGACGTAGACGTGCCAACGCCTGGGCACCACGCCGGCCACTGGCGTCATCAGTCGAGGCGCCGGAGACGGCTATGGCCCTGGAACTCGCGCCAGATCTTCCGGCTTTCGGCCGCCACCAGGCCGGCTGCCCTCCGCCAGCGCGCTACGCGCTCTATCCTCTCGGCGTCCCGCTCGAGCAGGTCGAGGGCCGAGCGGACGACGTCGATCTTCGTGCGAGCGCCGAGCCGCTTCTTCAGGGTCTCGATGCGCTGAGCGTCCGCCTCCTGAAGCATAAGGGGCTTTCCCATGGGGATAACCTCCCAGATATTGTCTTAAGTATACCAGGGAATATATCTGGAACGGCGTCGCGAGATGGCCCGCCGCCCCAGATCTTGGATGAGCCTCGCCCTGTGCCGAACGGCCCGTGATTGGACTCTGTTGACCGGCTGGTCAGAACGGACGGGTGCGGCCGGGCAATTCCCGCCTACTGGTGAGGGACGCGATGGCCTGACGGGCCAGGGCATCGACGCGCTCGTTGAGGGGATCGCCGCTGTGGCCGCGCACCTTGTGCCAGTGCACGTCGTGGCGACGTGTCTCGGCCAGCAGGCGCTCCCACAGATCGCGGTTGGCGACCGGCTGCTTGCCGGCGCCGATCCAGCCCGTGCGCTCCCAGCGATCCCACCAGCGATCTCGAAAGCAGTTGACCACGTAGGCGCTGTCGCTGTGCACGTGCACGCGACGCCGGCCGGGCAGGGCGGTGAGGCCTTCGGCGGCCGCCGTGATCTCCATGCGCTGGTTGGTGGTGTGGGGCTCGGCCCCGGCTACGACGCGCTCGACCCCGTCGTCGATGATGATGGCAGCCCACCCGCCCGGCCCAGGGTTTCCCGAGCAGGCGCCGTCGCAATACACCACGACATCGGAGGACCCCGCGATGGCCCCCCCCGCCCCCCGCGCTCGGAGCGCCGCGGGGGACCCGGGCCGCTCCTCGATATTGTCGGCGGAGGCTACTCTTGCCAGAAGAGGAAGCGGCCGCAGCTCTCGCAGAGCATGAGCGCGGTTGCGGCGCGGAGCTCCTGGATCGCCTGCGGACGGATGGTGACGCGACAGGCGCTGCAGATGGCGGTGGCGCCCACGGTGGCGACGGCCACTCCTCCGCGCGCCTTCCGGATCCGGTCGTAGTCGGTCAGGAGGGCGGGGGGAAGCTCGGCCGCCCGCGTTGCCCGGGCGGCCCGGGCGGCGGCCAGGTCAGCCTCCACCCCGGCCAGCCGCTTGCGGACCTCGACGATGTCGTGCGTGGCCTGCTCTTCGCGCTGCGCATGGATCTGCTCGGCGGCGCGAATGTCCACGGCGATACCTTCCTGGAGCTCCATGAGGGCGAGGATCTGCTCCTCGATCTGCGCCTTTTCCTGCTTGATCTCCTCGATCTCGAGCAGGACGGCCGAGTACTCCTTGTTGGTCTTCACCTCATAGAGTCGGCTCTCGGACTTGGACCGCTTGCCCGCCACGACCTCGAGGTCCTTTTCCTTGGCGCGCAGGTCCTTGCGCGCCTTGTCCTGCCGCCCGCGCAGGGACTCAAGCGATTTCTTCGCTTCCACCAGGGCGACCTCGATGGCCGCGATCTGCTTGGGCAGGCGCGCCACTTCCGCCTCCAGGGAGGCGATCCGGCTGTCTTGCTGCTGCAAATCACTCAGAATCTGTAGCGGCAACTCCACCCTATCTCCTCGCACACATCAGAACTGGCCTGATCCCAGTCAATCAAATCGGGAAGGATGACGCAGCCCCGCGGACCTTGCTCAGGCCACCCACGCGTCAAGCCGACCTCCACGCTCCGATAAATGGTGGGCCCACCCGGGGTCGAACCAGGACCTGACCGGTTATGAGCCGGCTGCTCTGCCATTGAGCTATGGGCCCGACGGCCATAGTAAATCATGACTGCCGATCATGACTCCAGGAAGCTCCGGAGCTTCTTCGAGCGGGACGGGTGCCGCAGCTTGCGCAGGGCCTTGGCCTCGATCTGGCGAATGCGCTCGCGGGTCACCGCAAAGTCCTGCCCGACCTCTTCCAGCGTATGCTCGCAGCCGTCGGAGAGGCCGAAGCGCAGGCGGAGGACCTTCTCCTCGCGCGGCGTGAGCGTGTTCAGGACCTTGTTGGTCTGCTCGCGCAGGCTGAGGCCGATGATGGATTCCACCGGGGACACCACCTGCTTGTCTTCGATGAAGTCGCCCAGGTGGCTGTCCTCCTCCTCCCCGATGGGCGTCTCCAGAGAGATGGGTTCCTGGGCGATCTTGAGGACCTTGCGCACTTTGTCCACCGGGACTTCCATCTTGGCGGCGATCTCTTCCGGGGTCGGCTCGCGGCCCAGCTCCTGCACCAGCTGGCGCGAGGTCCGAATGAGCTTGTTGATCGTCTCGATCATGTGCACGGGAATGCGGATGGTACGGGCCTGGTCGGCAATGGCCCGCGTGATCGCTTGCCGGATCCACCAGGTGGCGTAGGTCGAGAACTTGTAGCCGCGGCGATATTCGAACTTGTCCACCGCCTTCATGAGACCGATGTTGCCCTCCTGGATGAGGTCCAGGAACTGGAGCCCACGGTTGGTGTACTTCTTGGCGATGGAGATGACGAGGCGCAGGTTGGCCTCGACCATTTCCTTCTTGGCCTGGGCCGCCTTCTGCTGGCCGGCCTTGATGACAGTCATGACCCGCTTGATTTCGTCGGCCCGGGCCTTGGCGCGCGCCTCGGCTGCCTTGATCTCTTGCTGGGCCACCCACACTTGCTGCTGCTTGGGGCTCTGGAATTTCTTGGCGGCCCGCAGGTGCAGGTCACCGTTGGCGCCGGCGCCGTTGAGGAGGGGGGTGCCCGGATCGCGGAAGTTGACGTAGATGAGATTCTGAACTTCCTCGGGCGAGGGGCGACGCCCGTTGGTCCATAGGCCGATGATGCGTTCGGCCCGCTCGATGTCTTCCACCAGATCGCGCATCCGCTGCACGAGGCCCCGGCGGCGGGTCTCGGCGTCCTCGCGATCGATGATCTGCCCCCCGATGTTCAGCTTACGCAAGGTATCGAGCACCTTGCCCTGCCGCTGTTGCGCCTGACCTTCCACGCGCTTCCAGGCGGGATCCTTGCCCTTCACCCGCTTCTTGCCCGCGCTCTTCTGGCGGAGCTTCTTGGCCTGCTCGCGAAGCCGATCGCGCTCGCGCAGCATGCGGTCGACCTTGGCGAAGCCGGCGATCACGGTGCGGGTAAGGGCGAGGGCTTTTTCGTCGCTGAACTCCTCCTCGTTGATCTCCACCACGTCCTTGACGGAGATCTCGCCGCGGCGCAGGGCGTCACGCAGCTCGCGGAAACGCTCGAGGGCGAGGTTGGTCGACAGGATGGCGCGGGTGACTTGCTCCTTACCCTCCTCGATGCGCTTGGCCAGGGCGATCTCACCCTCCCGGGTGAGCAGCGATACGCGGCCCATCTCGCGCAGGTACAGGCGCACGGGGTCCTCCGTGCGCCCCACCGGACCGGGTGTCAGGTCGATGGGCTCGGCCGGGCCGTCGTCGTCCTCCTCGACCGGGGCCGGACGCTCGACCTCGGATGGCAGGCGGCCCGCCTTGGCCGAATCGACGACCTCGATGTCCATGGCCCCGAACATCATCATGATGTCGTCGAGCTGGTCGAGTGACACGATGTCCGACGGGAGGGCGTCATTGACCTCGTCGTACGTGAGGAAGCCCTTCTGCTTCCCGACCGTGATCAGCCGGTCCAGCTCCTCCAGCCTCGGTTCTTCACTCATGCCTCTGGACTCCTTGGGGGACCTGATGTCCCGTGGTCGAGCGACGAGGCAATCCCGCGCGCGATCTCGTGCACCCGCCGACCTCGCTCATAGAGTGAACGATACGCCTCGGAAACGGGAGCGTCGACTCCCGTCCTTGCTTGGGCCTCCGCGATGCGGCGCCCGTCCTCCCGCATCTCCTTGAGACTGCGGAGGCGAGAGAGATGGGCCCTGAACTGCCCGATGGCGGCGACAACGTCCTCGCCCTTCCGCTCCTCGATGAGGAGGGTGGCGAGCAGGTTGCGCGCGTCGTCGGCGAGATCGGTCATCAGCGTCGCTGCATCGGCGTCGGGGGCGCGCCGCAGGCGGCCCACCAACTGCGCGAGCGTGTCGTCACCGAGATCCGCCTCGTCGACGATGGGCAGAAGTTCGCGGCGCGCCTGCATCGAGTGAAGGAGAAGCGTGACCAGGTCGCGATGGCGGGTTGTGCCTCGGAGCGAAGCGGCCGGGGTCGGCGGCGGACCCACCGTCGGCCGGGTGAGGGCCGACTGCAGACGCTGCGATTCGATCCAGAGCTGGGTCGGATCGACTCCGAGTCTCAGGGCCGCTTCCCGCGAGAGAGCAGTGGCCTCCTCGGCGTTCCCGACCTTGGCAAGCAGGAGCGCCACCCGGGCGAACGCGTTGGCACGGGCGCGCGGTCCGCTCGCCCCCCCGGGATCGGCGGCGGCGCGATCGAGCGCATAGGAAAGGATGCTGCGCGCAGTCATGAGCTGCTCGGCAAGCGCCGGCGCCCCGTGGGTACGCAGGAAGGTGTCGGGGTCATGGCCGGCCGGCAGCAAAGCGACCCGGAGCCGGAACGGTGTGTCCCGGTCGAACGTCCCCGATCGGTTGATGCCCCAGATCGCCCCTCCGGTGGTGGGCTCCAGTAGTTCCTCCGCTCGCTCGGCCGCCTTCCGGCCGGCGGCGTCGGCGTCGAAGAAGGTGATGACCTCCGTGCACAAGCGGCGCAGGAGCGCGAGCTGGGCGGCGGTGAAGGCGGTGCCTAGCGCGGCCACCGTCTCCGTGAAGCCGTATTGGTGAGCCATCAAGCAATCGACATAGCCCTCGACGAGGAGCGCTCGTCCCTTGCTGAGCATACTCTCGCGGGCAAGATTGGCCGCGTAGAGGAGATTGCCCTTGGCATAGATGGGGGTCTCGGGCGAGTTCAGGTATTTCGGCTGCTCGTCCCCCAAGGCGCGGCCGCCGAGAGCGACCACGCGGCCCTGAAGATCGCAGATGGGAAAGATGAGCCGCCCCCGAAAGCGGTCGTAGACCCCGCTGCCACTCTGGCGTGGCACGGCCAGACCCGCAGCGACCAGGAGGTCTTGGCCCACCACCTCCGCCTTCAGGGCGTCGACCAGAAATTCCCAGCCGTCCGGGGCCAGCCCGAGGCCGAAGCGGCGTGCGATCTCGGGGTCGACGCCACGCTGGTCGAGATACGCGCGCGCCCGGGCCCCCGCGGGTCGCCCAAGCGCGTCCGCATACACGCGTGCGGCAAGGCTCATGGCCCGGAAGAGGTCCTCACGCCCCGAGCTTTCGAAGCCCGCGCCGCGGTCCTCCGGGAGCGTGACCCCGGCCACCCGGGCCAGCTCGCGCACCGCCTCCGGGAACGTGAGCTTGTCCTGGCGCATCAGGAACACGAACACGTCTCCCCCCACGCCACACCCGAAGCACTTGAAGATTCCCTTGCGGGGGTTGACGTTGAAGGAGGGCGTCTTCTCTGCATGGAAGGGGCACAGCCCCTTCCAGTTGGTTCCGGCCGGCTTCAGGTTGACGACGCGCCCGATGAGATCAACGAGGTCGAGACCCGTCCGGATCTGATCGAGGGTCGCCGAGCTATAGGACGCCATGGCCGCTAGTTCACCCGCAGTGTCGCCACGGTGGCGCCGGAGCCGCCTTCCGACGGCTCTCCCTCCCGGAACGCTTCCACCAGCGGGTGCATCTTCAGAAGCTCACGGACGGTCTTGCGCAGGGCCCCCGTGCCCTTACCGTGGACGAGCCGAACGCTCGGCAAGCCCGCCACGAATGCATCGTCCAGGTAGCGCTCGACCAGGTCGCGAACCTCGTCGGTGGTGCGCCCGAGCAGGTGCAGCTCGGATGGCACCGCACTTTTCTCGGGCACACTCGTGCGTCCGGGAAGGGCCACGCGGGGGGCGGCGGAAGCCTCGGTTACCCGCAGCGCCTGTACGGGAACGCGCACCGTGATGTTCCCGGACTGGACCGTGGCCGTGGCCCCAGCCAGCGACACGAGTTCTCCCCGGACGCCAAGGTGCTCGGCCACGACGGCGGCACCGGGCACGAGCGTAGGGGCGGCGGCGCCAGGGACGAGGGGAAGAGCTGGAGTGAAGCTCGCCGCCGCGGCCGCCACTCGGCGCCGGCTGTCCTCGACCGAACGGCGGCTTCGCTCGCCCGTTTTGAGGCGCTCCCACTCGGCGGCCAGGGCGCGCCGGATATCGGCCACGAGAGCCGCCGCCTCGCTCGTGGCCCGGGCGAGGGTGGCCCGCGCCCGAGTCTCAGCATTGGCCTCGGCGTGGCGGGCCGCCTCGAGCCGCGCCGTCGCCTCCTGCTCCCGTCGCTCGATGGCAATGGCCCGCTCGGCCTCCGACCGCGCGTGGGCATCGAGGCGCTCGAGCAGCTCGGACATGCGCGCACCTTGCGCAGAGCGATGCCCGTGGGCGCGAGCCACCAGCTCGGCCGGCAGGCCGAGCCGGGCCGCGATGGCCAGCGCGTAGCTCTGGCCCGGCCGGTCGTAAAGCAGGCGAAAGGTCGGAGCCAGGGTGACGCTGTCGAATTCGACGGAGGCGTTGCGAGCCAGCGCGGACGTGCTGGCAAAAGCCTTGAGTGGCTCGAGGTGCGTGGTCGCCATCACGAGGACGCCACGGGCGGCCAGCTCTTCCAGGATCGCCTGGGCGAGGGCCGCTCCTTCGTCGGGATCGGTGCCGGCCCCCAGCTCGTCGAGCAGCACCAGCGACCGCTCGTCGACCACCTCGAGGATCTCGCGCACCTGCTTGACGAAGGCCGAAAAGGTGGACAGGTTGTTGGCCACGCTCTGATCATCGCCCACGATGGCGAGCACACTGTCGAAGACGGGAAGCCGGGCGCCCTCGGCCGCGGGCACATGACACCCCACCTGGGCCATCAGCGCGCACAGGGCGAGCGTCTTGAGGGCAATGGTTTTCCCCCCTGCGTTGGGGCCCGTCACCAGCAAGAGCGGCCGCTCGGGCGAGAGCGCGAGATCGACCGGTACCACCGGGCGCCCGGGATCCTTCCAGCTCTGGACGAGGAGAAGCGGATGCCGGGCCACCGACAGGGACACCATCTGCTCGCGGTTCATGACGGGCGCAGCGGCGTCCATGCGCTCGGCGAGGTGGGCCCGACAGAAGATCCAGTCCACCTCGCCCAGACCCTCCACGAGGGCGGACAGGTCCTCGATCCGCTCACGGATGCGATCCGTCAGCTCGGCCAGGATCCGTAGAACTTCCGCTTCCTCCGCCCGGACCATCTCGGCCAATTCATTGTTGGCGTCGATCACCGACTCCGGCTCGATGAACAGCGTGGCTCCGCTCTGCGAGCGATCGTGCACGATTCCCCGCAGGCGGTTCCGGGCATCGACGCGGAGGGGGATCACGTAGCGGCCGTGGCGCACGGTGACGAACCGGTCGCTCACCGCCTCGACGTTCTGCAGCATGCGCTCGAGATCACTGACGATCCGGCGTCGGCGCTCGCGCGCGGCGCGCCGGAGCTGTCCGAGGCGCGGGCTGGCCTGGTCGGTCACGGCTCCGTCGTCGTCCAGGGCGCGGCGAAGGGCGTCACGCAGCTCGGGCGCGCGCGGGAGTGCTTCCAGTAGCCGCCCGAGGGTCGGGCTTCCCTCGTGGACACCGCGTCCGTAAGCGGCGAGCTTCGGGCTCGCCTCCACCGCAGGTAGGATCTGAACCAGTTCGGCCCCATCGAGGACAGCCCCCGGTAGGCGAGCGCGGTCGAGGATCGACCTCACGTCGACAATCGCGTCGAGGGGGGGCGGTCCGGCCGCTGCCAGCGCTAGGCGGGCCTGCCCGGTCAGGTCAATAGCGGCTTGGATGGTGCCCAGGTCAGTGAGCGGTTGGGCGGTCACCGCCCGCTCCTTTCCCATGGGCGTTCGTGCTTCATCGGCGAGGACGGCGCGTACGAGGTCCCACTCGAGGCCCCGCCCCCAGGTTCGACCTGCCTCCACCATGTGCCTCATGTACTCCCGCCCCACATCGCGGAAGCCGGCGGCGCGGTCAGGGTCGTCGCGGTTAATCGGCGACGCGCTCGCGCCGCTTGGCCTTCTTGCGCGCGGCCAGCGCCTTGCGCTTCCGGCGCGCGCTGGGCTTCTCGTAGTGCTGGCGCTTCTTGAACTCGGATAAGAGCCCAGCCTTCTCGCACTGCTTCTTGAATCGCTTCAGCGCACTCTCGACGGATTCGTCGGGCTCGACGATGACCTTGGTCACTCTGCTCCTCCCCTCCGCGAGGACGCCGTCCCACTGGATAAACGTCGACGATCTTAGCGCATTTCTTGCGGGTTTTGCCTGGTAGCGCCGGGGTTTTGCCTGTTAGCGCCGGGGTGTCCCGTTTGGTTCGCCAGCGTAGCGAGTTCCGAGGCATCTAGGGGTGACAGTGTACACCCGTGGGCATGGTGCGGGTCTCCCCTCGGCTACACTCAGGGAGCCGGCGAGGCAGATCGCTGCGAAGGAGGCCCTCATGACATCGATTCGCGTGTCGCTGACGATCCTGTGTGCCCTGAGCCTTGCTTTCGCGCTCCCCGTCACCGCCCAGACCCCCTGCGCGATATGCTCGGGCTTCAACACGGCGACAGGGAAGGACGCCCTCAAAAGCAACACCCTGGGCGAGCTGAACACCGCCACGGGGGGCAACGCCCTCTTCAACAACACCGAGGGCATCCTCAACACCGGCACGGGGAACGACGCCCTCTTCAGCAACACCACGGGCGAGCAGAACACCGCCATGGGGCGCCGGGCCCTCTTCAGCAACACCACGGGCGACAACAACACCGCTCTGGGTCACAACGCCGGGGCGAATGTGACGGGGAGTAACAACATCCACATAGGCAACGCCGGCGACTCCGCCGATACCGCCCTCATCCGCATCGGCACGGTGGGCACCCAGACGAGAACCTTCATCGCCGGAATCTTCGGCGCGCAAGTGATCGGCAGGGACATGCCGGTCGAGGTGAACAGCGATGGCCAGCTTGGGACCGCGATCTCCTCGCGTCGCGTGAAGGACGACATCCGCGACATGGACGGGGCCAGCGAAGGGCTGGGCAAGCTTCGCCCCGTCACCTTCCGCTACAAAGCGGAGCCCGCCAGTGGCTCGCGCCCGCTCGAGTACGGCCTGATCGCCGAGGAGGTGGCCGAGATCTACCCCGAACTGGTGGTGCGGGACACGGACGGCCAGCCCGCGGGCGTCCGCTACCACGTCCTGCCCGCCATGTTGCTCAACGAACTGCAACGGCAGCAGCGACTGATCGACGCGCAGCAGCGCGAACTGGACGCGTTGCGGTCGCAGGCACGGCTCGTCGACGAACTGACCGCGCGGCTCTCGCGCTTGGAGGCGAAGGGCGCCGCCGCCGGGCGCTGACGGATCCGCCGCTCGCTATCACCGGAATAGCGGGGCGATGACGAGGGCCACCACGGACATGAGCTTGATGAGGATGTTCATGGATGGGCCCGAGGTGTCCTTGAAGGGATCACCGACCGTGTCGCCGACCACCGCGGCCTTGTGGGCATCGGAGCCCTTGCCGCCGAGGTTGCCGGCCTCGATATGCTTCTTCGCGTTGTCCCACGCGCCGCCGGCGTTCGCCATCATGAGGGCGAGGAAGACGCCCATCAGCGTGGCGCCGGCCAGGAAGCCTCCCAGCGCTTCCTTGCCGAGAGTGAAGCCGATGATAGGCGGCAAGACCACGGCCATGACGCCGGGCACGATCATCTCCCGGAGCGCGGCCGCGGTGGCGATCTCCACGCAGCGGGCGGTGTCGGCCGGCGCCGTCCCTTCCATGAGTCCTTTGATCTCGCGGAACTGACGGCGCACCTCCTGGACCATGCCGAAGGCGGCTCGCCCGACCGCCTTCATGGTCAGGGCCGCGATCAAGTACGGCACGATGCCGCCCAGAAAGAGGCCGATCACCACGCGGGAACTGGTGAGGTCGATCACGTCGATGCCGGCCGTCTGGGTGTAGGCGGCGAAGAGGGCCAGCGCGGTGAGGGCGGCGGAGCCGATGGCGAAGCCCTTGCCGATGGCGGCGGTGGTATTGCCGAGCGCGTCGAGCCTGTCGGTGATCGCGCGCGTCTCGGGCCCGAGGTGTGCCATTTCGGCGATGCCGCCCGCGTTGTCGGCGATGGGGCCGTAGGCGTCCACGCTCATGGTGATGCCGATGGTGGCCAGCATACCCACCCCGGCCAGGGCGATGCCGTAGAGCCCGGCCGTCTCGAAGGAGACGAAGATGGCCGCGCAGATGGCGATCACGGGCAGCGCGGTGGACTCGAGTCCCGTGGCCAGCCCCTGGATGATGTTGGTCGCGCTTCCCGTCTGGGCCGCATCGGCGATCCGCGCCACCGACGCCCCGGAGGTATAGATCTCGGTCAGGTACCCGATGACGACCCCGGCCAGCATGCCCGCGATGACGGCCCACCAGGGCCGCCAGCCGACCCCGAGCACGGATACGAGAATGGCGGTCAGCAGCGCGAGGAGGACGGCGGCGATGACCGTGGCGTAACGGAGAGCGGCCTGCGGATCCAGACGCTGGAGGACACTCATGGAGAGGATGCCGACGACGGAGGACACGAGCCCGGCCATGGCGATCAGGATCGGCAAGGCCATCAGCAGGGGCGCCTCGTCCATGGTGAAGGCGATGGCCATGGCGGCCACGATCGAACCCACGTACGATTCGAAAAGGTCGGCTCCCATCCCCGCCACGTCGCCGACGTTGTCCCCCACGTTGTCGGCGATGACGGCAGGGTTGCGCGGATCGTCTTCGGGAATGCCCGCTTCGATCTTGCCCACCAGATCGGCTCCCACGTCCGCCGACTTGGTGTAGATTCCGCCCCCGACCCGGGCGAAGAGCGCGATGGAGGAAGCCCCCATGGCGAAACCGTTGATCACGATCGGGTCGGGCACGAACAGGAAGAAGAGACCGAGGCCCAGCAGACCCAGGCTGGCGATGGAGAGCCCCATCACGGAGCCGCCGTAGAACGCCACCGAGAGGGCCTTGTCGCGTCCCCTCTCGCGGGCGGCGTTGGCCGTACGGACGTTGGCACGGGTGGCGGCCTTCATGCCGATGAACCCGGCCAACATCGAGCACACGCCCCCGCTGATGAAGGCCAGCGCGGTCAAGGGGGTGATGAACACGGCGAGGAGGATGGCGACCACCAGCACGAACCAGACGAGGATGGAGTACTCCTTGCGGAGGAAGGCCATCGCCCCCGTGTCGATCTGATTCGCGATGTCGGCCATGGCGGCCGTTCCGCTGGGTTGGGCGACGACGTAGCGGTACATGACGAGGGCCATGACCAGGCCGAGGAGGCCCAACAGGGGGGCGAAGGTGATCGCGGTCACGCCGTCCCTCCCTGGGGGGGCTGCAGGAGAGCAAGAACCCTGTCGCAAGCGGTGGCCACGGCCGCTTCCGCGGCGTCTCGCTCCTCAGGGTCGAACGCGGAGAGCACGTGGTCCGGGACCGCGGCCTTGCCGGCGGGGCGCCCGATACCCACCTTGACCCGCCGGATGTCGGAGGTCCCCAGCGCCTCGATCACGGATCGGACCCCGTTGTGGCCGCCGTGGCTGCCCTTCATGCGGACGCGAACGGTGCCGAGGGGAAGATCGAGATCGTCGTACACGAGGATGAGGTCGGCCGGCCCGCCCCCGAGCCTGTGCAGGGCGCTGGCCGCGGCGGGGCCGGAGACGTTCATGAAGGTCGGGAGCTTCACCAGGTAGACCGGTTCACCTCTCCACTGCGCCTTGACCACTGCGATCCGTCCCTCATGCGTCCACCGCCGATGCAGCGTCCTGGCGAGGGTGTCGACGACACGATGGCCCACGTTGTGTCGTGTGTCCCGATATTCGGGGCCGGGGTTGCCGAGCCCCACGATGACGTGGGCCAACGCGTCGCGAAGCCGCTATTTCTTGGCCTTCTTTCCCTCGTCCGCCGGCGCTTCCTCCTTCGGCTTGCGTTCGGTGAGGACCTCCGGCTCCGCCGTGACGACCGCAGCCGGGGCGGCCGCGGGCGCCTCCTCCGCCCTGGGCGGCGCGACGGTCGCCACCGCCTGGTCGCGCGCGTTAAGGATGCGGACGCCTTCTGGCACGCGCAGGTCGGCGATGGTCAAGACGTCGCCAATCATCAACGCCGAGACATCGGCATCGATTCGGTCGGGGATAAGGGACGGGAGACAGGAGACCTCGATCTCGTGCAGGGCCAGGTTCAGGATACCCAGCTGATCCCGGACGCCGGCCGCCTCGCCCACGGGATGAACGGCGACCACCACCGTGATCGGTCGGTCAGCAGCGACCTCCTGCAGATCCACGTGCAGGAGCTGCTCGCTGACCGGATCGAACTGCAGATCGCGGAGGACGGCCATCCGCGCGGAATCACCATCGCCCGTGGTCTTGAGGCTGACCAGCTGCGTCGAGCCACCGTGCCCGTGGATGATCCTGAGGACCGTGCGCGGATCGACGGATACCGCTGCCGGCTTGGCACCTCCATAGAGGACCGCGGGGATGGCGCCTGCGCGCCTCAGCCTCTTCGCGGCCTGCTTTCCCGTACCTTCGCGGTGCTGGATGACAAGCTCCTGCATGGGTATCTCCTGTGTGGCCTCTCTTAGTCGGAGGGGTTAGTCATGGTTGGGGGAGTGACAGTCTAAACTATCATACCGAGGGGGGCTACCCCCCGCATCGACTCAAAATTTCGGTTACCGGGGGCGACCCCCTAAATCAGAAGTCACGGTTACCAATCCATCAGAGGAGGGCACCGTGACACGAGCCAGCGTGCGCGAGTACGCCGCCCGACAGCGGGAGCGGTATCAGGCGGCCAGCCGGAGCGAGAAGCACCGCCTCTTGGACGAGATCGTGGCCGTCACCCGCATGCACCGCAAGGCCGTCATCCGGCTGTTGCGGCGGGCGCCGGGGCGCCGGCCGGCCCCGGTGCGCGCCGGCCGGCCGCGGCTGTACGGCGCCCCGGTCGCGGCGGCCGTCGAAGTCCTCTGGCAGGCCAGCGGCCGCATCGGCGCCCATCGCCTGCACCCCTTCGTGCCCGAGCTGCTCGATCGGCTGCTGCAGTATGACGAACTCCGCCTGGCCCCCGGCGTCGACAAGCTGGTGCGGCAGGTCAGCCGGCCGACCCTCGCTCGCCTGCTCGCGCCAGCCCGCGCTCAGTACCCCGGCCGGGGCGCCACCACCACGCAGCCGAGCACGTGGCTCAAACAGCAGATCCCCATTCGGACCTTCACCGAGTGGGACGAGGCCGCGCCCGGCTACTGTGAGATCGATCTGGTCGCGCATTGTGCGTCGAGCACCACGGGCTTCTACCTGTGCACGCTGTGTGCGGTCGACATCGCCACCAGCTGGGTCGACCTGCAAGCGGTCTGGGGGAAGGGCCAGCATCGGGTGACTGCGGCCATCCACGAAGTGCGGCGCCGCTTACCCATGCCCTTGCGGGGTATCGATAGCGACAACGGCTCGGAGTTCATCAATCACACCCTCTACGGGTACTGCACCCGCGAGGGCCTCACCTTCACCCGCAGCCGCGCCTGGAAGAAGAATGACAGCGCCCACGTGGAGCAGAAGAACGGGGCCGTGGTGCGCCACCTCGTCGGCTATGATCGGTTTGCCTCCCAGCGTGCCTATGCCCAACTCGCCCGCGTCTATGACCTCGCCCGCCTGCATGTCAATTTCTTCCAGCCCGTGGAAAAGCTGATGACCAAGCATCGCGTCGGCGCGCGCGTGCGCCGCGTGTTCGATCGCCCCCAGACTCCCTATCAACGGCTCCGCGCGGCGGGCGTCTTGTCGCCGGCCAAGCGCGACGAGCTCGAGGCGCTGTACCAACGCCTCAATCCCCTGCAGCTCCGGCGCGATCTCGAGGCGGCACTGGAACGGCTCTGGATCCTCGCGGCCCCGGACCCGCATCGCGCCCAGGGGGATACCGAGATAGCCACCCCCCTGTCCAAGTCGTCCCCACGAGGCTCAGTGGCCCCCGCTTCGGTAACCGTCACTTCTGAGTTGACCAGCATCGGAGGGTAACCCTGACTTATGAGCTGCTACGCCCCCCTCGGACTCCCCCAGCATTCCAAGCGGGTGATGTCCCCTCGGACTCCCCCGGCATTCCAAGCGGGTGATGTCCCCTCGGACTCCCCCGGCATTCCAAGCGGGTGATGTCCCCTCGGACTCCCCCGGCATAGCCAGCGATGTCTCCTCGGATTTCCACCGGGCCCGATGCGCCTTTCTTACCGACTAGCTGATCTCACGTCAGGGGTCATACGAACAGGGTCGATACTGACTCCTCGTCGTGGATGCGGCGGATGGCCTCGCCGAGGAGCGGGGCGACGCTGAGCACGGTGACTCGTGCTGATCGCTTCTCATCGGACACCGGGATGGTGTTGGTCACGACGACCTCTTCGAGAGACGAGTTCCTGATGCGATCGACGGCCGCTCCCGAAAGCACGGGGTGAACCCCGCAGGCCAGGATGCGCCGGGCCCCTTCCCGCTCGAGAGCACTCACGGCCTGGACCAGGGTGCCGGCGGTATCGATCATGTCGTCGATGACCACGGCGTCCTTGCCGGACACGTCACCAATGAGGCGCATGAAGACAGCGACGTTGGGACCGTCGCGACGCTTGTCGATGATGGCGAGGTCGGCATTGAGCCGCTTGGCGATGGCCCGCGCGCGTTCCACGCCCCCCGCGTCAGGCGCCACGATCACCGGGTCCTTCAGGTCTTTCTTACCGAGGTAGTCGATGATGACGGGTGCCGCGAACAGGTGATCCACGGGAATATTGAAGAATCCTTGGATCTGTCCGGCGTGCAGATCCAGGGTCAGGAGGCGTTCCACCCCCGCCGCCTCCATGAGATCGGCCACGAGCTTGGCCGAGATGGGCACCCGGGGCTGAACCTTCCGGTCTTGCCGGGCATAGCCGTAGTAGGGCAGGACGGCGGTGATTCGGCGCGCCGACGAGCGCTTGAACGCGTCCGTCATGACGAGCAGCTCCATCAGCGTGTCGTTGACGGGTGGGCAGGTGGGCTGAATGACGAACACGTCTGCCCCCCGCACGTTCTCCGTAATGTGTACGAAGACTTCGCCGTCTGAGAACCGCGTCACTTCGGCGGATCCCAGCGGTACGTGGAGATACTGGGCAATCTCCTCCGCCAGCGCTTGATTCGCGTTGCCTGTGAACAGCTTGAGGTCGTACGCCATCACACCCGTCCTGGCCGAAGGATAATGGTTGGGGCGGAGGGATTCGAACCCCCGAATACGGGATCCAAAGTCCCGCGCCTTACCGCTTGGCCACGCCCCACCGTCGTTCTCAAGGTCGAGTCACCGGCCCCGGAGCCTCACGGCCGATCCACGCAGCGCCCGCACTGCCCAGCACGCCCATGATACTCTCGCCAGACGCGTTCGGATCTGCCGCGCGTGCTCCCACGAGCGGGCGACTCCGAAGACCGTGGGGCCACTGCCCGACATCGCCGCTCCGAGGGCTCCGGCCGCCAGCAACGCGGCCTTGATCCGCGTGACCTGTCGTGCGGCGGGGCCCACCGCCGCCTCGAGTCCGTTGTAAAGATGATCGGCCACGCGGGCCGGCCGGCCACTCCGGAGGGCGGTTTCCACGGCGCGTGAATGCTCACCGGCCGTGAACATCGCCGGTGTCACCCGACCATAGGTTTCGGCGGTGCTGACGCCGATCCCGGGACTCACGAGCACCAGTGACAACCCCACCGTGTGGAGGGGCCTCAGGTGCTCGCCGCGGCCGGTCCCGAGCGCGGCGCCCCCACGCAAGAAGAACGGGACGTCCATTCCGAGCGTCACCGCGATCTCCTCGAGTCGCGCCACCGGCCAGCGCAAGCGCCACAGGCGGTTCAAGCCCAGCAGGACAGCGGCGGCGTCCGTGGATCCGCCGCCTAGCCCGGCCGCAATGGGTATCCGCTTGTCGAGCGCGATCCGCACCCCTCGCTTTACCCTCGCAGCGTCACGGAGCGCAAGAGCGGCTCTCATGGCCAAGTTCGTCGCGTCGGTCGGAACACCGGGTGTTCGGGTGCTCAACTCGACCGCTTCAGACTCCTCGAGCACTACCCGGTCTGCCAGATCGACGGTCTGCATGACCGTCCGAATCTCGTGATAGCCATCGCCGCGACGGCCCAGCACCTCGAGCGTGAGATTGACCTTGGCCGCGGCACTGAGCTCGAGGCGACGGGCTCGCGCCGACCCCGTCGACAAAGCAACAAACCCTAGCACGCGCGCCGCAGGGGGGTCAATTGGATGGGGGGCCTCGAAGGGCCCCCCAGGCCCCCCGGGCGCTCGGCGCGCCCCGGGGAACCCGTGGCGCACCTCGGTTGCACGTGGCGGGCGGGGCCTCGAAGGGCCCCCCAGGCCCCCCGGGCACTCG
>Ga0187893_10001106_pt1 | contig 67300 bp, 66 predicted proteins | sample MA1701074metaG_FD_139574 | JGI IMG/M metagenome (GOLD analysis project Ga0187893, IMG submission 139574) | White microbial mat communities from a basaltic lava cave in the Kipuka Kanohina Cave System on the Island of Hawaii, USA - MA170107-4 metaG ...
ATGGCCAATGGCCAATGGCCAATGGATTGACTCCGGCCGCAGCCCTTGCGGCACCGCTCGGCGCGACCCCGACGTCGCGGCCTGACTTGCGGGAGGGGGCGAGGTTCTGGCACAAGGGCGAGCGCCTGCTTACCGGTTCTGGCCCGACGCAGCCTGCTCCCGTGCCATCGGGGCGTGGCGCAGCCTGGTAGCGCACTCGCTTGGGGTGCGAGTGGTCACCGGTTCAAATCCGGTCGCCCCGACCAACGAATGCCGCCCGGTGGCCGAGGCCGGGCGGCCATTCCGGCGACGATCCGCGAGCATGTCCCGGACGAGGCCGGGTGGGCGCCAGGTCGAGACTCGAAGCCGGGTGCAGCCGCCCCGCCGGTGGCGGTGACGATATCCCGATGCGCGGGAACTCACCTACCTAGCTATTCAAGATGCAATCCGGGATTGTGCCCGCGGCATTTCCCGCATCCGGCGTCAAGCCCATTCAAAATCCGCCGTGACCGCGCTTGCGTTGGCCGGACATTGATGGCACTCTCCCGCATCGCCGATGGCCGGGGATCTCATCTTGGTCAGCAACGATGACGGGATCCATTCCGAGGGACTGACGGCTCTGGCCGACGTGCTCGGCGATCTCGGGGAGGTGTACGTCGTCGGACCGGATCGCGAGCGCAGCGCCGCAAGCCACTCCCTGACGTTGCACCGCCCGTTGCGCGTGACGGAGCTAGGGCCGCGCCGTTATGCGGTGGATGGCACGCCGACCGACTGCGTGAACCTCGCCATCAACGGGATTCTCCCGCGGCGTCCTCAGCTGGTCGTGGCCGGAATCAACAAGGGGGCGAATCTCGGCGAGGACATCACGTATTCGGGCACGGTATCGGCGGCCATGGAAGGGACGTTGCTGGGGGCGCCGTCGCTTGCCGTGTCGCAGGTGGGCCGGGATCAGTTCGAATTCGGGACGGCGGCAGCGTTCGCGCGAGCGCTGGCCGCGTACGTGCTCGGCCATCGACTGCCGCGCGACACCCTGCTCAACGTCAACGTCCCGAAGGGCCCGGCGGAGAGCGTGCGAGGTTTCACGCTGACGCGACAGGGACGGCGGCGGTACGGCAATGCGATCGTGGAGAAGGCGGATCCGCGCGGGCGAAAGTACTACTGGATCGGCAGCGATGAGTTCGAGTTCGAGGAGGAAGAGGGGACGGACTTCAGCGCCGTGTCCCGGGGGCTGATCTCGATCACTCCCATCCACCTGGATCTGACCAACCACCGCTCCTTCGAGGAGCTTGCGGAACTCAAGCTGGCGTGGCCGTGAGCAGGCCCCGATGGACTACGCGGCAGCCCGGGCACGCATGGTGGAGGATCAGATTCAGGCCCGCGGGGTGCGCGGGGAGCGGGTGCTCGAGGCCATGCGGCGGGTTCCGCGGCATCTGTTCGTGACCGAGACGCTGCGCGAGCGGGCCTACGACGACACGCCCCTGCCGATCGGTGACCGGCAGACGATCTCCCAGCCGTACATCGTCGCGTTGATGGCCGAGGCGCTCGAGCTCGATGGCGGGGAACGAATCCTTGAGGTCGGAACGGGATCGGGCTACGAGGCTGCGGTGCTGGCCGAGCTGTGTGGCGAGCTGTACTCGGTGGAGCGGATTCCGGCTCTGGCCGAGCGGGCGACCGAGCTACTCGAGAGCCTCGGGTACCGCAATGTCCACGTGCGGGTCGGGGACGGGTCGCTCGGGTGGTCGCAGGCGGCGCCCTTCCTCGGCGTCGTGGTGAGTGCTGCTGCCCCGAGGATCCCCCGGCCGCTGGTCGAGCAGCTGGCCACGGGAGGTCGACTGGTGCTGCCGCTCGGTGAAGAAGAGAGCCAGACGCTGGTGCGCTTGAGAAAGACGGGAGAGGGTCTGCGGGAAGAATGCTTGGGTGAGTGCCGCTTCGTGAAGCTGATCGGCACATACGGCTGGATGGGGCGCGAAGAGGGGCAGTGATCAGATCCTTCGCGCCCGGCGTGGGTGGGGCGTGGGCGGGGCGCGGCGAGGGTGGCGGTGATGATGCGGGGCGTGTGGCCGTGGGACCGGGTCGGCGGTGTTGGCCGCATTGGCTGGACTGGCTGGACTGGCGGGACTGGCGGGATCGCCAGGGTTGGCAGGATCGGACTACTCACGGTGCTGGGACTGGGGCTCGGCGGGGGCTGCGCGACGAGCACAAAGCAGTCGACGCGAGGCGTGTATCATCATGTGCAGTCGGGCGAGAATCTCTATCGGATCGGCAGAGCCTACGGGGTGAGCGTCCCCCAGCTCAGCCGGGCCAACGGCATCGGCGACCCGCGACGTCTTGTGGTAGGTCAGCGTCTGCTGATCCCCGGAGCCGACCGGGCCCTTCCCGTCCGCCTGATCACGCCGGACCGTGTGGAGACGAGCCGCCTCACGCGTCTGGATCTCCCGTCCGGGGGCGGCGCGTTCATGTGGCCGATCAGCCATGGAAGGCTCACCTCCCGGTTCGGCCCGCGGGGTGCCACGTTTCACGATGGGATCGACATCGGCGCTCCGGTGGGTACGCCGGTATTCGCCGCACGCGAGGGACGGGTCCTCTACAGCGACAGGCTCTCTGGATACGGCAACGTGATCATCATTGGTCACGGCGCCGGCTACGCCACGGTCTATGCCCACAACTCCTCGCATGCCGTTCGCAGCGGGGATCGGGTGCGCCAAGGGCAGGTCATCGGCTGGGTCGGTGAGACCGGGCGCGCGTCGGGCCCGAACCTGCACTTCGAGGTGCGCAAGGACAACGTAGCCCGAAACCCGCTGCATTTCCTGCCTCCGCCCCGACGCCCGGGTGCTACCGCGGCCGGCGGTTAGCCTGCGCTCCTGACCATCGCCCTCTGTGCTCCCGGTCGGCTGCCGGCCGCTGCCGGCTCGCCGTTTGGATTTGCGGCCGAGCCTGCTAGGACTAGCCCTACGCTCACGGACGGTCGCGCCGTGGTGAGCGATGCGAGCGAAACGCGGACGGAGGCGTCTCAACCATGGCGGGGGCAGTCATGATCGACCTCGGGAGTTTCGTCCGCGATGTGCCGGACTTTCCGAAGAAAGGCATCGTCTTCAAGGACATCACCCCGCTCTTGTCGAGCGGTGCCGCGTTCCACGAGGCGGTCGCGCGGCTGGCGGATCGGTACCGCGGGCGGATGGACACGATCCTCGGGATCGAATCCCGCGGCTTCATCGTGGGCGCCGCCGTGGCGTACGCTCTCGGCGTCGGCCTGACGCTGGTGCGCAAGCCAGGTAAGCTCCCGGCGGAGACGCATTCCGCAGAGTACGCGCTCGAGTACGGCACCGACATGCTCGAGATTCACCGCGACGCGTTCGAGCGCGGTCGCCGGGTGGTGGTGATCGACGACCTCCTCGCGACGGGCGGCACCGCGACGGCCGCGGTCGAGCTCGTGACCCGGCTCGGGGGGCAGGTCGTCGAGTGCGGATTTCTCGTCGAGCTCTCCTTCCTGCGCGGGCGGGCGCGGCTGGCGCCAACGCCAGTGTTCTCCTTGATCCAGTACGCTGCGGCGTGAGCGTGCTGCGGCAGGCGGCGATCGTCGATGCGCGCACCGGCTGCGGGAGAATCGCCGGTCTACGAGGAGATCGAGCACACGGCCGACGTCGGTATCGTGGTCCGCGCCGACGGCGCCGCGGCGCTGTTCGAGAAGGCGGCGCTCGCGCTCTACGCCCTCATGGTGGACATCGGGGGTGTCGAGCTCCGCGGCGATCGCATCGCGGTCGCGCGCGGCGGGAGTCGGGCGGAATTGCTCCAGGCCTGGCTGAGCGAGGTCCTGGTCCTGTTCTCCAGCGAGGCGTTCGTTGCCGGAGAGGTGGTGGTGGAGGAGTTGCACGCGGGCGTGGTCCGCGGGAGGTTGCGTGGAGAGCCCTTCGATCCGGCGCGACACGAGTTTCGCGGCGAGATCAAGGCCGTCACGTTTCACGACCTGACGGTCAACGAGGACCGTGACGGCTGGTGCGCACGGGTGATCTTCGACGTGTGACGGGTTCCCGGGTGTCGCATGGAGAATGGTGCCAACGGTGCCCTGTCACCTCCGCGAGCGACGCAGGTCGGCGCCAATGTCTGGGAGATTCCGCGACAGGGGGGCATGCGTGTGCCGGGGCGTGTCTATGCCAGCGCCCAGCTCATGGCTTCGCTGCGCGACGATCCCTGCCTGCGCCAGGTAGTCAACGTCGCGCACCTGCCGGGCATCGTCGGCTACTCCTTGGCGATGCCCGACATCCACTGGGGCTACGGCTTTCCGATCGGCGGGGTGGCGGCGGTCGATGCAGAGGCGGGCGTGGTGTCGCCCGGGGGCGTCGGGTACGACATCAATTGCGGCGTGCGCCTGGTGGCGACCGGGCTCGAGGTGGCCGACATCGACGGGCAGGTCGAGCGGCTGGCCGATGGTCTGTTCGCGAGGGTCCCGGCCGGCGTCGGCTCCGAGGGGGCGATTCCGAAGCTGCGCCTGGCCGACGAACGCCGACTGGTCGCCGAGGGCGCGCGCTGGGCCGTGGAGCGCGGTTTCGGTTCCGCGGAGGACGTCGACCGGATCGAAGAGGGCGGTCGCCTCGCGGGCGCCGATCCGGCGCTCCTGAGCGAGCGCGCCCTCGAGCGTGGGCTCAAGCAGGTCGGAACCCTGGGATCCGGGAATCACTTTCTGGAGGTGGATCGTGTCGACGAGATCTACGACGCGCCGGTGGCGGACGTGCTGGGCCTGCGCGTCGGGCAGGTGACGATCGTCATCCACTCGGGTTCGCGAGGCCTCGGCTACCAGACCTGCGACGACGCCTTGCGCGTCATGGGTGGCGCGATGGAGCGATACGGGATTCGCATCCCCGACCGGCAGCTTGCGTGTGTGCCGATCACCTCGGCCGAGGGACGCCGTTACCTGGCGGCCATGGCGTGCGCGGCGAACTATGCCTGGGTGAATCGCCAGGTGATGATGGGGCTGGCCGCGAACACGTTCGAGGAGGTCCTGGGGATCGGTCCGCGGGACTTGCGGTGCCGGCTCGTGTACGACGTCTGCCACAACATCGCCAAGTTCGAGGAGCACGAGGTGGAGGGCGAGCGACGTGCCCTGCTCGTGCACCGCAAGGGGGCCACCCGCGCCTTCGGACCGGGACACCGCAGCCTGCCGGACGGGATGCGCCGGGTGGGGCAACCCGTGCTGATTCCGGGTGACATGGGTCGCTACTCGTACGTTCTCATCGGCACCGAAGGGGCAATGCGGCAGACCTTCGGCAGCACCTGCCACGGCGCCGGGCGGCTTCTCAGCCGCGCCGCATCCAAGCGCGCCTGTCGGGGCCTCGACGTGTTCGCCGAGCTGCGCGAGCGCGGTGTGATCGTTCGCGCCCAGGGACGAGGCACGCTCGCCGAGGAGATGCCGCATGCCTACAAGGACGTGGCCAACGTGGTGGACGTGGTGCACGATGCGGGGATCAGCCGCAAGGTCGCGCGCCTGCGACCGTTGATCGTGATCAAGGGCTGATGGTGACGCGGACGGGAATGGGCAGCGGGAGTGCGGATACCGGAGATCATTCGGCTCCCGGAACGGGTACGGATTGGGAACGATATCGAGGGCCTGGCGGTCGGCCGCCGAGGGCGAAGGAGGGCGTCATGCGGGGTTGGGGCGTATCGCTGGTGCTGGCCGGCTTCGCGCTGGGGCCGTCGGGCTGCGTGTACGTCGGCGGCGGCATCAATCCCTTCGGGGAGCGGCGGCAGGAGTTCCAGGAGACGGTCGTCGCTGGGGAGGGGCGGAACAAGATCTTGCTGCTCGACGTGACCGATGTGATCACCGGCCGGGAAGAGCAGGGCGCGCTCGGCTTGGGAACGGAGGAGAGCACGGTGGCGCGGGTGGAGGAAGCGTTGCGGCGGGCCGCGGCGGACGACCGGGTACGGGCCGTGGTGGTCCGGATCGACAGCCCGGGCGGCGGGGTGACGGCAAGCGATGCGGTCTATCGCGAGATCATCCGTTTCCGGGAGGAGACGGAACGGCCGGTCGTGGCGGAGCTGATGGACCTGGCGACATCGGGTGCATACTACGTCGCGCTGGCGGCGGACCGGATCATGGCGAACCCGACCACCGTCACGGGCAGCATCGGCGTCATTCTGATGGGGCTGAACGTCGAGGGTCTGATGGGAAAGCTCGGCATCCAGGACCAGACGGTGAAATCGGGGGCGCACAAGGACCTGCTGTCGCCCTTCCGGCGGCCTAGCGCCAAGGACCGCGAGATCGTGCAAGGGGTGATCGACGAGCTGCACGGCCGCTTCGTGTCGCTGGTCAGGGAGCGTCGCCCGCAGGTGGCGGCGGCCGATCTGGCCGAGCTCACCGATGGCCGTATCTTCACGGCCTCGCAGGCGCAGGCGGTGGGGTTAGTCGACGACATCGGCTACGTCGACGAGGCGATCGCCAAAGCGCAGGAGGCCTGCGGCCTCGAGAAGGCGAGCGTGATCATGTACCACCGGGCGGACGAGTACCGGGAGAACGTCTACTCTCGCGGCGGTGCGACGCCTCGACACAGCGCCGCCAGGGATCGCGGGTGGGACGAGCTCGGGGTGACGCTGGCGCTGCCACAGCGGCGCGGCGCGCGATTCATGTATCTATGGCTGCCCGATCTGCGCGTGGGCCGCTGAGGGGGCATTTCTCGCTCCTCTCGTTTCGATGAGAACGGTAACGGCCGGTCAGGACGCTTGACGTACGAGGAGCGGAGAGGTAACAAGAGGGTGCCTTTTAACTTAACCCGGCGAGGTTAAGAAAGGTGCTCACCTGAAATCCAGCGCGCGATGGAGCGGGAGATGCTGCGGGATCGGCACCCTCGGGTGTCGGCACGCGTGCCCGCTCGGCCTCTCCGGTGGAATGCCCGGGGAGGCTTTTTTTTGGCCGGCCGCCGGAGGACCGCGGGTGGAGGGGGTGGATAGGTGCAGGAGCGAGCCATGAGCAACGGTGCGCGGCGCCGCGTCGTCATGGACGCCGCGGTGACACAGCGGGCGCTGTGGCGCGTGGCGCACGAGATCGTGGAGAAGAACCGGGGAACGGACGGGCTGGCGTTGGTCGGGGTCCGGTCCCGGGGCGAGTACCTGGCGGAACGGTTGCGACGCAAGATCGGCGACATCGAGGGCGTGGAGGTGCCCCTCGGCATCATCGACATCACCCTGTACCGCGACGATCTGGATCATCGCGCGCAGCAGCCGGCGGTGAAGGGGACCGACATCGCCTTCGACGTGGACGGGGCGCGCATCGTCCTGGTGGACGATGTCCTGTTCACCGGCAGGACCGTACGCGCGGCGATGGACGCCATCGTCGACTTCGGACGCCCGCAGAAGATCGAGCTGGTCGCTTTCGTGGATCGGGGGCACCGCGAGCTGCCGATCCGTCCGGACTACGTGGGCAAGAACATTCCGACCACCTACCAGGAGCGGGTGAGCGTGCATCTCGTCGAGTGCGATGGCATCGACGAGGTGGTGGTCGAGACCCCGTCGGAGGCGGACACCGCTTCCGGATCCGCGGGGAGCTGAGGGGGGGCCGTCATGGCACTGCGGCACTGTCTCGGGCTCGAGGGCGTGGATGGCGAGGAGATTCTGCAGCTGCTCGACACGGCAGCTTCCCTGAAGGAGATCTCGGAACGCGACATCAAGAAAGTGCCGACCTTGCGTGGCAAGACGGTGATCAACCTGTTCCTCGAGCCGAGCACGCGTACGCACACGTCGTTCGAGATCGCCGCCAAGCGCCTGTCTGCCGACACCGTGAACATCTCGACGTCCGCGAGCAGCATCAGCAAGGGAGAGACGTTGGCCGACACGGCACGAAACCTCGCGGCGATGCGGCCCGACGCCATCGTGATCCGGCATCCGGCCTCCGGCGCGCCGCACTATCTGGCGCGCACCGTGCCGTGCCCGATCGTCAATGGCGGGGATGGCATGCATGAGCACCCGACGCAGGCACTCCTCGATCTGCTCACGATCAAGGAGCGGTTCGGTGACGTGCGCGGGCTCGTGGTGGCGATCGTGGGCGACTGCCTGCATAGCCGGGTAGCGCGCTCCAACGTGTTCGGGCTGACGACGCTGGGAGCCAAGGTGCGCCTGATCGGTCCGCCCACGCTCCTGCCGGGGGAGTTCAGGGGCCTCGGGGTCGATCTCAGCACGAGCCTCGCGGACGGGGTGCGCGGGGTGGACGTCATCATGATGCTGCGCCTGCAGCGCGAGCGGCAGGGGGCGAACTACGTTCCGAGTCTCGACGAGTACTCCCGGTACTTCTGCCTCACCGAGGATGCGGTGCGGCTGGCGGCCTCGCATGTGATCATCCTGCATCCCGGTCCACTCAATCGGGGGATCGAGATCGCCAGCAACGTGGCCGACGGCCCGTACTCGGTCATCATGGATCAGGTGACCAACGGTATCGCCGTACGCATGGCGGTTCTCTACGCGCTGGTGGCGGCTCGCCGGGCGGAACGCACCTCGCGGCCGGCGCTGGGGCGGGCGGCGGGCGAGCGACCGCTGGAGGGCGACGGGAGCGACATCGACCGCCGATCGCGGGGGGTGGCCTGATGCCGGCACGAGAGCGGGGCCGGCGCTCGGAGGCGGGGCGAGCGGCGCGCGACGGCCGCGCCTCGTTTGAAGGGGCGGAGGGAGGCGGCGCCCTGCTGATCACGGGCGGGACCGTCGTCGATCCTGCGCGCGGTTTCATGGGTCCGGCCGATCTCCTCATCGAGGACGGACGGATCACGGCCGTCGGCGCGGTCGGGGAGCACCGCCACGCGGCGGCGCGCGAGATCGACGCCTCCGGGCTGCACGTCGTTCCGGGGCTCGTCGACATGCACGTGCACCTGCGCGAGCCAGGGTTCGAGTACAAGGAGACGATTCGCTCGGGAGTCGCCGCGGCGGCGGCCGGGGGCTTCGCGAGTGTGGCCTGCATGGCCAATACCGATCCGGTGAATGACAACGGCGCGGTCACGAATTACATCCTCGACCGGGCCCGGATTGCCGGCGGTGCCGAGGTGTTTCCCATCGGGGCCGTATCCGTCGGCCTGCGCGGCGAGCGCCTCGCAGAGATCGGTGAGATGCACGAAGCCGGGATCGTGGCTGCGTCCGATGACGGGCGGCCGGTGGCCGACAGCGCCCTCATGCGGCGTGCGCTCGAGTACTGTGGCATGTTCGGCATGCCGGTCATTGCCCATGAAGAGGACCCGCAGCTTGCCGCCGGTGGCGTGATGAACGAGGGAGTGACGGCGCTTCGGCTGGGGTTGCGGGGAATCCCGGCGGCGGCGGAGGAAGTCATGGTGGCGCGTGACGTCGCGCTGGCCGAGCTGACCGGGGGCCACCTGCACGTGGCCCATGTCAGTACCGGGCGGGCCGTCGATCTGATCCGCATGGCCAGGCAGCGCGGCGTGCGGGTCACGGCCGAGGCGTCGTGCCATCATCTCTGGCTCACCGAGGAGGCCGTTGGCGAGTACGACACGAACGCCAAGATGAATCCGCCGCTGCGCACCGCCGCGGACGTCGAGGCGCTCCGGGCCGCCGTCGCCGATGGTACGGTCGAGGTGATCGCGTCGGATCATGCCCCGCACCACCGCGACGAGAAGGACGTCGAGTTCGATGTGGCCGCCATGGGTGTGATCGGGCTCGAGACGACACTGCCTCTCGTTCTCCGCCTGGTGCGGGAGAACGTGCTCGGCTTGATGGACGCCATTGCGCGTCTCACGATCGGTCCCGCGCGCACCCTGGGGATCGAGCGGGGCACGCTCGGCGTCGGCGCCGTCGCGAACGTCACCGTGATCGACACCAAGCGCCGCTGGGTCGTCGATCCCCAGACCTTCCGATCGAAGAGCCGCAACACGCCGTTCGCCGGCTGGGAGATGGAAGGGCGCGCGGTGCTGACCGTGGTCGGCGGGCGGGTGGTCTACGAGGACCTCGGCGCCGACGCGGCGGCGGCCACGCTCGGGAGCGCACCGCGATGAAGGGCGCGCGGCGGGCCCTCCTCGCCCTGGCGGACGGAACCGTGTTCGAGGGCGAGGCGTTCGGAGCCAACGGCGAGGCGGTCGGCGAGATCGTCTTCAACACCAGCATGATGGGTTATCAGGAGATCCTGACCGACCCGTCCTATCACGGGCAGCTCGTCGCCATGACGTACCCGGAGATCGGCAACGTGGGGGTGAACGCGGAAGACGTCGAGTCGCGCCGCCCGTTCGTCCGGGGCTTCATCGTCAAGGAGTACTGGGATCCGCCGAGCAGCTGGCGGGCCCAGGAGTCGCTCGGCGACTACATGCGCCGCCACGGGATCGTCGGCATCTCCGGCATCGACACACGGGCGCTCGTGCGCAGGCTCCGGGACGTGGGATCGCAGGAGGGAGTGATCTCGACCACGGAGCTCGACCCGGCCCGCCTCGTGGCCAAGGCGCAGGCGGCCCCGGGCCTCGTCGGGCGTGACCTGGTGCAGGAGGTGACGTGTCGCGCGCCCTACGAGTGGAACGAAGGGCGGTGGGTGCTCGGCGCTGGCTACGAGCAGCGGCCGGCGGCGCCGGGGGATCGGCTGGTCGTCGCCTACGACTACGGCATCAAGCACAACATCCTGCGCAATCTGGTCGCAACCGGCTGTCGCGTGCGCGTCGTCCCGGCGCAGACCCCGGCCGACGATGTCCTCGCGCTGCGGCCCGCCGGCGTCTTTCTCTCCAACGGTCCCGGCGATCCCGACGCGGTCCCGTACGCGCGCGAGAGTGTGGGCCGGCTGCTCGGCCGGGTGCCGATCTTCGGCATCTGCCTCGGGCATCAGATCCTGAGCCTGGCGCTGGGCGCCCGCACCTACAAGCTCAAGTTCGGGCACCATGGCGGCAACCACCCGGTGAAGGATCTGCGGACCGGCAAGGTGGAGATCACGGCGCAGAATCATGGCTTCGCGGTCGAGCCCGCGAGCCTCACCGCCGAGGCCGAGATCACGCATCTCAATCTCAACGACGACACGGTCGAGGGCCTGGCGCATCGGACGCTGCCGGCCTTCTCGGTGCAATACCATCCCGAATCCTCCCCCGGACCACGGGACGCCCGCTATCTGTTCGATCGATTCATCGACCTGCTCGATGGGAAGCGGCCATAGCATGCCCCGACGTAGCGACATTCGAACCATTCTCGTCGTCGGATCCGGCCCGATCGTGATCGGCCAGGCGTGCGAGTTCGACTACTCGGGCACCCAGGCCTGCAAGGCGCTCCGCGAGGACGGCTTCCGCGTGGTGCTCGTGAACTCGAACCCGGCCACCATCATGACGGATCCGGATTTCGCCCATCGGACCTACGTCGAGCCGATGACGGTGGGGGTGCTCGAGCAGATCATTGCCGCCGAGCGCCCCGATGCGCTGCTCCCGACGATCGGCGGGCAGACGGCGTTGAATCTGGCGCTGGCGCTGGCGCAGGCCGGGGTGCTGGAGCGCCACGGCGTGCGGCTGATCGGTGCCAGCACCGACGCGATCCGCAAGGCGGAGGACCGGGATCTCTTCAAAGAGGCGATGCGCCGGGTCGGGCTCGAAGTGCCGCGCAGCGGAGTCGCGGAATCGCTCGCCGAGGCAGAGCGGATTCGGCGCGAGATCGGCCTGCCGCTCATCATCCGCCCCTCGCGCACCCTCGGGGGCACCGGCGGCAGCATCGCCGAGACGCCCGAGAGCTTCGCGGAGGCCGTGGCGTGGGGCCTCGATTCCTCCCCGAATCGGCAGATCCTCATCGAGGAATCGATCGCCGGCTGGAAGGAGTTCGAGCTGGAGGTGATGCGCGACGGGCGGGACAACGTCGTGATCGTGTGCTCGATCGAGAACTTCGATCCCATGGGCGTGCACACCGGAGACTCCATCACCGTCGCCCCGGCTCAGACGCTCACCGACAAGGAATATCAGGTGATGCGCGATGCCGCGCTCCGGATCATCCGGGAGATCGGCGTGGACACCGGCGGATCCAACATCCAGTTCGCCGTGCATCCTGAGGACGGGCGCCTGGTGGTGATCGAGATGAACCCGCGCGTCTCACGCAGCTCGGCGCTGGCGAGCAAGGCCACGGGGTTCCCCATCGCCAAGATCGCCGCCAAGCTCGCCGTCGGCTACACGCTCGACGAGATCCCGAACGACATCACGCGGGAGACGCCGGCCTGCTTCGAGCCGACCATCGACTACGTCGTGACCAAGATCCCGCGCTTCACCTTCGAGAAGTTTCGTGGAGCGCAGGACGTCCTCGGCACGCAGATGAAGTCGGTCGGTGAGGCCATGGCGATCGGCCGCACGTTCAAGGAATCGCTCCAGAAGGCGATCCGGTCGCTCGAGATCGACCGCTTCGGTCTCGAGGAGCAGGTCGGGCGGCTCACCGCCGGCGAGGCGCGGCAACGGATCGTCGAGCGCATCGGGACCCCCAACGCGCAGCGGCTCTGGTACATCGCCGACGCCTTCCGGCAGGGCATGAGCGTGGCCGAGGTGGCCGAGCTCAGCCGCATCGACGCGTGGTTTTTGCAGAACGTCGCCGAGGTCGTGGCGTTCGAGTCGGTGCTGCGGGCGGAGCGCGGGGTGGAGACGCTGCGGCGCGCGAAGGTCATGGGCTTCTCCGACCGCCGCATCGCCACGCTGCGTGGGGAGACCGAGGCGGAGGTGCGTGGCCAGCGCGAGCACGCCGGGATCCGACCGGTCTACAAGACCGTGGACACGTGTGGCGCCGAGTTCATGGCGCACACGCCGTATCTCTACTCGACCTACGAGCAGGAGGACGAATCGGCGCGCAGCGAGCGCCGCAAGATCATGATTCTGGGCGGCGGTCCCAATCGCATCGGTCAGGGCATCGAGTTCGATTACTGCTGTGTGCATGCCGCGTTCGCGCTCAAGGAAGAGGGCTTCGAAGCGATCATGGTCAATTGCAATCCCGAGACCGTGTCGACGGATTACGACACCTCGGACAAGCTCTACTTCGAGCCGCTGACGCTCGAGGACGTCCTCGGCATCGTCGAGCGCGAGCGGCCCGATGGCGTGATCGTGCAGTTCGGCGGCCAGACGCCGCTCAAGCTGGCGGTGCCGCTCGAGCGCGCCGGGGTCCCGATCGTGGGCACCTCGCCGGATTCCATCGATCGGGCCGAGGACCGCGAGCGCTTCGACGCGGTGCTGGCGGCGCTCGATCTGCGCCGGCCTCCGAACGGCATCGCCCGATCACCGGGCGATGCCGAACGGGTGGTCGCGAAGCTGGGCTATCCGGTGCTCGTTCGACCTTCCTACGTGCTTGGCGGGCGGGCGATGGAGATCGTGTACGACCCGGAGACGCTCGATCGCTACATGCGCGAGGCGGTGGAGGTGTCGCCCGAGCATCCGATCTTGATCGACAAGTTCCTCGACGATGCGATCGAGGTCGACGTGGACGCGGTGCACGACGGCGTCGATACCCTCATCGGCGGCATCATGCAGCACATCGAGCTGGCCGGCGTGCACTCGGGCGACAGCGCCTGCGCGTTGCCGCCGTGGTCCATCGACCAGGCGACGCAGGACGAGATCCGGCGGCAGACGGCGGCGCTTGCCCGGGAGCTGGGCGTGGTCGGGCTGCTCAACGTGCAGTACGCCATCAAGGGTGGCACGGTCTACGTCCTCGAGGTGAATCCCCGCGCCAGTCGGACCGTGCCATTCGTCAGCAAGGCGATCGGGGTGCCCCTGGCGAAGGTGGCCGCCCGCGTCATGGTGGGCCGGCGGCTGCGCGATCTCGGTCTGACCACCGAGGTGATTCCGCGGCACGTGAACGTCAAGGAGGCGGTCTTTCCGTTCATCAAGTTCCCCGGTGTCGATACCGTCCTCGGACCCGAGATGAAGTCGACCGGCGAGGTGATGGGCATCGATACCTCCTTCGGCGTCGCCTTCGCCAAGGCGCAGATCGCCGCCGGCACCATGCTACCCACCGAGGGAACGGTGTTCGTGAGCGTCCCGGACGAGGAACAGGAGGCCGCGGTGCCGGTGGCGCGCCGGCTGGCGGCGAACGGGCTGCGGCTGCTCGCCACGCGTGGTATGGCGGAGGTGCTCGGCCGGGCCGGTCTCGCGGTCGAGGTGGTGCAGAAGGTGCATGAGGGACATCCGAACATCGTCGACGCGATTCGCGAGGGAACGGTCGCGCTGGTCATCAATACGCCGGCGGGCGCCGAGTCCGTACGCGACGCCTATCCCATCCGACGGGCGGCTCTCGAATGCGGGGTCCCGTACTTCACCACGCTGGCCGGCGCTGCCGCGGCGGCAGCGGGCATCGAGCACATGCGCCGTGGACCGTTCACCGTTCGGCCGCTCCAGGCGCTGCACGGCGGCTGATCGCCGAGTCGCGTGAGCCGCAGTGCCGAGAGCGGGCCGAGCCGCCGTCACGTATACGAAAAGGGCGGAGAGCCTCGGGTAGAGCTTCCGTGCCGGCGCGCGGCTGCGTCGCCTGCCGTGCGGGTGGAGGGGCCGGCGGTGGGCGCGGTCGCGGCGCTGCGAAGACCGCTCACCGATCTCGCCGGCGTCGGACCCAAGCGGGCGCGACAGCTGTCGCGCTACGGGCTCCGCACGATCGGCGATCTCGTCTATCACCTGCCGTTTCGCTACGAGGACCGCCGCAACGTCAAGACGATCGCTGCGCTCGTCCCGGACGAGTCGGTCACGATCGTGGCCGAGATCGTCCACGTGCGCGAGCGCTGGGGCCGCCGCGGGCGCCGCGACCGCGGTGTCGAGATGCAGGTCCGTGACGAGACGGGAGTGGCGCGCCTGGTGTGGTTTCACCATGTGCCGTACCTGCGCGACCGCTGGCGATCAGGGATGCGCGCGAGCGTTTATGGCCGCGTCGAGGCCGGGCCGCGCTTCGTTCATCCGGAGATCGAGCCCGTGGCGGGCGAGGTCGAGGGCGATGGCGACACCAAGCCGGAGGTCACGGTGCGCGGGCATGTGCTGCCCGTCTACGGCAAACCCGGCGGCCTCGGGGCTGGACTCATGCGCCGCCTGGCGCACAGTGCTGTCGCGACGTTCGCGTCCGCGCTCCGGGAAGCGCTGCCCGCCGCGGTGACTGCACGCCATGGCCTGCTGGATGTGGCCGACGCGCTCACCCACCTTCACCTGCCGCCCGATGACGCCGACGTCGCGCAGCTTGACGCGGCGGCGACCCAGGCGCACCGCACGCTCGCGTTCGACGAGCTGTTCTGCTTCCAGCTCGGTCTTGCCTCGCGGCGGTCGGCCTACCGCAGCGATCCGGGAATCGCGTTCGGCGCGCCGGGTGCGCTGCCGCGGGCGCTGAGGGCGCATCTGCCCTTTGCGCTCACCGCGGCGCAGGAGCGCGTCGCCGCGGAGATCGCCGCCGACATGGCGGCGGCCCTGCCGATGTGTCGCCTCGTCCAGGGAGACGTGGGGAGCGGCAAGACGGTGGTGGCCGTGCTCGCGGCGCTCGTTGCCTTGGAGGCCGGGTACCAGGTGGCGCTGATGGTGCCGACGGAGGTGCTCGCGGAGCAGCACACGGATACCTGTGCCGAGCTGTTGCGGCCTCTCGGCCTGCGGCCGCTGCTGCTCACGGGCGGGCGCACGGCGGCCGATCGACGGCGGGTGCTGGAGGCGATCCGCGCTGGAGAGCCGGCCCTGGTCGTGGGTACGCACGCGCTGGTGCAGGAAGGCGTGGTGTTTCCGCGGCTGGGCCTGGCGATCATCGATGAGCAACACCGCTTCGGTGTTCTGCAGCGGGCCAGATTTCACGCACCGCACGCGCCCCGCGGAGGGGCACGTCCGGACGTGCTGGTCATGACGGCCACGCCGATTCCACGAACCCTGGCGATGACGGTGTATGGCGACCTCGACGTGTCCTATCTGGACGAGCTGCCGCCCGGCCGCTTGCCGGTGGTGACGCGCGTGCTATCCGAGGTGGAGCGCCACGTGGCGTACGATGCGGTCAGGCAGGTCGTGGCGGCAGGACGCCAAGCGTTCGTCGTCCTCCCGGTCATCGAGAGCTCGGCGACAACCGGGCTGCGGGCTGCCACGGCGACTGCGGCCGAGCTCCGGGGGGGCGCGTTGGCGGGCTGCCGCGTGGCGCTCGTGCATGGTCGGATGCAGGGTCCCGAGAAGGACGAGATCATGCGGAGCTTCAAGGCCGGGCGGGTGGACGTCGTCGTGTCGACGACGGTGATCGAGGTCGGCATCGACGTGCCCAACGCCACGGCCATCGTCGTCGAGCACGCCGATCGCTTCGGCCTGGCGCAGTTGCATCAGCTACGCGGGCGCGTCGGCCGGGGCGGCGGGGAAGGGATGTGCTGTCTGATCGCGTCGCCCACGTGCGCAGCGGGTGCGATCGATCGCCTGCGCGTGCTCGAGACCGTTCACGATGGATTCGGAATCGCGGAAGCCGATCTGCGCATCAGAGGCCCGGGCGAGTTTCTCGGTACGCGCCAGGCGGGCTTACCGGAGTTCAGGGTGGCGAGCCTGCTGCGGGATGTGCATCTGGTTCGCGCTGCGCGCGAGGAGGCCGATCGACACCTGGCGATGCTGCGTGGGCTCGGAGAAGCGCAGCGGCGGCGGCTGGTGCTGGAGGCGGTTCGGCGTCACGGCTGGGCCGACCGGATCGGCCTTGTCGGCGTGGGCTGATGGCAGGGCAGGGCCGGTCCGACCGCGCGCCCTACGGTTCGATGCCTATTTGGCTTGCGCCGCGAGCAACGGATCGATCATCGCCTTCAGGCCCTCGCGGCTGCGATTGCTCACGCGTCGGCCGTTCACGAAGAGCGCCGGGGTGCCGCGGACGCCGGCGGCGCGGGCGAGGCGCATGTCGTCGTCTATCTGTGTGGCGATCGCGGGCGCCGACAGGTCCTTGTCGAAGCGCTCCAGATCGAGCCCGGACTCCTCGGCATAGCGCTTGACGTTCTCCGGCTCGAGCGCGCGCGACTTCTCGAACAGCACGTCGTGAAACGGCCAGAACTTGCCCTGGCGGTGCGCCGCCAGAGACGCCTTGGCGGCGTGCATGGCGAGTGGGTGAATCTGCGTCAGCGGCAGCTGCTTGAACACGAGCTTGACGTCACGGGGGTACTCCCGCAGGACGTCATCCACCAGCGTGGCCGATTGCGCGCAGAACGGACATTGGAAGTCGGCGAACGCGACGATGACGGCTTTGGCGCCGGCCGGACCCTTGACGGGGGAGGCGCCCACGGGCAGGTCGTAGATCTTGTCCGGGTCGAAGGCCGGCGGCGGCGCGGACGGGACCGGCGCGCTGGCGAGCGCGTCGAGCTTCGTGTCGAGGGTGGCGAGCCTGGCGCCGATCTCGGACTGGGTGCTCTTCAGCTCAGCCAGGTTGTCCGCGCTCGGCCCACAGCCGGCAAGGAACGCCAGCGCCGCGACGACGATCCCGAGCCTGCTCCGTGACATCGCGGCCTCCCTCTCGGTGCGGGGTTGCGGGATTGTCGCCCGTTGACATGTGAGCGATCGACCCGCGTCTTCCCGTAGTGTAACGTTGCGCGCCGGCGATCGCGAGCATGGCGAGGAACCCTCGCGCTGTCGGCGGTTTGCGTGTAAAGGGGGCGTTCTCTATCGTGTAGCGTGCCTCACGACCGGGTGCTCGCCCGGGTGCAGGCGCGGGTGCAACGATTGCGGCGGCCGATCGGACGGCGTGCGGCGATGGCGATCTCGGAATTTCCCCGGATTCAACGGCTGCCACCCTACGTCTTCAACGTGGTGGGAGAGCTCAAGCAGCAGGCGCGGCAGGCCGGCGAGGACATCGTCGATCTGAGCATGGGAAATCCCGACGCGCCGACCCCGGCGCATGTAGTCGACAAGCTGCTCGAGAGCGTCGCCAAGGCGCCGAACCATCGCTACTCGGTCTCGCGCGGCATCTACAAGCTACGGGTCGCCATCTGTCAGTGGTACCGGCGGCGATACGGCGTCGAGCTCGACCCCGATAGCGAGGCGATCGTGACGATCGGATCGAAGGAGGGTCTTGGACACTTGGCGCTGGCGGTCCTCGGCCCTGGCGACGTGGCGCTCTGCCCGAACCCGACGTATCCCATTCATCAGTACTCGGTGATCATCGCCGGTGCCGATGTTCGTAGCATCCCGCTGATGCCGGGTGGGGACTTCCAGGGCCTGCTCGCCGAGGCGGTCCGGCAGATGTGGCCGAAGCCGAAGATGTTGATCCTGAACTTTCCGCACAATCCGACCACCGAGGTGGTCGGTATCGAGTTCTTCCGCAGCATCGTGGAGTTCGCGCGCGAGCACAAGATCATCGTCGTGCACGACCTGGCATATGCGGATCTGGTGTTCGATGGATACCAGGCGCCGAGCTTTCTCCAGGTCCCCGGTGCGATCGACGTTGGGGTGGAGTTCTTCACGCTGTCGAAGAGCTACAACATGCCGGGATGGCGCGTCGGGTTCGCGGTCGGTAATCGTGATCTCATCGGCGCCCTGGCGCGGCTCAAGAGCTACATGGACTACGGCATCTTTCAGCCCGTCCAGATCGCCGCCATCGCGGCCCTCAATGGACCACAGGACTGCGTGGAAGAGACGCGCGAGCGCTACCTGCAGCGTCGGGATGTGCTTTGCGACGGCTTGGTTCGCGCCGGCTGGCCCGTGCAGAAGCCGAAGGCCACCATGTTCGTGTGGGCGCCGATCCCCGAGCCCTGGGCCACCGCGGGGTCACTCGAGTTCTCGAAGTTCCTGCTCCGCGAGGGCAAAGTGGCGGTCTCGCCAGGCATCGGTTTCGGGGACTACGGGGACGGGTTCGTCCGCTTCGCCCTGATCGAGAACGAGCACCGCACCCGGCAGGCGGTCCGCGGCATCCGCCGCGCATTGCGCCAGGGTGATGTCGCGCCCAAGCGGCGGGCCGCGGGATAGCCGGGCCGCCGCGAGTCGCCCCCGAGCCTCGCAGCACGCGGTCCCGATGACGGCGCGTCGAGCTGTCGCCGCCCCGTCGGAGTGCGCCGAGCGGGCGGTCGGCAGCGGGAGGACCCAGTGGCCGGACGCGAGATCAAAGTCGGACTGATTGGCTTCGGGACCATCGGCACGGGCGTCATCAAGATCCTGCACCGGCATGCCGCCGCGATCCGGGAGCGGGTTGGATGCGCGGTGCGGCTCGCGCGTGTGGTCGACCTGGATCTGACGACGGACCGGGGCATTCGGGTCGAGCGGCGCCTCCTCACCACCGACGCACGGCTGGTCCTCGACGATCCCGCCATCGACATCGTGATCGAGCTGATCGGGGGCTACGAGCCGGCGCGCCGATTCGTGCTCGGTGCGCTCGCGGCGGGGAAGTCGGTGGTGACCGCCAACAAGGCGCTGCTCGCGGTGCACGGCGCGGAGATCTTCGCCGAGGCCGAGCGCCGCAAGGTCGATCTCGGCTTCGAGGCCAGTGTCGGCGGCGGAATTCCCATCATCCGCACGCTGAAGGAGGGCCTCGCCGGCGATCGGACGCGAGCCATCTACGGCATCGTCAACGGGACCTCGAACTACATCCTCTCGACGATGACTGAAGAGGGGCGGCCGTTCGCCGAGGTGCTCCAGCAAGCGCAGCGGGATGGACTGGCGGAGGCGGATCCGACGTACGACGTGGAGGGAATCGATGCGGCCCACAAGCTCGCGCTCCTGGCAACCCTCGCCTTCGGCGTCCACGCACGCTTTCCCGACGTGTACACCGAGGGCATCCGCCAGATCGATCCCTCGGACATCGCCTTCGCGCGGGCGTTCGGATACACGATCAAGCTGCTGGCGATCGCCAAGGATCACGGCCGGAGCATCGAGACGCGCGTCCATCCCACCATGATTCCGCGGAGCCACGTCCTCGCGGGCGTGCGCGGCGCGTACAACGCGATCTACGTTCAGGGGGAGGCGCTCGGGTCGTCGATGTACTTCGGGCTCGGTGCGGGGATGATGCCGACCGCGACGGCGGTCGTGGCTGACGTGATGGAGATCGCGCGGGCGATCGTCAGGCGTTCGTCGGCGCGTGTCCCGCCGCTGGGACGGGCCTGGAGTGCGCTACGGCGGGTTTCAGCGCGGCCGATGGGGGAGATCACCAGCGAGTACTACCTGCGCATCATGGTGCTGGACCGGCCGGGCGTGCTGGCGCGCCTCGCGGGCATCCTCGGGCGCAAGCGGATCAGCATCGCGTCGGTGATTCAGCAGGAGCGCCGGCAAGGCACGACCGTACCCGTCGTGATCCGCACGCACGCGGCTCCGGAGCGCCATCTGCGCCGGGCCCTTCAGGAGATCACCCGGCTTCCTGCCGTCAAAGGCAAACCCGTGCTCCTTCGCATCGAGGATCATCTCGGGTGAGCCGGGCGCCGCGCCGGCGGCGGCGAGGCGAGACATCAATTCGGCCAATGCATGCAACGGATCGAGTGACCAGTGTCATTGAAGGATGCGATCGGAGGGCGTATCGGCCATTGCACGCGGGTCCGCTGACGAGACGACGGAAGGTCGTCGAAGGAGGCAGCCATGAGCGTGCAGGAGGTTCGAGGAGAGGCCGCGCGACTGCGGGAGTTTTCGTACATCATCCTCGGCTACGTCGAGATGTATGGCGAAGGCGTCCACGGCTACAGGCTGGGACGCATGCTGTCCCAGTCGCCGTTCGGCCTGTCGCCGCTGGGCCTGGGCCAGGTCTACCGCGCGCTGCGCGGGCTGGAGCGTGCGGCGCTGCTGCGGAGCCAGCTCGAGCCGGGCGGGGCGCGGCCTCCCCGCCACAGGTATGCGGTGACGCGCGAGGGAGCCGAAGCATTCCGTCGATGGGTGTCCCATCTCGGCGATGGCGTTGGCTCAGTGCGCGAGCGGTTGCTCAACCGCCTGCGATTCGTCGATCGCCTCGCCCCGGCAACCGTCCGATCCCTACTGGCCGAAGCCGCCAGCGAGTGCGACGCGGAGCTACAGGGGGCGCGGCGGCGCGCGGCTTGTGGGCGACAGCCCGAGCCCGGCGCTACCGGACTCCACGCGCTGTTGCTCCAGGCGCGGATCGTGGCCGACCGGCACTGGCTCTCCGAAGTGAGTGGCGTGATCGAGCGACTGTACGGCCGGGCTGAGCCGCCGGCTCGGCGTCTCTCGGCGAGCGCCGTCGCCTAAGCCGGTAACGGCCCGGGCGAGCTGGCGCGTGCGGCTCGTTGCGTCGCTGTGCCACCGGCGCGGGCGCCTCCTGCCACCCGCCGGGGTCCTCCTGCCTCCGCGATCGGCCGCCGGACCCATTGCTGGAATCACGGGGTTCTTACTATTAGTATGTCCCCAGCACGGCACGGGGACGGCTCGAGTGACTGCTGCAACATCCGCAACCCACCGGATCGAATCGGGTCCACCCACCGGCCCGTCGGCCTGGCCGGGGATCATCGAACGGTACCGTGAGTTCCTGCCCGTCGACCCCGGCGAGCGGGTGGTGACCCTCAACGAGGGCAATACTCCCTTGGTCCGCGCCGAGCGGCTGGCGCGCGAGGTGGCGCCCGGCGTGGAGGTCTACCTCAAGCTCGAGGGGATGAATCCCACTGCCTCGTTCAAGGATCGGGGCATGACCGTGGCGGTCACCAAGGCCGTGAGCCAGGGCGTGGAAGCGGTCATCTGCGCCTCGACGGGGAACACCTCGGCTTCCGCCGCCGCCTATGCCGCGCGGGCAGGGCTCCGCGCCTTCGTGCTCGTGCCTCGTGGAGCGATCGCCCTCGGCAAGCTGTCGCAGGCCGTCATGCACGGGGCGCGTGTCGTGCAGGTGGACGCCGGCTTCGACGACGCGTTGTGCCTCGTCCTCGACCTCCAGAAGCGCTTCCCGCGCGCCCTGGCCCTGGTGAACTCCATCAACCCCCATCGCCTGGCCGGACAGAAGACGGCGGCGTTCGAGATCTGTGATGTTCTGGGACGTGCTCCCGACGTGCACTGCGTGCCCGTGGGTAACGCCGGCAACATTACCGCGTACTGGCATGGCTACACGGAGTACCAGGCGAGGGGCTTCGTGGCGCAGCGACCGCGTATGATGGGCTTCGAGGCCGCGGGTGCGGCGCCGATCGTGCGCGGGCATCCGATCGCGCGTCCGGAAACGATCGCGTCGGCGATCCGTATCGGCAACCCGGCAAGCTGGGCCGGCGCCGTGGCTGCACGCGACGAGTCGGGTGGAAGAATCGAGGCGATCGAGGACGAAGAGATTTTGGCGGCCTATCGTCTGGTGGCGCGGACCGAGGGCGTGTTCGTCGAGCCGGCGTCGGCGATCTCGATCGCCGGATTGCAGACGCTCGTCCGGCGCGGCATCGTGCGCTCCGGTGACATCGCCGTGTGTACGCTCACCGGTCACGGGCTGAAGGATCCCGATACCGCCATCGCCAATGCCGAGCCGCCCGTGAGCATTCCGGCGGATCAGGTTCGTCTCGCGGAAGCCGTTGGGCTCCGGTAGCTCGCCCGCATCACCGGCGACGAGGAAGGATCGGAAGCGTCACGGCTGGTCCATGGTGGGCGGCCGGTGACGACACCAGAGCAACAGGGAGTCGGGACGACGGTGAAATACGTGATTGTGCAAGGCGACGGCATGGCCGATCGCCCGCTCGAGATGCTCGGTGGCCGCACGCCGCTCGATGTGGCCAGGACCCCCAACCTCGATCGCATGGCGTCCCGGGGCATTCTCGGCATGACCCCGACCATTCCCAAGGGCATGCCGCCGGGAAGCGACGTCGGGACGATGAGTATCCTCGGCTACGACCCGCGGCAGTACCATACCGGGCGGTCGCCGATCGAGGCGGCGAGCATGGGTGTGGAGCTCGGGCCCGCGGACATCGCGTTCCGCTGCAATCTGGTCGGCGTCGAGCACGTGGGCGGTGTCGATGTGATGGCCGATTTCACCGCCGGACACATCGGCTCGGAGGAGGCTGCGCGCCTCATCGCCGACTTGGACGCGAGCCAGGGACGGCGCGACGGCTTCGAGTTCCACGCGGGCGTGAGCTACCGCCATCTCCTGGTGTGGCGCGGCGGGATCGAGGAGATGCGAACGACGCCGCCACATGACATTACGGGGCAATCGACGGCGGAGCACTTGCCGACGGGTCGCGGCGCGGAGCAGCTGCTCGATCTCATTCGGCGGTCGCGGGAGGTGTTCAGCGAGCATCCGGTCAACCTCGCGCGACGCACGCGGGGGGAGCGCGAGGCTTCGCAGATCTGGCTCTGGGGCCAGGGCCGGCGACCGGCGGTGCCGACGCTGAAGGAGCGCTTCGGCCTCGATGGTGCCGTCATCGCCGCGGTGGATCTGGTCAACGGGCTGGGTGTACTCGCCGGCCTCGAGCGGATTCGGGTGCCTGGCGCCACGGGGTATCTGGACACGGACTACGCGGCCAAGGCCGAATATGGCCTCAAGGCGCTCGGCGAGTGCAATTTTCTTTTCCTGCACGTCGAGGCACCGGACGAAGCCGGGCACATGGGAAACGTGCAGGAGAAGATCAAGGCGATCGAGTCCATCGACGAGAAGGTCATCGGACCGCTGATCGACGGCCTCGGCCGCCTCGGCGACTGGCGCTTGATGGTTCTCCCCGACCATGCGACGCCCTGCATGCTCAAGACGCATTCCGACGAGCCGGTGCCCTTTACGGTGTTCTCGTCCCGCGACCTCGAGAAGGCGAGGGGGCCAGGTCGGCGCTACACGGAGCTCGACGCTCGTGATCACGGCATCTTCATCCCCGAGGCGCACACGCTGATCGAGCGATTCCTGCGGCGATGACGAGAGCGGCGGCGCTCGTCCATGGATCGTAATCTCGCGCTGGAAGTAGTGCGCGTCACCGAGGCGGCGGCGCTGGCGTGCGCCCGCGTGATGGGGCGTGGCGACGATGCGGCGGCGGACGTTGCCGGCATCGAAGCGATGCACAAGGCGTTCGGGGCCATCAGCGTGCGCGGCGCCGTGGTGATCGGTGAGGGCGACGAGGACGAGGTCCCGCTGCTCTTCGACGGCGAGCACCTCGGCACCGGCAACGGGCCGAAGATCGAGATCGCGCTGGATGCGCTCGAGGGCAGCACGATCTGCGCCACCGGCGGCTACAATGCGCTGTCGATCATCGCGGTCTCCGAGCCGGGGGGACTGCTGCGCGTGCCCGCAGTCTACATGGACAAGATCGCGACCGGGCCGGAAGGGCGCGGGCTCGTCGATTTGGACCGGCCCGCCGTGGAGAACCTCCGGGTACTCGCGGAGGCCAAGGGGGTCTACCTGGAGGACCTGACGGTCGCGGTGCTCGACCGTCCACGGCACGGCGGCCTGATCGAGGAGGTCCGCCGTGCCGGCGCCCGGGTCAAGCTGCTGAGCGATGGCGACGTCGCCGCCGCCCTGGCGACGACGAAGCCCGACGCGGGGATCGACATTCTGCTCGGATCGGGTGGCGCGCCCCAGGGGGTGATCGGGGCCGCCGCGCTCAAGTGCCTCGGCGGTGAGATGCAGGGGCGATTGCAACCCCGGCACGAGCGAGACCGGCGCGTGCTGCGCGAGCGCGGCTTCGAGAACCTGAAGAAGCGCTACCCGCTCGAGGAGCTCGCCCCGGGCAACGTGATGTTCGCCGCCACCGGCGTGACGGCCGGGGACTATCTGCGCGGCGTTCGCTTCTTCAAGGGAGGCGCCGCCACGAACTCGGTGGTGATGCGATCGAGCACGCAGACGGTGCGCTTCATCGAGGGCATCCATCGATTCGACTTCCGGCCGAAGTATTAGCCGGGGTTCGCCGGTGCGCCTTCCCTCGCGGATCGTGGTTTGCCATACTGTGAGCAGGTCGCAGGCATCGAAAGCGCGGCGCGGGTGCGGGCGGACAGCGTCCGGGGCCGCGCGTGCCGTCGGGCCTCGTGGGCGCGGCGAGTACGCGCGGCGCCGGGGAGACGTCTCGTGAGCGGGTTCAGCACGAAAGGGTCCGCCGCCGACGCGATGGAGGCGGGTGACAGCTACCGCCCCGGGCGCGAGACTGCGGCTGGACGGGCCGGGGACCGCCAGGCGCCGGGAAACGGCGATGGGGTAGCCCCGCCAGCAGGCGATGCGGACGGCGGACAGCGGCGGTTCTCCACGGTCTCCGACATGGAGATCGCCCCGCTCTACACGGCCAGCGACCTGAGCGCGGCAGCCGGGGAGCGGCTCGGGCGACCCGGCGAGTTTCCGTTCACCCGCGGCGTCTATCCCTCCATGTACCGCGGGCGCATGTGGACGATGCGCCAGTTCGCCGGCTTCGGCTCGGCGAGCGATACGAACGAGCGGTTCCGCTTCCTCCTCGCGCAAGGGCAGAGTGGGCTCTCCACTGCCTTCGACATGCCGACGCTCATGGGTTACGACGCCGACCACCCGCGCGCGCTCGGCGAGGTGGGCCGGGAGGGCGTCGCCGTATCCTCCCTCGCCGACATGCACGAGCTGTTCGCCGGCATTCCCCTCGATCAGGTCACGACGTCGATGACCGTCAACTGCACGGCGAGCATCGTGCTTGCGATGTACCTCGCCGTGGCCGAGCAACGGGGGATCCCGTGGGCGCGGCTCGGCGGGACGATCCAGAACGACATGTTCAAGGAGTTCATCGCCCAGAAGGAATGGATCTGTCCGCCGGAACCGTCGCTGCGCATCGTCGTGGACATGATCGCGTTTGCGGCCGATCATCTGCCGCGATGGCATCCGGTGTCGATCTCCGGCTACCACATTCGGGAAGCCGGCTCGACGGCCGTGCAGGAGCTGGCCTTCACGCTCGCCGACGGGATCGGCTACGTGCAGGCGGCGACGGCACGAGGCTTGGCGGTGGATGGCTTCGCGCCGCGCCTGTCGTTCTTCTTCAATCTGCACAACGATCTTCTCGAGGAGGTGGCGAAGCTGCGGGCGGCACGGCGCATGTGGGCCACGATCATGCGGGAGCGGTTTCAGGCGTGCGATCCGCTCTCCTGGCGTCTGCGCATGCATGCGCAGACGGCCGGATGCAGCCTCACCGCCCAGCAGCCGCTCAACAACGTGGTGCGGGTGACGGTTCAGGCGCTGGCGGGGATTCTCGGCGGCGTCCAGTCGTTGCACACCAACTCACTCGACGAAACGCTGGCGCTGCCGAGCGAGCAGGCGGTGCTGGTGGCGCTGCGCACCCAGCAGATCCTCGGCGAGGAGAGCGGCGTGGTGAACACGGCGGATCCGCTGGGGGGCAGCTACGCCGTGGAGGCGCTCACCGATCGTGTCGAGGCGGAGGCCTGGGAATACATCCGCGCCATCGACGCGCGCGGGGGCGTGCTGCGGGCGATCGAGCAGGGCTATCAGCAGCGCGAGATCGCGGATGCGGCGTACCGCTATCAGACGCAGGTGGAGCGCGGCGAGAAGACCGTGGTCGGGGTGAACCGGTATCGCGTCGACGAGGAGGTCGCGCCGGACACGCTGCGGGTGTCCGACGAGGTGGAGGAGCGGCAGCGTGCCCGGGTGCGCGAGCGCAAGCGCCAGCGCAACGGCGCTCGCGCCCGGGAATGCCTGGCGGCGGTTCGGCGAGTAGCCGAGTCGGGCGAGAACCTGATGCCGGCGTTGGTGGATGCGGTCAAGGCTGAATGCACGCTCGGCGAGCTGTCCGACGTGTATCGCGAGGTGTTCGGGGTCTATCGGGACCCCGCGTACGTGTGAGGGGGCAGGTGCATGACGGGACGACCGCTCCGGATTCTGATCGCCAAGCCCGGGCTCGACGGCCACGACCGCGGCGCGAAGATCATCGCGCGGGCGTTGCGGGATGCGGGCATGGAGGTGATCTACACCGGGCTGCACCAGACGCCCGAGATGGTGGTCGAGGCGGCCCTGCAGGAGGATGTGGATGCGATCGGGCTGTCCGTCCTTTCGGGAGCCCACATGCCTCTGTTCAAGAGCGTGATGAGCCTGCTCAAGGAGCGCGGCGGGGATGGGATCATCGTCTTCGGCGGCGGCATCATTCCCGACGCCGACGCGGCGGCCTTGAAGAATGCCGGAGTGGGGGAGATCTTCACGCCCGGCGCATCCACCGAGAACATCATCGGGTGGCTGCGGGAGCACGTGGCGGTGCGGCAGGGCTGAGCACGGCCGGGGGTGGTGGTGGACGTGGTGGTTCCGGCATCTCTTTCTCGGCTGCGACGACTGCGGCGATGAAGCGGGCGGCGCGCCCCTCGAGCACACTGCCGCGCGGTGCGCTCTTTCTCCTGGAGGATCTTCTCTGGCGAGTGGGGCTGCGGCGAATCGCCGGGGCCGACGAGGTGGGCGTCGGGCCGCTCGCGGGGCCGGTGGTGGCGGCGGCGGTGGTCTTTCCCCCGGGTGTCCTGGTCGAGGGCTTGGCTGATTCGAAGCGCCTGAGCGCGGCAACGCGCCAGCGGCTCGACATCGAGGTGCGGGCGCGCGCCACCGTCAGCGTCGCGGCCGTCGAGCCGCCCGAGGTCGACCGGATCAACATTTACCAGGCGCGGCTGAAAGCGCTGCGGCTCGCGGTGGAGGGGCTGCGCGAGGCGCCGGAGTTCGTGCTGGTCGACGGGCGAGAGATTCCGGGCCTCGGCTGCCGGCAGAGCGCCTACGTCAAGGGCGATGGCTTCGTCGCCTCCATCGCGGCGGCGTCCATCGTCGCCAAGGTGCACCGCGATGCGCTGATGCACGAACTGCATCGCTGCTATCCGATGTATGGATTTGCCAGAAACATGGGATATGGGACGGCGGCGCACCTGGCGGCTTTGCAGCGCTTCGGGCCATCCCCGGTGCACCGGCGGAGCTTTCGCCCCGTGGCGGTGCAGACGACGGACGTGGAGCCGGGCCTGTTCCCGGGCAGTTGAGGACGATTCCCGCGGTCGTGCCGGCGGGGTATGATCGCGTCATGAGCACCGCGGGGCCAGAGGACCACGCCGCTTTCGAGCCGCTCGGCGCGCGGGCCGGCACACCGCCGTGGCGTGTCGGGGCGACGGGCGAGGATGCCACCCTGGTCGTGGCACGACTGGGGCGCGCCGACTACGACGAGACGCACACGCTTCAGGAGACGCTGCGGGAGCGGCGCCTGCAGGCAGCGGTGCCGGACGCGCTCCTGCTGCTCGAGCATCCCCCGGTGTATACCCTCGGGCGGAACGCGGACGCGCTGCATCTGGGCGCGGCCGCGGACGGGCCGATCCCGGTACGACGGGTCGGTCGCGGCGGCCAGGTGACGTACCACGGCCCCGGGCAGCTGGTCGGATACGGCATCATCGATCTCCGGCAGCGTGGTTTGGACGTACGCGGATACATCCGCGGCCTCGAAGAGGTGATCATTCGCACGGCGGCGACGTGCGGTGTGCAGGGAACACGAGTGGCCGGGCAGCCGGGTGTATGGGTGGGGCCGCGCAAGCTGGCCTCGGTCGGGATCGGATTGCGGCGCTGGGTGAGCGTGCACGGGTTCGCGCTGAACGTGACGACGGAGCTATCGCGGTTCGACGCCATCGTTCCCTGTGGCCTGGCCGGTGTTCGCATGACGTCCCTTGCGGCCGAGGGCGCCCGCGTCGACATGGACCGGATGATCGAGGCGACCGAACGTTGCTTCGTGGACGTGCTCGGGTATCGGACGGTACGCGCGATCGAGGGGACGGCCGCCGACTGGACGCACTGGCTGGCAGCCGCAGGCGGGCCGCGAAATGAGTGAGGTCCGGCGCCGACATCCGGAGTGGCTCAAGGTGCGCGCGCCCGCGGGAGAGGGCTTCTTCGCGACGCGCGCCATCGTTCAGGAGCACCGGCTGCACACGGTGTGCGAGGAGGCGCGCTGTCCCAACATCGGGGAATGCTGGGGGCATGGGACGGCGACGTTCATGCTGCTCGGCGATCGCTGTACCCGCAATTGCGGCTTTTGCGCCGTAGCGCATGGCCGCGGCGCGCCACCGGATCCCGAGGAGCCGCGGCGGGTCGCGGAGGCCGCGCGCGCGCTCCGCCTCCAGCACGTGGTCGTGACGTCCGTGAATCGGGACGATCTGCCCGATGGCGGCGCCAGCCACTTTGCGGCGACCGCGGTGGCGCTCCGCGACGTGGTTCCCGCGTGTCGCGTGGAGGTCTTGGTCCCGGATTTTCAGGGTATGCAGACGGCTGGCGACGCGGTGGTGGACGCGCCGATCGATATCTTCAATCACAACACGGAGACGGTGCCGCGATTGTACCGTCGGGTACGCGCGGGCGCGCGGTACGAGCGCTCGTTGTCGTTGCTCCGGCGGGCGAAAGAGCGGCGTCCGGCGCTGCTGACGAAGAGCGGCCTCATGCTCGGGTTGGGCGAGGAGCGGGCCGAGATCGTGGCGGTGCTGCAGGACCTGCGGGCGGCGGGGTGCGACATTCTCACTCTCGGCCAGTACCTGCAGCCCTCGCCGGCACATCTCCCCATCATACGCTACGTGCCGCCGGCGGAGTTTGCCGAGCTGCGCGTGGCGGCGCTGGCCCTCGGATTCCGGCACGTCGAGGCGGGGCCGCTCGTTCGCAGCTCCTATCACGCCTGGGCGCATGTCCCGGATGGGCCACGGCGCCATGCGTCGATGACCTGACCCGCCGCGCACGCCCGGCACCCGTGGTCGCCGGTCGGTCCGCCGCCAGCGGCGGGCGTCGATGCCCGGATCGACGGCACGGGGGTGATCCCCGAAGTTTTCCGCCTTCCTAGGAAGCTTGGGGGTCAGCGGACGGGCAAGGAAGCCAGGTGAATGGCTCTCCAGCCACTTGCGTCCGGCTGGATACCGCGAAAATCTTTGCCAGTACGCTGTTTTTCCGCTGCCAAAACGTTGCGGCCGAGGGCGTTTTCGTCTATCTTCCCGGTGCGGATCGGGCCCCACCACCAGGCCGCGGGTGGGGGGGAACGGGGGGGCGTGATGCTCAAGCTGTACGACTATCCAGACTGCCCGTTCTGTCAGAAGGTGCGGGTGGTGCTCAAGGAGAAGGACCTCGAGTACGAGACGATCTTCATCGACCTGCGCAAGAGCGAGCAGAAGAAGCCCGACTTCCTCCGCCTCAACCCGCTCGGGAAGGTGCCGGTCCTCGTGGACGAAGACGTAGTCCTGTACGAGTCGACGATCATCAACGAGTACCTGGAAGACGAGTATCCGCATCCGAGCCTGCTTCCCGAGGAGTCCGCGGCCCGTGGGCAGATCCGTCTGCTGGAGGATCACTGCGACAACTTCTTCATCCCCCCGACGGCGGTGCTGCTCTACGAGCTGTACAAGCCCGAGGGCGAGCGGGACGCCCAGCGTATCGCGCAGAGCCGGGAGGAGATCCGGCGGTGCCTGGCTTTCGTCAATGACCATCTCGGCGCCGGGGAGTACCTCGGCGGGTCGCAGTTCAGTCTGGCCGATGCGGCTTTCGCGCCGCGGGCTATCTTGCTGAATCGGTTGTCCGTCGAGGTGGATGCGTCGATGCGCGCCGTCACCGCCTGGATCGAACGGCTGAAGGGCCGCCCGAGCGTGCAGGCGCTCGGCTTACTCTAGGTCGCGGCCGGTCGTCGGAGGCATCGCTGCCGTCCGGCGTCGGGCGTTGGAACCGATCGCGCGTGTCCGTGCCGCCGCCACGCATTCCTCTTTTTCCGCTTCCCAACGTCGTGCTCTTCCCGCGGTTGGTGCTCCCACTCCACATTTTCGAGCCGCGCTACCGCGACATGATCCGGGACGCCCTCGCCGGGGATGGAATCGTCGGGATGGTATTGCTGCGGGGCGAGTGGCAGCGGCACTACTACGGCCGTCCCGAGATCTTTCCCACCGGGACCGCCGGTCGCGTCGTTCGGCACGAGGCGCTTGCCGACGGGGGTTATGACATCCTGCTCGCAGGGATTCGGGAGTTCGAGGTGGAGGAGGAGTACGCCGACCGCAGCTATCGCCACGCGCGTGTGCGGTGGCGCGAGGATGGTAGTGCGGGGCTTCGGGTCGAGGATCGGCGCAGGCTCACGGCGCTCTCTCGAGCGTACCTCGAGTGCGGGGCGGGAGCAGCGTGGGCCGCGGTGATGGCGGCCGAGCACGTCACCGACGAGCTGTACGTCAATGCGTTTTGCCAGGCGATGGATGTTCCGCCGGTGGAGAAGCTCTGGCTGCTCGAGTCGGCGTCGGTGAGCGACCGATGTCGCCGCCTGTGCGATCTCCTCGAGTTCGCGATCGAAGAGGGGAAGCTGCGCATCGGTGGTGGGAGCACGCGCACGCACTGAGGACGCGGACTGGCCATCCGCTCCGGCTGCGAACGGGGGCATCCCCCGGGTCCGTCACCTTGACACCCGAGAGCGCGACTATATAGTGGACCTGGACGGTCCAGCAATATCAGGTATCGGTCGTGTCCGAATCCTTGCGCACAGCGCCGCTTCGTTCCGCACCGAAGGTGCGCCTGGTCAACCCGGTTCGGAAGCTGAGCCTCGTCGAGCGATTGTATCTGGGCGAGATCGCCCGCGGTCTCGCGGTCACCACCTATCGGTTCTGGCGCAACCTCTCGCTCCACGTGTTGCACGCGCTCGGTCTTGCTCGCGGCGTTCGTGCGGCGGTGACCGTGCAGTATCCGGAGGAGCGCAAGGAGTATCCCCCGCCGTATCGCGGCTCGCATCGCCTGACGATCAAGGACGACGGATCGGTTCGCTGCACGGCCTGCTTTCTGTGTGCGACGGCGTGCCCGGCGCGCTGCATTCACATCGAAGCGGGCGAGCATCCGGATCCCGACGTGGAGAAGTTTCCGCTCCGCTACGAGATCGACACGCTGCGGTGCATCTACTGTGGCATGTGCGTGGAAGCGTGCCCGTGCGATGCGATCCGGATGGACACGTACGTGCATCCCCGAACGTGGGGGTACCGCCGCGAGGATTTCATCGAGAACAAGGAAGTCTTGATGGGTCGCTCCCGGACGCTCGAGAGCCGCGGTCCGGGGGCGCTGATGGATGACCTGCTGCGGGAGCAGTCGGACGGGGCGTAGCCGGGCGACGCGGGCGGCACTCGTGGATGGCACAAGCCCGGCGAGTCGTGCCAAAGGGCGGGATGCCGGCCTGGTGGGCTCGTGATAGCCTATTTTCTGTGGCGGCGCGGGCTCTGGCGCCAGCTCGATCGGGAGAAGTGGCGGTACTTCTTCGGTCACGGCAACGACCCGGTGTTGCTGTCGCGCGCTTACCCGTTGCGCCGGTCCTTGCGGCTGTGGCGGCTCTTGTTCCAGCCGCGCTATGCCGCCGCGGTGGTGGCGTGGCTCGAGTATCGAGTGGCGCTCTACGACGGCAAGCAGGGGTGAGAGGCTCGGCCAGCGGGCGGCGGGCGGCGGGCGGATAGTCACGGCTCTAAGGAGGGGCGGTGATGGCGACGTCATTCAAGGTACTTCTTGACGAGGCCCGCAGGACCGTCCCCGAGCGGTCCGTGGATCAGGTGGCCGCGCAGGTGGCCTCGGGAGGAGACGGGGCGGTGCTCGTCGATGTGCGGGAGCGCGAAGAGTTTCGCGAGGGCCATCTCGCCAGCGCCCTCTCCTTGCCGCGAGGATTTCTCGAGATGCGGGCGGAAGAGGCGCTGCCGGACAAGAAGGCGCCGATCGTTGCGTACTGTGCCAGCGGTACCCGGTCGTTGCTCGCCGGGCGCATCCTCAAGGACATGGGCTACGAGAACGTGGTGTCGATGGCGGGCGGCTACAACGCCTGGAAGGGCGCCGGCCATCGAGTGGTGCAGGACCGGCAGTTCACCGCCGAGCAGGCGCAACGCTACAGCCGGCATTTCCGGATTCCCGAGGTCGGCGAGGCGGGGCAGGCGAAGCTGCTCGACGCCAAGGTCGCGGTGGTGGGTGCCGGTGGTCTCGGCTGTCCCGCCCTGTTCTACCTCGCGGCTGCTGGAGTCGGGACGATCGGGATCATCGACATGGACGTGGTCGATCTGTCGAACCTGCAACGGCAGATTCTGCACACGAACGACCGGGTCGGCATGCCGAAGACCGAGTCGGCTCGTCTCACGCTGAACGCGCTCAATCCGGACGTGCGTGTGGTCGAGCACCGGGATCGGCTCAGCTCCGAGAACGTCATGGATATCTTCAGGGGCTACGACGTGGTGGTGAATGGGTGCGACAATTTTCCCACCCGATATCTCGTCAACGATGCGTGCGTGTTCCTTCGCAAGCCCCTCGTCGACGGCTCGATCTTCCAGTTCGAAGGCAACGTGACCGTGTTCCTTCCGCACGAGGGGCCATGCTACCGGTGTCAGTTTCCCGAGCCCCCGCCCCCGGGAGCGGCGCCGAGCTGTGACGAAGCCGGAGTGCTCGGGGTTCTTCCGGGTCTGGTGGGCTCCTTTCAGGCGCTCGAGGCGATCAAGCTGATCCTCGGGATCGGCAAGCCGCTCGCGGGCCGGCAGCTCTGGTTCGACACGCTCGCCGGCGAGATCGTGACCCATCGGTTGCGGCGCGACCCGCGGTGCGTGGTGTGCGGGGAGAACCCCACGGTGACCACGCTCATCGACTACGAGCAGTTCTGTGGCCTGCGGCCGCCGGCGGGCTCCGGAGGCCGGGCTCCAATCGCCGCCCCCGTCCGCGCCGCCGGGTGAGGTCCTTGGCCGATCGGTCGCGTCCACCCGAGCCCGCGCTCCATGGCGCCGTGTTGCTGATGCGGCACGGGGAGACGGAGTGGAACCGCAGGCGTCGCGTCATGGGGCATCTTCCCGTGCCCCTCAACGAGACCGGCGTGGCGCAATGCCGCGCCGCCGTTTCCTTTCTGGCGGCGATGGGGATTCGCCGCCTGGTGGCGAGCCCGCTCATACGGGCACGCGAGAGCGCCGACATCGTGGCCGCGGGCCTCGGTCTGCCGGTCGAGACAGACCCCGGGCTGTGCGAGGTGGACTTCGGCAGCTGGGCGGGCCGATGCTACGACGAGCTGATTCCGACGGCGGCGTATCAGCACTACCGCGCCGACCCATTGCGGAACCCGCCACCGGCCGGGGAAACCATCAGCGTGGTGCAGGCGCGTGGCCTGGTCGCGGTGGAACGAGCGCTCGCCACGGCCGACGGCGGCCGCCTGCTCATCGTGTCTCATGGCGACCTCATCCGCTCGCTCCTGTGTCATCTCCTGGGTCTGGAGCTGAGGCAGTATCGGCGGCTCCGCGTGGACAACGGCTCCATCAGCGCCGCCGACATGCGCAACGGAGCCGTGCGCGTGCAGTATGTGAATTTCGTCGTCGATTCGACGAGTCGCTGGGCGCGTGTCGGCGACGATGCGGGACGCGGAGAGCTGTGAAGGGCGAGCAGGGACGCGCAGGTCCGCCGATCGCTTGGATCGATCCGGTCCTTCTGGTACCTGGGTAGACGGCAGGCGCGAGCGGGCCGCGGGGGTGGCGATGAATGCGGGGGCGATGAGGCGATGAGCCAGAGTCTCGAAGAGCTGCGCGCCGTGGCGAAACGAACGCGGCTGCGCATCATTCGGATGCTCGAGGAGGCGGGCTCCGGGCATCCCGGTGGCTCCCTGTCGGCGGTCGAGATCGTCACCGCCCTCTACTTCGCCAAGCTGCGCCACCGGCCGCACGAGCCGAGCTGGCCGCAGCGGGACCGGTTCGTCATCTCCAAGGGGCACGGGGTCCCGGTCGTCTACGCCGCCATGGCCGAGGCGGGCTACATCCAGGAGGCTGAGCTCGCGACCCTGCGGAAGATCGACAGCCGTCTCCAGGGGCATCCGGACCATGTCCGCCTGCCGGGCATCGAGGCGGCGACCGGCTCCCTCGGGCAGGGCCTATCGGTTGCCGTGGGGATGGCCTTCGCCAGCCGGCTGGATGGCGCCCCGTACCGTGTGTACTGCCTGCTTGGAGACGGCGAGTGTCAGGCGGGGCAGGTGTGGGAGGCGGCGATGACGGCGGGCAAGTACGGCCTCGACGTGCTGACCGCCATCGTCGACTACAACAAGGTGCAGCTCGACGGCCGTGTCGGCGACATCATGGACCTGGAGCCGTTTCGTGCGAAGTGGGAAAGCTTCAACTGGGCGACGCAGGAGATCGACGGCAACGACCTCGCCGCCGTGCTGGCGGCGCTCGACGCCGCCACGAAGATGGTTGGCCGGCCGTCGGTGATCATCGCGCATACGACGAAGGGCAAGGGCGTGTCGTTCATGGAAGCGCGGCACGAGTGGCATGGAAAGGCGCCCTCGCACGAGGAAGCGGTGCGCGCCATCGCCGAGATCGAAGGACGCGGAGGGGGCGTGTGATGGCTGAGGCGACGCGTGTGGCGCTCGGGCGAGCGCTTCTTCGGCTCGGCGCATCCGAGCCCCGTCTCGTCGTACTGGATGCGGACCTCGCGTCGTCGACGCAGACGCGAGCCTTTGCCGAACGGTACCCCGAGCGCTTCCTCCAGGTCGGCATCGCGGAAGGCAACATGGTCGGGGTCGCGGCGGGGTTGGCGCTCGCCGGCAAGATTCCGGTGGCGGCGAGCTTCGCCTGCTTTCTCACCGGTCGCTTCGAGCAGATCCGTGTCTCCGTGGCGTACAATCGCGCCAACGTCAAGCTCGTCGGAACGCATGCCGGCATCGGCATCGGCGAGGATGGCTATTCGCAGATGGCGACGGAGGACGTGGCGCTGATGCGCTCGCTTCCGAACGTGGCCATCATCAACCCGGCCGATGGCCGTGAGGCCGAGGCGGCGGTCGAGTACATGATCGCGCATGACGGCCCGGTCTACCTGCGGCTGACGCGGCAGAAGGTGGCCGACGTGAGCCCGGCGGACTCCGGGTTTCGCTTCGGGCGCGGCGTGGTGTTGCGGGAGGGATCGGACCTCGTGATCGTCGCCAGCGGTGCGGTGGTCGGGCATGCGCTCGAGGCCGCGGATCTGCTGGCGCGCGACGGCATCCAGGCGGCGGTTCTCAACATCCATACGATCAAGCCGATCGATGCGGCGCTGCTGCTGGAATGGGCATCACGGGTTGGCCGGCTGCTGACGGTGGAGGACCACAGCATTCACGGCGGGCTCGGCAGCGCAGTGTGCGAGGTGGTGTGTGAAGGTGGACCTGCCGTCGTGCACCGGCACGGTGTCCGCGATTTCGGGGAGTCGGGATCGGCCGAGGCGCTCTACCGCAAGCATCAACTCGACGGCGCCGGCATAGCCGCCAAGGGCCGCGAAATCCTCGAGGGCGGCGGTCCGCGCGCCAGCACGCTCCGCCGAGTCGCCGGGCGGCACTGAGCGCATCGGGGGCTCGGGCTAGCGCAGGGCCTGCGGCAGCGCCAGGGGCTGCAGCGGCGCAATTTCCAAACTACCAGAGATTCCAGGGGGTTGCCGGTGGCATGGCCTCTGCACGGGTGCGTCGAGGATCTATGCCATGACGCTCCGGGCCTCGCTCGCGCGCATCACCGCGGTGGCCGCTGCCGTCGTCGCGCTCTCGCTATCGGTCCGAGCCTGCCACTCTCTTCCCGCCCTCAAGCGCCACCCGGTGTACTCCTTCGTCGCGGAGCACGGCACACCGGTGCCGCTGGCTCGCTGAGCCAGCGCTCGTTCGGGCTCGCTGTTCTCTGGCGACATCGAGGTCGGCCGCGGTGGCCGCAGCAGCAGCCTGGTACGCAGGTGCGCAACGGGTGCTAGCGAACCGGCGGCTGATACAGAACGAGCATCGTGTACAGGATCGCGGGTCGGTCGTTGCCGACCACGTGCACCGCGATCTCCTGCGTGACCTGAGTGCCCTTCGGCTTGGCGTCGGCAGCGACGAGGCGGCTACGGGCGTGGACCACGGCGCCTGCCGGCACCGGACTGGCGAAGCGGAGCTTGTCCGCGCCGTAGTTGGTCGCGTTTCCAAAGCCGACGATCTTGTACTCCGCGACGGCTCGTAGCACCGGGAGGAGGCTCAGGACGAGGAACCCGTGAGCGATGGTGCTCTTGAACGGACTCTCGCGTCGGGCCCGCTCGACGTCGACGTGGATCCACTGGTGGTCGCCGGTCAGCTCGGCGAAGCGGTCGATCATTTCCTGCGTCACATGAATCTCGGAGCCCCAGGGGCCAAAGGTGTCGCTGATCTGGCGCCGCAGTCCCTCGATGTCGTCGAATCTGATCTCGTCCATCGCTCGTGCCTCCACGGACGCCGCTCAGGCCGTCTGACGGCCTGGAATCCACTACTACGCAGGGGCGATCGCGTCCACACCGCAAGCGTGCAGGGCGACGCCGGCCGTGACCTCGCGGGAGACGAACGCCGCCCGATGCAGCGGTCGACCCGCCTCGGCGCACCGCCGCGCGAACGTGGTCCGCGGCGGAGCCGGCGACTCCGGCAGGGCGACGAGGCCGGCCCGCAGGAAGCGCTCGCGGATCAGATCGAGCAGCGGCGCGACGTCCGTGGCCACCGACACACGACCCCCGGGGGCGAGCGTGCGCACGAGGGCAGCGGCGAGACGACCGGTATAGACGCGGCGTTTGTGGTGCCGTCGCTTCCACCAGGGATCGGGGAAGTAGAGGTGGTAGGCGGCCACGCAGCGGGCGGGGAGCAGAAAGGCGATCACCCATCCCGCGTCGCAGCACAGGACTCGCGCATTGGCGATGCCCCCGTCGGTAAGCGCACGCTCGGCGCGACGGACAAGCCGCGGCGCGCGCTCGAGCCCGAGAAAGTTCCGCCCCGGGGTGCGATGCGCCGCCTCGAGCAGGAAGCTCCCCTTCCCGCAGCCGATCTCGATCTCGACGGGCGCGTCGTTGCCAAAAACGCACCGCCACAGCTCCTCGCCGCGATACGCCCCTTCAGGTCCGGCGGGGAAGACCACCGGTAGCACCGCGGCCGAGGCGTCGGGCTCGCCGCCGACATCGGGGACGTACTGGAGTGCGCGTGGAGCAGCCACCGTCGATGAAATAACCCGATCGCGCGTCGAGGCAAGCGTGACGCCCCGTGCCACGCCGGCGAGCGGCAAGGAGGTGGAGTCTCCGTGAGAGACCACCGGCCGGGGTTCGTCATTGCCTTCTAACATGGGATGACGCTATATCCAACGCGCCGAGCTGGCGCTGGTTCTGTCACGCGCCGCTGGGCACAACGCGAAAGCAGCGGAGAGAACATGCGGCGCACGCCGTCGGGAGGGACTTCACGATGCAGGCAGCGGTCCTCCAGAATCTGCACGAGCCGTTCAACATCGAGCCGGTCGAGCTGGCCGAGCCGGGGGAGGGGGAGGTCCGCGTCAAGCTGGCGGCCAGCGGCGTGTGTCACAGCGACCTGTCGATCTCTCGGGGCTGGACCCCGATGCCGACCCCCATCATCATCGGCCACGAAGGCGCCGGGGTCATCGATGCCGTCGGCCCGGGCGTGACCAGCGTCAAGCCTGGGGATCACGTCATTCTCACGTGGATGTATCCGTGTCACCGGTGCCGCGAGTGCAGCCGCGGCCGGCCGGCGCACTGCGAGAAGGCGCTCACGTCGATGCTGGGCGGCGCCGATGGCACGCCACGCTTCAAGGTGCGTGGCACGGACGTGTTTCATTTCGTCGGCAGCTTTGCCGAGTACACGGTGATCCCGGAGCGCGGGGTGGTGCCGATTCGTTCGGACGCGCCGCTCGAAACGCTGTGTCTCGTGGGATGCGGCGTGATGACTGCCGTCGGAGCCGTCTTCAACACGGCGAAGGTGGAGCCGGGTAGCTCGGTGGCCGTGTTCGGATGCGGCGGGCTCGGGCTCAACGTCGTCCAGGCGGCGGCGCTCTCCGGTGCGGAGCGGATCATCGCCGTCGACTTGGTGCCGAAGAAGCTCAAGATGGCGCAGGAATTCGGCGCGACGCACACCGTGGACGCGTCGAAGGGCGACCCGGTGGGCAGCGTGCGCGAGCTCTCCGGCGGACGCGGTGTGGACTATGCCTTCGAGGTGATCGGCGCGCCCGCCGTGATCGTTCAGGCGTTCAACGCCGCGGGCCGTGCGGGCAAGGTGATCGTGGTGGGGATGCCGCAATTCACCGCCGAGGTGACGCTGCCCGCGTTTCCGATCCCGATGGAAGAGAAGTCGATCCTCGGCTGCTACTACGGCTCGCCGCGCTTCGGCTACGACATGCCGCGGATCGTCGATCTCTATCTGGCGAAGAAGCTCAAGCTCGACGAGCTGGTGAGCCGGCGCCTCGCGCTCCGTGAGCTCAACACCGCGTTCGAGCTGATGGAGAAGGGCGAGGTGGCCCGCAGCGTCATCGTGTATCAGTAGTAGCGCCAGCGCACGGCAGGGTTTGCCTGGTGCGGCACATTCTGCCGCCCCGGCCCGAGAGCCGTCGACGGCGACGACTCACGGGCGCATCACGCGCCGGAGCACGTCGCCCGCGCTGGACACGACAGGGCCCGAAGCGCGCCTGCTCGTCGGTCCAGGCACGCGGGCGGCACCGGCATTCCTGGCACCGGCATTGCAAGAAGGGCTAGGCGAAGCCAGTCAATCCATCCATGCAACCCGTGAACCCCATCCCGCACCTGCCGCCGCGGAGCGCTTCCCCCCGCGCGCGCCAGACCAAGCCGGCGGCCGCGGATGGATTTGCGCGCGACCTGCAGCGGGCGGCGAGGGGGCTCAAGCGGGCGGCGCAGCCGCCGCAGAGACCGCCGGGGACACGTAGTCTGACTCTTCCGAGGCAGATCGTTGGCATTCCGAGCGCCGGTGCGAGGCGCTTCGTGGAGACGGTTCCCGGAGTCCGGGTGCTCACGGCCGCAACGCACGCCCCTCGGGGTGCGGAGAGCGATGCGACGAAGGCTGCCCTGGTCAGCCGGATCTATGCCGTGGCCCACAGCCTCGGAGTCGAGCCGCGGCTAGCCGAAGCGGTTGCCCGGGCCGAATCCAACCTGGACCAGACCGCACGCAGTCCCGATGGCCAGAGCGTCGGGGCGTTCCAGATGAAGGTGCCGACACGCGCGGAGATGCAGCGCCGGTTCGCGCGCGAGGGTGTCGGCGTCTCGCTCGCCGACGAGGTCACCCTGGGGGTCGGCTATCTCAACTACCTCGACGGCGTGTTTTCGCGGCGCGCGGTCCTCGACGACGCCGGCCGGACGACCACCGCGGTTCCGAACCATGCCGAGCGGCGCCGCTTCGCGATTGCCGCCTACAACGCCGGGGAAGGGCGAGTTGCCGCCGCGCAGCAGGCGGCCGGCGCCGCCGGTCGCGACCCGCAGCGCTTCGACCACGTGCGCCCCTTTCTGCCGCCGATCACACAGCGGTACGTGGAGCGGGTGCTGACGTTTGCGGCCGATGAGGCCGCTGTGGACCCGGGCCGCTAGCCCCGGGTTTGCGCCGGCCTATCCTGCTCTCCGCCGGATCCTGGTCTTCACACCCTGGCCCAGGCGCGTCAGGGGACACATCGCGCCCAGGTACGCGAAGACCCAGAGATGGACCGACGAGTCCTCCCGCAGCCCGCTCGTTGCTCGGCCCGTCCTCGCCGTGTCGTCCTCGCCGTTGCGTAGACGGTGCGCGATCGCGTATGCGGAAGGCGGATTTTGGCCCGACACGTTCGGGAGGGATGCGATCCATGGGCTTCCAGTTCATCACCTATGAGAAGGCGGAACACGTGGCGACGATCACCATGAATCGACCGGAGGTGCTGAATGCGCTGCACGCGCCGGCCCAGCACGAGCTCGCAGCGGCGTGGGACGATGTCGCTGCGGATCCGGAGGTCCGGGTCGCCATCATCACGGGTGCCGGCGAGCGCGCGTTCTGTGCCGGCAACGACCTCAAGGCGAGCGCGAGCGAGGGGGTGCCGCGCCTGCCGCCGAGCGGCTTCGGTGGCATCTGCTCGCGGTTCGATCTGTGGAAGCCGGTGATCGCCGCCGTCAATGGCTTCGCCGTCGGTGGCGGCTTCGAGATCGTGCTCGCCGCGGACATCGTGATCGCGGCGCACCACGCCCGCTTCGGGCTTCCGGAGCCACGGGTCGGGCTCCTGGCCGCGGCCGGCGGTGTGCACCGGCTGCCGCGTCAGGTGCCGCTGAAGGTCGCGATGGGGCTGATCCTCACCGGGCGGCAGATCGCCGCTGCCGAGGCGCTGCGGATCGGGATCGTCAATGAGGTCGTCGCGGCGGGCGACGTGCAGGAGACCGCGCGGCGCTGGGCCGCGGAGATCCTGGAGTGCTCGCCGCTGTCGGTGCAGGCTTCCAAGCAGGCCGCCTACGGCGGGCTCGGCCGGCCGCTGGCCGAGGCGATCACGGCGCGCTACCCGCTCATGGACGCGCTATGGAAATCCGACGATACGCGCGAGGGGGTTCAGGCCTTCGTCGAGAAGCGCAAGCCGCAGTGGAAGGGGAGGTGACGTTCCCTGCGCGTCACTTCGCCCGCGATACGTAGGCGCCGGTCTCCGTCGACACGCGAATCACCTCGCCGGGCTCGATGAACGGCGGCACGTGGACGATGAGGCCGGTCTCCAGTGTCGCCGGCTTGAGCTGATTGGTGGCGGTGGCACCTTTGAGGCCGGGCTGTGTGTCAGTGACGGTGAGATCGACGGTCTTCGGCAGACTCACGCCCATGGGTCGCCCTTCGTAGAGGTCGACGAGGATGGGGGTGTTGGGAATCAGGTAGTGCACCGCGTCCGCCAGCTCCTCGCGCCCGAGCGCCGTCTGCTCGAACGTCTCCGTGTTCATGAAGTGAAAGAGGCCGTCGGACTCGTAGAGATACTCCATGGAATGCTGCTCGACGGTCACCTTCTCGATGTCGTCCTCGGCGCGAAAGCGCACCTCCGTCTGCGTGCCTTGCCGGAGGTTGCGAAGCTTGGTCTGGACGAAGCCGCGCTTGTTGCCGGGCGTGACGTGATTCAGCGTCATGACCCGGTAGAGGTCGTTCTGGTACTTGATGATCATACCAACGCGAAGCTGCGTTGCCGCGATGCCCATACGCGAGTACTCCTTCGGGGTGTGAGTGAACCGGGCGTCCGTCGCCGGAGTCGGCTGCTATCAGCCTACCATCGGCGAACGGTCCGGGCAATGTCGCGTGAAGTGGTCGAGCGCGGCGACCGCTGTGCAACGGGCGTGAGCGCCGTCTCCGGTGCGCGGGATGCGCGGCAAGGGCGGTCGTTGACCCGGCCAGCCCAAGAGCGTGTCGCGCGGTGCCGCGTGCGGTGCCGGGGCTGCCCCGTGCAGAAGGGTGCCGATGCCAAGGCTCACGCGAATGGCCACCACGGTCAGGCCGAGGGCGAGGCACGTTGCGACCGCCACGCGAACGAGCATGCGCCGCTGCCACTGGGCGTCGACCGGAAGATCGCCCTGCTGGGCGCGGACGATGCGAAGGCCGCACCCGAAGGCCACGTACGTGGCGACGTTGATGACGAGAAAGGCCAGCGCCAGCTTGGCGGCTAAGGGAAGCCCGATCTGCGCGAAGAAAGTCGGTCCGAGCCCTGCCTTGATGTCGGTGAGACGCACGGCGCCGGTCACGAGAAGGATGCCGAGGGCGCCGATGGCAGCGGGATTGAGCACGCGAAAGGCGGCCGCGAGCCGGCGACGCTGGGTGCGCGCGTCGGCGGCCAGGGCGGCGCGCGGGAGCACGACGACGAGGAGATAAAGGCACGTCGCGACGTAGATGCCGAGCGCCGCGAGGTGGACGGTCACGATCGGCGACGTCATGGTGCTAGTGTGGTGTCCGCGAGATAGCTTTACTACGAGCGCCGAGTCGGTCGTCGCTGCGCTTGCCCACCTCGGCTCCCAGCTCGGCGCTCTCGTGACAAGCTACCTCGCGGGCACCACACTAAAGCCTTAGCCTGCGGAGCCGGGCTGGTTCAATCGCCAGCGGAGCACGTGGCCTTCCGGGCAGGCGCGGACGCGCCGCACGGCGCGAGCGGCGGGCGCCGTGGAATTTGACAGTCCCGGGAGTGCAGGCTAAACGGAAGGGGATCGAGCGGTCGTAAACGCGTGGGCGGCGCAACCCAAGTCGGGCGGGGCGCTGAAGCGCTCCTCGGCGACGCCGTGGTCCTCACTCGAGTGGACAAGGCGATCGGCTGGGCGCGGAAGTTCTCGCTGTTTCCCTATCCCTTCGCGACGGCTTGCTGCGCCATGGAGTACATGTCGCTGTCCATGGCGCCGTACGATATCGACCGCTTCGGCGCCCTGCTTCCCCGGTTCACCCCGCGACAGGCGGATCTACTCATGGTGATCGGCACCGTGACCATGCGACAGGCTCCGATTCTCAAGCGCGTCTACGAGCAGATGGCGGAGCCGAAATGGGTGATGGCGTTCGGCGCCTGCGCATCGACCGGCGGCTTCTACGACAACTACACGACGCTCCCCGGCATCGATCACATCGTGCCCGTCGACGTCTACGTTCCTGGGTGCCCTCCGCGTCCGGAAGGCGTGCTCGATGGGCTGATGGCGCTGCAGCACAAGATCCAGAACGAGCGCCAGCGCCTGCGCGGGCGGACGCATCCCCAGCCGACGTAGCGCCTCACGCGTGCGATGGAGGCGCTGCTCACCCGCTGTCGGGAGATTCCCGAGCTCCGACGCCTCGACGTCTACGAGGCCAACGGCGGCTATCGCGCCCTGCGCCGCGCGCTACTCGAGCTGCGTCCGCCGGCGGTCACGGAGATGGTGAAAGATTCCAACCTGCGCGGACGCGGTGGCGCGGGGTTTCCGACCGGTGTGAAATGGGGCTTCCTGCCGAAGGATTCCACCAAACCGGTCTATCTCTGTGTCAACGCCGACGAGAGCGAGCCGGGAACCTTCAAGGATCGCCTCATCATCGAAGACGACCCGCATCAGCTGCTCGAGGGTATCATCATCTCCGCCTACGCGATCGCATGTCACACAGCGTACGTCTACATCCGGGGCGAGCTGGTCCTCGGGGCGCAGCGGCTCGAGGCGGCGATCGCCGAGGCACGCGCCCGGGGGTACGTCGGCGAGAACATTCTCGGTAGCGGCTTCTCTCTCGAGGTGTACGTCCACCGGGGCGCCGGCGCCTATATCTGCGGAGAGGAGACGGGACTGCTCGAGTCGTTGGAGGGCAAGCGGGCATACCCGCGGGTCAAGCCGCCGTTTCCCGCGACGCACGGGCTCTTCGGCTGTCCCACGATCGTCAACAACGTCGAGACGCTGGCGTGCGTGCCGCACATCGTCCTGCAGGGCGCCGAGTGGTTCAAGCGCATCGGTCCGGCGACGTGCCCCGGCCCCAAGCTCTACTGCGTCAGCGGGCACGTGGTGCAGCCGGGTGTGTACGAGCTGCCGATGGGCACGCCGCTGCGCGAGATCCTGTTCACGCACGCCGGCGGCATTCGCAACGGCCGGCAGCTCAAGGCCGTGATCCCGGGCGGTGCGTCCATGCCCGTGTTCACCGCGGACGAGATCGACGTGGCCATGGACTTCGATTCGGTGCAACGCGCCGGCTCGTTCCTCGGCTCCGCGGGCATCATCGTGATGGACGAGACGACGTGCATGGTGCGGGCGCTGGAGTCGCTGGCGCGCTTCTTTCACCACGAGTCGTGCGGCCAGTGCTCGCCGTGTCGCGACGGCACCGGCTGGGTACACAAGGTCGTGCGCGCGCTCGAACGCGGCCAGGGGCGGGCGCAGGACGTCGATCTGCTGATCCAGATCGCGGATGGGATGCAAGGCAACACGATCTGCCTGCTGGCGGATGCGTGCGCCATGCCGACGCGCAGCATCGTCTCGAAATTCCGCGACGAGTTCCGCGCGCACGTCGACCTCGGGCGCTGTCCCGTGGGTGGGGCCGGCTTCGGCGATGCGCTGCCGGAGACCGGCCGCAGCGAGCACATTCATGCCCACGCTTGAGATCGACGGGCGGCGCATCACCGTGGACACCGGCCTCACGGTCATTCAAGCCGCCGACCAGCTGAACCTGGAGATCCCCCACTACTGCTACCACCCCGGGCTCTCCATCGCGGGCAACTGTCGCATGTGCCTCGTCGAGGTCGAGCGCATGCCGAAGCTGCAGATCGCCTGCAACACGCGGGTGCTCGACGGCATGGTGGTCCACACGGCGACGCCGCGGGTAGCGACGGCGCGACAGGCGGTGCTCGAGTTCCTTCTGCTGAACCACCCCATCGACTGTCCGGTGTGCGATCAGGCGGGAGAGTGCAAGCTTCAGGACTACTACATGGACTTTGGGCGGTATCACAGCCGCATGCCGCTCGGCCGCAAGGTCCGCAAGGGCAAGGTGATCGACATCGGCCCGCACGTGATGCTCGATCAGGAGCGCTGCATTCTCTGCACGCGCTGCACGCGCTTTCTCGACGAGGTGACGCACACGAGCGAGCTCGGCGTGTTCGAGCGGGGCGACCACTGCACGATCGATCTGTTCCCCGGCCAGCGGCTCGAGAATCCGTACTCGGCGAACGTCGTCGACGTGTGCCCCGTGGGTGCGTTGACGAGCCGGGAGTTCCGGTTTCAGGCGCGCGTCTGGTACCTCGAACGAACCGAGTCGGTTTGCAACGCGTGCAGCCGGGGTTGCAGCATCGACGTGTACCACCGGCGCGGCGAGGTGCTGCGCTATCGCCCACGATACAATCCCGAGGTCAACGACTGGTGGATGTGCGACGCCGGACGGCTCTCGTACGCGACGCTACAGGGCGAACGGCGGTTGACGCAGGTGCTCGTACGCGGCGAGCGAGGATTTGCCCCAGTCGACTGGGCGGAGGGCATCGCGGTGACGGTGCGGCGCGTGCAGGAGATCGTCCGTGCGGCGGGCGCGGGCGCGGCTGCCGGACTGGCATCGGCGCGCGCCACCAACGAGGAGATCTTTCTCCTGCGGCAGCTGCTGCGCGAGGGGCTCGGGTCGGAGGGGCTGCGAGGCGTGTCCTGGTCGCCGCCCGGCGCGTTCGAGGATGCCTTTCTCATCCGCGGTGACAAGAATCCCAACACGCGCGGGCTCGAGACGCTCGGTGTGACCGCCACGGCGGCGGGAACGACGGCGCTGTTTCAGGCGTTGGAACGGCGGGAGATCCGAGCGGTGGTGCTTCTGCGCGCGGATGCGGTGGCGTGGCTGGGGGAGGAGGCGACGCGGAAGGCGCTCGAGGCGGCCGAGCTGGTCGTCCTCATCGACAGCGAGGCGAGCGAGACGGCGGCGTACGCGGACGTGGTCCTGCCCATCGGCACGCACGTGGAGACCGAGGGTTCCTTCACCAACTGCGACGGTCAGATCCAGCGTCTCGTGCCGGCGTTTCCGCCCGCGGGAGAAGCGCGTCCCGGCTGGAGCGTCATTGCGGAGCTGAGCCAGCGACTCGGGGCCATGCGGATCTACCCGAGCGCGGCAGCGGTGTTCGACGAGCTCGCTGCGCAGGTGCCGGCGTTCCAGGGGCTCCGGTTCGCCGATCTCGGGCCGTATGGGCGACGGTTGCTCCCGGAGCGCTCGGTGACGGCGGCCGATGTCGCGCGCGCGCCGGCGACGCCCTCCGAGGTGCCACCAGCCTGAGGCGGCGGCCGCAGTACGAGGAGGCGAAGGGCCGCGACCGTGGCAAGGGTACGCGCTGGTTGGGGCGCTGTGTCCTCAGCGACGGCGCCGCAGCCAGTAGTCCCGGAAGGCGCGGAGACGGGGAAGCGACTCACGGTCCCTCACGCGGTTCGCCGCCACCTTGCTGGCGATGATGTCGTCGAGGTGACAGACGGGGAATCCTTCGACCTCGAGGTGGCGCTGCCAGGCGGCCGCGAACGTCTCGATGCCGTCCGGGGCGAAGATCAGGTCGAGATCGAACGGACCGTTCTTGAGCTGGATGAAATCCTTTCCGCGTTCGATCTCGGCGGCCTCCCCCGGTGTCAGTGCGAACCCCAGCTCCCGCAGCGCCGCCGCGGCCGCACGTCCGTTGGCCGCTGTCTTCTCGATGAACAGGTCGGCGTCCTGGGTCGTGTCCGGGAAGCCGAGGAGGATCGCGCCGGATTTCCCGATGAACAGGTAGCGGACGCCGTGTTGAGCGAAGGCGTCGCGAATTTCCTCCGCCTGCGCGTAGTCAAACCTCGCGCCCATACCCCAGCCAGCTTGGCAAGTTGGCTTCGCACCAGGCTCGATAGGCCGCCATCGAATCGAACGAGCGGTAGCGTGCGTCGTCGAGCACCGGCTTGTACGTCGAGATGAACGCGTAGCGCATGCGCATCTGCAGGGGCCGACGCGCGGCCGCCTCGAACTCGGCCTCCCACTCCCGGGCGTCCTCGGGCGTCGGCTCCACGGGTGTCACGGTAGAGAAAATGGGACGAGGTGTCCAGCATCCGTTCATCGCCCTCCATCCCCTCCTACGGGCGCGACTTCCGGGTCATTCGGGCGTGGCAGGTCCTTCGGCGACAGCGGAACGTCTGCCTACGGGCTCAGATTGGCGGTCGCCTGGGCCCACACCGACGGCCAACGGCGCCCGTTCCCAGCGATGCGACGTCTGCCGTAGGGATGGATTCGGTACCGGCGCCGCGCCAGCTACAGCCAGAGCGATTCCCTCGTCCTGGACGTCGTCGCCTTATTCTCGTAGCGGGTGGCGATGACCTCGTAGACCTCGTAGGGGATGGGGCCGATCTCGGGATCGGCGGGGAGGCAGCCAAATAGCCTGGGGAGCTGGGGGACGTCTTCGGCGATCGCCTACGGGCGGCGCCCCTCGAGCCAGTCGTGGCGGCGCCACGGCATCCCACCGCTTCCACTGCCACTCCGCCATCGTGTCCATCCCCCGTTCCTGCCCCAGGGGGAGGACAAAGTCGCTGATCGCTTAAGGGAGGACAGAATCGCTGATCGACGACAAGCAAAAGTGCTGCTCTTGACTCCCCGGGGCGGCGGCTGAATAGTGGCATCGGCACGTCCATCGCCCCGCGCGGCAGCGGCTGCCCCCTCATCGTGCCCCGTCCAATCTGACCCCGCCTGCCGAGCGCCAGCGGCGTGGCGCTTGCCGCCTAAGCCAGGCATGCGACCGACCGAGCAGCACTTTCGCGACGGGTTCGCGACCCACGCGCGCCTCATCGAGGCGAACAAGCGCGGTGAGCTGCAGCCGAGCGAATGGCGCCCGATCCGGCTGAGCTACGGCCTGTACTACCAGCTCGACCACACCAGCCACATGCAGCGGATCAAGGTGGCTGGCGGGCTGCTGGACACCGCCCAGCTCGATGTGCTCGCCGACATCGCCGACGCCTACGGACGGGGCATCGCCCACATCACCACGCGTCAGGACTTCCAGTTCCACTGGGTGGATGTCGACCGCGTGATGGAGATCTACACGCGCCTGCACGCGGTCGGCATCTCGACGCGCGGGGCATGCGCCGACAGCATTCGCAACATCACCGCATGCCCCGATGCCGGCATCGCCCCCGACGAAGCGTTCGACGTGTCGCCGTACGTCTTGGCGCTCCACGACTACTTTCTCTTCAACCCCCTCAACCTGACGATGCCGCGGAAGTTCAAGATCTCCGTCAGCGGCTGCCCCGCGGACTGCGCCCAGGGGCCCATCAACGACATCGGCCTGTTTGCGCATCGGCGCGGCGCGGAGCTGGGGTTCGGGGTGCTCGCCGGGGGCGGGCTCAGCTCGCAGCCCTTCCTCGCGCGCCGCGTGCGCGAGTTCCTGCCCGCCGGAGACCTGCTGATCATGTGCGAGGCGATCGTGCGGGTGCAGCACCGCTACGGGGAGCGGAAAAACCGCAAGAAAGCCCGGATGAAATACCTCGTGAAGAAGCTCGGCGAGGCGGGCTTCGTCGCCCTCGTCGAGGAAGAGTTTGCGCGGGTCGAGCGGGAGCGGGGCAGGGCGCTGCGAGCGGAGCTCGCGGAGATGGTGGCCGACTACAAGCCGGCCGCGCCGGTGCTGCCCGGGGGCGGGACGGCCTCGGCAGATGATCCGGAGGCGGCGCATTGGATTCGCACCAACACGCGGCCGCAGCGCCAGGCCGGCTATCGCATGGCGACGGTCGTCGTCCCGCTCGGTGATCTGACCGGAGACCAGCTGCGCGCCCTGGCGGCGCTCGTGCGCCGTTTCGGCAACGGGACGGTCCGGCTCACCAACGAGCAGAACGTGGTGGTGCCGTGGGTTCCGGAGGGGCGTCTGGCGGAGCTCTACGAGGCCCTCCGAGGCCTCGAGCTCACCGAGGCGAACGCGCTCCATCTCACCGACGTGGTCTCGTGCCCCGGCATGGACTACTGCAGCCTGGCGATGACACGCTCGATGGGAGTGGCGCAACAAATCCGCAGCGCGCTCCTGGCGCAGAACGGCGCCATCGAGACGATCGGCGATCTGCGCGTGAAGATCAGCGGCTGCCCCAACGCCTGCGGCCAGCATCATGTCGGCGATATCGGCCTAACCGGCGTGCTGTCGAAGGACGAGGACGGCATCGAGCGCCCGCACTACTCGATCCTGGTGGGTGGCGGCGTCGGGGAGACGACCGGACGGTTGGGCCAACGGCTCGACGGTCGCTATCCCGAAGAAGCCGCGCCGGAAGCCGTGGGCGCCGTGGCGCGGCTCTATGCGCGGGAGCGGCGTCCGGGGGAGCGGTTCGGTGCCTTCGTGGAGCGGGTCGGGGTCGATCGGCTGAGCGCGGCCGCGCTCGAAGCCGTTGCGGTGTCGGCGCAGCTGCTAGGCGCCCCGGAGGCCGGGTCGATGCGGGGGCCAGAAGCGGAGAAGGAAGCGCCCGCACCGGCGCCTGAGGACACGGCGGGCAATGCCCGTGATGGGGACGCGGATCTCTCCCGACCGACGCCCGACGACCCCGGGGTGCGCACCCGCAACGTCGAGCCTGACGATCTCTTCTATCACGGCGTGATCGCCACGGTGAACTGGAGCCGCGGAACCGGCGTGGTCCGGAGCGGAAACGGGCGCGACATTCCCTTCGAGTTCCAGTTCGTGACGATGCTCGGCGGGAAGCGGCAGATCGAGCACCTGCTTCCCGGCATGCGGGTGGGTTTCGACGTCGGCTGGACGTCCAAGGGCCTGCGCATCACCGCCATCAAGATCTACGATTGACCGCGCGCGGCTCGGAGCCTTCACAGGGGCAGCGTGGTGCGGAGCAAGAGCAGCCGGCTCAGCATCTCCCCCACGGCCACCGCCAGCACTGCGATGTAGAACAGCCCGGTCGCCGCCATCGTCTGTGGAATGGCGAGCGTGCGTGTGATCAATGCGGCGATGCCCAGGGCCGCGCCAGGGCCGAGTACGAGACGAGCGGCGAGTGCCGGCCCGTGCATGCTCCACAGTTGCGCGAGCGTGGTGCCGGTGGACGCGGGCGCGGTGACGGCGAACAGCGCGAGCACGATGCCGAGGAGCAGGAGCTGGCAGATCAGGGCGGTCACGAAGGCGCGCAAGACGCGCTCGAGCGGCCGCAGGGACATGCCGGTGTCGATCAAATACCAGTGACCGAGCAGCATGCCGGTGACCGAGGTGCCGAGCACCGCGGCCGAGGCCGCGAACGACGCCGGATAGAGCAGCACCGCGGCCGGTGCGAGGGCACCGGCGGCGAAGCGCGAGGCGCTGATCGCGAGGGCGGCGAGACCGGTCAGGAGGGTGCCGAGGTAGGCCGAGGCGCGCAGGCGGTAGGGGTCACCCCAGAGGCTGTAGAGGTAGACGGCGGCGGCCCCCGTGAACAGCACCCACGCGCCGGTCTCGACGAGGGCGATCGGCGCCCACGGCGGGCCGGTGCGGACCAGCAGCGCGAGCTTGCCGCCGATCATCGCCAGGGCCGCGGTCAGAAAGACGGCGGCGCTGGATTTGTAGAAGCCGCGCTCGATCTCCTGGAACGGCGGCACGCTCAGGCAGAGGAAGCCGCCCACGGCGAGCTCGCCGAAGATCAGGACGAAGCAGTCTGGGAATCGAATCACGGGGCTTCGCCGCGCGATCGGGGACGCCGGCGCAGCGGCGAGAGCATTCCGCACGCGCTCCCCGGAGTCAAGATCGACGGCGCTATGGCGTGGGCACTGTCGACGAGGTGCTGCGGAACGGGTGCTCGAGGCAAACTGTCCGGTCCCGTGCTGCCGGGACCGCTCGCCGGCGAGTGGCGCCGCGTAGCGGCTAGGTGGTACAGTGCGTGTGGCCGCATGGTGAGGGCCGATGCGGGCGAGCCGCAAACTCGACTATGCCCTCCGGGCGCTGGGCTATCTCGCGGGCTTACCCCGCGACCGGGTCACGCTCGTGAGCGAGATCGCGGAGACCCAGAGCATCCCGCGCGACTTCCTGTCGAAGATCCTCAAGGACCTGGTCAATCGAGGGCTGCTACGGTCTTACCTCGGTCCCGGGGGCGGCTATTCGCTCGCCCGTGAACCGCGCACGATCACATTCCGCGAAGTGCACGAGGTCATCGAGGGGCCCGTCCTCGTGATGGACTGTGGGCAAGGACCGGACGTGTGCTCGAAGCTCGACGGCTGTGCGCAGCTACCGATCTGGCGTGAGCTCGAGAGCACGATTTGCGAGCTGTTCGACCGGGTCACGATGGACGATATCAAGGAGCACGTCCCACGCGTCGCGTGTGGCGACCCGGGCCCGCCTACGGAGCAGGAGCACTCCTGAACGACCGTCCCGGAGGGGCTGTTCTGCGAGCCCCGCGACCTCAATCGCTGACATGGTAGAGCCCGAAGCGGACATCGAACGGCTCGCTCGGATACTTGACCAGGGCATCCAGCTCGCCCGCGTTGAAGATCGGACCTGGATCCCAACCGGTCGCGAGCGTGGCAATTCCGACGGGCAGGTCGAGCAGGCCACCGACGATGCGGGCGGACGTCGAGGCGACGCCGAGGGCGGTGTACCAAAAGAATCCGATGGGGAAGAACCCGATCTTCTGGCCGAGCCCGCGCTTGCCGCTCTGGAGGTTCTTGTGGGACTGAATGCTCGCGGTAACCGGCGACAGCGCCAAGTCGAGCGGCGACTGGACGATGTTCTCGACCCCGCGTTTGATGGGCTGCAATGATCTTGCCGCCAGCGCCGGCTGCGGGACGAGCGCGGTCGCGAAGAGCAGAGCTGCCGTGGCGATCTTCATGGTGCGAGAGTTCACGGCGTTTCCCTCCCTTACAGCCGATACCGCCGAGGTGTCGGGCCGTCGAAACCTACGGCCGGGAGTGTAGCGCTCCGTCGTGCGAGCGGTCAAGGAAATCTACGGTGCCCGGTGCACTTCGACTCGGCGGTTGCGGGCCCGGCCCGTCTCGGTGTCATTGTCCGCGACCGGCGATGCCTCGCCGAAGCCGCGCGTCTGGATTCTGTCGGCGGCGATGCCCTCGCTCACGAGGTAGCGCTTGACCGCGTCGGCGCGGCGCTCGGACAGGCGCAGGTTGTAGGCGTCGGACCCGACGCTGTCGGTGTAACCCTCGATGCGAATGCGGAGCTCCGGATCGTTGCGGAGCGAGTCGAGTGTATCCGAGAGCTCGGCGATCGCGCCCGGCGTGAGGCTGGCCGAATTGAAGGCGAAATGGTTGCCCGTGAGTACCTCCAGAGGGGCCGGTGGCGCAGGCGGCGGGGGTGGCGGCTCGGCGACAACGGGCGGCGGGGCCTCCCCATCGCACAGCAGGTGGCCGGCCAGCGCACCGAGGATGGCGCCACTCGCGACGCCTCCCGCGATGGCGGCGGCGCGCGTGCCATCATCCGGATCGTCGCCGAAGACCTCGTTGTTGGCCATGACGCCGCCGGCGATGCCGGTCGCGGCGCCGCCGATGAGGGCGCCGCCGATCGCACATTTGCCCCAGGGCTTCTGCATCGCCGCGCAGCCGGACAGGCAAAGCAGCAGGAGCGAGATCAGCGCAGCACCGCAGATCCGCATACTCGGTTCCTCCTCCGGGATCGGCTCGACCGATGCCCTGCGCCCGCGGGTAGTGCAAAGACGCCCCGCTTGTCAAGGTCCAAGCCACGCCGATGCACGGACGCGGCGCGATGTCGGCATCGCCGAGGGCCGTCGAGGCGAGTGCCCAGTTCGGCTTGACAGTCGGTGGAACCGCCGCTGTAATCGCGCACGGGACGCGGAGGGGGGGGTGGGGGATGAGGGCTCGGCGCTCACGGCGCGCTGCCGCGACCGGTGCAAGTATTGCCGGTATTGCCGGTATTGCCGGTGTGGCCGGCGCCCTCCTCGGCGTGGTCGCAGCGGGATGCGGGACGGCGGCCGACGTCGAGGAGATCCGGGCGACGCAGGAGCGAATTCTCGAGCGTCTGACGGCGCTCGAGCGAAACGACCAGGCGCTGCTCGCGAGCCTCCGCAGCGGCGCGGTGCCCGACGGCGCCGACGCGACCGAGGTCCACGAGATCACCGTCGGAACCTCCCCCACGAAGGGACCGAAGGACGCGCCCGTCACCATTGTCGAGTTTCTCGACTACGAGTGCCCCTTCTCCCGGTCGTCCGTCGAGCTGATCGACGAGGTCGTCCGCAGCTATCCGCAGAGGATCCGCCTGGTGGTGAAGCAGTTCCCGCTCGACGCGGGGCGCGACGCGAAGGTATCGGGAACGCCGACCTTCGTCGTGCAGGGCAAGCGGGTCGGCACCCGCTCCTTCGAGGGCTTCAAGGCGATGATCGAGGCCGCGCTGGACGAAAAGCCGGCGAGCTCGTGAAACCAACCCGCGCCGCAGGATGAGGCGCGGCACGATCCACACGCATCGACAGCTCGAGTCTTCGAGCGCCACCTCCAGCTGGTGCGCCGCGCGGCGCCGGCGGCGTGGCGATGGGCCGCGCGCAAGCGAAGGCGCGCGCGCGAAGAGGCCGCTGGGCCCGCGCGACGCGGTAGTGTGTGTGGCGCTGCGCGGTGATGTGATCGCGAGGGGACGCGTGAGGCGACGGAAAGATCGTGTGTTCCCGAACGGTTAGCGATCAGCGAGATTTTTTTGTTGCTTTTTTTATCTGCCGAGAGTAGAAGCCAGCGCTCTACGCATCTCGGTTCGATTTCGCAAATCACATGACCGTGTGGGGACGATGCCGCGCCGTCGAGAACGACGGCGGCCACACCGTCATGCTCGGTGAGTGTGCATCCGCGAGCTACGCGGACAGCCAAGGCGTCGAACGCACGATGCTTTCCGCGCTTCTCCCAGCTGTTGACAACCGGACGGGGCGGGTGCGGCTTGGAGCCGGAGGAATCGGGTGCGTCGCCCGTGGGCGGGGGAGGCTGGGATGGTCGAGGTGTGGCGACAGGCGCTTCGGGTGTTGGAGCAGCGGCTGCCGGCGAAGGACTACGCGGCGTGGATCGCCCCGATGCGTGCCTCCGGGCTCGCCGACGGGACCGCGACCCTGGAAGTGCCGAATGGATTCTTCCGCGACTGGGTGCGCCGCTACTTCATGGCGCAGCTCACCGATGCCCTGACGGTCAGCAGCGGTGAGCCGTGTCGCGTCTCCTTGGTCGTCAATCGTGAGCTGAGTCCCCCGGTAGCTGCGCCGGCCGCGGTCGAGGAGGTGGCGCGGTGTGGTGCCCCGGCAGCGGCGCGGGTCGTGGGGCGTCTGGTGCCCGAGTACACGCTCGAGCGATTCATCGTCGGCGCGGCCAACGAGCTGGCGGTGCGGGGCGCGGTGACGATCACGATGGACCCGGCCCGGACCTACAATCCGCTGTTCGTCTACGGTGGTGTGGGTGTGGGCAAGACGCATCTGTTGAACGCGGTCGGGCACGCGGTGCTGGCGCGCCACCGGCGAGCCCGGGTGGGGTGCCTGACGGCGGAGAACTTCGTCAATGCGATGATCGGGTCCCTGAAGCGGGACCGGATGGACGCGTTTCGAGCGCGCTTTCGGCGTACGGACGTGTTGATCATCGACGACATCCAGTTCCTCGGCGGGAAGGTCCGCTCCCAGGAAGAATTCTTCCACACCTTCAATGCGTTGCGCGACGGCGGCAAGCAGATCGTGCTGGCGTCGGATCGGCCGCCGCAGGACATCGGCGATCTGGAGGAATGCCTGCAGAGCCGCTTCGGATCGGGTCTCCTCGCGCCCATCGCGGTCCCGGACGAGACGCTGCGGGCACACCTGGTCGTGCGCAAGGCGGCGGCCCTCGGGCTCGAGTTGAGCGGGGAGGTCATTGACCTGATCGCCACCTCGGTCCAGGGCAACGTGCGGCAGCTCGAAGGGGTCGTCAACGCCATCCGCGCGCGCTGTGACGTGGGCGCGCACCCGGTGACACGCGCGCTGGCACGAGCGGCGCTGTCCGGGATCGGCGGTCACGCGGGGGGTGGTCGAACGGTTGCGGCCATCCTCGACGGCGTCGCCGGTGAATTCCACGTGAGCGTGACGGAGATGACGTCGCCGCGGCGCACGGCGCGCATCGTCGAAGCGCGACAGGCGGCCATCCTCCTGTGCCGCGAGATGACGGACCTGTCGCTGGAAGCCATCGGGGTGCGCATGGGTGGGCGTGACCACAGCACGGTGGTCTACTCCCTCGACCGGGCCGTGGGACGGAAGGAGCGGGAGTCCGCCTTTCGCGAGCGTGTCGACCGCGTGCGGCGGCGGATGGGTGAGTGAAGGGGGCCGCGGCGTCGTGTGAGAGGGGGCTACGGCTCCAAGTATGTGGCGGGGTGACCCGCGGCGGCGAGTGCAGCGGCGAGGGCGTCGCGATACTGGGCATAGTCCACTCCGACCTCCGGCCAACGATCCTGGTCCGGCGCCGTCGCGGCGAGCACGACGTCGAAGTGGCCGGTGAGGCGCCCGGTGTAGACCAGGATCTCGTCCGCGGCGCCGAGGCGGAAGAGGGGAAGAGTCAGCGTGGCGGCTCCGAGACGCAGGGCGGCGGGCGTGTCGAGGGCGGACCAGCAGGGATAGAGCAACACGGCCTGCAACGCCGCATCCGACGCCGTGCCGCTTCCGGGCTCGGCAGGCTCGAGGCCCTCGGCGACGAGCCTCGCCACGCGGGCTGCCACGGTGGCGGGATCGATCGGCCGATTCTCGCGTCCCATGATCGCCACCGGGTAGTGGAGAAAGCCGCCCACGTCGGCGCGCGTCACGTCGGCAAAGACCGCCGGGATGAGGCGGGCCAGTGCGGGGGCGTCTCCTGCGCGCCACGCGGCCACCGCGGCGAGATAGTCGTCGGCAGTGCGGGCCTTCTCGAGAAGGGTGCCGTAGCGCGCGGCGATGGCCCCGAGCCGCTCGACGATCGACGCGACCGCGCCGGGATCGTCGGAACGGCGACGGTGCAGCCGGCGCGCCTCCCCGGCGAGCGCCAGACTCTCATCGAGGAGCGTTGATGCCCCCCCGCTCCGGACTACGACGTAGCGGTCTCCCTCGCCCGCCAGGCGGCCGATCTCGGCGATCTGCGCCTCGAGTGCGACCCACGGATCGGCGCTGAGGTCCGTCATGCGCGTCGGGAGCCCGCGGGTCGTCAGGCGCGCGGGTGCGGGCCGCCGTCGCGGCCTCGCAGCTCTGCGGCGCCATGGTCAGGATCCTCCCGGAGACGGGTCGCCGCGGGCCCTGCGAGGGTTTTTACACGGCGCGGCGGGTTTTGGTAAGAGTCCGGCATGCCCCGCGCACGCCGCCTGACCATCAAAGCAGTGCTCGAGACCGCGGTGGAGCTCGAGAAGAAGAGCATGGCGCTCTACACGCTGTTCGTTCGCACCTTCCGGACGCCGCCCGACCTTCGCCGCTTCTGGTTCAACATGGCGCGGCACGAGGCGGCCCATTGTGGCACGCTGTCCCTGGTGGAGAGCGTCCTCGAGATGGAGCCGGAGCTGGTCGGCAGCCGCACGGTGTCGTTCGACCCGCAGATCGTGGTCAGGCTGCGGTCGCTGCTGGCGGTGTATCTGCGTGAAGCGAAGAACGGCGTCTCGCTGGTGCGGGCGTTCGAGATCGCGCTCGACATCGAAAGCTCGGAGTTCGAGGACGTCGTGGTCGATCTGCTCCAGGTCGTGCGCGACCCGCTCTGGCACGACGAAGCGATGAAGGTCCTCATCCACGATGTCGGCGACATGAGCTACATGATCGAGAAGTTCGCCCGTGACGAAGCGCTCCTGCGCCGGGCGGACGAGCTGGTCGAGCGGCGAGTGCGCCGCGCCAGCCGGCTGCGTCCGCAGCGCGCCGCGCCCGGAGACGTCCGGCGAGCCGCGCGGCCGGAGCGACGGCGGGTCCGGGCGCGATGATGACCGTCGCCGACTACCTGGGCGCGGTGGCGGACATGCACGGGCTCACCTTCCGCGCCATGGCCCGGGCGCTGCGTGTCGATCCCACGGTTCTGCGGCGCTGGCGGCGGGGTCGCGTGGCGCCGAGCTGGCGCCGGGTGCAGGCAATGACGGCGCTGTGGGGAGGAAATCCGCACGTGATCTTCCTGGGCACGCTGCTCCACCGGTACTCTCGGATCACCGAGCTCAGCGTCGAGCAGGCGCGCCGGCTGTGCGTCGCCAAGGCACAGGCGGGGCTGCCGGCGCGGCGGCGCCCGCAGAAGCGCGCGGACCGCGGCCAGCTGCAGCTCCCCATCGCGACGGGCGCCGGGTCCTAGCCTCGACATGACGGGTCTGGCGCAGCACACCTTGGTCGAGGCCGTGGACGGTCCGGCCCCGATCCAGGATCTGATCGGCAAGGGCATGCCCGTGCTCACGCGGCTACCCTCCGGCGGGCGCGGCTTTCGCATTCTGTCGAAGGTCACGGCGAGCCCGGGGCCCGTGGCGGTGCTGCGCATCGTGCTCGACAACGGGCTGGGGGCGACGCTCGGAGCGGATCAGATCGTCTTTCGGAGCGGGCCGGTGGCGGTGAAGGCGAGCGAGGTCCGCCCCGGCGACATGCTCGAAGCAAGCTTTCACTACCCGCCCGGCTACCGCCTGCGCGACGCGCCGGCGGTAGCGGGTGCCGCCGAGCATGCCGGGCTGCTGGTCACGGCGATCGAGGCCGCCGGTGAAGACGTGGTCTACGTCGGCCGCGTGAACGAGACTGGGTGCTTGTTCCTGACCTGTGGGATCCTGTGCCAGCTCTAGGTTGTGAACGTCGCGCGGTCGCTACGATCGCGACTTCAGCCGCGTCCGGACGTACGGGTCTCGGTCAGCGCCGCGCGAAGGCGCGCCGGAGTGCGGGGAGGTTGCCCACGTAGGTCTCGCACGCGATGCGCCCGCGGCCGCAAAGCGCCTCGACCGGGGTGCGAAGATAGAGCCGTCCCTCGTCCTCGTAGCGATCGAGGCGGGTGAAGGACACCGCGTCGATATCGAACAGCACCGAACCCGTCACCCGCGCCCCGGGCTGCCGGATGATGTACGGGTAGCCCCGCGCCGGGGTAATCCGGGTGTATCCCTCGAGGACGGCGGCCTGACGCGGGAACTGACGGCCGGTCACGGTACGTACACGGTCGTCTGTCATGAGCGTTCCGTAGACGAACAGGGCGTCGGGCACCTTCACGACGGTGTCTCGGCAGCTTCCGGCCATTGGCGGCCCGCCCCTCACTCCCCGCCACCAGCGCGCCGGCGCCGCACCTCGGCGAGCTGGTCCGGCGCGGCCGGCGCGAGCGAGGCTTCCTGCGGCTGGGATCCGCGGCGGAACACGAGCCGGCCGAGATCGGCGAGCAGCGTATAGTAAACGGGCACGATGATGAGGGTGAGCACCGTCGACACGGTCATGCCGGCGGCCACCGCGACGCCGAGCGGTCGCCGCCCGACCGAGCCCGCCCCGACACCGAGGGCGATCGGCAGCACCCCGAAGATGGTGGAGAAGGCCGTCATCAGGATTGGACGGAAGCGCAGAACACCGGCCTCGCGCAGGGCCGCGTTCCGGGAATAACCCCTGCGCTGCAGCGTGAGGGCGAACTCGACGAGGAGAATCGAGTTCTTGGTCACCAAGCCCATCAGCATGACGAGGCCGATCACGCTGTTCACGTTGAGCGTCATGCCGAGCGCCCAGAGCGCGCCCACACCGCCGAGCATCCCGAGGGGAACGGCGAGCATGATCGTCAACGGATGCACGAGGCTCTCGAATTGCCCGGCCAGCGACAGGTAGATCATGAGCAGGCCAAGGAGGAAGGCCATCGACAGGTTGCCCGCGCCTTCCTTGAACTCACGCGATTCGCCGCTCAGGGTGACGGTGAACCCCGGCGGAAGCACCTCGCGCGCCGCCGCGGTTCCTCGCTCGATCGCTTCTCCGAGGGTGATGCCGTCGAGGTTCGCATCGATCTCGACGGAGCGTGCGCGGTTGTAGTGATTGAGCGCGCTCGGGCCGATGGTTTCCTTGACGGTGAGGACGGTGCTCAGCGGCACCATGTCACCTGCCCGCGTGCGGACGGCAATGGAGCCGAGATCGGTTGGGTTGGCCCGGTACTCGGGCGCGAGCTGCACGATGACGTCGTAGCGTTCGGTGCCGCGGTTGTACCGCGACACGTCCTGACCGGCGAGGAGGGTGCTGAGGGTCGTGGCGATCTCGCGGGCGGAGATGCCGAGCGCAGCGGCTTTTTCCCGATTGATGGTGACGTTCAGCTCCGGCTTGTCGATCTGAAGGTTGGAATCGACATCCCGCAGCCCGGGCGTATCCTCGAGCCGCCGCATCACCTTCGGGGCGTAGGCCTCGAGCTTCTCGAAGTCCGGGTGCTGGAGGACCAGCGAGAACGGCTTGCTGCTGCTGCCGCGCGTGATGGGGTTGAAGTTGAGCAGGAACGTCCGGGCGCCGGTGACCTGTGCCAATCGTTGCCGCAGATCCTGCATCACCTCGACCTGGGAGTGGTCGCGTTCATGACGGTCGGTCAGGCGGACGAAGATCATGCCGCGATTGACCGCGCCCCGGCCGCCGCTCGAGATCGCCACGACGGAGAAATGGGAGTGCACTTCGGGCGTCGCCATCAGAATGTCTTCCACCTGCTGCTGGTAGCGGTCGTGGAACGCGAGCGTGGATCCTTCCGGCGTTTCAATCAGGGCGGCGAAGCTCGCCCGATCGTCCTCGGGCAGAAAATCCTTGCCCACGAGGGCGATGAAGAGGCCCGTGAGGGCGAAGGAGACGAGGGAGGCGGCAAAGACCGTCCAGCGATGGCGGAGCGTCCAGTCGATCCACCGGCCGTACTGGTCCGTCAGGCCCTGCAGTGGGGCTTCCGCGGCGTCGAGAAAACGCTGGAAACGGGACGTGCTGGCGCCCGGATGGGCGATCTGGAGATAGCGCGAGCACAGCATGGGCGTCAGGCTGAGCGCGACGAAGGTGGACAGGCCGATCGCGACCGCGATCGTGACGCCGAACTCGTAGAAGAAGCGCCCGGTCACGCCCTCCAGGAAGGCCACCGGCACGAAGACCGAGACCAGTCCAACGGTGGTGGCGATGGCCGCGAAGGCAATCTCGTCGGTGCCGCGCTGGGCGGCGACGAGCCGGCTCTCGCCCGCTTCCATGTGGCGATAGACGTTCTCGAGGACGATGATCGCGTCGTCGACGACCTCACCCAGTACGAACGTGAGAGCGAGCAACGTGAGGGTGTTCACGCTGAAGCCGAGCGCGTGCATGACGGCGAAGGTGCCGATGGCCGCCACGGGCATGGCGACCGCGGGAATGAGCGTGCTCGAGACGTTGCGCAGGAAGAGAAAGATCGAGAGCGTCACGAGGATGGCGGCGAGATAGAGCGTTTCATGGACGTCGGCGAGCGACTCGCGAATGAAGCGCGAGCCGTCGAAGGCGATCTCGAGCTGCCATCCCGGGGGAAGCTCGGGCTGCAGGCGCTCCAGGGCGGCGCCCACCTCGTCCGCCACGGCCACCGTGTTGGCGTCGGACTGCTTGAGGATACCGAGCCCGGCGGTCGGTACCCGGTTGAAGCGCGCCAGCGTCCGCTCGTTCTCGACCCCCGCCGCCGCCCCCCCGACATCGCGGATGCGCCCGGGGCGGTCGCCCCGGTAGGTGACGATGAGTTCGTTGAATGCCTCGGCGGAGGTGAAATTGCCCTCGGTCCTGACGGTGAACTCGCGGGCCTCCCCCTCGATCCGCCCGGAGGGCAGATCGACGTTCTCGTCCCGCAGGGCGCTCACCACGTCGGCGATCGTGAGGCCGAGAGCCTCGAGCCGGTTCCGGTCGAGGGAGATGCGCACCGCCGGGCGGCGCTCGCCGCCGATGATGACCGAGCCCACACCCGGCAGGATCTGCAGGCGTTCCTTGATGACGGTGTCGGCGTACTCCGTGAGCTCGACCGCCGTTCGCCCCGGAGCGGTGAGGGCGATCCACATGATCGCCTGGGCGTCGATGTCGAGCTTGCTGACCGTCGGCTCCTCCGCGTCCTCCGGCAGATCCGCGCGCACGCGCGCGATCTTGTCGCGTACGTCCTGTGCCGCCACGTCGATGTCGCGGTCGAGGTTGAACTCGATGGTGATCTGGCTCGCCTGGTCGGTGCTCTCCGAGGTGATGGTGCGGATGCCCTCGATGCTCGCGACCTCCTCCTCGAGGATCTCCGTCACCTCCGTCTCGATGACCTCCGGGCTGGCACCCGGGAGAACGGTGACGACACTGACAAGGGGAAACTCGACGTCGGGCAGCTCGCGCACGGGCATGCGCGTGTAGGCGAGTAGCCCGAAGACCACGAGGGCGACGGTCGCGACCGTGGTCAGAACGGGCCGACGGATGGAGACATCGGCGAAGCGCACGGATTGTATCCTTGCTGTATCCTTGCCGTATCCTCGGCGAGTCCTGGCTTATCCCTGTTGCCCGTCGGCGGACGCCGTCTGTACCGCCATGCCGTCACGAAGCCGGATCTGCCCGCTGACGACGACGGTCTCGCCCCCCGCGAGGCCGCTCGTCACCTCGACCTGGTGGCGCTGGCGGACACCGAGGCCCACCTCGCGACGCACGGCGCGGCCGCTCTCGACGACATAGACGCAGGTCGCCGCTCCCTCGGAGACGATGGCCTCCTCGGGCACGAGGGTGGCGGCCTCGTGGACGGCCATGATGGCGCGCACCGTGGCGAACTGCCCGGGCCGCAGGCGGCCTTCCGGGTTCGGGATCGTGGCTTTCAGATGCATGGCGTGCGTCTCGGGTGACACCTCCGGCGCCAGATAGGTGATCGTGCCGTCGAAGCGGTCGTCAGGGTAGCTCGGCACGTGCACCGCGGCCGGGAGCCCGACGGCAACCCGGGCGAGATGTTCTTCGGGTATGGAGAACTCCACCTCGACCGGATCGGCGTCGACGATCGTGAGCACATGATCGCCGTTGCGCAGGTAGTCTCCGACGTCCACCAGCGCCGCCGAGGTGATGCCGGCGATGGGAGCCTGGATATCGGCGTCCTGCAGGAGCTTCTGCGCCACGGCGAGGGCCGCTTCGGCTTCCTGCACCGCCGCGGCTGCCTCGTCCGCCCGGGCGCGCGCGTCGTCGTGCTCCTGCTGCGGGATGAAGCCGCGACCGAGGAGGTCGCGGGCGCGCTTGAAGGCGCTCTGCGCGTTCACGGAGCGCGCCCGCGCCGCGCTGAGAGTCGCCTCCTGGAGGCGTGTCTCCGCGGCGAGCTTCGTCGTGTCGAGCTGGACGAGGGGCGTGCCCACCTCGACTGCCTGGCCGTCCTCGACGAGCACGGCCGCGACGACCCCTTCGTTGCGCGCGCGGATCTCGACGCGCTGGTTCGGTTGCAGCGTGCCGACCGCTTCGACGACGACCTCGACGTTGCCACGCACCACGGGAGCGGTCTCGACGTAGACGGCGGGCGTCTCGGTGGGGCGCGCCTCGCCCGCAGCGTTGTCGTTGCAGCCGGTCGTCACGCTAGCGATCGCGCTGGCGAGAAGCGCGCTCGCGAGCACGTTCGCGCGGAGACGATGGCGCGGGTGTGTGAACATTGCCGCGGTACGATATCAGAGCCCGGGTAGCGATAGAACCACACCTCGGCGCAGGTGGCCGGCCAGCGGTTCAGTGTCCGCTGCGAAGCTTCGCGCCGGAAAGCAGCCCCGGGACTGCGGGGCTACTCGTCCTCGTGGATCTGCTCGGCGAGGTAGGGCTCGATGCCGATCTGGTCGATGATCCCGAGCTGCGCCTCGAGCCAGCTGAGATGCTCCTCTTCGCTGCGCAGCATCGATTCGAGGATCTCCCGGGAGCCGTTGTCTCCCGCCTCGACGCAGAGAGCGATCGCCTTGTTGAGCCGTTTCACGGCGTCCTGCTCGAGGGCGAGATCGAGCTTCAACTGCTCCGGAACGGTCTCGCCAATGGAGATCTTGGCGAGCCGCTGGACGTTCGGCACGCCCTCGAGGAAGAGGATCCGCTCGATGAGGGTGTCGGCGTGCTTCATCTCTCCCATGGCCGCCGCCCGGACCTTGTGGTGCAGGCGCTCGTAGCCCCAGTTCTCGCACATCTTGGCGTGTAGGAAGTACTGATTGATGCCGGTGAGCTCGGCGGTGAGGATGTCGTTGAGGCAATCCAGGATCTTCTTGTTGCCCTTCATGGTGGCTCCCGGTGATGAGGCCCTTGCCCGCTGCCAGCGGGCCCTGGTGCGTGCCTGGCGGCTTGTAGCACGGGCCGCGGGCGAGGGGCCAGGGGCACGGAATGGGGTAGTATCGCCGAGGTGGTGCGGCAGGTCGATTGTCCTGGAGGAGGGCAGAGCACGCCGTCATGGGCCTTGTGCGCCCCGTACGGTGCGACAAGGAGCCGGCGGGGACACACCTGGCGCCCGGAAGCTTTCAGACGAAGGCCGGACGCGCAGACGCGGCCGCTGCTTCAGGCAGCGCGATCGGTCAGGGAGACGGCGAGGACTTCCTGAATGGTGCGGCGACAGCTGCCGCAGTCGGCGCCCGCGCCCTCGCACGAGCGGGAGATGTCGTCGACGGAGGCTGCGCCCGCGCGCGCCGCCTCCGAGATCTGGCGCTCGGTCACGCCACGGCAAAGACAGACGATCATGCGTACCTCGATACCCTACGAATATCGATGATCCGACTGTCCTCATACTAGACGATTTTGAGAATCGTTATCAAGAGCCAATACGGCCAGGCCAAAGGGGGGCTCCGGGGGGCAGGAGAGCGCGGGGCGGTAGGGAGCAAAGGGGGGGGTGTCGCGACGCGTCATGAGCCTTGCGGGCGCCGGTGGAGCTTGCCGGTCCCTGGAGCCCATGCGACCATGCGCACCCGGCGTCCGGAAAACGAGCCTAGGGCTGGCGGGCTCTGCGGAGGGCGGCGCTGAGGGCGCGGGCGCGGATCGCGCCAACCGCCAACAGTGTGGATAGCTGTTCGTGGGCCCATGCAAACGCTCCGCGACAAGGCGACGGGCGTCGTGTGCCGCCTCCGGGAGGCGGGTTTCCAGGCGTACTTTGCCGGGGGCTGCGTCCGCGACCAGCTGCTCGGTCGTGAGCCGCTCGACTACGACATTGCCACCAGCGCGCCGCCGTCCCGCGTCCAGGAGCTGTTTCCGCACACGGTGCCGGTCGGCATCCAGTTCGGGGTGATCCTCGTCCTGCTGGAGGGGGCGCAGGTCGAGGTGGCGACCTTCCGCTCCGATGGCATCTACCTCGACGGGCGCCACCCGGTGACCGTGCATTTCAGCAACGCCGAGGCAGATGCCCGCCGGCGGGACTTTACCATCAACGGGCTCTTCTTCGATCCCGTCAGCGCGAGAGTGATCGACCACGTGGGAGGCGAGGCGGACCTGCGGGCGGGGATCGTGCGCGCCATCGGCGATCCGCGCGCACGCCTGGGAGAAGATCGCCTGCGCATGATCCGCGCCGTGCGGTTCGCGGCCCGGTTCGGCTTCGAGATCGACGCGGCGACGACGGCTGCCATACGCAGCGAGGCGCCTACCGTCACCGAGGTCGCCTGGGAGCGCATCGGCGAGGAGATCGTCAAGCTGCTCACCGAGGGCGCGGCGCGCCGTGCCTTCGAGCTGCTCGGCAGCGCGAGCCTCCTTCAGCCGATCTTGCCCGAAGTTGCCGCGCTTGCCGGTGTGGCCCAGTCCCCCGACTACCATCCCGAGGGCGACGTTCTGGTGCACACGCTGCTGCTCCTCGAGCGCCTGCCAGCCGGTACGACGGAGACGCTCGCGCTCGGCGGCTTGCTGCACGACGTGGCGAAGCCCGAGTGCGCCGGCGAGCGCGACGGCCGGATCACGTTCTACGGCCACTGCGAGCGGGGCGCCGAGATGGCGCTCGAGATCTGCCGGCGGCTGCGGCGAAGCCGGGACGTGGGCGAGCGGGTGGCGTACCTGGTGAAGAACCACCTGCGCCTCGTCCAGGCCGCCGACATGCGCCCGGCGACGCTCAAGCGCATGCTGCGCGAAGACGGCTTCACGGAGCTACTCGAGCTCGCCCGCCTCGACGCGCTCGCCTCCAACGGCAATCTGCGCCACGTCGAGTTCTGCAAGGCGAAGCTTGAAGAGCTCGGGACCGAGGCGATCAAGCCGGAGCCGTTCGTGCGCGGCCGTGATCTGATCGCCATGGGCTACGAGCCGGGCCCACAGTTCGCGAAGATGCTGGAGGCCGTCGAGACGGCGCAGCTCGACGGCGAAATCCGCTCGCGGGAAGAGGCGAAGGCCTGGGTCCGGGAGCGGTACCCACTGGCGGGGAGGGGTGAGACGTGAGTGTCTGACCGTACCCGCCTTGGGCTTGCGCCATTGCAGCGCCGGCCCTGTCCTGGGTGGCGGCGGGCCAATGCTGTGGGCCAGAGCCGGTTGATTCGCCAAGGACAGCGGGAGCGTACCATTGGCTCTTGAGCAACGATCGGCTATTCAGTCTCTGTAAATCTGCCCCCGTAGCTCAGGTGGATAGAGCACAGGATTCCTAATCCTGGGGTCGTGCGTTCGAATCGCGCCGGGGGCATTGAGAAATCAACTACTTGCAGGCGAACCCCGTCGCCAGATCGCTCGGTTGCTACCATTTTGCTACCGCGCGCTCCCGGATGCGGCGGTTCCCGTCCCGCAGATCATCTTCGCCCATCCGGCCACCGCGTCCGTCTTCGTGTCCTTGAACCAATGGCTGTAGACGTTGAGGGTGACGGCAGGCGAGGCGTGGCCGAGGAGATGCGCCACCTCGGTCACGGGCCGGCCCTGCATGATGAGGCCGGAGGCGAAGGAGTGGCGCAGCGAATGAATCGTGACACGGCGGAGTCCGGCTGCCTTCAGGGCAGGCCGCAAGCCGTCGTGGGTGATGGTGCTGCGGTGGCGGGGGCGGCCATCCGTGCTCGGGAACACGAGGTCCAGGGGGCTCGGCGGACAGGCGAGCTTCCACCGGCGCAGCGCGCTCACCAGTTCGGCCGACAGGGGAATCGTCCGGCGCGAGCTCTCCGTCTTCGGCCGGTAGAATCGCGGCGTGGCCCGGTCCTTGGTGCCCCGCGGCTTTGCCCACGACACGGTGCGCTCGATGGTGACGGTGGCGCCCTCGAGGTCCACGTCATCCCAGGTGAGCGCCGTGAGTTCGCCGACGCGAGCCCCGGTCAAGACCGCCGTCAGAAAGAACGTCCCGTAGAACCCCGGGCGGGCCGCGGCCAGGAGCTGGCCGGCTTCGGCGGGTGACAGGACGTCTTCGGGCCCGACGGTTCCCGTTTCTCGCTGCGCATCCTCTGCCCCAAGCTGGACTTCGGCAGCGTCACGCCGACACCGTTCCGCAAGGGCAAAGGGATTCCGGTCGGTCAGATCCTGTTGGTTCGCGTATTTGTACACGGCCGCGCCCGTCGTCAGGAGCTTGTTGACGGTCCGCGGGCCGAGCCCGGCGGCGAGACGCGCCCCGCGGAAATCCGTCGCCTTCTGGACCGTGATCTGGTCGAGCCGGAGATGGCCCACGGCCGGAACAAGGTGCAGGTCGAGATGCACCTGCCACTGCGCCAGGGTGGACACGCGGCGATCCGCTTTGCTCGCCAACCAGTCGGCGGCGACGTCCTGAAACGTCGGGAGCTGCGCCGGCGGCCGGTAGCTGCCGCGCCCGAGCTGTTTCACGCGCTCACTCAGTGCCGTGTCGGCGGCCTTCCGCGTCGCGAAGGTTTCCCAGCGGCGCGTGCCGTCCCGATCGCGAAAGTCGATAACCCATTTGCCGCGCCGTCGTCGGACACATGCCATGGCTACGTCCTCCTCTGTCGCGTGGGGGGCCGCGACTGCGCAATCAAGCGAATCAGCCGCTCAGCCGTCGGCCGCATGGTGAGCTCGTCCCGTTCCCAGCGCGCGACCGTGTTCCGCGTGACGGCGACGGCCTCCGCGAGCTGGGCCTGCGTCCAGCCGAGACGCTTCCGCAATCGTCGCAGTTCGGCGCCACGCATGGTGATACGTGACGTATACCACTGAGATCATTGGGGCGTCAAGCCGGCGGATCGGCCGGCCCGCGGACGGCGCGCTCGACCGCGGCGGGATCAAACCGGACGTACCGACCGACGCGGACGGACGGAATGCGCCCGGTGCGCGCCGCCTCCCGGAGCCAGGACACCGGCACCTGCAGGCGGGCGGCCATCGCGGTCGCGTCGAGGAGCCCATCGCTGCGCGCGATGATGGCGGATGCGGCCCGACGTTCGACCATGAGGCGCGTCCACGCCTGGGCCTTCGCCGTTTCCAGGGCGCCCACCAGCGCGGGCAAATCCTCCGGCGGCAGCTCCCGCGCATACCGCTCGAGGGTCGTCGCCAGCGCGTCCACGCTTGCCACTGGTGGCGTGCCTCGGGTGAGTGGCAGCACGTGTGCCATGGTCACGCCCCCGGCAGCCCCGACGCCAGCACCCGCAGCGGGGTCGCCGAGGTCGCGGTCACGGTCACCCGCGCCAGGTCCGCATACACGGGAAACTCGCAGGCGCCGCCGCTCGTGATGGCGAAGGTGGAATTGACGTGGAACACGGCGCTGCTCGAAATCTGCTGGGCAACGGCGAGCGTGACCGCGCTCGAATCCGCCTGCACGAGGACGCGGACGGCG
>Ga0187893_10001109_pt1 | contig 67237 bp, 60 predicted proteins | sample MA1701074metaG_FD_139574 | JGI IMG/M metagenome (GOLD analysis project Ga0187893, IMG submission 139574) | White microbial mat communities from a basaltic lava cave in the Kipuka Kanohina Cave System on the Island of Hawaii, USA - MA170107-4 metaG ...
CGCTGGCGGCGTCCTCGTCCTCGAAAGTGGGCAAGGCACTTCCTTCGTCCTGCGTCCTGGCCAGCGACGCCGAATGGCTCGGCGATCCGTCACCGTTACCTCCGCGATGGACCACTAGTGGCCAGCCGACGGGCCGCCGCCGCGCTCCCCCGGCCCCCCCGGCCCGAACGGCCGCCGGCCCGCCGCCGCCGCCGCCCGCCGCCGGCGAGGGCGACCTCGGTTCGGGCCGCCCGGCATCGCTCGGCCGCTTCGCTCGGCGCCCGCCGCGGTGGGATGACGCGCCGTCTGGTCGTCGTCTACGACGTCGACGGGCCGCGCGTGCGCATCGGTTGCCTGTGGTTCGGCGCGGTGATCTCGGCGCTGCTCCTCGGGCGGGGTGCGCTCGCGTTCCTCTACGCCGCGGTTGCCGGCGTGGCCGGGCTCCAGGCGGCTCGCGGCTGGCGGCGGGCCGGGCGCCATCCGCACCGCCCGGCCGCCGGTGTCCTGGCCGCGACCCTGCCCATCGCCGCCGCGGTCAGCACCTTGGTGCTCGGAGGGGCCCTGCTGGCCCTGGCCGGGACCGCCTACTACCTCGCCCTGGTGGCCGGGCATCGAGGCTCCCTGCCGGTGATCGACGCCGGCTACACGGTGCAGTGCGCCCTCTTCCCCGGCATGGCCGCAGCCGGTCTGGTGCTGAGCCACCGCTTCGAGACCGGCGCGGCGGTGGCCTTGGTGCTCATGGTCTCGGCCTACGAGTCGGGCGACTACCTGATCGGGTCCGGAGCTCGGTTCGCGATCGAAGGGCCGCTGGCGGGGGCCCTTGCCATCCTGGTGGTGACGTTCGGGGTGTCGGCGGTCGGTGTCAACCCCTTCGAGTTCCCCACCGCGTTCGGGTTCGGGGCCCTGGCGGCGGTGTTGTGCCCGCTGGGCCAGCTCCTCGGATCGGCGATCCTGCCCAGCGCGGCGGCGCCCGCCCCGGCCCTGCGCCGCCTCGACTCGTTGCTGGTCCTGGCGCCGGCCTGGGCGTGGCTCGTCGGTGCCTACGCCGCAGGGCCCTGAAGGGCTCGTCCGAGAACTTGGTGGCGCGGAACGCCACGTGGTCCCGTACGAGCGGCTAGCGCACCGACCAGGTGCCGGTGCGGGCCGAGTCGAGCTTCTTGGCCACGTCGCTCCAGTCGAAGACGTTCCATACCGCTTCGAAGAAGTCGGCCTTCACGTTGCGGTACTGCAGGTAGAAGGCGTGCTCCCAGGCATCGATGGCGAGCAGCGGGACGGTGCCCTGGCCATGGTTGCCCTGGTGGTCGTAGACCTGCTGCACGATGACCGATTGGCTCGTCGGGTCCCACGCGGCCAGGGCCCAACCCGATCCCTGGATGGCGTTGGCGGCCTCGATCATGTGGGAGCGGAACCGCTCGAAGCTCCCGAAGTCGGCACCGAGCTGCTCGGCCACGGCACCGTCGGGCTCGCCGCCGCCGTCGGGGCTGAGGTTCTCCCAGAACAGCGAGTGCAGGACGTGGCCCGACAGGTTGAAGGCCAGGTCCTTCTGCAGCTTGGCGATGGTGGTGAAGTCGTCGGTGTCCCTGGCGGCGTCGAGCTTGTCGAGGGCGGTGTTCGCCCCCTTGACGTAGGTGGCGTGATGCTTGTCGTGGTGGAGCTCCATGATCTCGCCGATGATGTGTGGTTCCAGCGCTCCATAGTCATAGGTCAGATCGGGCAGGCGGTAGACGTCGTCGGCCATCTGCGTCTCCTTCGTGTCGAGTGAACGTGGTCGGGCCCGTTCCACGCCGGCGCGGAACGTACGCCGCCTTGACTACCCGGCTGGTCCGCTTCTTGCACATTCGTGGGGGAATCGCCGGGATTCGTTGAGCGGTCGGTGCGGCGTGAGTAGTGTCCGCCGCGACCGACCGGGTCAGCTCGAACATGCAGCGGGAGGACGACGTGGAGATCTTCAGCGACTTCTTCGAGGCCAGCGGGACCTGGGAGTTCCTGTCGCGCCTGGGCCACATCTTCTCGGGCATCACCTGGATCGGGTTGCTCTACTTTTTCAACGTCGTGCAGACGCCGGCCTACGCCCAGCTCTCCGACGGCGCCCGCATGGAGGCGATCCAGAAGGTCACCGAGCGAGCGCTGTGGTGGTTCCGCTACGCGGCGTTGCTGACGTTCCTCTTCGGCGTGTCGATCGTGGCCGTGAAGGACCAGGAGACCTACTTCGAAGGCCCGGGCGGCACGTCGATCATGACCGGCATGCTCTTCGGCATCGCCATGTTCGCCAACGTCTGGATGATCATCTGGCCCAACCAGAAGGTGGTCATCGCCAACGCCGCGGCGGTGTCCTCCGGTGGCACGGCCGACCCGGCCGCGGCGGGGGCGGCCAAGAGGGCCGCCCGGGCATCGCGGGCCAACACGTTCTTTTCCATCCCGATGCTGTGGTTCATGGTGTTCACCAGCCATCTGAGCTTCATCTTCGGGGCGAGCGTCTCCAACTCGGCCATCTACTGGGTCATCGTGTTAGGCCTGTTCCTCTTCGTCGAGCTGTCCGCCCTCGGCCACATCGGCGGGCTCGACAGCCCCTTCAACAAGGCCGTGTTCGACAACCATCGGACCACCATCGGCTACGGCTTCGTGTTGCTGGCCATCATCTACTTCGTGGGCTGGGAGCTCATCCTCGGGAGCTGACCGGCTACTCGACGGTGAGCGTGGCCTCCATGCCGCCGCCGCGGTGGCCGGTGACGTCGCAGTAGAGGACGTACTCGCCGGCCTCGAGCTCGATCGAGCCGGTGTCGACGTCGCCGGCGGACCGCACCTCCAGGCGCAGGTCGTCCTCGCGGCCCTCCACCACCAGGGTGTGCAGGATCGAGCCACCGTTGTCGTAGGCGAACGTGATCTCGCCGGCGGGCGCCGTGTACCCGTCCTCGTCGAAGTCGAGCGCATCCTCGGCCACCACGGTGACGTCGGCGTCCGTCGGGGGCGTCGACGGCTCCTCGGCGTCGTCGTCACCCCCACACGCCGGGACGAGAACGAGGGCGATCAGCGCCAGTGCGGCCGAGACGGGCGGTCGGGACATGGCGGGGACCATATCGACGCCTCGACGGGGCGATCCAGCCCAGCGCCGCCGCGTGCTCGCGCGAGGAACCCTTGTGCTCGCGGGCGTCGCGTACCCTGGCGGTCGATGGTCCGCGACGAGATCGAGCACCGCTGGCGCGAGCTGGGGGAGTTCATCCGAGACCAGCGCCGGGTGGGCCACCTGTCGTTGCGAAAGCTGTCCGAGATGGCGGGGATCTCCAACCCGTACCTCAGCCAGATCGAACGGGGGCTGCGCAGACCGTCGGCCGAGATCCTCCAGCAGATCGCCCGCGCCCTGCAGATCTCGTCCGAGACGCTGTACGTGCGCGCCGGCCTCCTCGAGGCGCGGACCGAGGGAGCCGACCTCGAGGCCGATATCCGCCGAGACCCGTTCATCAGCGAGGACCAGAAGAAGACGCTCATCCGGATCTACGCGTCGTTCCGTCTCGAGCAGGCCCACATCTCGCGAGGGGCCGGGGGCCAACCGGCCGACGAAGGCGGGACGCCCTCCGGCTAACCGCCGGCTCACCGTCGCCACATTGCCGGGGGCCAGAAATCCGCCGGGGGCCGGTAGCGTTGGCGCCCGTCGTGCGCACCCTGGCCGTTCTCTCCCTGCACACCTCGCCGCTCGCCCAGCCGGGGACCGGCGACAGCGGCGGGATGAACGTGTACGTGCGGGAGCTGGTGGGCTCGTTGGCACGGGCCGGGGTCGACTGCACCGTCTACGTCCGGCGGTGGCACACCGATCTCGCTGACGTGGTCGAAGTCGAGCCCGGGTTCCGGGTGGTGCACGTCCGGGCCGGCGACGAGGAGCTGGCCAAGGAGGCGCTCCCCGAGGTCGTCGACGACTTCGCCGCCGGCGTGCTCGCCGACATTCGCGCCGTCGGCGAGGTCGACGCCCTTCACGCCAACTACTGGCTCTCGGGCCTCGCCGGGCACCAGCTCAAACACGAGCTCGACCTGCCCCTCCTGTCGACGTTCCACACCCTGGCCCGGGTGAAGGCCGAGACCGGCGACGTCGAACCCGCCCGGCGGGTGGAGGCCGAAGCCGAGGTCATCGCCTGCTCGGACGTCATCTGCGCATCGTGCCCGGCCGAGGCCACGCAGCTCGAGCGCCTCTACGGGGCCGACCCTCGCCGCATCGAGATCATCCCCCCCGGGGTCGATCACGCCTTCTTCTCACCGGGTGATCGGGGCGGCGCCCGCCGCGCCCTGGGCCTGGGTGAGCAGCCGGTGCTGCTCTTCGTCGGGCGGATCCAGCCGTTGAAGGGTGTGGACGTGGCCATCAGAGCGCTGGCGGCGCTGGGCCACGACGACGCCGTCCTGCTGGTTGTGGGAGGACCGAGTGGTCCAGAGGGCCGCGCCGAGCAGGACCGCGCCGCCAAGCTCGTGGCCGAACATGGCCTCGAGCACCGGGTTCGCTTCATCGAGCCCCAACCCCACCACCTGCTTTCGACCTACTACCGTGCCGCCGACCTCTGCCTGGTGCCGAGCCGGTCCGAGTCCTTCGGCCTGGTGGCGCTCGAGGCCGCCGCGTGCGGGACACCGGTGGTGGCCGCGGCGGTGGGCGGGCTGCGGACCCTCGTCGAGCACGGCCGTACCGGCTTCCTGGTGGCGGGGCGCGAGCCCGAGGCGTACGCCGCCTACGCCGGCGAGATCCTGGGCACGGCGGGGTTGGCCGCAACCATGAAGGAGCAGGCGTCGGACATGGCGCGCGGCTACACCTGGTCGACCACCGCGGCGCGGTTGCGTCGTCTCTACGCCGACCTGACGGCCCGAACCCTGGTGGAGTGCGGCGCCTGACGCCCGGATTTTCGCGGGCCACTGTTGTGCTTTTCATTATGTTCCATGTATCTTCACCCAAGGTCGGGGGAGTCCACGTCTTTGGGGAAGGACGGTGACGCCCCCGGCCTGACGTGTTCCCGGAACCGACCGCTGACTGCCCCTGGGGGCCATCAGCGGCACGCCGCCGACATCGGGGACTACGGTGCGTCGGTGGTGCCGAAGCTGGTCCTGGTGGGCGGGGGACGGATGGGCGAGGCCCTGCTCGGCGGCTTGCTGGGCTCGGGCTGGGCGCAGCCCACCGACGTCGTGGTGGTCGAGATGCTGCCCGAACGCCGCGAGGTGCTCGCCTCACGGTTCGGCGGGGTGCGGGTGCAGGCCGACGTGGAGGCGGCCGACGGGGTGGTGGTCGCGGTCAAGCCCGGTGATGTCGAGGCGGCCTGCGTGTCGATCGCGGCGGCCGGGACGTCGCGGGTCCTGTCCATCGCCGCCGGGGTGCCGCTGGCTCGGCTCGAGCGCGCCCTGGGAGGCTCCAGCGCGGTCCCCGTGGTGCGAGCCATGCCCAACATGGGCGCGCTCATCGGCGCCGGCGCGGCGGCGATCTCGCCCGGCCGCGCGGCCACCGACGAGGACCTGACCTGGGCCGAGTCGGTCCTTGGTGCCGTCGGCACCGTGGTGCGAGTGCCCGAGGCGCTCCTCGACGCGGTGACCGGCTTGGCCGGGTCGGGCCCCGCCTACGTCTTCATGATGGCCGAGGCGCTGGTCGACGCGGGCGTACTCGTCGGCCTTCCCCGGCTCACCAGCCAGGCCCTGGTGCAACAGACGCTGCTCGGCGCGGCGAGGCTGCTGGTGGAGACCGGCGACTCGCCCGAAACCCTGCGGGCCGCGGTGACGTCTCCCGGCGGGACGACCGCCGCCGGGCTGGCCGCGCTGGAGCGGGCCGGCCTGCGGTCGGGCCTCCTCGACGCGGTGAGCGCGGCCACCGTTCGCGCCCATGAGCTGGGAACCGACTGACCCGTGCCGCGCACATCTCGAGGAACCTACGGCTGAGCCCGGGCCCGCCGGGCGGTGGTCGGGATCAGGTGCCACGACGACAACATCAGCCACGCTGGCTACAGTGGCGCCCCAGCGGAGGAAGGGGTTTCCGATGGCGCAAGGGATGTCGCGAGCGCGGTTCCTGACGGTGGCCGAGGTCGCGAGCCTGATGCGGGTGTCGTCGATGACGGTCTATCGCCTGATCAAGGCGGGCGAGCTCCGCGCCGCCCGGGTGGGCAAGTCCTACCGTGTGCGTGAGGACGACCTCGACGGCTATCTGTCCAAACAGTTCACCGTGGCCGGGTAGCACCGGCGGCAGTCACGGCGCGTCCAGCCACCGTGCCTGGATGCGGCCGCGTCGCACCGACGACGGCGGTAGCGTCCGGGCGGATGGCGCTGGCCTATTCGACGATCTCCTTCCTGTCCGACTACGGGCTCGATGACGAGTTCGTGGGTGTCGTCAAGTCGGTGATCCGAGCCATCGAGCCGGCCGCCGTCGTCGTCGACGTGACCCACGGGATCGCCCCCTACGACGTGCGCTCCGGCGCCCTCGCCCTCGCCCGCAGCGCCCAGTACCTCGTCCCCGGCGTGGTCTTGGCCGTGGTGGACCCCGGAGTGGGCACCGCGCGGCGAGCGGTGGCGGTCGAGGTCGGCCACGGCCAGTCGGTCCTGGTGGGGCCCGACAACGGGTTGCTGGCTCCCGCCGTGGCCATCGTCGGCGGCGCCGGGCGGGCCGTCGAGCTCACCAACGCCCGCTACCACCTCGACGCTCCGGGGCCGACATTCGCCGGCCGCGACGTGCTTGCTCCCGCAGCCGCGCACCTCTGTGCCGGGATCGAGCTGACCGAGCTCGGTGAGGCGATCGAGCCCGCCTCGCTCGCCCCGGGGCTGGTCCCGGTGGCCCGGGCCGAGGGCGCCACGCTCGTCGCCGAGGTGCTCTGGGCCGACCGTTTCGGGAACGCGCAGCTCAACATCGACGCGCACGACGTCGAGGGGTGGGGCGACCGCGTGCGCCTTTGGCTGGGCGCGGGCGAGCGCGAGCGCTCCGTACGGGTCGCTCGCCGGGTCGCCACGTTCGGCGAGCTGGGGTCGAGCGAGGTGGGGCTGCTCGTCGACTCGTACGGTCTCCTCGCCGTCGCGATCAACCGGAGCTCGGCGGCCGACGAGCTCTCCCTGCACCCCGGTGCCGAGGTCACCCTCGGTCGCGTGGATGACGACATCGGTCCCGGAGGCGGCGACAACCACGGCCGCGCCTCGCCAGCGGCCCGGTCTAGCGCCGTCACCCTCGGGCGGCGGCGCGAATGAGACCGGGTACCACCATCGTGCTCGGCACCCTGTTGATCCTGATCTTCCTGGCTGCGATCATCCAGTTCTTCGTCCAGGCCAGATAGCGGCTCAGGGCGCACCGCAGCGCACTGGTGCGTGGTCCACGACCGTCATCTCGCTTGTGCGCTCGTGCACGCGGTCGTGCCACCCCGGTGCCGTCCCGGTACCATCCCGGCACCATGGCCGAGCCTGCTGCCCCGCCCCGACCCCGGCGAGCCCGTCGGCGCATCCCTGAGGCCACCGTGGCGCGGCTCCCCGTCTACCTGCGCAGCCTGCTGGTGCTGGCGGCGGACAGGACGACCACCATCTCCTCCGAGCGCCTGGCCGAGATGGCGGGCGTCAACGCGGCCAAGGTTCGTAAGGACCTGTCCTATCTCGGCTCCTACGGGACCCGGGGCGTCGGCTACGACGTCGAGTACCTCCTGTTCCAGATGCGTCGCGAGCTCGGGCTCACCCGGGACTGGCCGGTGGCCATCGTGGGCGTGGGCAACCTCGGCCACGCCCTGGCCAACTACGGCGGGTTCACGGAACGCGGGTTCCCGGTGGCGGCGCTCGTCGACGCCGACGCGGCGAAGATCGGTCAGTCTCTGGCCGGCACCACCGTTCGCCACCTCGACGAGCTGCCCGCTCTGGTCGCTCGGCACGGCATCGCCATCGGGATCATCGCCACCCCGGCCGCCGCGGCTCAGGATGTGGCCGATCGCCTGGTGACCGCCGGGGTCACCTCGATCCTGAACTTCGCGCCCGCGCTCGTGGCCGTGCCCGCAGGGATCTCGCTGCGAAAGGTCGACCTTGCCGTCGAGCTGCAGATCCTGAGCTTCTACCAGGAGCGGCGCGAGGCGGTACCGCTCGCCGGCCCGGACACCGGCGCTCTCGCCGGCCCGGACGCCGCCCCGGACGCCGGCGTTCTCTCGCCGGTACCCAGCGTCCCGATCGATCTCGTCCTGCCCTGATGTGGGGGGCGTCGCAGCCATGCCGGTCGACGGTCCGACCTATCCGGTCAACCTGAGGGTGAGCGGGCGGCGCTGTCTCGTGGTCGGCGGGGGCGCGGTGGCTCTGGCCAAGGTCACGGGCCTGCTCGATGCCGGGGCCCTCGTCGACGTCGTCGCTCCGAGGATCACCGACGACCTGGCCGCGCTGGCGGCACGTCCCGACGTCGCCGTCACCGCCGCGGCGCGGGCGTACCGTCCCGGCGAGCTCGCCGGGTACCGGCTGGTCATCACCGCCACCGACGATGCGGCGGTCAACCGGGCGGTGTTCGAAGAGGGCGAGGAGGCCGGCATCTGGGTGAACAGCGCCGACGACCCCGCCAACTGTTCGTTCACCCTCCCGGCGCGGGTACGGCGGGGGGACCTGACGGTCACCATCTCGACGAGCGGTCGTAGCCCGGCGCTGGCCGCGTGGCTCCGGCGCCGCCTCGGTGACGAGCTCGGCCCGGAGTACGAGGTGCTGCTCGACCTGCTCGGCGCCGAGCGCGAGGCGCTACGGGCGCGTGGCATGGCGACCGAGGGCCTCGACTGGCAACGAGCGCTCGATTCGGGGATGCTGGACCTCATCCGCGAGGGCCGTCGTGAGGCGGCAAGGGAACGGTTACGGGCTTGTCTGTCGTCGTCATCGGACTGAACCACCGCACCGCTCCGCTCGACATCCTCGAGCGGATGATCGTGAACGACGCCACGCTGCCCAAGGCGCTCCACGAGCTGTGCGGCCGTGAGCACCTGAGCGAGTCGGTGCTGTTGTCCACGTGCAACCGCACCGAGGTCTACGCGGTGGCCGAGAAGTTCCACGGCGGCTACCACGACATCCGCAGCTTCCTGTCCGAGTTGGCCTTCCTGGCGCCCGAGGACTTCAGCGACCATCTCTACGTCCACTATGACGAGGCCGCCGTCGCTCACCTGTTCTCGGTGGCCGCCGGGCTCGACTCGGCGGTGCTGGGCGAGAGCGAGATCCTGGGCCAGGTTGGCACGGCCTGGGCCGACGCCCGGCGCGAGGGCGCTGCGGGCGCCTCGCTCAACCTGGTGTTCCGCCATGCCCTCGAGGTCGGCAAGCGGGTGCGCACGGACACCGGCATCGGCCGGGGCGTCGCATCGATCTCCCAGGCTGCGGTGGCCATGGCCGCCGAGCGGCTCGGCGATCTCGCCGGCCGGCGCGTGCTCGTGCTCGGCGCCGGCGACATGGCCGACGGGATGACGGCCGCCCTGGCCAGGGGAGGCGTCGCCGACGTGGCCGTTGCCAACCGCACCCGATCGAGCGCGGCCGCCCTGGCGGCACGGGTCGGCGGCCGGGCGGTGTCGCTGTCCGAGCTGCCCGAGCATCTGGTGGATGTCGACCTGCTACTCACCTCGACCGGCGCCACCTCGGTCATGGTGGGGCACAGCGACCTCGCCCTGGCGCTCGAGCGCCGGGCCGGTCGCCCGTTGCTCATCGTCGACATCGCCGTACCTCGCGACGTCGACCCCAGCGCCGGCGATCTTCCCGGCGTGACCCTGCTTGACATGGACGACCTGCGGGCGTACGTCGAGGTCGGCGTCGGGGCGCGGCGCCGGGAGTCGGCGCGGGCGCAGCGCATCCTCGACGAGGAGCTCGACCGCTTTCGCACTCTGGCCACGGCTCGGGAGGTGGCGCCCCTGGTCGCCGTGCTCCGCGAACGGGCCGAGGTGGTGCGCCGCGGCGAGATCAACCGCCACGCCCGCGCCATCGAAGGCCTCGACGAGCGGCAGCGCGACGCCCTCGAGGCGGTGACGCGAGGCGTCGTGGCCAAGCTCCTGCACCAGCCGACGGTCCGGCTCAAGGACGCGGCCGGCACGTCGCGGGGCGACCGTCTAGCCGAGGCACTGCGCGACCTGTTCGATCTTTGAGGAGAACCCATCGCCCTCACTCGTTCGCTTCGCTCACTCCGTTCGGGCGAGCTGGATGGCCGCCGCCTGCGGCGGCGCGGAAGGGCCTTGTCCTGCGCCGACCGGCGGAGCCGGCTCGGCGCAGCGCCGGGGGGCTCCGGCGGAGCCTCTGCCCCCCGGGCCCCCCGCCGGTGCCGACCGGGCGATTCTCATCGTTCGATGGTCGTCCCGCCAGGGGCGGTGGGGGATGGCCGGCGGCTGCCTCCTCGGGGTCGCGAATGAGGGTGCGGATCGCGACGCGGGGTAGTCCTTTGGCCCGGTGGCAGGCTGAGCATGTCGCGGGGTTGCTGCGAACGGGTCGATCGTCGTCCGACATCCACGTCGATGTCGACGTCGTGGTAGTCGACACGGTCGCGGATCAGCGCCGGGATGTGCCGCTGTGGGAGATGGGCGGCAAGGGCGTGTTCGTGAAGGAGGTGCAGGCGGCGGTGCTCGCCGGGCGGGCCGACCTCGCCGTGCACTCCGCCAAGGACCTGCCTTCGGTGACGCCGGCCGGCCTCGTCCTGGCGGCGGTGCCGGAGCGAGGCGATGCGCGTGATGCCTTGGTCGGATCGACGCTCGACGGGCTGGCGGTGGGCGCCACGGTGGCCACCGGCGCCATGCGGCGCCGAGTGCAGCTCGCCGACCGCCGACCCGATCTCTGCTTTGCCGGGTTGCGGGGGAACATGGCCCGCCGTCTGAGCCAGGCTTCGGAGTTCGACGTCATCGTGGTCGCGGTGGCCGCGCTGGCCCGCCTGGGCCTGGCCAATCGGCTCACCGAGGTGCTGGCCCCCTGGCTCATGGTGCCCCAGGCGGGCCAGGGGGCTCTGGCCGTGGAGTGCCGGTCGGACGACGAGGGCCTCCGCGCCCGCCTCGCAGAGCTCGAGCACGGGCCCAGCCGGCGCCGGGTCGACGCCGAGCGGGCCTATCTGGCCGAGCTCGGTGGCGACTGCGACCTGCCGGCCGGGGCGCATGCCGCGATCGTCGACGGTGCGGTGGTGCTCGACGTCATGCTCGCCTCGCTCGACGGCCATGTGGTGCTCCGCCACCGAGCCGAAGGCGACGAAGCGGGCCCTTTGGGCCGCGGCGCGGCCCGTCACCTCCTCGACCGCGGTGGTCGCGCCCTCGTCCAACCCCCGGTTCTGGCGTCCCCGACAGTCTCCAGGGAGCCCTAAGGAGAGCGCGCCGGCGCGCTGGTCTGTCACATTCGAGCATCCAGCGCGGGTTGCCCGTACCGAACGGTTAGCCTGCGGGCGCATCTGCTGGGGCAGGAACGCATGAGACGACCGGGTTCCCGAGGAGACGAGGTACTCGGTTCCGACGAGCTCATCCGCGACCGGTACGAGCTCGTCGAGCTGCTGGGCCGGGGCGGGCAGGGCCAGGTGGCGCGCGCCCTCGACCATCAACACGAGCGCGTCGTCGTCCTGAAACTGCGGGCGGTGCCTGATCCCGCTTCGCGTCGGGCGCTGCTGGCCGAGGCCGGGATCCTGTTGTCGCTGCGCCCGCACGAGAACCTGCCGATGGTCAGGGAGGACTTCTTCTGGCGGGACCGGTACGTGCTCGTGATGGACTGGGTCGACGGAGCCGATCTCGGCCGGGTCCTCGTCGACACCGGCGCGCCGGGGCTGCCGGTCAGCTCGGTGCTCGACTGGCTCGACCAGGCCGCCGCCGCCCTCGGCCATCTCCATGCCCAGGGGATCGTGCACGGCGACGTCAAGCCCGCCAATCTCGTGGTCACCCGGGAGGGGCGTCTGGTGCTCGTCGACTTCGGGGTCTCACGGCACTTCCACCGCACCCCCGACCGCAGCCCGAGCGTCGGCGACGTCGGCCTTGGCGGTCCTGGCGGGGTCAGCTCGGGCACCCCCGGCTACGCAGCCCCCGAGCGCCATGACGGCCATCTCGGACCGGCCGCCGACGTGTACGGCCTGGCGGCCACCGCCGTCGCCCTGCTCACTGGGGCCCCGCCGTCGGTGGGCCAGCCTTGCTGGGACGGTGTCCCGCACGCGGAGGCCATCGAGCGGGCCCTGCGGGGCGGCCTGGCCATCGACCCCGCTCGCCGGCCCCCCGGCGGCGTCGAGCTGGTCGAGCTCCTCCGCCAACAGGTGGACGCGCCCAGCGGCGCGGGCCAGCACCGGGCATCCTCCTACCCGGCGACAAGTGGGCCGATGGCGTCCGGTGCGGTGCCCCTCGACCCGCCGCCGGAGCGGGCCGACTCCGCCCCCCCGCCTTTGCCGCGGGCCCTGGTGGCGACGAGGACGCACAGCTTCGTCGGGCGCGCGGCCGAGCTCGAGACGTTCAGGGGTGCCTGGCGTGAGGCGCTCGGGGGCGAGCGTCGGCTGGTGATGCTCGGGGGCGAGCCGGGGATCGGCAAGACCGAGCTGGCCATCGCGGCCGCCGCCGCAACTCGACGCGACGGGGCCACCGTGTTCTACGGCCGTTGCGACGAGGGCCTCCAGGTCCCGTACCAGCCGTTCGCGAGCGCGCTGGCCCAGGCCCTCGACGATGCCGCCGCCGCAGGGGGGCATCCCGTCCTGGGCCGCCTGGCCTTCGAGCTGGTGCGGCTCGCTCCCGATCTCGGCGAACGGGTGCCGGGCATCGGCCCGCCGACGCGCGGTGACCCCGGGACCGAGCAGTACCGGCTGTTCGAGGCCGTCGGCGCATGGCTGCAGGCCGCGGCCGCGCTCCGGCCGGTCGTGCTGGTGCTCGATGACCTGCACTGGGCGACGCGGCCGACCTTGCAGCTGCTTCGTCATATCACGACCGCGCCCGAACCGACGCGGCTGATGGTGGTCGCCACGTACCGCGATACCGAGCTCGATCGTCGGGGCCATCGCCGCCATCCACTGGTGGAGCTTCTGGCCGACCTGCGCCGGATAGGCGGCGTGCGCCGCGTGGGGCTGGGTGGCCTCGATCGCGCCGAGGTTGCCGCGCTCCTCGAGGCGCGGGCCGGCCATGCGCTGTCGGAGCCGGGGCGCGATCTGGCTCGCACCGTGCACACCGAGACCGACGGCAACCCGTTCTTCGTGCGCGAGCTGGTTCGCCACCTGATCGAGGTCGGCGTCCTGGCCACGGGCGCCGACGGGCGCTGGGTGGTCCACCTGGTGCACACGCCGCTGGCCGTTCCCGACGGCGTGCGCGAGGTGGTGGCGCGCCGTCTCGCCCGCCTCCCCGAGCCCGCCCAACAGTGTCTTCAGATCGCCGCCGTCGCCGGGGACGACTTCTCGTTGCCGGTCGTGGCGGCCGCGGGCTCGTTCGACGAGAACGTCGTGATGGCCGCGCTGGAACAGGCCGTCGACGCCCGCCTCGTCGTCGAGACCGGGGCCGAGCGGTTCCGTTTCGCGCACGCGCTGGTTCGGACATCGGTGCTCAGCGGCCAGATCCTGGCCCGGCAGAGCTGGGCGCACCGTCGCGTGGCGGAGGCCATCGAGGCTGTCCACGCCGAAGACCTGGCCGACCATCTCACCGAGCTGGCCCGGCACTATGCGGCCGCTTCCTCGGCGGGCGACGGGACCAAGGCGGTCGACTACGCCCACCGGGCCGGCGACTTGGCCATGGCCCGCCTGGCCCATGACGAGGCCGCCGAGTGCTACTCCCTGGCCACCGACCTCCTGACCACCACCGCCGACCCGGTCGACGAGCGTGAACGATGCCGGCTACTGCTCAAGCGCGGTGGCGCCGAGCGGCTCGTAGGCAGCCCCGCGTTCAGGGCCACCCTCTTGGAGGCGGCCGGCGTCGCGCGGCGGTGGCGCGACCCCGAGCTGCTGGCCCAGGCCGCGCTGGCCAACGCGCGCCGCCCGTTCAGCGTCGTCGCCGAGCACGACCCCGAGCGGGCAGCCGTGCTCACCGACGCCATCGAGCTGGCCCGCGAGGCCGACCGCGGCCGGGACAGCGCGGTGCGAGCCCGGCTGATGGCCGAGCTGGCCGCCGAGCTCGGGGCCGGCGACCGAGGCCGGAGCCGAGAGGCTCTGAGCGACGAGGCCACCAGCATGGCCCGGCGCCTCGGCGACCCGGCCACGCTGGCCGAGGTGCTGGTCCTGCGTAGCGACGTCATCTGGCATCCCGCCCGCCTCGACGAGCGACTGGTGCTGGCCGAGGAACAACTCGCTCTGGCCGTGGCCCTCGGCGATCCGGCGCTCGAGGCGCGCGCCGCGATCAACGGAATCGACGTGGCGGTGCAAGCAGTCGAGCTCGGGTTGGCCGACGAGCGGCTCGCCGTGGCCCGGCGCGTCGCCGCCGAGCTGGGTCAGTCCTCCCTGCGGTGGCAGGTGGCCACGATCGAGGCCCGACGCGCCACCATGCTCGGGCGTTTCGACGACGCCGACCGGTTCATCGCGGAGGCACTCGAGCTGGGCCTGAGCGCGGGACAGCCCGAGGCACCCGTCGTGTACACGACGCAGCTCTCGGTGCTTCGCCGCCTGCAGGGCCGTTCCGCCACCATGTCCTGGACGATCGACGCGGCCGCGCTCCAGCACCCCGACTTCGCCCTCTTCGACGTGATGCGGGCCTTCGCGGCGCTCGACCTGTGCCGGATCGAGGAGGCCCGTCAGCTTTTCGCCCCCGTCGCCGCGGGCGGGTTCGAGTGGCTTCCACGAGACTCGCGCCTGCTCAACGCCACCTGCGCGTGTGCCTTCGTCGCTGCCGGGGTGGGCGATACGGTGGCGGCTGCCGACCTGTACGAGCGGCTCGTTCCCTACCGGCACCATCTGGCCGCCGACCGGGTGGTCAGCATCGGTTCGGTGGTGCATCCCCTCGGGCTGCTCGCCGCGGTCCTGGAGCGGTGGGACGAAGCCGAGGCGTGTTTCACCGAGGCGCTCGACGTCCACCAGCGAACGGGCGCCCGGCCCGCCCTGGCCCTCGGCCAGCTCGAGTTCGCCACGCTGTTGTTCCAGCGAGGCCGGCCGGCCGACCGCCTCCGCGTCCGCAACCTTCTCGACGCCGCCCGGGGCGCCGCCGCCGAGCTCGGCATGGAGCTCGTGGCCCTGAGGGTCGATGCGTTGACGGCCGATGTGATGGCCGCGAGCGCGAAGGTCGACGACCGGGCCCGGGCCATGTCCATCGTCGTCGGCGCCCGCGATGCCGCGCGCCGGCTGGGGATCGACGCCCTGGCCGATGCCCTCGAGGCGCGCGCAGAGGAGCTGGCCCTTCCTCCTTTTCCGGCCGCGCTGTCCGGTGCCTACACGGCTTTCGTCGGCCGCGGCCCTGAGTTGGCCCGGTTGCGTCGGTGCTGGCACAAGGCCCAGGGCGGCGCCCGCCAGCTGGTCCTCGTCACCGGAGAGGCCGGCATCGGCAAGTCCCGCCTGGTCGCCGAGCTGGCTCGGCTGGCCAACCGCGACGGGGCGGTGGTGGTCTCGGGTCGCTGCGCCGGCGCCACCGCGGCCGAGCTGGGCCCGTTCGTGGAGGCGATGCACGCCCTGGTGGCGACGGGCCTGGTCGATGTCGAGTCGCTCGGGCCCGACCTCGCCGGCCTGCTGCCCGACCGGTGGTCGAACCAAGCCGGGACCACGGAGCCCGGCGTGGGCCTTGGCCGCCGATTCGAGGCCATCGGTGCGCTGTTCGACCGGTTGAGCGCGGACCAGCCCGTGGTGGTCGTGCTCGACGACCTCCACGCGTCCGACCAGGCCACGCTGCAGCTCGTCCGGCACCTCATCGGCCGCAGCTCGGGCCCGGGGCTGCTGGTCCTCGGCACGTACCGAGACACCGACGTCGTACGCAACCACCCCCTCGCCCACGCGCTCGGCGAGTTCCGCCGCGATCGCGCCGTCGAGCGCCTCGCCCTGCGAGGGCTCAGCACCGAGGAAGTCGTGGCGCTGGTGGCCGCCCGCACCGGGCCGAGCCACGACGACGAGGTCGAGCGTCTGGCCACCGGGCTGGCCGACTCGGCCGCGGGCAGCCCCTTCTTCATCGAGGAGATCCTGCGTCACCTGACCGAATCGGGTGCCCTGGTCCGAGCGGACGGGCGCTGGCGGGTCGAGGCCAGCCGGCTGGACCGGGCCGGCATCCCCGAGGGGGTTCGCGAGCTCATCGGCCGCCGGCTCTCCCGGCTGTCACCCGCCGCGAACCACGTGCTGGCGGCGGCCTCGGTGCTGGGCCGAGAGGTCACCTTCGACGTGGTGCGGCGCATGGTCGACATGTCCGACGAGGTGGTGATGGTGGCCGTCGACGAGGCGCAGGCCGGCGACATCCTCGTCGAGCGCCGCACCGGCGCGGGCAGCCACCTGGCCTTCAGCCACTCCCTGGTCCGCGAGACCTTGTACCGCGAGCTGGCCCTGCCCGACCGCCAGCGCCTTCACCTTCGCGCCGCCCAGGCCCTGGAGGCCGCCAACGGGCCGGCCGCCGCCAACCAGGACGCCAGCGTCGTGGCTGCGCACTATCGGCTCGCCGGGGCCGCGGCCGAACCGAGCGCGATGGTGGCCTGGTCGGTCCGGGCCGCAGACCAGGCCATCGGGGTGTTCGCGTTCGAGGACGCGGCCGGCGCGCTGCGGGCGGCCGTCGACGCGCTCGCGCCCGACCCGGCCCGAGACCGCGAACGGGCCGGTCTGCTCGAACGCCTGGGCCAGCTGCAGCTCTTCTTCATCGGTGCGCGCCAGGAGGACAGGGTCGAGCGGAGCTCGGAGGCTCTCGCCATCTACGAGCGCCTCGGCGACAAGGGACGGGCGGCAAAGGTCCACTCTCAACTGGGGGCCCACTTCGGCTCGGCGGCGACCCCCGGCGACAGCGACCTCCAGCGGGCGCGGCGCCACCTCGACGCGGCCGCGCCGGTCCTGGCCGGTGGCCGCGACCGGGCGGCGGGCTACTTCCATCTCAGCGAGGGAACCGCCTCCATGCACGCCCTCGAGCTCGAGAAGGCCGCGCAGGCCGCGTCGCGTGCCCTGGCGATCGCCGAGGACTGCGGGAGCCGGGCCCTGTGGGCCAACGCCGCCCTCCTGCGGGGCATGGGGTGCTGGGAGCGGGGCGCCGTCGACGATGGTGGATCGTGGCTCGACCGGGCGTGGCAGGTGGCCGAGGAGCTGGACCAGCCCGTCCTGGTGCTGCTCGTTGCCTGGACCAGAGGCCGACAACTGCTCGTCCTCGACGATCCGGCCGCCGCGCTGGGGTGGTTCGAGCGTGAGCTCGGTGGGCTGCGCTTCCGCCAGGCCCCGCTCGCCGCGTCCCTGTTGGAACGCGACCGCAACCGATGCCTGTTCGAGCTGGGCCGTCTCGACGAGCTGGGCGGCGGCGACGTCGGCGCCTGGGCGCCTGCCGAGCTGCATCGTGCCGGGGCCGAGGCGCCGGCCCGGCTGGGCGCCCACCTCGAACGCGTTCGCCGGGCTGGCGACCGGTGGAGCCTGCTCCGCGAGCTCCGGCGCGCGGCGGCCGCCCATCGCCACCTCCGTACGGGGGTCGGCGGGCAAGCGTTGCTCGACGAGGCGGCGGCTCTGGTCGCCTCGAGTGGATCGGTGCTCATGGGGGCGCTCATCGCGACGGAGCAGGCCTTCACCTCGGCTGCGTCGGGTGAGGCCGCCGGCGCCCGCGGCGCGCTGACCCGGGCCCGCGCCGCGGTGGCGTCGGGAGGCGACTGGCACGGCCTCCCCCCCCGTCTGGCCCATGCCGAGGCGGCCGTGCTGGTGGTCGAGGGCCGCGCCGGGGAGGCCGACGGAGCGTTTCGCCGCGCCCTGCGGGGATATCGCGAGGGCGCCCGCGTCTGGGCCGAGGCGTCGCTGCTGGTCGATTGGGGCCGGGCCCTGCACACCGCCGGCGACCGGCGGGGCGGGTCCGAGCGGATCGAGGAGGCCGTGGCTTGTTACCGCTCCTTCGGCGCCGGCGAACCCTTGACCGCGCTGCTCGACGCCGACTCCCGACTTGCGTAGCGCCGCTGGGGCTTGTCGGCACGGGCGAGGTGTCTTCTAGCATTCGGGCGTGACGGTGTACCTGGTGGGCGCCGGTCCCGGTGACCCGGGCCTGCTCACGGTGCGAGGGGCGCAGATCCTGGCGGCGGCCGACGTCGTCGTGTACGACCGGCTGTCGGTGTCGTCGCTTCTCGAACTGGCGCCCGCGGGCGCGGAGCGGATCTCGGTGGCCAAGGCGCCGGGCCAGGTGGTGATGTCCCAGGGCGACATCAACGCGCTCCTCGTCGCGCGCGGCCGTTCGGGCCAGTGCGTCGTGCGGCTCAAGGGCGGGGACCCGTTCGTGTTCGCCCGAGGGGGCGAGGAGGCGGCGGCGTTGGCCGAGGCCGGCGTGCCCTTCGAGGTCGTCCCGGGTATCACCTCGGCCATCGCCGTGCCGGCCTACGCCGGCATCCCGGTGACGTTGCGGCACTCGTCCACCTCGGTCACGATCGTCACCGGCCACGAGGACCCCGTGGCCGGTGACGAAGGATCGGTCGACTGGGATGCCGTCGCCCGCGTCGGGGGCACCATCGTCGTCCTCATGGGGGTGGCCCGGATCGGCGCCATCGCCGCCCGCCTCGTCGCCGCCGGTCGGGCTCCGTCCACGCCGGTGGCCTCCGTGACCTGGGGCACCCGGCCGCAGCAGCACACCGTGCGGGCCACGCTCGGCACCATCGCCGATGCCGAGCTCGAATCGCCGGCCACCATCGTGATCGGCGAGGTGGCGGCCCAAAACCTGACCTGGTTCGAGGCTCGTCCCCTGTTCGGGCTACGGGTGGTGGTGACGCGGGCGCGCCGCCAGGCCTCAGCGTTCGCCGCTCGCCTCGCCGATCTCGGGGCCGACGTCGTCGAGCTCCCCGCCATCGTCATCGCGGGCCCGGCCGACGGCGGGGCGGCCCTGCGCCGGGCCGCGGTGGCGTTGGCGGGCGGGGGGTACGACTGGGTGATCCTCACGTCGGCCAACGGCGCTCGGCGCCTGCTGGGCGAACTGCGCGACGCCCGCGATCTCGGCGGCGTGAGCGTCGCCGCCATCGGCCCCGGCACCGAGCGGGCCCTGGCCGCCGGCAACGTCGTCGCCGACCTCGTCCCGGACCGGTACGTGGCCGAGTCCCTGCTCGAGGCGTTCCCTGCCCCGCCGCCGGGCGGGGGCCGCGTGCTCCTGGCCCGCGCCGCCGTGGCGCGTGCCGTCCTGCCCGGGGGCCTGCGCCGGGCCGGGTGGGACGTGGACGTGGTCGAGGCCTACCGGGCCCTGCCGACCGAGCTCGACGCCTCGGTGCTCGAGGCCGCGGCCCGCGCCGACGTCATCACGTTCACCTCCTCTTCCACGGTGACGCGGGCCCTCGAGCTGCTCGGCCCGTCCCGGGTGCCGAGCGTGGTGGCCTGCATCGGCCCGATCACGTCGGCCACGGCCCGCGACGCCGGCCTGCGGGTGGCGGTCGAGGCCGGTGCCCACACCATCGAGGGGCTCGTCGAGGCGCTGGTGGGCCATCTCGCCGAAGTCCGAGCTCCCGCCGAGGCCCCCAACCCGCCCCCCAAAGCGGCATCTCGCGACAAGACCCGGGGCCCTGGCCCCACGCCTTGTCGCGAGAACGGGCGGTGATCGGGCTCAGCTCGAGCCCGCGCCGGCGTACCGTCAGCTGGCGGCGACCTTGGCCACGGCCGCGCCGGCCACCGCGAGCGGATCAGGCAGGGATGCGGGGTCGTCACCGGCTGGGAACAGGAACTGGAAGAACACGACGGCGGCGTCGAGACGGGCGGCCACCAGCAGGCCCTGGGCGGCGTCGGAGCGGAAGGTCCAGCCGGCGGCCTCGGTCCCGCCGAGCTCGTCGGTGAGGTCCCCCAACCCGGTGAAGGTCAGGGTCGCGCCACCGTCGCCGTCCTCGCCGCTGGCCTGGCACGACAGCCCGGCCACGCCGGCGTTGTAGGCCGTGTCGGCCTCCTCGGCGTCGACGTAGATGCGGATCTCCTCCACCACGGTGGCCGACGGGGATGCCTGCGCGGCTTGCGCCCCGACGGTGATGGTGGGAGCCACCACGGTGTCGGCCCCGGGCGTACCGCACGGCGTCACGTCGGCCTGGTCGCCCGACTGGTAGCCGCCGTCGACAAAGCCGGCGCCGATCTCGGCCGGGGTGAGCAGGGCGGCCGCGGCGGCGGCGCGCAGCCCCTCGAGGTCACCGAAGCCATCACCTTCACCTTCACCCTCATCCTCACCCGAGGCGGTGGTCGTCGTGGTGGGCGCGCCGCCGACCGTCGTCGTGGCCCGCGCCTCTCCGTCGCCGTCGTCACCGCCGTCGCCGTCGCCGTCGCCCCCGCAGGCCGCGGCGAGGAGCGCGACCGCCACGACGACGGCGAACAACGGATGCCGGGTTGTCATGGACGGGCTCCCGAGTCGGTCGATCGTGGGCGCTGGCACCGTAGCCAACCGGCACGGCCGCCGTTGATCGGCCCCACGACCGCGGCCGGACGAGGCCCCCGTCTCCGCGGCTCGTAGGCTTATCGACCATGGTCTTTCCCCAGCGCCGGCTGCGGCGCTTGCGGCGGACGCCGGCGCTGCGAAGGCTGGTGGCCGAGACGAGGGTGTCCGTCGAGGACCTGGTGGCGCCGTTGTTCGTGCGCGAGGGGCTCGACCAGCCCCGGCCTATCGGTTCGATGCCCGGCGTGGTCCAGCACTGCCGCGAGTCACTGCGCAAGGAGGTCGCGGAGCTCGCCGCCCTCGGCATCGGGGGCGTGATGCTCTTCGGGGTGCCGGCGTCCAAGGATCCCGAGGGTTCCGGCGCCTGGGACCCCGAAGGCATCGTGCCGGTGGCGCTGCGCGACCTGCGAGACGAGGTCGGCCAGGAGATGGTCCTGCTCACCGACCTCTGCCTGGACGAGTACACCGACCACGGCCACTGTGGGGTGCTCACGGCCACGGGGGAGGTCGACAACGATGCCACCGTGGCGCGCTACAGCCGGGTGGCAGTGGCCCAGGCCGGCGCGGGCGCCGACGTCGTGGCTCCGTCGGGGATGATGGACGGCCAGGTGGCGGCCATCCGCGCCGCGCTGGATGCCGCCGGGCAGCACCGGGTGGCCATCCTCGCCTACGCGGCCAAGTACGCCTCCGCGCTGTACGGGCCGTTCCGTGACGCGGTCGACGTGGCCATCGCCGGCGGCGGCGACCGTCGCGGTTACCAGCAGGACCCGGCCAACTGGCGCGAGGCCCTGGAGGAGATCCGCGCCGACGTGGCCGAGGGTGCGGATATGGTCATGGTCAAGCCCGCGCTCGCGTACCTCGACGTGATCACGCGGGCCCGCGACGAGCTCAGCGTGCCGCTCGCCGCCTACCACGTGTCGGGCGAGTACGCCATGGTGAAGGCGGCCGCCGAACGGGGTTGGTTCGACGGCGACGCGGTGATGGCGGAGCACGTGGGCGCCATCCGGCGGGCCGGTGCCGACATCGTGGTGACCTACGCGGCGCGCCAGTTGGCCGAGGCCATGCGACGAGGGCCCTCGGAAGGCCCCACGACGAGGCCATGACGGGGCGCACCAACCTCACGCTCATGGCCCGGGCCCGACGGGTGATCCCCGGCGGGGTCAACTCGCCGGTGCGGGCCTTCGGGGCGGTGGGCGGGACGCCCTACTTCGTGGAACGGGCCGATGGGCCCTACGTCTACGACGTCGAAGGCCGTCGCTACATCGACCTCGTCCAGTCCTACGGTGCGATCATCCTCGGTCACGCCCATCCCGCCGTGGTCGACGCGGTGCGGGCCGCCGCCGGTCGCGGTACCAGCTACGGCGCACCCACCGAGGACGAGGTGCGCCTGGCCGAGGCCATCTGTGCGCGGGTGCCGTCGTGTGACCAGGTGCGGCTGGTGTCGAGCGGCACGGAGGCGACCATGACGGCCATCCGTCTGGCCCGCGGCCACACCGGGCGCGACCGCATCGTGAAGTTCGCGGGCAACTACCACGGTCACGGCGACGCGCTGCTGGCCGAGAGCGGCAGTGGCGTGGCCACGCTCGGGCTCCCCGGGTCCGCCGGGGTCCCCGCCACGGCGGTGGCCGGGACGATGGTGGTGCCATACAACGTCGTGCCCGACCTGAGCATCGACGTCGCCTGCGTGGTGGTGGAACCCGTGGCCGCCAACATGGGCCTCGTCCCGCCGGTGCCCGGCTTCCTCCCGGGACTGCGGGCCGCCTGCGACGCGGTGGGAGCGTTGCTGGTGTTCGACGAGGTGATCACCGGTTTCCGGCTGGGCCCCGCCGGCGCCCAGGGTTGGTACGGCGCCGCCCCCGACCTGACGTGCTTCGGGAAGGTCATCGGTGGGGGCCTGCCCGTCGGCGCGATCGGTGGTCGGGCCGAGGTCATGGGCGCTCTGGCACCGCTCGGTCCGGTGTACCAGGCCGGCACCTTGTCCGGGAACCCGCTGGCCACCGCGGCCGGGCTGGCCGTGCTCGATCACCTGCACGACGACGTGTTCGTAACGCTGAGCGCCCGGGCGCAGCGGTTGGCCACCGGGCTGGCCGCGGCCATTGCCGCCACCGGGCAGCCGGTGTCGGCGACGCAGGTCGGTCCGTTGGTCGGGCTGTTCTTCGGCGCGCCCCCGCCCCAGGACTACGCCGGGGCTCGCCGTGCCGACGAGGCCGCGTTCGCCCGTTTCTTCCGGGCCCTGCTGGCCGAGGGAGTGGCCATGGCGCCGAGCGCGTACGAGGTGCTGTTCCCCGGCCTGGCCCACACCGACGACGTGATCGACGAGGTGCTCGCGGCCGCCGACCGCGCCGCCACGGCCGCCTTCGCGTGACGCCGCGGTCGCGCGGGCTGGGCGCATGGTGAGCGCCCCTTCGGGTAGACACGGCGCATGACGGCACAGGTGCACCCCGATCCCACCGGCAAGGAGCGCATCGGCGACCTTGACCCGGCCGTCGAGGCGACGATCGACGCGCTGGCCGGCCGCAGGGCGGTCGAGCGCGTGTGGAGCGGGGACCACACGCTGTGGCAGGACGACCCCGCCGAGGTGGCCGACCGCCTCGGATGGCTCCAGGCCGCCCACGACTCCTACGCCGCGGCCGGCGAGCACGAGGCATTCGTCGCCGGCTGCGCCGACGACGGCCTTACCCATGTCCTGGTCATGGGCATGGGCGGTTCCAGCCTGTTCCCGGAGGTCGTGGCCCGCAGCTTCGCGGCGGCCGGGCCCGCGGCAACCGGCGGCGGCGGCCTGGCCCTGTCGGTGCTCGACACCACGGACCCGGCCGCGATCTCCCGGGTCGCCGCCGCGCTCCCGCTCGAGCGCACCTTGTTCGTGGCGTCGTCGAAGTCGGGCTCGACCATCGAGACAGCCAGCCACCTGGCCTACTTCTGGGAGCTGGTCCAGCGCCCCGAGCAGTTCGCGGTCATCACCGACCCCGGCTCCGACCTGGGCGAACTGGCTCGGGCGCGCCGGTTCCGGCATGTGTTCGAGAACCGCCCCGACATCGGCGGCCGGTACTCGGCTCTCTCCGCGTTCGGGATGGTCCCCGCCGCGCTGGCCGGGGTCGACGTCCGGGCGCTGCTCGACGGCGCCCTGGCCATGGCCGACGCCCTGCGGCCCGGCGGTGATCCCCACGACCACCCCGGCCTGCGGCTCGGGGCACTGCTGGGCGCGGCCGCCCACGCCGGGCGCGACAAGCTCACGCTGGTGCTCGACCCCGAGATCAGCTCGTTCGGGCTCTGGCTCGAGCAGCTCGTGGCCGAGTCGACCGGCAAACAAGGCTTGGGCGTGGTGCCGGTGGTCGGCGAACCAGTGGGTGCGGTCGAGCTCTACGGCCGCGACCGGGTGTTCGTCTCGATCGGCTGGCACCCGGCGCTCGACGCGCTGGCCGGCGCCGGTCATCCGGTGGTGGAGCTGGCGCACGAGGGGCCCTATGGCCTCGGCGCCCATGTCCTGCTGTGGGAGTTCGCCACTGCGGTCTGCGGCGCCGTGCTCGGCATAAACCCGTTCGACCAACCCGACGTGGCCGCGGCCAAGGCGGCCACCGCCCGGATGCTCGACGGGGCCCCGCCACCGGCCGGCGCCCGCCAATCGCTCGGCCAGCTGCTCGACACCGTGTGCCCGGGTGACTACGTCTGCGTGCAGGCCTACGTCGACCCTGGCTCCCCCGTCGTCGCCGATCTCGAAGCGGCCCGAGCCAGGATCTTCGAACAGCGCCAGGTCGCCACCACGTTCGGGCTGGGGCCGCGCTTTCTGCACTCCACCGGCCAACTCCACAAGGGCGGTCCTGCGACCGGAGTGTTCATCCAGGTGGTGGGCGACGACGCCCAGGATGTGGCCATCCCGGGCCGCCCGTACGGTTTCTCCCGGCTCAAGCACGCGCAGGCCGACGGCGACCTCGAGACGCTGCGGTCCCGCGGGCTGCGCGCCGGGCGGATCACCGTCGAGGAACTGACGGAGGGGGCCCGATGAGGATCGGCATGGTCGGCCTCGGCCGCATGGGGGCCAACATGGCCGAACGCCTGCGCCGGCACGGCCACGAGGTGGTGGGCTATGACCGCCAAGGCGAGCGAGACGCCACCTCCCTCGATGAGCTCGTGACCAGGCTGGGCGACCCCGGCCCGCGAGTCGTGTGGTCGATGGTGCCGGCCGGGAGCCCGACGGAGGAGACCGTCGACGCGCTGGCCGATCTGCTCGGCCCCGGCGACCTGGTCATCGACGGGGGCAACGCCAACTGGACCGACTCCGTGCGCCGGGGCGAGACGTTGGCCACCCGCGGCATCGGGTTCGTCGACGCCGGCACCAGCGGAGGGGTGTGGGGCCTGGACAACGGCTACTGCTTGATGGTCGGGGGAACCGACCAGGACGTGGCCAAGGCCCAGCCGGCCTTCGACGCCTTGGCGCCCGAAGGCGGGTTCGCCCATGTCGGGCCCGTGGGCACGGGTCACTTCACCAAGATGGTGCACAACGGCATCGAGTACGGCCTCATGCAGGCCTATGCCGAGGGCTACGCCATCCTCGACGCCTCGGGCCTCGGAATCGACGCGCTGGCCGCCATGGGCGCCTGGCGCCAGGGGAGCGTGGTGCGCTCCTGGCTGCTCGACCTGCTCGTGGCCGCTCTCGAGCGCACGCCGCGACTCGAGGGAGTCCGCGGCGTGGCCGCCGACTCCGGCGAGGGGCGCTGGAGCGTGAACGAGGCCGTCCGCCTGGGCGTCGCCGCGCCGGTCATCTCCGCCGCGCTGTTCGCCCGCTTCACCTCCCAGGCCCGGGACAGCACGACGATGAAGGTGATCGCCGCCCTGCGGGGCGAGTTCGGCGGCCACGCGGTGGAGATGGCCGAGTGAGCGAGCCCCGGCGAGCGAACCAGTCAGCACAGCTTGTCTCGGCCCGCAGGGCCGAGCGCCCATCGGTGCCATGCTCGGCCGGGCACCGTGCAGGATCGGCCACCACCGCGATCGCGATGGTGCAGCGATGACCGATGAGCCGAGCGTGCGGGGCGACGTCGACCGTGACGCGCTGGTCCTCTTCGGTGCCACCGGCGACCTGGCCCGCAAGCGGATCTTCCCGGCCGTCTACGAGATGGAGCGCAACGGCGCCCTGGGGGGCGCACCGATCGTCGGCGTGGCCTCGCGGGAGTGGGACGACGACCAGCTCCGCCAGCGGGCCCGCGAGTCGGTGGAGGCGGCGGTGGGACCGATCGACGAGACGGTGTTCAAGTCGATGGCGTCGCGGATCTCCTACGTGAGCGGCGACTACCGGGAACGAGCCACCTTCGATCGCCTGGCCGAGATCCTCGGGGGCTGCGCCCGCCCGCTCTTCTACCTGGCCATCCCGCCGTCGTTGTTCGACGACGTGGTACAGGGCCTGGCCGCGGTCGACCTCAACCGGCACGCCAAGGTGGTCGTCGAGAAGCCCTACGGCCGCGACCGCCGCTCGGCTCGCGAGCTCGACGACGTGGTCCACGCCGCCTTCCCCGAGTCGTCGGTGCTGCGAATCGACCACTTCCTGGGCAAGGAGTCGGTGGAGAACCTGTTGGTCTTCCGCTTCGCCAACTCGATGCTGGAACCCATCTGGAACCGCAACTTCATCTCCAACGTCCAGATCACGATGTCGGAATCCTTCGGCATCGAGGGGCGGGGCGCCTTCTACGACGACGTCGGTGCGCTGCGCGACGTCGTGCAGAACCACCTGCTGGAGATCGTCGCGCTGCTGGCCATGGAGCCGCCGGCGGCGGCGTCGGCCACCGCCCTGCACGACGAGAAGGTGAAGCTGTTCCGCCAGATCGACGCCATCGACCCCCGCCGGGTGGCCCGGGGCCAGTTCCGGGGCTACGCCGACGAGCCCGGCGTGCACGGCGGTTCGGACACCGAGACCTTCGTGGCCCTGCGCTTCGAGATCGAGTCGTGGCGGTGGGCCGGCGTGCCGTTCCTGATCCGGGCGGGCAAGTCGATGCCGGTCACGGCCACCGAGGCGGTCGTGGAGTTCAACGCGCCTCCCCGCCTGCTGTTCGCCGCCGATCGCCAGACACCGGACGCCAACCACATCCGGTTCCGGCTGGGCCAGGACGACGGCGTGCTCCTGCACCTCCAAGCCAAGGCCCCCGGCGACGACCTCACCACCCGCGCGGTCAACCTCGAAGTGGACTACAGCGAGGTCTTCGGGCATCGCGCCGACGCGTACCAGCGCCTGCTCGAAGACGCCATGCAGGGCGACATGCGCCGCTTCGCCCGCTCCGACGCGGTCGACGAGCAATGGCGGATCGTCGACCGGGTGGTCGCCGAACCCCCGCCGTCGAGCCTGTACTACCGCGGCACCTGGGGACCGTCGGAAGCCGACCGCATGGCCGCCGACCTGGGCGGCTGGCGTGAGCCGCTGGCGCCGGGCGAGCACCCGAGGTCGTAGTCCCCGGCCGGCCGTGGTCGAGCGCGTGGCGCCCGGGCGAAGCGCGACCCGGGGTTTGCCGGTCCATCGGCTTCAGCCCCGGCGAGTAGGGCGAGCCGGCGGCTGGCGCGGTCGCGGGGCCCGGTTACGCTCGCGGCGTGCTGGCCGCCATCCCCTACACGACCTTCCCGACGATCGCCCTGGGGCCGCTGCAGCTGCGCACCTTCGGGCTCATGGTCGGTGTGGGCGTGCTGGTGGGCGCGTGGCTGGCCGCTCGTCACGCCGAGCGTTTCGGTATCGCCCGGGAGGACACCTACCGCCTCGCCACGCGCATGGTGCTGGCTGGTGTCATCGGCGCCCGGCTCACCTGGGCGTTCACCCACTGGGACCAGATCGATACACCGCTCGACGTGGTGGCGGTGTGGGAGGGCGGCCTGCAGTTCTCGGGGGGCTTCCTGGCGGCGGTGGCGTTCGGGATGCCGTCGTTCCGGCGCTGGGCCCGGCTCACCCGCTGGAACGTCCTCGACGGCTACGCCTATGGCCTGGCCGCCGGGCTGGCCATCGGCCGCATCGGTTGCTACTCGGTCGGCGAGCACTTCGGCTCGGCCAGCGACTTCTTCCTGGCCACCCGTTATGAAGGCGGCTCGGTGCGCGAGCCCACCCTGGGTGACGTCGCGTTGCGCGACGGGGTCGCCTTCCACAACACCTCGCTCTACGAGTTCCTGTTCATGGCCGCGCTGTTCGCGGTGCTCACCGTTGTGTTGCGACGAGGGGCTCGCGCCGGCACCGCCATCGGCGTCTTCTGCCTCTACTACGGGGTGGCCCGGGGCCTGTCCGACTTCCTGCGGGTCAACGACGACACCGTCGTGGGGCTCACCGGGGCGCAGTGGATGTGCGCCGGTCTGGTCGTCGCCGGGCTCTGGATCCTGTACAAGGTCCGCCCGGCGCTCGCTCCGGCCGAGGAGGCTCCGGTGGTGGCGCGCGGCGACGGCCCGGACGGCGCGCCCGCGTCGGTCGGGCCGTGAACCGTCCTCCGGCCGACGAGCAGTCTGAACGACGGCGGTGCGGGGCGGCGCCGGCTCAGGCTGCGGGCTCGGGCACCACGCGGACCAGTGCCGCCACCGCCTTGTAGGCGGCCTCGGCCGGGCCGAGCTGGTCGGGGCGCAGCAGGTTGGCCATGATGCGCAGCACCCAGTCCATCAAGGTGGCGCTGTGCATGCCGACGCGGGTGAGCTCGCGCAGCAACGGCGGGTTGCCGATCACCTTAGCGAACAGGCGCGCCACCTTAAAGTAGAGCCCGTACTCCTCCTCGAGCCGGCGGGGGTAGCGCGCCAGCACCGAGCCGTCTCCGGTCTCCAGCGCCTCGCCGAGCAGCGCGGCGGCCAGGCGCCCGGTCTCGTAGGCGTAGTCGATGCCCTCGCCGTTGAACGGGTTGATGGTGCCGGCGGCGTCGCCCACCACCAGCCAGGTGGGACCGACCACCGGGGCCACCGAGGCGCCCATGGGGAGCCGTCCGCCCGTGGGCGGCCCGCACGACGAGGCCTCGGAGATCCCCCAGTACGCCGGGGCGGTGGCGGCGAACTCGGCCATCAGGTGCGAGGTGTTGACGTTGCGGAAGTCCCGGAACGTCGACAGGAGCCCGACGCCGACGTTGATGGTGCCGTCGCCGACGGGGAAGATCCAGCCGTAGCCCGGCAGCGAGGCGCCGTTGCGGTCGCGCACGTCGAGGGCGCTCTCGATCCAGGGGTCGGCGTGCATGGGGCTCTCGTAGTAGCCCCGGATGGCCATGCCCTGGGGGTAGGACCGGTTGCGAGCGGTGCCCAGCGCCCGCCCGAAGCGCGAGTTGGCGCCGTCGGCTACCACGACGTAGCGGGCGTGGATGTCCTCGGTTCTCCCGGTGGTCGTGTCGCGTACCGTGGCGCCCGTGACCAGGCCGTTGCGCAGCAGCGGGGCGACGGCCTCGGTGCCCGCTCGGATGACGGCGCCGGCGCGCTCGGCCGCGGCGGCCACCATCTGGTCGAGGTCGCGCCGGCGCACCACGTAGCCGTAGGCCGGGTACTCGGGGTGCTCGGGCCAGGCCAGCTCCAAGGTGATGCCGTGGGCCACGGCGCGCAGCCCGTCGAAACGATGAAAGGCGCGCAGCTCGGTGCCCAGGCCCATGTCCTGGAGCTGGCGCACCGCCCGGGGGGTGAGCCCGTCGCCGCAGGTCTTCTCCCGGGGGTAGGACTTGCGCTCGACGACCGCGACGTCCCGACCGTCGCGGGCCAGCCAGTACCCGGCGGCCGCGCCCGCGGGGCCACCCCCCACCACCAGCACGTCGTGGCGCTCGGCGGCGGTCACGACGGGGCGACCGCCACGGCTCAGCCCCCGCCGGTGGTCTCGCCCCCGCCGGAGCCACCTCCGGCCTCGCCCTCGCCGCCCGGCTCGGAGCCGCCCTCGGCCTCGGCCTCGCCGCCAGAGGCGGCGCCTTCACCCTCGGTGAGCGCCACCAGCTCGGGCTCGGGTTCCAGCCCGCCCAGCACCTCGCGCTCGTAGCGCACGACCAGGGCCAGCTCCTCCTCGCTGAGCGAACCCTCGAACGCCGGCATCTGACCGACGGCGCCGACGGGCGTGTCGGCGTCGCCGTAGGTAGCCTCCGGCCACCCGGCGCTGCCCAGCTTCACCCATTCGATCTGTTCGTTGAAATCGCCGAACGTCTCGCCGATGGCGCCGCCGGCGAACGCCGGACCGGAGCCGCCGCCGCCGGTGGCGCCGTGGCAGCTCGAGCACCCGGCCGAGGTGTAGATCTCTTCGCCGAGGGTGAGGGCGTCGGCCTCGGCGCTCGGTTCCTCGAGGGTGAAGGCGTACACGCCGGCCCACAAGGGGAGCCCGGCCAGCACGGGCATGGCCCACCAGGGGATCCGCTTGCGCCGGTAGGCCGCCTGGACGTAGGGCGGCGGCGGCTTGGGGGGTGGCGGCGGGGTGGGCGCCGGTGCCGCCGCGGGCCTCGTGGCCGGGGTGGACGCCGCGGGGGCGACCGCCGTCGATGCGCCGGTGGCGGGGGCGGCGGTCGGCGCCGAGCTCGGTTCGGACAGGCCCAACGCCTCGCGGCGCTCGCGTGACCGCTTCAGCAGGTGCTCGGGGATCTCCGTCATGGCTGGTCCGTCATGCTGCGCCAAACCTAACGAACGGCCTCCCGCCGGGCCAAGCCGGCGGTGAGGGCGGAGCCGGGGCTGATGTGCCGTCTCCCACGGCCTCGTGGTAGACCAAACCCCTGTGGACTTGTCTCCGGGCGCCCCTTGGTTGGCACGGCACCCGGCCGGTATGTGAGACTTTTCACGTGACGTCCCCGCCGAGGCTTCGCAGGACGAGAGGCTCAGCCGAACGCGTGGCAACGGGCCCTCGACGCGCCGGGAGGTGGTCCGCCCCGTGGTCGCGTTAAGCGTCGCGATGGTGATCACCGTGGCCGGCTTCGTCGGCGCGCTCATGTACGGGTCCCGCCGCCGCGCCGTGGGGGCCAGCCTGTCCTGGGGCGAGGCCATCGCCGCGGCGACGTTCGTGTTCTTCCTGCTCTTCATGGCCTACGGCGTGGCGCCGCACCAGTGGCTGGACTACGCCGAGAACGAGCTGTCGTGGCGCCCCGACAAGATCCTGCTCGGCCCCGATCGCATCTTCGAGCGGCTGCCCTTCACCATGTCGTACGAGACGCTGTCCCACATGATCGTGGTGGGGATCTACGGCTTCTTCCTCGTGCTGCACGTCATCGGATGGTCGGTCTGGCAGGGCCGAGGCAAGAAGCGCCAGCTCGAGCTGCCCCGTACCGCCTACGGGCGGCCGCTGGTGAAGCAAGGCTGATGGCCCGCACCGACGCCAACCCGCCGATGCCGGAGTTCCGCACCGACTACGTGCTCCAGGAGGTCGACGCCGACTACCTGGCCAGGGCGGTCAAGCCGAAGCAGTTCATCCACATCGACCAGTCCGAGTGCATCACCTGTGAGGGCTGCGTCGACATCTGCCCGTGGAAGTGCATCCACATGGTCACCACCGGGGCCATCGCCGACGCGGTGGGCACCGAGCAGCCCGGGGCCGACCCCAGCGACGCGGTGATCTTCACCATCGACGACGACGTCTGCACCCGGTGCGCGCTGTGCGTCGACCGGTGCCCCACCGGCGTGATCATCCTCGGCAAGATGGTCGACCGCAGCGGCGAGGGCGACCGCCACCAGCGGACCACCACCCACGGGTACGGCTACGGCATGCGGCTGGGATAGGGAGGACGACGAGTTGGCCAAGACCCTGCCGAACAAGCCGAGCTTCGCCGAGCGCGTGGGTGAGCGGCTGAGCGGGATCAGCGAGAAGATGCAGGGCTCGCAAGCCTGGAATTCGATCTTCCGTCCCGGTTCGATCTTCCGCAAGGGCTACACCGACAGCCCGCGCAACCGGTCCTACGTGATCATGAACTCGGTGCTCTACCACCTTCACCCGGTGAAGGTGAAGCGCCATGCGGTCAAGGTCAGCTACACGCTGTGCCTGGGCGGGCTCAGCTTCTTCCTCTTCATCCTGCTCACCGTCACCGGCATCTTCTTGATGTTCTTCTACCGGCCCACCGCGGTCCAGGCCTGGGACGACATCGCCATCCTGCACACCTCGGTGACCTTCGGTCTGCTCGTGCGCAACATGCACCGCTGGGGTGCGCACCTGATGGTGATCTCGGTGTTCCTGCACATGGCCAGGGTCTTCTACCACGGCGCCTACAAGGCGCCGCGCGAGTTCAACTGGGTGATCGGCGTGATCCTGCTCACCTTGACCCTGCTGTTGTCGTTCACCGGCTACCTGTTGCCCTGGGACCAGCTCGCGCTGTGGGCGGTCACCGTCGGCACCAACATGATGGGGTACACACCGGTGTTCGGGAACCAGGTGCGGTTCGTCCTGCTGGGCGGCGCGGAGATTGGCACCGACACGTTGTTGCGCTGGTACGTGCTGCACGTGCTGATGCTCCCCTTCGTCATCGTCATCTTCATGGCCATCCACTTCTGGCGTGTCCGCAAGGACGGCGGCATCTCGGGGCCGCTATGAGCCTGTTTCGCCCTCACTCGCTCGCTTGGCTCGCTCCGTTCGGGCGCAGAGAGCAATGACCGAGATCCCCGAACACCTTCGCAAGCGAGCCGAGGAGGCTCGCCAGCGTGCCGCGGCCAAGGAGGGGGCTGACGCGGCGGCTCCCGCCGGTGACGCGCCCGCGGCCGACGCCGGCGGAGGCGAGGCCAGCCGCATCCCGGCCCATCTCCTCGAGCGCAGTCGGGCCGCCAAGGACCGCCCCGGGGGCGACGCCGGGGGCCAGACCGCGCCGACCGGCACCGCAGCGGCCGCCACCGCAGCCGCCACCGCAGCCGCCACCGCGGTCGCCACCGCCGGCCCGCCGCTGGCGGCCGGGCCCGGCGGGCACACGCAGCGCCTGCTCACCGTGGTCAAGTCGGGCTCGATCCAGGACGTCAAGGCCGCACCCATCGACAAGGTCCACGTCTGGCCCCACCTGCTGGTCATCGAGTTCGTCGCCGCCCTGGCGCTGACCGCCTTCACGTTCGTCTTCTCGATCTTCGTGAACGCGCCGCTGCTCACGCTGGCCAACGTCAACCAGACCCCGAACCCGTCCAAGGCGCCCTGGTACTTCCTCGGGTTGCAGGAACTGCTGACGATGTTCCACCCGATGGTGGCCGGCGTCACCATCCCTGGACTCGGGATTTTCGGCCTCATCCTGGCGCCCTACACCGACCGCAACCCGTCCATCAAGCCCGAAGACCGCAAGTTCGCCATCGCGCTCATGAGCCTGTTCATCATGTTCTGGGCCGTGCTCGTGGTGATCGGCGTGTTCTTCCGTGGCCCCGGCTTCAACTTCACCTTCCCCTGGCGGGAAGGGCTGTTCTTCGACCTATGAGCCCCTTCGTCCTCACTCGCTCGCTGCGCTCGCTCCGTTCGGACGAGCTGTTCGGTGCCCGCCTTCGGCGGGCGCTGAATGCGTGTCGCCGATCGACCGGTGGAGCCGGATCGATCGACAGGCGGGGGGCTCCGGCTGAAGCCTCTACCCCCCACACCCCCCGCCGGCCGGTCGCCGGTTCCCATCGTCCGATAGTCACCGAGCCTGTACGCCCGGGCCCGCTCGCTTCGCGCTCTCATCGTCAGGTTCAGCCGGAGGCACACGTATGAGTGGGGCTGTTGTGGCGTTGGTCGTTGTGCCCTTGTTCGTGGTGTTGGCGGCGGTGCTGGTGGTGGGGTCGGCTCGGCGACGGGACACCGATGCGGCGCTCGGGCACCTGAGCCGTACGACGCGCCGGCGCGACCAGCCGACGGCGGCCCTGGCCGATCAGCAGGGCGCGGCCACGGGCCGCGAGGTCGAGCGCTCCGCGGCGCTCGAACGCCGCGCGCCGGCCAAGGACCTGGTCTCGGCCTCCCCCGGTCCGCCGGTGGCATGGTCCCCGCCCGACGACGAGGCGGTGGGCGTGAGCCGGCGCCAGTTCCTCAACCGCAGCATGGTGAACGTGATGGGCTTCAGCCTCACCGCCTTCGGCCTGGCCTGCATCGGATTCCTGTGGCCTCAGGCCACCACCGGCTTCGGAGCGAAGATCCGCGTCGGCAGCGTCGACGACGTCAAGCAGCAGGTCCGCGACAACGACGGGTTCCTCTACGTGCCCGAGGGCCGCATGTGGGTCACCGAGTACCCGACCAACGCCCTGGACAAGGCCCGCAACGCCTACTCGCCGTCCGAGCTGACCGGCATGGAGGCCGGGCTCATCGCGCTCTACCAGAAGTGCCCGCACCTGGGATGCCGCGTGCCGGAGTGCAAGACCTCGCAGTGGTTCGAATGCCCGTGCCACGGCTCGCAGTACAACCGGGTGGGGGAGAAGAAGGGCGGCCCGGCGCCCCGAGGCATGGACCGCTTCACCATGTCGATCGACGGCGGCGCGTTCACCGTGGACACGTCCATCATCATCCCCGGCCCGCCCATCGGCGTGAACACGACCGGGCAGGAGTCCGAAGGCCCGCACTGCATCGGCGGGGGGGCCGAGCACTGATGCTCCCGCCGGCCATGGCCGCCACGCCCGCGACCCCATGATCGTCTTCGCCACGGTGTACCGCACGATCGGCCTGGTTCTGGCCGTCATCGTCATCGTCGGCTTCGTCGTGTACGCCGTGGTCAACGTCGTTCGATCGGGCAAGGACGAGGTCGGCTCCGAGATCGAGCTGGCGCCCAACCGCAAGCCCTACCTCGACGACGAGGAGCTCGAGGGTTCCAAGCTCGACCGGGCGCTCACCTGGGGTCTCCTCACCCTGTTCGTCTCCGCCATCGGCCTGCCGCTGTACTGGGTCCTCGAGCCCGGCCGGCAGTCGGGGGCGGCCGAGGAGTTCGGCGACAAGTTCGCCAGCCGGGGCGCCCAGATGTTCGACACCACCGAGAACGGCGGGCTCAACTGCGCCTTCTGCCACGGTGGGATGGAGGCCACCGGCGGCATCGTCGACTTCAACCGTCCGCTGCCCGACGGGAGCGTCGAGCCGGTGCAGTGGAAGGCGCCCGCGCTCGACACCGTGCTCTTGCGCTACAGCCGCGAAGAGGTCGAGTACATCCTCGTCTACGGCCGCCAGTACTCGCCTATGCCGGCGTGGGGCGTGGACGGCGGCGGTCCGCTCAACGACCAGCAGATCCAGAACCTCGTCGACTACCTCGAGAGCATCCAACTCGCCCCCGAGGAGGCGCAGGCCGAGGTCGAGGCCAACCTCAGGACGGTGCTCGGGCTCGCGGAGGGCGCGGAGATCGACTACGGCGACGCCGAGGTGGGCGAGGCCCTGTTCAACCTCGGCCTTACCGACAACTTCGCCGGCGGCGCCTATTCCTGTGGCCGCTGCCACACCCAGGACTGGTCGTTCTCGGACTCGCTCGACGATCTTTCGAACCCGGGCGGCGGCGCCTTCGGGCCCAGCCTGGCCAACGTCGGCCTCCAGTTCCCCCGTAATCCCGAGCCCGCCGAGGGTGAGTCCGCCTTCCAGGAGCAGATCGACTTCATCTCCACGGGCTCCGAGCTGGGAGAGGTCTACGGCGTCCAGGGCCAGGGGCAGGGGCGCATGCCCGGTTTCGGGCAGAGCCCGGAGGAGGACGCCCTGTTCTACCTCAACGACGGCGAGGCTCGTGAGCCGGGCCCGGGGATGATGACGCCCGAGATGATCGAGGCCATCGTCGTCTACGAGCGCAGCCTGGTTGCGGACCGCGGGTCAGAGCCGAACGCGGCGGTCGGTCCGTGACGCTGGTCAACGCAGCCATCTCGTGGGCTCCGGAGATCCGCAACATCTTGAGCGTGCTGGTGGGCCTCGGCGTGCTGGTGGGGTCGATGTACCTGATCCTGGCCACCAACACCGGCGCCCGGCTCGGCCTGCTGATCACCCTGGCCGCGTTGTTCGGGTGGATGACCATCATGGGTGCGGCGTGGTGGGTGTACGGGATCGGGATGCAGGGCGAAGCCCCGAGCTGGGAGGTGATCGAGGTGAACACCGGTGACCTGACCCAGGCATCCCTGGCCGAAGCCCGACCGCTGCCCGAGCCCTTCGAGCTGCCCGACCCGGCGCAGATCCTGGCCGACGATCCCGACCTCGCCGAGCAGTTCCCGCCTCCCGCGCCGGGCCAGCCGCCGCCCATCCCTTCCCTGGGAGCCATCTTCGAGGTGGCGCCGGAGCTGCGCGACGAGCTCGACATCGACTCCCAGCTCGCCGGCTGGGACCTGCTCATCACGTCCGATCCCCAGCGCGGTGACGCCCAGGCCACCGCCGACGCGGCCCTCGGCCCGGATGCCACCGCCACGTTCGAGACGACCAGCGACTACAAGGTGCTCGACGTCTACAGCCTGGGCGGCAAGCCGCGCCTGGACGAGGACGCCAACCGGATCGATCGCATCGGTCACAAGCTCGCCTCGATCTGGAACTGGAGCCACCCGACCCATTACGCGGTGGTCCAGGTGCAAGGGACCGTGGACCAAGAGGTCGTGCCGGGCGAGGCGCCCCCGCCGCCGGTGGTGGACGAGGACGCGCCGGTCGTCTCGGTGATCATGCGCCGTGACCTCGGCGACCTGCGCTTTCCGGCCGCCATGGTGACGCTCAGCTTCGGCATCCTGTTCGCGCTGTCCTGCAACGCCCTGCACCGGCGCGACAAGCTCCTCGCCCAGCACCTCGCCGCGGGCTGAGCCGACGCCAACGCGGTCCGCCAGCGACCTTCGCACGCCGCACTAGAGTCCAGCCGGTCGACGGTCGGGGCCTGGACCGACCGAACGAGCCGGGGAGGGGAAGCCATGGACCAGTACCTGCCGCTGGTGGTCCTGCTCGTCCTGGCCGTGGTGTTCTGTGCCGTCAGCTCGCTGGTGTCCAAGCTGTTGGCGCCGCGGCGGCCGACGCCGGCCAAGTCGGCGCCCTACGAGTGCGGGATCATCCCCAGCCGCAACCCGCCCGAGCGGTTCCCCGTGCGGTTCTACCTGGTGGCGATGATCTTCATCATCTTCGACATCGAGATCATCTTCCTGTACCCGTGGGCGGTGATCTACCGTGATCTCGGCGCGTTCGGGCTGTGGGAGATGCTGCTCTTTGCGTCGGCGGTGTTCGTGTCCTTCGTCTATCTCATCAGCAACGGCGCGCTGGACTGGGGGCCGCTGAAGCGGTCCGAACCGTTGTCCGACGCCCACATGATCAGCGCCGACCGGACCGCCTCGAGCACCGTACGCCGCGTCGGCCTCGACGGTCGCGAGCCGGCGGCGTAAGTGGAACTCGCCCGACGGCCCGCCCAGCGGCCCGCCCAGTCACCCCCCCGATGGTGGCACCCCGGCGGCGGGGACGGCTGACATGGCCTGGGACATGGCCAAGGGCATGGAGGGCCTCGACCACAACTTCTTGACCGGAACGCTCGAGAACGTGGTGAAGTGGGCCAGGCAGAAGAGCATGTTCCCGGCCACGTTCGGCCTGGCCTGCTGTGCCATCGAGATGATGGCCACCGGGGGCGCCCACTACGACCTCGCCCGCTACGGGATGGAGGTGTTCCGCGCCTCGCCCCGCCAGGCCGATCTGATGATCGTGGCCGGCCGGGTGTCGCAGAAGATGGCCCCGGTCCTCCGCCAGATCTACGACCAGATGATGGAGCCCAAGTGGGTCATCTCGATGGGCGTGTGCGCGTCGAGCGGCGGCATGTTCAACAACTACGCCATCGTGCAAGGTGTCGACCAGGTCGTCCCCGTCGACGTCTACGCCCCGGGGTGCCCGCCCGGCCCCGAGACGCTGCTGCATGCCATCCTCACGCTCTACGGGCTCGTCGAGGACGGCGAGCTGACCCGGCGGCGTGACGTCAACGGTGGCGGCGCCGCCCTGGTGGTCGGCCAGCGCGACGGCCAGGCCGTCCCCGTGTCGGTCACGGGTCGCTGATGTCGGTCGCCGACGACGCCGGCAAGGCACCGGCGCCCGGGGACGAGACGGCGCCAGCGACACCGGAGGCCCGGCGTTACGGCGTGCCGGCCACCCGGTCACGCGACGACGAGGTGCTGCACCCGGGCCGGGACCAGCTCGCCGAGCTCGTGCGCACCCTGCGCGACGACGAGGGCTATGCGATGTGCCTCGACGTCACCGCCGTCGACTACCTCGCTCACCCCGCCCGCCCCCCTTTGCCCCCCGGCATCGCGCCCGAGCGCTTCGAGGTCGTCGTCGTCCTGCTGTCGCACGTGGCGCGGCGGCGGCTGCGGTTGCGGGTGCAGGTGAGCGAGGCCGACCCGGTCGTGCCGTCGCTGTTCGACGTGCATCCCGGCACGGAGGCGCTGGAGCGGGAGGTGTTCGACATGTTCGGCATCCGCTTCGACGGTCACCCCGACCTGACCCGGATCCTGATGCCCGAGGACTGGATCGGCCACCCGCTCCGCAAGGACTACGCGGTGGGCAAGATCCCGGTGCAGTTCAAGGGGGTCACCAATGCCCGCTGAGGAAGCCGGGGGCGCGTCTGGCGGCACACTCGTCGACGCGTCCCGAGGCGCTGAGGAGATGTCGTCGCGTCCATCGCCCGGCGCGGCCGACCTCCTGCGGGAGATGGGTTCGGTGCTGCGCCTGTCCGAGGCCGAGGCGGCCGAGCTGCAGGGTGACGGGCAAGGCGACGCCGGCCCGCCCCGGTCGGTCGACGACGAGACGATGATCATCAACATGGGGCCCCAGCACCCCAGCACCCATGGCGTGCTGCGGCTGATGCTCGAGCTCCAGGGCGAGACGGTGCTGCGCACCAAGCCGATCATCGGGTACCTCCACACCGGGATGGAGAAGACGGGCGAGGACCTGACCTACCTGCAGGGCCCGACCAACGTCACGCGGATGGACTACGCCGCCCCGCTGTTCAACGAGCTCGTCTTTTCGATGGCCACCGAGAAGTTGCTCGGGATCGACGCCGACATCCCGCCGCGGGCGCAGTGGATCCGCATGCTCATGACCGAGCTGAACCGCATCTCGTCACATCTGTTGTTCATGGCCACCAACGGCATGGACATCGGAGCGGTGTCGATGATGATCTACGGCTGGCGCGAACGAGAGCAGGTGCTGCGCTTTCTGGAGAAGGTCACCGGGCTACGGATGAACCACAACTACATCCGCCCCGGCGGTGTGGCGGCGGACCTGCCCGATGGCTGGCGCGAGGACGTGCTGGCCCTGTTGAAGATGATCCCGCCGCGGCTCCGCGAGTACGACATCTTGATGACCGGCCAGCCCATCTGGCGCGAGCGGCTCCAGGGCGTCGGCATCATGACCGCCCAGGAGGCGATCGCCCTCGGCGCCACCGGCCCGGTGCTGCGCTCGACCGGCGTGGCCTGGGACCTGCGTCGTGAGCTGCCGTACCTCTACTACGAGCAGATGGACTTCGACGTCGTCGTCGGCACCTACGGCGACACCTTCGACCGCTACGCCATCCGGCTCGACGAGATCCGCGAGTCGATCCGCATCGTGTACCAGGTCCTCGATCGCATGCCGCCGGGCGACTACCGGATCCAGGACAAGAAGGTCACGCCGCCGCCGAGGGGTCGCATCGACGAGTCGATGGAGGCGCTCATCCACCATTTCAAGATCTTCACGGAGGGGTTCAAGGTGCCCACCGGCGAGGTGTACGTGGCGGTCGAGTCGCCGAGGGGCGAGCTCGGTTGCTACCTGGTCTCCGACGGCAGTGCCAAGCCGTACCGGATGCGGATCCGAGGCCCGAGCTTCGTCAACCTGCAAACCCTGCCGCACATGATGCGCGGCGGCCTCATCGCCGACGCGGTCGCGGTCATCTCCAGCGTCGACCCGATCATGGGCGAGGTGGACCGATGAGTTTCGGCCTCACTCGTTCGCTTCGCTCCCTCCGTTCGGCCGAGCTGGATGGACGCCGGCCTATCGGCCGGCGCGTCCCTTCGGTCGATCGACCGGCGGAGCCGGGTCGATCGACAGGCGCGGGGCTCCGGCAGGAGCCTCTGCCCCCCGCGCCCCCCGCCGAAGCTCGTACCGGCGGAGCCGGATCGAACCACGGCCGAGGGGGACCGACACAAGGACCGCCCCCCTCGGGCTCCCCCCAGGCGGAGCCGGGTCGATCGACAGGCGGGGGGCTCCGGCAGGAGCCTCTGCCCCCCGCGCCCCCCGCCGAAGCTCGCACCGGCGGAGCCGGATCGAACCACGGCCGAGGGGGACCGGCACAAGGACCGCCCCCCTCGGGCTCCGCCCAGGCGGAGCCGGGTCGATCGACGGGCGGGGGGCCGGGCTGATGGGGCGGTTGTCGGCGGAGAACGTGGTGGTGGCGCGCGAGATCATCGGGCGGTACCCGGTGGGCCGCTCGGCGTTGATCCCGCTGTGCCATCTGGCCCAGGAACAACATGGTTGGCTGACCCCCGCCGCCATGGCTCACATCGCCGAGCTGGTGGGGGTCACGCCGGCCGAGGTGCTCGGCACCGCCAGCTTCTACGAGATGTTCAAGCTCCACCCCGTCGGGCGCTACGTCATCAACGTCTGCACCAGCATCGCCTGCCATCTGACCGGCGGCGACGAGCTGCTCGAGCACGCCGAAGCCACCCTCGGCATCCGCGCCGGGGGCACCACCGCCGACCAGATGTTCAGCCTCGAGGGCTACGAGTGCATCGCCGCCTGCACCGAGGCCCCGTGCCTACAGGTGAACTACCGCTACTTCACCCGGCTGTCGAACGCCGGCTTCGACGCGTTGATCGACGATCTGCGCGCCGGCCGTCGAGCGGAGGAGGTGCCGCCCCACGGCACGCTCAGCCGGGTGCGCCAGCGTCTCGACCCCGAGCGGCGAGCGGGCGCCGCCTCGCCGAAGGGCGGCGAGGCGCCGGTGTGGATCGCCGCCGGCCGTCCTGCGCTGGAGCCCGGCCCGTGAGCCTCGCCCGCACCAACCCGCAACCGGCGTGCGTTACGGTCCCAGGGCCGCGCCGATGCACGCCGGAACGTGGAGGGGGCACACGTTGATCACCGATCGCCAGCCCATCATCACCGCCCGCTTCGGCCACGACGACGCCCACACCCTGGCCCGCTACGAGGCCACCGGCGGTTACCAGGGCCTGCGGGCGGCGCTGGCCCGCCGACCCGAGGACGTGGCGGGCGAGGTCAAGGGCGCCAGCCTGCTCGGCCGGGGCGGCGCCGGGTTTCCCGCGGGCGTGAAATGGGGGTTCTGCCCGCCGGGCGTCTGGCCCCGCTACGTCGTCGTCAACGGCGACGAGAGCGAGCCCGGCACCTACAAGGACCGCATGCTCATGGAGCGCGACCCCCATCAGCTCATCGAGGGCGTCCTCATCGCCTGCTACGCGGTGGGTGCCGCCCAGGCGTTCCTCTACGTGCGGGGCGAGATGGCCCTGGCCCAGGAGCGAATCGCGGCCGCCCTCAACGAAGCGCAGGCGGCCGGGTACGTGGGCCGTTCGATCCTCGGCACCGGCTTCAGCGTGGACGTCGTGTTGCACTGGGGGGCCGGCGCCTACATCGTCGGTGAGGAGACCGCGCTCATCGAGAGCCTCGAAGGCGAGCGGGGCATGCCCCGTCTGAAGCCGCCCTACTTCCCGGCCGCCATCGGCCTCTACCAGCAGCCCACCATCGTCAACAACGTGGAGACGCTGGCGAACCTGCCGTGGATCATGGTCAACGGGGGCGAGGCCTTCGCCGCGCTGGGCGCCGAGTCGTCCAAGGGCATGCGGATGTTCTCGGTCTCGGGCCACGTCAAGCGCCCCGGCGTGTTCGAGGTCGAGTTCGGGGTCACCACGTTCCGCGACCTCATCTATGCCCCCGTCTACTGCGGCGGCATCCGTCACGGGAACGGGCTCAAGGCCTTCATCCCCGGCGGGGCGTCGGCGCCGTGGTTCTACGAGGAGCACCTCGACCTGCCGCTCGAGGCGGGCGCGGTGGGCCAGGCCGGGTCCATGCTCGGCTCGGGCGCGGTCGTGGTGATGGACGACACCACCGACATGGTCCGCGCCGCCCATCGGGTGGTGCGCTTCTTCGCCCGGGAGTCGTGCGGGAAGTGCACGCCGTGCCGGGAGGGGACGAGCTGGCTGGAGAAGATCCTGCAGCGCATCATCGACGGTCAGGGCCGTCCCCGCGACGTCGACATGCTCCTCGACGTGTGCGACAACATCAGCCCCGGGATCGCCTGGCCGCCCCGTCAGACCACCATCTGCCCGTTGGGCCCGTCGGCCGTGTCGCCGATCGCCTCGGCCGTCATGCGGTTCCGCGACGAGTTCGAACGCTACGTGGGCGCCCCGGTGACGACCACGGTGGCGGTCAAGGGCGCGGCCTTCACCGCGCGCGCACCGGAGGGCGCCGGTGTCTGAGGGGGCGGCGGAGCTGGCCGTGGAGACGGTGTCGGTCACGATCAACGGTGCCGAGTTGAGCGCCCCCAAGGGCCAGCTGGTCATCGACGCGGCCGAGAGCCACGGCGTCTACATCCCCCGGTTCTGCTACCACCCCAGGATGAAGCCGGTGGGCATGTGCCGGATGTGCATCGTCGACATCGACACCGGTCGGGGACCGGCGCTGCAACCGTCGTGCATGATCCCCGTAGCCGACAAGATGGTGGTCGACACCCGCTCGGCGGCCACGGTGAAGGCCCAGGACGGGGTGCTCGAGTTCCTCCTCATCAACCACCCCCTCGACTGCCCCGTATGCGACAAGGGCGGCGAGTGCCCGCTGCAGGACCAGACCATGGCCTACGGGCCGGGCGAGAGCCGCTTCGTCGAGGAGAAGCGCCACTTCGAAAAGCCCATCCCCATCAGCGACGTCGTGTTCCTCGACCGCGAGCGCTGCATCCTGTGCGACCGCTGTACCCGCTTCGCCAAGGAGGTGGCCGGCGACCCGCTGATCCACTTCATCAACCGCGGGAACGAGACCGAGGTCAACACGTTCCCCGACCATCCCTTCGCCTCGTACTTCAGCGGCAACACCGTGCAGATCTGCCCGGTCGGCGCGCTCACCGCCACGCCCTACCGCTTCCGCGCCCGCCCCTGGGACCTCGACCAGGCCGAGTCCACCTGTACGTCGTGCTCGGTCGGCTGCCGGGTGGCCATCCAGTCGAGCCGCAACCGGGTGCTGCGGTACCTGGGCGTCGACATCGACCCGGTGAACTGGGGCTGGCTGTGCGACAAGGGCCGGTTCGACTTCGAGGCCCTGCACAGCGAGGAACGGCTGATCGAACCGCTGATGCGCAAGGAGGGTGAGCTCGTCGCCGCCTCGTGGTCCCAAGCCCTGGGCGCGGCGGGGGAGGCGCTGCGCAAGGCCTCCGGCGACCACCGCGTCGGCGCCGCCGCCCTCGGCGTGATCGGCGGGGCGCGCCTGACCAACGAGGCCGCCTACGCCTGGGCCAAGCTGGCCAAGGGCGTGCTCGGCACCGACAACGTCGACGCCCAGCTCGGCGACGGTCTCCCGGCCGACGTCGTCCTCGGGCTGCCCCGGGCCACGATCGACCAGGTCTGCGCCAAGGGCGGCACGGTCGTGGTGCTGGCTCCCGACCTCAAGGAGGAGCTGCCGGTCCTCTTCCTGCGGCTGCGCGATGCCGTCGTCAACCTCGGCGTCGCCCTCGTCGAGATAAGCCCGCTGGATACCGGCGTCACCCCGTACAGCGCGGTCTCGTTGCGCTACCGCCCCGGCGAGGCCGGTTCGCTGGTGCGCTCCCTGCTCGGCGACGGCGACGAGAGCCACGATGACGCGGCCCGGGGCGCGGCCGCCGTCCTGCGCGGCGCCGGGCCGCTGGCCGTCATCCTGGGACGGCCTTCCATCGCCGAAGGCCCGGGGGGCATCGTCGACGCCGCCGCCGCGCTGTTGGCCGCCCGCCCCGACGCCCGCTTCCTCCCGGCGCTGCGCCGAGCCAACGTGGCCGGCGCGCTGGACATGGGACTGGCCCCGGGCCTGCTGCCCGGCCGGGTGACGCTGGATCAGGGCCGCCCGCGGTACGGCGCGTCGTGGCCGACGCTGCCGACGGCTCGGGGGCTCGACACCACCGGGATCCTCCAGGCCGCGGCGGCGGGCCGGATCGAGACGCTGGTGCTTCTCGGCGCAGACCCGCTCTGCGACTTCCCCGACCGCGACCTGGCCACGCGTGCCCTGGCCGGGGCCCGTACCGTCGTGGCGGTCGACACCCACCCCAGCGCCTCGGTGCAACAGGCCGACATCGTCCTTCCCGCCGCGGGCTATGCCGAGACCGCGGGGACGACCACCAACCTGGAGGGCCGGGTGAGCCTGGTCGCCCAGAAGGTCACGCCTCCCGGCACGGCCCGCCCCGACTGGATGATCGCGGCCGAGCTGGCGTTGCACGTCGGCGCCGACCTGGAAGTGGAGTCGATCGACGACCTGCGGGCCGAGATCGAGCGGATGGCGCCGGCCCATGCCGGGCTGACCATGCATCTTCTCACCTCGCCGTTCGCCGCCGACGGGGTGGTCGTACCGGTCGGCGCCGATGTGCTCGCCCAGGCGCAGGGCACCCCGGTCTCGATCGAGGGCGTGAAGGTGCCGAGCGGTCCTACCGACCCGACCACCGCCGGCCCCGGAGGGCGAGATGGCCCCGACGGACGAGATGGCCCCGACGGCGCGGCTTCGACCCGCGAGGACCAGGGCGTGCCGGCGTCAGCGCCGCCGGGAATGGTGCGGTTCTCGCCCCCGAGCCGGCCCGAACCGGTGCCCAACATCGACCGCTACTCGCTGCGGTTGATCGCCACCCGCAAGCTCTACGACGGCGGCACCCTCGTGGCGCACTCGCCCTCGCTGGCGCCCCTCGCTCCGGGGACCAGCCTTGGGCTGAACCCGGCCGACTTCGACCGCCTCGGGGTGGGCGCGCCGGGGAGGGTCAAGGTCAGCTCGGCGCGAGGGACCGTGTCCGCCACGGCGTCCGCCGACGCCGGCGTGCCCCGCGGCAGCGCCCACCTCCGCATCAACCAGGCCGGCGGCGACCCGGGCGAGCTCATCGACGCCACCGCCCCCGTCACCGACATCAGGATCGAAGTCCTGTGATCCCACCCTCTCTCCCCCCCCGCCGGTTCGCCGCCGGGATCGGGTCGGCGCCGCCGAAGGTGGGCACCGTTCAGCTCGCTCGAACGGAGCGAGCGAAGCGAGCGAGTGAGAGCGAAACGTGACGGGCGGCGACCCGCTGTTCGCCGACGGGCTCGACCTGGCGGTTGTGCTGATCGTCATCGGTAAGACCGTGATCACGTTCACGTTCCTGCTGGTCTCGGTGCTTCTCATGGTCTGGTTCGAGCGCAAGCTGGTCGGGGACATGCAGAACCGCATCGGCCCCAACCGGGCCGGGCCGTTCGGCGTCCTGCAGACGCTGGCCGACGGCATCAAGCTCTTCTTCAAGGAGGACCTGCTGCCCGACCGCGCCGACCGGCGAATCTTCCGGCTCGCTCCCTACCTGTCCCTGGTGCCGGCCTTCGTCACGTTCTCGGTGGTGCCCATCGGCGGCGTGTTCACCGGGGGGCGCGACGGTACGGTGGAGATCTTCGGGCGCGATACGTACCTGCAGCTCGCCGACCCGCCGGTGGGCGTGCTCGTCATCCTCGCTTGCTCGTCGATCGCGGTGTACGGGGTGATGTTGGCCGGATGGTCGTCGGGTTCGAAGTACCCGCTGCTCGGCTCGGTGCGGGCATCGGCGCAGATGGTCAGCTACGAGGCGGCCCTGGGCCTGTCGGTGGTCGCCGTGGTGCTGGCCTCGGGCAGCCTCTCCACCCACGACATGGTGCTGGTCCAGGCCGGAGCGGGGCGGAACGACTTCGTGCCCAACTGGAACCTCATCGTCACCGGCGTGGTGCCCTTCATCGTGTTCCTCATCGCCGGGACGGCCGAGCTCAATCGGCCTCCGTTCGACCTGGTGGAGGCCGAACAGGAGCTCGTCGGGGGCTTCCACACCGAGTACTCCTCGATCCGGTTCGCCCTGTTCTTCCTGGCCGAGTTCATGGGGACGGTGACGCTGTCGGCCATCATCGTCACGTTGTTCCTGGGCGGGCCGAGCGGGCCCTTGCTCTTCGGGCCTGACTGGGTGTGGGGCCCCGTGTGGTTCTTCGCCAAGTTGTTCGTGTTCCTGTTCGTGTTCGTGTGGTTCCGGGCCACGCTGCCGCGCTTCCGCTACGACCAGCTCATGGACCTCGGCTGGAAGCTGCTCATCCCGCTGTCGCTCGGCTGGCTACTGCTCATCGCCGCCTTGCGCATCGGCAACGACCGGGGGTGGAACAGCTTCGTCGTGGCCGGGGTCGGAGCGCTGGTCCTGCTGGTCGCCGGCAGCGTCCTGAGCGCTTCGGTGCGCACCGCCATGCGACGTCGCCAACTCGGTGAGGTGACCTCGCTCTGATGGGCTACCTCAGGGGGTTCCTGGTCACCTTCGCCCAGATGGGCAAACGCCGCGTCGTCACCACCGAGTACCCGAAGGAGAAGCGCCCGAAGGCGGTGCGGCTGCACGGCCGTCACGTCTTGAACCGCTACGAGGACGGCATGGAGAAATGCATCGGGTGCGAGCTGTGCGCCGGCGTATGCCCGGCCCGGTGCATCTACGTGCGCGGCGCCGACAACCCGCCCGACGACCCGGTGTCGCCGGGCGAGCGCTATGGCTTCATCTACGAGATCAACTACCTGCGGTGCATTCACTGCGACCTGTGCGTCGAGGCCTGTCCCACCGAGGCCATCACCGAGACAAAGCTGTTCGAGTTCTCGTTCACGAACCGCAACGACGCCATCTACACCCGGACCGAGCTGTTGGTCGGCGACGACGGCAAGCCCCAGGAGTTGCCCTGGGAGGACTGGCGCAAGGGCGAGGACGAGCACACCTCGGCCTGGATGCGGGCCACCTCGCCGTCGGGGAGCGCCGAGTTCGTCGGCCGGGTGGCTTGGGCGGGCGAGCTGGGCTACGGGGTGCGCGAACCCGAGCGGGGCCAACTCTTCGACGTCGCCAAGGACAGCGTTGCCGGCCAGGACGACCCTGAACGCCGGGCCAAGTCCGCCGCCGCGGCCCGCCATACGCCCGAGGGCGACCAGCCCGGCCACGGCACCGGCGGATCGGCGCTGCCCACTCCCGAGGGCGACACCGGAGCGGACCGCTGATGGAGCTGGTCGTGTTCGTCATCGCCGGGGTGATCGTGCTGTCGGGTGCCGTCGGCGTCATCGCCTTCTCGAACCCGGTGCACTCCGCCTTGGCCCTGGTGGGCACGCTGTTCGGCGTGGCGGTGCTGTTCGTGGCTCAGGAGGCCCATTTCCTGGCTGCGGTGCAGGTGATCGTGTACGCGGGCGCCATCGTGGTGCTCTTCCTGTTCGTCATCATGTTGCTCGGCGTCGACCAAGCCGAGAACCTCCGGGTCGACCCGCTCGGAGGCCAACGGCCGGGCGCGGTGATCGCCGGCGGCGGCATCATCGGCGTCGCCCTGGTGACGCTGGTGCTCGCCGGTGAGGACGGCGGCGGCATCCTGCTCGGCACGAGCGCCGGGCTGGGCTCGCTCACCCAGGGCGAGGGCACCAACGTCAGCCGCTTGGCCGAGGTCCTTTTCACCGACTACCTGTTCGCCTTCGAGATCACTTCCGTGCTCCTCATCATCGCCGTGGTCGGAGCGGTCGTTCTGGCCCGGCGACCACCCGCTGGCGAGCCGATCATCCCGTCCGCCGCGACACCCGGCGACGAGCCCGCCGATGCCTGAGGTCACGGATTCCTGGTACCTGGTGCTCAGCGCGGTGCTGTTCACCATCGGCATGGTCGGTCTGCTGGTTCGCCGCAACCCGCTCGTGATGTTCATGTGCGTCGAGCTCATGCTCAACGCGGTCAACCTCACGTTCGTCTCGTTCGCCAAAGCGCTCGACGACGTGGGTGGTCAGGTCGTCGTCTTCTTCGTGCTCGTGGTCGCCGCCGCCGAGGTCGTGGTCGGTCTCGGGATCATCGTTGCCCTCCTGCGCCGCCGCCCCGGGGCCACCGCCGACGACATCGCCACCCTGAAGGGCTGAGATGACCCGCCCCTCACCGTTCTGGCGTCCAGATGGCCCACAAATGGGCCATCTGGACGCAGTTTCGACGGGTGGCATCGAATCGGTACCGGTGACGGGCTGATGTTGGAGCTGGTTTGGCTGGTGCCGGCGCTGCCGCTGGTGGGATTCCTGACGCTCGTCGTGTTCGGTCGCCGGCTGGGTGACCCGTGGGCGGGCTGGGTGGCCACGGCGGCCATCGGCGGCTCCTTCGTCGCCACCGTGATCGTCTACGCCGGCCTTGTGGGAGAGCCGGCCGAGGAGCGTCAGTTCACCCAGACGCTCTTCGAGTGGGTACCGGCCGGCGGGCTCGAGGTCGACATGGGGTTCCTGGTCGACCCGTTGTCGATCACCATGGCCCTGTTCGTCACCGGGGTCGGCGCGCTCATCCACCTGTACTCGGTGGGGTACATGCACGGCGACCCGAAGTACTCGAAGTTCTTCGTCTACCTCAACCTCTTCGCCTTCTCGATGCTGATGCTGGTGCTGGGCGAGAACCTGGTGGTCACCTTCCTCGGGTGGGAGGGCGTCGGCGCCTGCTCGTACCTCCTCATCTCGTTCTGGTTCTCCAAGGAGGCCAACGCCAGCGCCGGCAAGAAGGCCTTCGTCACCAACCGCATCGGCGACCTCGGCTTCATGCTGGCCATGTTCCTGGCCTTCGCCTCGCTCGGCACGCTGCAGTACGCCGGCGAGAACGGCCTGCTGGAGCGGGCCGCAGACCTGGCCCCGGTCACCGCCACCGCCGTGGCGCTGCTGCTCTTCGTCGGCGCCTGCGGCAAGTCGGCCCAGCTCCCGCTCTACGTCTGGCTCCCCGACGCCATGGCCGGCCCGACACCGGTCTCGGCCCTCATCCATGCCGCCACCATGGTCACCTCCGGCGTCTACCTGATGACCCGGGTGGCGCCGGTCATCGCCGAGTCCTACGGCTGGGTGCCCGACGTGATCGGCTGGGTCGGCGCCCTCACGGCTCTCTTCGCCGCCACCATCGCGGTGGCCCAGACCGACATCAAGAAGGTGCTGGCGTACAGCACCATCAGCCAGCTCGGCTACATGTTCCTGGCCATCGGCAGCGGTGCCTACGTCGCCGCGGTGTTCCACATGGTCACCCACGCGTTCTTCAAGGCGCTGCTCTTCCTCGGCTCTGGTTCGGTGATCCACGGCCTGCACGACGAGCAGGACATGAACCGCATGGGCGGGCTGCGCCGGTTCATGCCCATCACCGCGGCGACGTTCATCGTCGGATGGCTGGCCATCGCCGGCGTGCCGCCGTTCTCGGGCTTCTGGTCGAAGGACGAGATCCTGCTCTTCGCCTGGGCCGACAACAAGGCGCTGTGGGCCATCGGGCTGGTGACGGCGCTGCTCACCGCCTTCTACATGAGCCGCCAGGTGTTCCTCGTCTTCTTCGGCAAGCCACGCTTCGAGACCACCGGCCGGCACGCAGTGCACCCGCACGAGTCGCCGTGGACGATGTGGGTGCCACTCGTCGCCCTGGCCGGGCTGGCCTTCGTCGGGGGGGGGCTCAACCTCTCGCTCGCCGACGACTTGAAGTTCCTCGAGCATTGGCTCGAGCCGGTCCTGGGCGAGAACGAGGCTCACATCACGGTGGCCACCGGCACCAAGGTCGGGCTCGGCGCGGCCGCCACCCTGGCGGGGCTGGCCGGGATCGTCGGAGCGGCCTTGGTCTACCTCCAGCGGCGTGTCTCGTCCGAGCGGTTCGAGCCGCAGATCCTGGCCAGGGGGTGGCGCTACGACGAGTCGGTCTCGGCCTTCATGGGCGGTCCGGGGCGAGCCGGGTTCCAGCGGGCGACCGCGTTTGACCGCACCGTGGTCGACGGCGCCGTCAACGGCGTGGCCGCGCTGGTGCGCGCCTGCGGCGCCAGGCTGCGGCTGGCCCAGAGCGGCTACGTCCGCAACTACGCCCTCGGGTTCGCCGTCGGCGCCGTCGTGATCGTCGGCCTCTTCCTCACCCGGGCCTCGGCCTGAGATCGGGCGGCAGCGACGCGCATGGGAGATTTCGAGATCCTCACGGCCATCATCGTCGTGCCCGCCGTCGGTGCCGCCGCCGTCGCGCTTCTGCCCCGGGGCCGCCCCGAGGTGACCAAGATGGTCGCCCTGCTGTTCAGCGTGGTCACCGGCGCCCTCACGGTCGCCGCGCTCGTCGACTTCGAGGCGGGCGAGGCCGGGTTCCAGTTCGTGCACCGGGCGGTTTGGATCGAGGACTTCGGCATCAGCTGGTTCGTCGGCCTCGACGGCATCTCGCTGTTCCTCGTCGTGCTCACCGGCGTCCTGTTCCCCATCGCCATCGCCGGGGTCGACCCGCACCACGACCACAAGCCCTACTACGCCTGGCTCCTGGTGCTCGAAGCCGGTTGCCTCGGGGTGTTCCTGGCGCTCGACCTCTTCCTGTTCTTCGTGATGTTCGAGATCGTGCTGGTCCCCATGTACTTCCTCATCGGCGGCTGGGGCTACGCCAACCGGGTCTACGCCGCGCTCAAGTTCTTCCTGTTCACGATGCTCGGCTCGGCGTTCATGCTGGTCGGCATCATCTCGCTGGTGTTCCTGCACGCCAGGGCCACCGGCGGCGCCATCACGTTCGACCTCGTCGAGATCGCCACCAACCCGTCGATCGCCACGGTCACCGCCCGCTGGCTCTTCCTGTCCTTTGCCGTCGCCTTCGCGGTGAAGGTGCCGCTGTTCCCGGTGCACACGTGGTTGCCCGACGCCCACACCGAAGCCCCCACGGCCGGTTCGGTCATCCTGGCCGGGGTGATGCTCAAGCTCGGCACGTACGGGTTCCTGCGCTTCGGGCTGTACCTGTTCCCCGAGGCCTCGAGCTACTTCGCCCCGGTCATGGTCACCCTCGGCGTGATCGGCATCATCTACGGCGCGGTGGTGGCAACCATGCAGAAGGACCTCAAACGCCTGGTCGCCTACTCGTCGGTGGCGCACCTCGGCTTCATCGCCCTGGGCACGTTCGCCCTTACCAACCAGGGCCTCTCGGGCGGGGTGCTCCAGATGGTGAACCACGGCATCTCCACCGGGGCGCTGTTCCTGCTGGTGGGCATGATCTCGGACCGCCGTCACACCCGCGAGATCGCCAGGCTGAAGGGCCTGCAGAAATCGGCCCCGATCCTGGCCGGCGTCTTCACCGTGGTCATGCTGTCCTCCATCGGCCTGCCCGGCCTGAACGGTTTCGTGGGCGAGTTCCTGATCCTGATCGGGTCGTTCCTCACCCGCCGGTGGTGGGCGGTCGTCGCCACCGTGGGCGTCATCCTCGCCGCCCTCTACCTGCTGTGGGCCTACCAGCGGGTGTTCCACGGAGAGCCCGACCCCGACAACGAGGGCGTGCCCGACCTGCGCCTCACCGAGGGCCTGGTGCTCGCCCCGCTGATCGCGCTCATCGTGTTCCTCGGTGTTTACCCCAAGCCGGTGCTGGAGCGGATCGAACCGTCGGTCGACGCGCTGGTCACCCACGTCTCCGAGCACAGTTGCGCGGCCGACGACGGCTCGTGCTTCCGCCAACCCGAGGTCGCGCGGACCGGCCCCGACGCGGCCCGTGAAGGGCGCGACCGATGAACCCGATCGAGACTCCCGGCGTCGACTGGGCCGCGCTGGCCCCTCTGCTCGCGCTGATCGGCGGGGCGATGGTGCTGCTCATGGTCTCGGCCCTGATGACCCGCAAGCCCCCGCCGGGCACGTGGGCGGGGGCCACGGTCGCCATCGCCCTGGCCGCCATCGGCGGTGCGATCCCGTTGTGGCAGGAGGTCACCGACCCCGAGCGGGGCCCGTTCAGCGTGGTGGCCGGGGCGGTGGGGATCGACGGCTTCTCGGTGTTCTTCACGATCATCATCGCCGTCGCCGTCATGCTGGCCGCCCTGTTCGCCGACGGGTTCCTCCGGCGCGAGGGCATGGACGGGGCCGAGCCCTATGCCCTGCTGCTGCTGTCCGCGTCGGGGGGGCTGATGATGGCGTCGGCCAACGACCTGATCGTGATGTTCCTCGGTCTCGAGATCCTGTCGATCGCGGTGTACGTGCTGGCCGCCATGCACCTGCGGCGAGCGGAGTCCCAGGAAGCGGGCATGAAGTACTTCGTGCTCGGCGCCTTCTCGTCGGCCTTCTTCCTCTACGGGATCGCCCTCGTGTACGGGGCCACCGGGACCACGAACCTGGGTCGCATCCTGGCCTTCGACCCCGTCACCACCGAGAGTGGGGCGCTCGTCGTCGACCGGCTCGATGACGGGACGCCCGCCCTGCTGCTCGCCGGCTTCGCCCTCCTGCTCGTCGGCTTCGGGTTCAAGATCGCCGCCGTGCCGTTCCATTCGTGGGCCCCTGACGTGTACCAGGGCTCGCCCAGCCCGGTGGTCACGTTCATGGCATCGGGCGTGAAGGCCGCCGGGTTCGCCGGGCTCCTTCGGGTCTTCGTGATCGCCTTCGAGGGCTACGCCCCGGATTGGCAGCCCTACGTGTACGTGCTGGCGGTGGCCACGCTGCTGGTCGGCTCGGTGCTGGCCGTCGTGCAGACCGACATCAAGCGGATGCTGGCCTACTCCTCGATCAACCATGCCGGGTGGGTCCTGCTCGGGGTGCAGGCCGCCAGCGACCAGGGAGTGTCCGGCGCGTTGTTCTACCTGGCCGCCTACACCTTCATGGTCGCCGGCAGCTTCGGGGTGGTCACGGTGGTGGGCCGCGGCGCCGACGACCGTCACGGCCTCGACGCTTACCGCGGCTTGGCCCGCAGCCGCCCGCTGCTGGCGCTGGTGTTCACGGTGTTCCTGCTGGCCCAGGCCGGCGTGCCGCTCACGTCGGGGTTCTTCGCCAAGTTCTACGTGCTGTCGGCCGCGGTCGAGGCCCGCTCGTACTGGCTGGCCATCGTGGCCATGGTTTCGGCGGTCATCGCGGCGTTCCTGTACCTGCGCATCATCGTGGCCATGTACATGTCCGACGAGGAGGAGGCCACCGTCGCGGCCCTCGCGCCCTCGGCCGCGGCGACGTCGAGCGCCGGCGGTGCTGGCATCCCAGCCCGCGTACCGGTTCCGGCCGCCGCCGGGGTGGCCCTCGGTTTCGCCGCGTTGTTCACGCTCGTTGTGGGCTTCCTGCCATCACCCATGGCCGAGGTATCCCGCGACGCCGTCCCCACGGTGACGGCGGGCGAAGACTGACACCCGACCCATCGCATGGGGGCGGCCCTACGCGCAGGGAATCAACTCCGGAAGACGGTTGGCGGGTGGCCCGCCAGCACCTCCCCAACCGCCGCGTCGTCGAGACGATGGCCGAGCGGTTGGGCTCCGCATCTCGACCGGCACGATCGACGCTGTCTACAACGAGGGCGTCCAAGCGCCCGCGGGGGTTCATGGCCGCGCCGGTGGCGGTGCTGCGGGCTCTGCCGGTGCTCCATGCCGATGAGATCACCGACCGGGTCGGCAGGCTGGATGCATGTGGTGGCGACCTCGATGTTTCACCCTCACCCACCCCCTCGGCCACCACGGGGCGGCGGCTTTCGACGAGGTTGGGGTGCTGCCCGGCTACCGGGGCGTGGTCGTCCTTGACCGCTGGGCCATGTACTGGAGGTTGAAGGCCAAGCACGGCGTCTGCCAGCAGATGGGCGATGAACGCCCGGGCCCGCGGCCGTAGGACACGAACCCGCGAACACCGTCGGCGAACGACGCGGTCGTGGTGTGCCCGCAGCGGCAGCGCCGGCGATGGGCCGGTGCTCGGTCACCATCAAGGCGATCTCGGGGATCTCCGAGCCGTTCGCCGCATCGCTCACAGGCGTCGGGACGGTGATCGACGATCTCATCGGGTCCGGCGACATCCACGAAGATGGCGGGGCCCCTGACCCGCGTGGTGGATTCTCAGCTACACGTCACTCCCCACTCCAACGCGGAGAGCCCGAAAAGCCACACCTCGTGTTGGACCGTCGCCTAACTTTCTCACCGACCTTGCCGATGGGAGACGCCAGGTCCCTAAGCGGGTTCATGAGCCAATATGACACTCATGAGAGAGGCGGAGGGCTTCCAGCATGGCAAAGCAGATCGACGTCAGGCCGCGCTACTGGAGGCGCGCCGTCGTAGGTATCCTCGTCTTACTGGCGGTCACCACGGCTCTCGCTGGCCGCTCGACGCCACCCGAGAAAAAACGGCCCGGGTCATCGCGGTCAGACCAATCAACCACGACGGTCGATCTCATCGAGGTACTCCCCACGGCGCCTACCCCATCCGTTCCTCCGCCAGGATTGTCGCCAGTCGACTACCAGGCGCAGCTGTCCACGTCGGCCGACCTTGTGAACGCTGCGCTTGGCCAGATCGCCGCAGGCACCATTCACGAAGAGCTCGCCTCCGCCGTCGCCAATTCAGCCGGCATTGCTCGTACCGCGGCCGGTCAGCTTGCTACCTTGGTTCCACCGGTCGGCGCTGCACATGCCCACGAGAAGCTTGTCGCCACGCTGAGCCAGTTTGCAGATGCCCTTACTGTGCTTGATCGCGCGGTTCAGAGCAAACAGCTGTGCGCCGGGTCATCCGTTCTTGCCAGTCTAAGCAACCTGGCCGAATACGAAGCGCTCCGAATGGCGATCGCCGAGCTCGCCGCCATCGATACTACCCAGGGGTTCCACTGGGGTGAACCGCTTCCGTCGCCGGTGCCGATGCCCGATCGCAGCCTCGCCAACGGCCAGCTCATACTTGACGAAAGCTCACCAGGTGAAGGGTGGCTCGAGATCGACAACGGAACCGAGCACGACGCTGTTATCATTCTCGCCCAGGGCCAGGGAGTGGTGATGTCCGTCTACGCCAGCGCGGCTAACAAGACCACGATGGAGGGCATCGGAGACGGCACATACGACCTCTACTGGACGGCAGGTACCGATTGGGATACACAGCTGAGCAGCTTCACTCGCGACTGCCAGTTCAGGCGCTTCGATGAGCCTGCCGAGTATGTGACCACGGTGGGAGAGTATGAGATGGAGATCACGGGATACTCGATTGGCCTGCAGCCGAGAGTTGGGGGCAACGCCGACACCAGCCAGGTTGACCCGGACGTCTTTCCACGGTAGGGCGTAGGAGGCCGTTGGCCGCGCCAGGCTGGCCAGGGCGCTGATCGTTGCGGCGGTCGCCGTGAGAGGATTGGTGGCCGGGCTGGTCGTGGCCCACCTCCTGCGCCCGGGCGAGGGCGAGGTCTTCCAGGCCGCCACGGACCTTGTGCCGGCAGGCGCTGTCATTGCCAGCGTCAGCAAGAACGACGGCCCCAGCATCATGAGCGGGCCCGTGCCGACGAGCGCGCCGGCCGGGGAGCATCTCAGCCGCCGCGGACCGGCTTTGGCGGCTCGCGAACGCCTTCACTAGGCTCGCTCGCGGTGTCAGATTTCCTCCGCCAGTACCTCAGCGCGGCCATCGTCGGCGGGTCGGCGTTCGTGCTGGTGGGGGCGTTGCTGGGGCTCGGCAGCCTGATTCGCCCCAACCGACCGGGCGCGCAGAAGCTCATGAACTACGAGAGCGGCGTCGACCCGGTGGGCGCCGACTTCAGCCAGAGCCAGGTGCGCTACTACATCTTCGCCCTGCTCTTCGTGATGTTCGACGTGGAGGCGGTGTTCATCTTCCCATGGGCGACCCGGCTCGAGGACTACGGGGTGTTCGGGCTCGTCGAGATGGGGATCTTCATCGTGATCCTCGCCCTCGGCCTGGTCTACGCCTGGCGCAAGGGGGTGCTGCGGTGGCTGTGACGACCCAGCGGTGGCGGACCGGAGCCTGAATGGGGCTCGTCGAGAGCGGCAAGATCCCCAAGTCGCTCAGCACGTTGTTGAACATGAGCCGCAAGTACTCGCTGTGGGTCTACCAGTGGGGTCTCGCCTGCTGCGCCATCGAGATGGGGGCCGCCTTCGGCTCCCCCCGCTACGACGTCATGCGCCTAGGCGTGATCCCCTTCCCGGCCAGCCCGCGCCAGGCCGACCTGGTCGTCATCTCCGGCACCGTCACCGACAAGATGGCGCCGGCCATCAAGCGGCTCTACGAGCAGATGCCCGACCCGAAGTACGTCATCTCCATGGGCTCCTGCGCCAACTGCGGTGGTCCCTACTGGGACTCGTACTCGGTCACCAAGGGGGTCGACCAGATCATCCCCGTCGACGTGTACGTTCCCGGCTGCCCGCCCCGTCCCGAGGCGCTGCTGGAGGGCATCGTGCTGCTGCAGGAGCGCATCCAGAACGAGGACATGGCCCAGCGCTGGCGGGGTGACCCCATTGTCGTCGGCTGAGGGGTCTGCGGGGGGAGGGTCCCCGGGGGGAGGCACGACCACCACCGCGGAGGAGTCGCGTAGCGACGAAGTGCGCGCCGGGCTGCTGGCCGCGTTCGAAGCCGATCTCGGGGATGCGGTGCTCGGCAGCCACCTGGTCCCTGGTCAGGACCTGTGGGTGCGGGTGGCCACGGATGCCTGGACGCAGGCCGGCGAGTTGGCGCGGGTTCGCCTCGGCTGCGCCTACTTCTGCTTCCTGTCGGCCATCGACTGGCTCCCGTCCCCGTTCGGCCGCTACGAGGACGCCGAGGTCGACACGCCGCTGGCGCAGCGCGCGGCCGAGCGGGCCGACCCGGTGCAGGGCTTCGCCGGCGGGAGCACCCGCCTCCAGGTGTTCGCCCGGGTCCACTCGCCGGCCAAGGGCTACGGCATCACGCTGAAGGCCGACGTCGACGACCAGGTTCCGGCGATCGAGTCGTGGGTGAAGGTCTATGCCGGCGCCGACTGGCACGAGCGCGAGGCCTGGGAGATGTACGGCATCGACTTCATCGGCCATCCCGGCCTGCGCAACCTGTACCTGCCCGGCGACTTCGAGGGCCACCCCCTGCGCAAGGACTTCCCGTTGCTGGCCCGCGTGGTCAAGCCCTGGCCCGGCATCGTCGACGTGGAGCCCATGCCCGAGGAGGAGACGCCCGACGAGACGCCCGCGGCGGTGGAGGAGACCCCGGCACCCAGCGGCGAGGCCAGCGTCGAGCCGCAATCGCAGCCGGCCGAGGCCCTCGTGCCCGAGGAGCCGGCCGCGACGGCGCCCACCACGGCCGGGGACGAGGCGCCCACCGCGGTCGAGGCTCCGGTCGACACGCACGGCGAGTCCGCCTCCGCCGACCAGCTCGCCGAGGGAGCGGCCGCGGTCGATGCCGCCGACGACACCCCCCCAGGCGAGGGCTCGGTCGAGGCCGCCAGCCTCACCGACGAGATCGTCGACGAGACCGGGGGCGCGACCGTCGTCGAACCCGCGCCCGAACCCGGCGTCGAAACGGTCGTCGAGACCTTCGCCCAGCGAGACGACGACGGGTCGGGAGCGGCGCCGTGAGCGAGCCGAAGGCGAGCGAACCATCAACAAGGCTTGTCCCGGCCCGTAGGGCCGAGCGGTCATTGGTGTCGCCGTTGCGGGGACCGGGCCGAGGATCATGACGACGTTGATGGCGCACCAATGAGCGAGCCGAAGGCGAGCGAACCATCAGCAAGGCTTGTCTCGGCCCGTAGGGCCGAGCGGTCATTGGTGTCGCCGTTGCGGGGACCGGGCCGAGGATCATGACGACGTTGATGGCGCACCAATGACCGCGGTCACCGAACGCCAGCAGCTCGCCTACGTCGCGGCCCAGGCAGCCGACGCCCGGGTCAACGTCGAGCTCGAGACCGAGGGCATGACCCTCAACATCGGGCCCCAGCACCCGGCCACCCACGGGACGCTGCGCATCGTGGCCCGCCTCGACGGCGAGCAGGTGGTCGACGCCGACCCGGTCATGGGCTACATGCACCGGGGCTACGAGAAGCTCACCGAGGTGCGCAGCTACCCGCAGGTCACCACCCTGATCAACCGCATCGACTGGTTGGGCAGCTTCGCCAACGAGGTGCCCTTCATCCTCGCCGTCGAGAGACTCATGGACATCGAGGCGCCGCCTCGGGCGCAATGGATTCGCACGATCCTCTTCGAGCTGAGCCGCATCGCCAACGTCACGCTCTTCCTGGGGGACATGGGCGTGCAGCTCGGCGCCCTCACCCCGGTCTTCTATGCCTTCCGCGACCGGGAGTACGTCCTCAACCAGATCGAGTCGGTCACCGGCGGGCGCTTCCACCCGAACTTCGACCGCATCGGGGGCTTGAAGGACGACCTGCCCAAGGGCTGGATCACCGAGACCAAGGGCGTCATGGTCAAGATCCGCCGCTTCTGTGACGAGCTCGAAACGCTCCTGATGGGGAACGAGATCTTCGAGACCCGCACCCGGGGTATCGGGGTCATCCCCGCCGACGTCGGGCTGGCCTACGGTCTGTCCGGCGCCAACATCCGCGCCAGCGGGGTCGACTGGGACCTGCGCCGCGACGCCCCCTGCGGCCTGAGCTACGACGCCGTCGACTGGAAGGTGTGGACGCACCCCGACGGCGACTCCTTCGCCCGCTACTGGGTGCGCCTCCAGGAGACCCGTGAAGCCACCTCCATCGTCGACCAGCTCCTGGACGCCATTCCTGGCGGGCCGATCATGGCCAAGGTGCCCCGCATCATCAAGGTGCCCGAGGGCGAGGCCTGGGTGTCGACCGAGAACCCGCTCGGCGAGATGGGCTACTACGTGGTGAGCAAGGGCGACACCGGCCCGTTCCGGGTGAAGATCCGCTCGGCGTCGTTCAACAACATCTCGATCGTGCCCTGGGTCCTGCGCGGCGTCTACGTCCCCGACGTCATCACCATCCTCGCCTCCCTCTACTTCATCCTCGGCGACATCGACCGATGACCGCCAGAACGCACGAAGTGCCTGTTCTGCCGGAACAGCAAGAACGTGCGCCGCAGGCGCGCCTCGCTTTGGCGCTGAATCGTCGCGCGGTGGAGCCCACTACGGCCCGTTCGCCCTTGAGTGCGAGGGTCATGCCGTGACCCTCGCACTGGAGTTGGCGTACTGGCAGCAGACCACGATCAAGGCGTTGATCGTCCTGGTCATGGTGCCCACCGCCACGGCCATCATCGTGCAGACGTTCCTGTTCAAGGTCATGGCCCACATGCAGAGCCGGCTGGGCCCCATGGAGGCTGGGCCGCACGGCTCCATGCAGCTCCTGGCCGACGGCGCCAAGTTCCTCCAGAAGGAGATCGTCGCGCCGGCCCGGGCCGACAAGTTCGTGTTCGGGATGGCACCGGTCGTGGTGCTGATCTCGACCTTCCTGGTGTGGGTGATCATCCCCGCCGGGCCGAACGCCATCGTGGCCGACTTCGGCGTCGGCATCTTCTTCGCCCTGGCCGTCTCGTCCCTGTCGACCATCGGCGTCTTGATGGCCGGGTGGGCCTCGGCCAACAAGTACGCGCTCATCGGCGGCCTCCGGGCGGCAGGCCAGCTCATCGCCTATGAGCTCCCCCTCGTCCTGGCCGTCGTCGGCGTGGTGATCCAGGCCGGCACCATGAGCATGCAGGGCATCATCACCGCCCAGCACGAGGGCGAGATCTTCGGCGTGGGGCTGATCGGAAATCCCTATGCCCTGACCCAGTTCGTCGGCCTGGCCATCTTCCTGGTGGCGGTGCAGGCCGAGCTCACCCAGACCCCATTCGACATGCCCGTGGCCGAGTCCGAGCTCGTGGCCGGCTACCAGGTCGAGTACAGCGGGCTCCAGTTCCTGTTCTTCTACATCGGCGAGTTCGGCACGGCCTTCGCCTTCTCGGCCATCGCCGCCACCATGTTCCTCGGCGGCTGGACGCTGCCCTTCGTCGAGCTCGACTCCGGGTGGATGCACCTGCTGGGCCCGGTCGTGCTGTTCGCCAAGACCATGTTCATCGCGTTCTTGATCTTCTGGTTCCGCTTCACCTACCCGCGCTTTCGGGAGGACCAGCTCCAGACGTTCGCCTGGAAGTACCTCATCCCGATCTCGCTGGTGAACATCCTGGCCACCGCCGTCCTAAAGGTCGTGTTCTGATGCCGAAGGTTCCTGGTCTGGTCAAGGGGCTCGGCGTGACGTTCCGCACCATGCTGCGTCCCGCCGTCACCGTGCAGTACCCGCACGAGAAGGAGGCGCCGCCCACGCGGGCACGCGGGGTCATCGCCCTGTTGGAGGAGAACTGCACGGTCTGCATGCTCTGTGCCCGGAGCTGCCCCGACTGGTGCATCTACATCGAGGGCCACAAGGAGAAGGCGCCGCCGCGACGCGAGGGGGGCAAGCCCCGCACCGTCGCCAAGCTCGACCGCTTCGACATCGACTACGCGCTGTGCATGTACTGCGGGATCTGCGTCGACGTCTGCCCGTTCGACGCCATGTTCTGGACGCCCGAGTACGAGTACTCCGAGCCTCGCATCGCCGACCTGCTTCACGACAAGGAGCGTCTGGCGGAGTGGATGGAGACCGTGCCCGAGAACGAAGCCTACGAGGGCGGCTCCGACCAGAAGCCCAAGAAGATCCCGCGTCCGACGGTCTGATGACGAGATCGCCCTCACTCACGGCGCGCCGCTGATGGTGGCCCAGAACGTCACGTTCGGCCTGCTGGCCGCGGTCATCGTGGTGGCGGCGCTGCGCGTCGTCACCACCCGCAACGTGGTCCACGCCGCGCTGTACCTCGTCGTGGTCCTGGCCGGCGTGGGGGCGAACTTCTTGCTGCTGGGCGCCGAGTTCATCGGCGTCACCCAGATCCTGGTGTACATCGGCGCCATCGTGGTGCTGTTCCTGTTCGGCATCATGCTCACCCGGGCGCCCATCGGAACGACGGTGCGGCTCACCAACGCCAGCTGGCCCAGCTCGCTGGTGGTATCGATCGGCCTCGCCGCGGTGCTGGGCTACGTGCTCGTCGACTACTTCGGCGACGAGGAGCTACCGGAGAACACCCGCCAGCTCACGGCCACGGTCAGCGACTCGATCTTCGCCGACTACCTGGTGCCGTTCGAGGTCGTGTCGATCCTGCTCACCGCCGCCCTCATCGGCGCCATCGTGATCGCCCGCCGGGACTGAGGCCGAGGCCGCGATGCTGCTGAACCAGTTCCTCCTGCTGGCCGCCGTGCTGTTCTGCATCGGCGTGTACGGCGTGCTGGCCCGGCGCAACGGCGTCATGGTGCTCATGTCCATCGAGCTCATCCTCAACGCCGTCAACATCAACCTGGTCGCCTTCGGCGCCTACCGCGACGCCATCGCCGGGCAGGTGTTCGCGCTCTTCGTCATCGCCATCGCCGCCGCCGAGGTGGGCGTGGGCCTGGCCATCGTCCTGCTCCTGTACCGCAACCGGGCGAGCATCGACCTCGACACCGTCGACTCGATGAAGGGCTGAGCATGCTCCGCAACGTGTGGGTCATCCCGCTCATCCCGGCCGTGTCGTTCGTGCTGATCCTGTTCTTCGGCAAGCGCCTGCCCCGCAAGGGCTCCGAGATCGGCATCGCCGCCGTCGGCATCGCCTTCGCGCTGTCGCTGGTCGCCGGCGTCCAGTGGATCGACCACGTCAACGACGCGGAGTCGGCGGCAGGCGGCGGGGAGAGCGCCAGCGGGGCCGTCCTCTCCGCGGCTGCAGAGGAGCACGACGAGGCCGACCAAGGTCCGCCCCGCGAGGGCGAGGGTCAGGAGGACCACGGCGTTGCCGGCGAGGGCCAAGGCGGGGGTGCCGGCGCAGGCGAGGGTGAAGGCGGGCCCGCCGAGGAGGGGGGCCACGGGGTCGAGCCGGTGGTCACCGGCGTCACCTGGTTCGAGATCGGCGACAAGCCCTTCGAGGTGGGCACCTTCGTCGACGGCCTGTCGGTGATGATGCTGTTCGTCGTCACGCTGGTGTCGTTGCTGGTGCACGTCTACTCCACCGACTACGTGCACGGCGATCGGCGCTACACGCACTTCTTCGCCTTCCTCAGCCTCTTCACCGCGGCCATGTTGTTCCTGGTGGTGAGCCGCAGCACCGTGCAGTTCATCACCGCCTGGGAGCTGGTCGGGCTGTGTTCGTTCGCGCTCATCGGGCACTGGTGGGAGGAGAAGCCCAACTCCGATGCCGCCCTCAAGGCGTTCCTCACCAACCGGGTGGGCGACATCGGCCTGCTGGTGGGCATGATCGTGCTGTTCTTCGCGGCGGGGTCCACGTTCGACATCCCCACCATCAACACCCTGGCCAACGAGGGCCAGATCTCGCACCTGGTGCTGCTGGTGGCGTCGTGCTCGCTGCTCGGCGCGGTCATGTCGAAGTCGGGCCAGTTCATCCTCCACACCTGGCTCCCCGACGCCATGGCCGGCCCCACGCCGGTATCGGCGCTCATCCACGCGGCCACCATGGTGGTGGCCGGCATCTACATGGTGGCCCGCTTCTACGGCGTGTTCTGGAACGGCCTGCTCATCGGCGACTCCAACATCAACCTCCTCGCCGTGGTCGGCGCCGTCACCGTCCTCGGCGGCGCGGGCCTGGCCTTCGTGCAGAACGACATCAAGAAGGTGCTGGCCTACTCGACGGTCAGCCAGCTCGGGTACATGGCCATGGCGCTGGGCGTCGGCGCCTGGACCGCGGCGCTGTTCCACCTCTTCACCCACGCCTTCTTCAAGGCCTGCCTGTTCCTCGGCGCGGGTTCGGTGAGCCACGCGGTGCACAGCTTCGACATGAAGGCCGACATGGGCGGCATGCGACGGTTCATGCCCCGTACCTACCTGACGTTCATGGTGGCCACCGGCGCGCTCATCGGCATCTTCCCCCTGGCCGGCTTCTGGTCGAAGGACGAGATCCTGGCCGGGGCGGGCCAGCTCGGAGGGGGCGGTGACGGGTACGTCCTCATGCTGGTGGCCGGGGTGCTCGGCGCCCTGATGACCGCGGCCTACATGACGCGCTGCGTCTACCTCACGTTCTTCGGCGAGCCACGGGGAGCGGCGGCGCAGCACACGCCGCACGAGTCCGGGCCGCGCATCGTCGTGCCGCTGTGCATCCTCGCCGGCTTGGCGGTGGTGGCCGGCTTCGTGAACCTGCCCGACACCGGCGCGTTCTCCGGCATCCCCGAGAGCCTGGCCCTGCGCTTCGAGCACTACGTCGAGCCCGTCGCCCCCTACTTCCCCGAGATCAGCCACCCGGAGTTCGACATCGGCATCGCGCTGGTGTCGACGCTCGTCGCCGCGCTGGGCATCTCTTTGGCCTACGCCTACTGGTTCCGGGGCGCGTTCCATGGCGGCACCGAGCGCAGCCGGGCCCTGCGGGCCGGCTATCGGGTGCTCGAGAACCGCTACTACTTCGACCACCTCTACACCGGCATCGTCGCCGGCGGCATCAAGGGCCCGGTGGCCAAGGCGGTGTACTGGTTCAACCAGAACGTCATCGACGGCATCGTCAACGGGGTCGGCATCGGGGCCAGGCGCAGCGCCGACTGGGTCTACGCCAACATCGACCAGCGCATCGTCGACGGCGCCGTCAACGGCTCGGGAGCGGGGGCAGAGGGATCGGGCCAGCTCCTGCGCCGCATGCAGACCGGCAAGGTCCAGCAGTACGGCGCCATGCTCTTCGGGGGCACGGTCGTGCTCGCCGGCATCATCGTGTTCGCGTTCTAGGGGGGAAGCACCACATATGGAAGACCTGCTCGATTCCTGGGGGCCGACGGCGGCGGTGTTCCTGCCCGTGGTCGGCGCCGCACTCATGTTGGTGGTCCCCAAGGCGCAGGAGCAGCTCCACAAGACGATCGCGCTGGTGAGCTCGCTGGCCGTCTTCGGGGTGCTCATCGCCATCGCCGGCTACTTCGACTACGCCCAGGGCGGCACCCTGCAGTACGTCGTCGACCAGTCGTGGATCGAGGCCATCAACGTCCGCTACATCCTCGGGATCGACGGCATCTCCCTGCCGCTGCTGCTGCTCACGGGCCTGATCGTGCCGCTGTGCGTCATCTACTCGTGGAACCACCTCCCCGAGCCGCGCAACGCCAAGGCGTTCCTCATACTGGTCCTCATCCTCGAGACCGGGATGGTGGGCACGTTCGTGGCCCAGGACCTCATCCTGTTCTTCGTCTTCTTCGAGATCGTCCTGCTGCCGATGTACTTCATGATCGGCGTGTGGGGCGGCGAGCAGCGCCAGTACGCCGCCATCAAGTTCTTCCTGTTCACGCTGTTCGGCTCCGCCCTGATGATCGTCAGCTTCCTGGCCCTCTACTTCCTGGCCTCCGAGCCGACCTTCGACATCCGCGCCCTGCCCGAGCTCACCGGCGACATCTCCCGCACGGCCCAGCTCCTCGTCTTCGGCGGCATGTTCATGGGCTTCGGCATCAAGGTGCCGATGTTCCCGTTCCACACCTGGCTTCCCGACGCTCACACCCAGGCCCCCACCGTCGGCTCGGTGATCCTGGCGGCGGTGCTGCTCAAGCTCGGCACCTACGGCTTCGTTCGCGTCGCCATCCCGATCCTGCCCGAGGCCGCCATCGAGTGGGCCCCGTGGATCGGCCTGCTGGCGGTGATCGGCATCATCTACGGCGCGCTGGGGTGCCTGGCCCAGACCGACATGAAACGGCTCATCGCCTTCTCGTCGGTGGCGCACATGGGCTACACCATGCTCGGCATCTCGACCCTGACGTCGTTCGGCCTCAACGCGGCGGTGATGGGCATGGTGGCCCACGGCCTCATCACCGGGATGCTGTTCTTCGTCGCCGGCTCGGTGAAGGAGCGCTACCACACGCTCGAGATCTCCCGCCTCGGCGGCCTGCTGCTCAGCGCCCCCCGCATGGGCTGGATCCTCGGCTTCTGTTCGATGGCCTCGCTCGGGCTGCCGGGCCTGGCCGGGTTCTGGGGCGAGTTCCCGGCCATCCTGGCCTCCTACCAACCGGCCGACGGCCTATCGGTCGAGCTGTTCCGAACGTACATGGTGATCGCCGCCATCGGCACCGTCTTCGCCGCCGGCTACCTGCTGTGGCTGTTGCAGCGCACCGCCTTCGGCACGGTGAAGGAGGAGTGGAAGGGGCACCCGATCCGGGACGTGGAGTGGCCGGAGTGGATTGCCTGGACGCCGTTGCTCGTCCTCATCGTGGCCATCGGCGTCTACCCCAACCTGGTGTTCGGGATCACCGACAGCGGCGTGGGCAATGCCCTGGCGCCGCTGGCCCAGTTGGCGGGCGGGTAGGGCTGCGGCGTGGTCGACTTCGTCACCCCGAACATCGACTACCACGCCTTCGCGCCCGAGATCATCCTTCTGAGCACGCTCGTCGTGCTGCTCCTGGTCGACGTCTTCTCCGAGCGCAGCCAGGCCCTGCTGCCCACCATCGCCGGCCTCGGTCTGCTGGCTGCGACCGTGCCCGTGCTCACGCTGGCGGTCGACGGTGCCGACCGAACGATGTTCGGCGGCGCCTACGCCGTCGACGGCTTCTCGCTGGCCATGAAGGCGCTGTTCTTGGTCTCGGGCTACGTGGTCGTGCTGCTGTCGACGAACTACGTGGCCGAGGGCGACTACTACGAGGGCGAGTATTACTTCTTGCTGCTGTCGTCCCTGCTGGGCATGACGGTGATGGCCTCGGCCCGGGACCTGGTGACGATCTTCGTGGCCCTGGAGCTGTTGTCGATCCCGGCGTACATGCTGGCTGCGTGGCGCAAGCGCGATGCCAAGAGCAACGAGGCCGGGCTCAAGTACTACCTGATGGGCGTGTTCGCCTCGGCCATCATGCTCTACGGGATGTCGCTGATCTTCGGGGTCACGGGCACGACGATCCTGGCCGAGATCGGTGCCGCCATCCAGGGTTCGTTGGCCACCGAGCCCATCGTGAGCCTCGGCATCGTCTTCGTGATCGTCGGGTTCGCGTTCAAGGTGTCGGCGGTGCCGTTCCACACCTGGGCACCCGACACCTATGAGGGTGCGCCGACGCCGGTGACCGCGTTCTTGTCGGTGGCGTCCAAGGCGGCCGGGTTCGTCGCCATCCTGCAGCTCGTCGTGGTGGCGTTCTACGGCGCCACCGACGCCTACCAGCCGATGTTCTTCGGCCTGGCCGCGCTGACCATGACCGTGGGCAACCTCATCGCCCTGCGCCAGACGAACGTGGTGCGGCTCTTCGCCTACTCGTCGGTGGCCCAGGCCGGCTACATGATCGCCCCGTTGGCGGTGGCGGGAGAGAGCCTCGGCAGCCGCGACCAGGCCATCAGCGCCATCGTCGTGTATCTGGTCGTCTACGCGGCGATGAACCTCGGGGCGTTCGCCATCATCATCACCGTGGCCCGCAAGACCCGCTCGGCGGAGCTCGACTCCTACGGCGGGCTGTTCCAGTACGCGCCGGGGCTCACGGTGCTGATGACGGTCTTCCTCTTCGCCCTGGCCGGCATCCCGCCGCTGGGGGGCTGGTTCGCCAAGTTCGTGATCTTCCGGGCGCTGGTCACGCCGGGCACCGGCGCCGGCTACGTCTTGGCCGTGCTGGTCGGCGTCAACTCGGTGATCGCGCTCTTCTACTACGCCCGGATCGCCCAGTCGATGTGGATGCAGCCGGTGCCCGATGGGGACACCACGCCGGTCCGGGTGCCGCAGGCCCTGGCCGCGGCGCTGGCCATCACCGCCATCGTCACCCTCGTCCTCGGCGTCGCGCCGGGCCTGGTCGGCGACCTGGGCGACATGGCCGACTTCGTCGCCCTCCCCTGATCGGCCCGATCCGGGCCCCTGTCCGACCCCCCCGTCTCGAAATGGCGTCCAGATGGCCCACATGTGAGCCATCTGGACGCCAGAACGGGGGGTGGGCCTGGCTACCAGGGCGCGTCGTGGGATCGCGGCCGTGAACGAGCTCGAGCGGCGGGTGGCGGACGAGATTCGCCGGCGGGGGCCGCGCCCGTTCGCCGAGGTGATGGACGCCGCCCTCTACGACCCGAACCTCGGCTTTTACTCGACCGGGGGCTCGGCGGGACGGCGAGGAGACTTCCTCACCAGCCCCGAGGTGGGGCCGCTCTTTGGCGCGGTGTTGGCCCGGGCCCTCGACACGTGGTGGGCCGACATGGGCCGCCCCGATCTGTTCACGGTGGTCGAGGCCGGTGCTGGCCCGGGGACGCTGGCGCGCTCCATCCTCGCCGCCGCGCCACGCTGTGCCCGGGCGCTGCGTTACCTGGCGGTCGAGCGGTCGGCGGTGCTGCGGTCGCGCCACCCCCCGGGCGTGGTCAGCCTCGAATCGTTGCCGCCCCCCGACCATGGCCCGGCCGTGGTCCTGGCCAACGAGCTTCTCGACAACTTTCCCTTCGAGCTGTGGAAGCGCGTCACGAATCGGTCCGGGCGATCGGCGCGTCCCGTTCAGCCGGCCCATCCCGCGACTGTTATTGGTGCCCTGGCCCCGGGAACTGTCGCTGAATGGCGGGAGGTCCGCGTCGACCTCGAGGGTGCCGGCGATGACCTTCGGCTGGTGGAGTGCCTGGTCGCGGCCGAGCCCCCGACCTGGCTGCCCGATGCGGTGCCCGGTTCCAGAGCGCCCGTGCAAGCGGCCGCCGCCCGGTGGTTGCGCGACGCCCTGACCCTGGCCGGGCCCGGCGGTCGTGTCGTCGTCGTCGACTACACCTCCACCACGACGTCAATGGCCGCCCGGCCCCAGGGCGAGTGGCTGCGTACTTACCGCGGCCACGAGCGAGGCAGCCACCCCCTCGACAAGCTCGGCACCCAGGATGTCACCGTCGAGGTGGCGATCGACCAGCTCGCCAGGGTGCGCCCCCCGACCGCCGTGGGCACCCAGGCAGACTTCCTCAGGGGCCACGGCATCGGCGATCTGGTCGAGGAAGGTCGTCGCACATGGACCGAGCGGGCTCACATCGGCGACCTGAGGGCGGTACGCGCCCGCAGCCGTCTGACCGAGGCGCAGGCCCTGACCGACCCGGCCGGCCTCGGCGCCTTCACCGTCCTCGAATGGGTGCTCCAGCCTACGCCTGGCAGAGATCGGGCTGCTGCTTGAACAAGGTCTGGCGGTATGCAAGGTGGCTAGAGACCGGGTTGATGTCGCTGCTGTATTGGCGGCATCGCTGCTATTGTGCTGCGATGTTGCGTCCTGAAAGCTGGACCAGACCAGCGGGTGCAAGTCCCGTCCGGGTAAGCGTCGGAGCGCCCGGTAGCAGGCCCCGGTCCGGCGCCGAGAGGCGTCGGGCTGAGCGGGGCGTCAAG
>Ga0187893_10001110_pt1 | contig 67206 bp, 63 predicted proteins | sample MA1701074metaG_FD_139574 | JGI IMG/M metagenome (GOLD analysis project Ga0187893, IMG submission 139574) | White microbial mat communities from a basaltic lava cave in the Kipuka Kanohina Cave System on the Island of Hawaii, USA - MA170107-4 metaG ...
AATGGACGTCGCCCTGCCGGTGGCTCGCATCCGTCCGTCCTCCTCGCCCTCCCGGGTCAATGGATGAACGGACGGTAGCAAGCGCGGTCAGGTCAAGTCACGCAGGCCCACCGAAAGGATACATTGAACCGCACGCTCGAGCAGCGGGTGGCCGAGCAGGTGGGCCAGCTCGAGCAGCTCGGCCGGCTCAAGCGTTTCTTCTCGACCCAGCTCGCCGAGCTGATCGTGGCCGGCGGCGCCGCCGACCCCCTTCGGACCCACCGGCGCGAGGTCACGGTGGTGTTCCTCGACCTGCGTGGGTTCACCGCGTTCGCGGAGACCTCAGAGCCCGAAGAGGTCATGGGCGTGCTCCGCGAGTATCACGCCGAGATGGGCCGGCTCGTCCTCGAGCACGAAGGGACGCTGGAACGCTTCACCGGCGACGGCATGATGGTCTTCTTCAACGACCCGGTGGAGGTGGAAAACCCGCCTGAGCGCGCCATCCGCATGGCCCTCGCCATGCGCGATGCGGTCGCGCGGCTGGCCGTCGGCTGGCGCAAGCGCGGCTGGGACCTCGGGCTCGGTGTGGGCATCGCCCAGGGCTACGCGACCATTGGCGCCATCGGCTTCGAAGGACGCTGGGACTACGGGGCCATCGGCACCGTCACCAATCTGGCTGCGCGCCTGTGCAGCGAGGCCAAGGCCGGCCAGATCCTGATCTCGTCCCGGGTGGCGGCGCTGGTCGAGGAGCTGATCGATGCCGAGGAGGTGGGCGCGCTCACCCTCAAGGGTCTCGCCCGCCCCGTGCCGACCTGGAGCGTCGGCGGTCTGCGAACCACCAGCCGCCCCACCTCGTAGGCCATGAAGACGGACACTCACCGGTGGGCGTTCAAGGCACGCTTCCGGCGTCATGCGTTCGGTTGGAAGTCACAGCCTGCGATCCAGCGGGTGAAAGAAGCGGTGGCTGAAATCAAGAAGGTTGCGAGCAAGGATCCGGTGCTCGCCGGTGAGGGTGCCGTGGCCTTCCTGGAGCGCGTGTCGCCGGCGCTGGAGCACGTCGACAGCTCCTCGGGCGCCATCGGCACGGCCGTCAACCACGCGATCGGCGCCCTCGTTCCGATTATCGCGACGGCGCCCGCCGACGCCAAGACCCGAGAGTCGTGGCTGGAGAGGCTCTGGGAAGCACACGCAAACGACGAGATACCATACATCGAGCTCCTGGCCGACGACTGGGGCGAGCTCTGCGCGTCGAAGGAGGTCGCCTCCACGTGGGCGGATCGGCTGGTTGGCATCACGCGCATGGCGCTCAGCCCCGACAAGACCCTCCATGGCCACTTTCACGGGACGGCGGCGTGCCTGAGCGCCCTGTACCACGCGGAACGGTACGAGGAGATTGTCGACATTCTGACCGTCGATACGATCTGGCCCTACAAGCGGTGGGCGGTGAAGGCCCTGGCGGCCATGGGCAGGAAGGCCGAGGCCATCCGCTATGCCGAGTCGTGCCGGAGCCCCTGGGCCAGTGATCAGGACATCGACGCGCTTTGCGAGGATATCCTCCTCTCCTCAGGCCTCACCGACGAGGCTTACGCGCGATTCGGCCTCACCGCGAACCGGGCGGGGACGTACCTGGCGACCTTTCGGGCCGTGGCCAAGAAGTATCCGCATAAGTCGTCGGGTGACATCCTGGCCGACCTCGTCAAGACGACTCCGGGCGAGGAAGGCAAGTGGTTTGCGGCCGCCAAGGAGGCCGGCCTCTACGAGGAAGCCCTCGCGTTAGCGAGCCAGACTCCGTGTGATCCGAGGACGCTCACCCGCGCTGCGCGGGACCTCGCCGACGAGGAACCCGCCTTCGCCGTGGGGGCCGGTCTGCTCGCCCTCCACTGGCTCGGGCAGGGCTACGGTTACGAGATTACCGGCGCCGACGTCTGGGCGGCCTACGCGAGCACGATGAAAGCCGCCGAGAAGAACGGGAGTATCGCCGACACTCGCGAGCGCATCAGGAAGGTCGTCGCCGACGAGACGTTCGGTGAGCGATTCGTCACGAAGATCCTGGGTCGCGAGCTTGGGGTGTGATTGGAGGCCGGAGGCCCCGGAATCCGCTGGCCCTGGAATCTCATGATCGGTGCATGAACTGAGTTTGCCTCCCATGCGCCAGGACCCGTTGACATCCGTTGACAAGCGTCGACAGCGCTTTAAATCCAGGGACTTAGGGCTACTCGGGGAAGCGTTGACGGCCGCGCGGAGATGCGTTGTAACCCCTCGATGTGAAAGGGTTGTCAACGCAGTTACGGATGTCGACGTTTCTCGGGATGACAGCGGATGGAAGGGGGTTGGAGTGCCTCTGGGTTACGTGATGGTTGTGGGCGCGGGTGGGGCGGCGCCGGAGGAGCGGAGTAGATCGCGCGCAGCTCGCAGCTCCGGGGCTTCCCGATGATCGAGGACGGGACCGACGAGCGGAGTGAGAATCGCCGCGGCCTCGGCAGGACGTCCCCGCCGTAGCAGCAGGCGGCACCAGCCCAAGGCCGCCCGAAGCTCGAGCGCTGGGCTCCGGCGATCGCGAGCCAGGCTCAGCGCCGTCGCGAAGGTCTCCTCGGCCTCGGTCAGGCGCGGCATCGTTCCCCCGGCACCCCCGAGAAGCTCGCCTCGCCACCGGTAGACTTCTGGCTCGTGATAGCGGTTCCCGGTGCGTCGGATGAGTCCAAGGGCTTCCTCGGTGGCCTCGAGCGCCTCCGCACCCCGACCCACGCGGGTGAGCGCCTCGACCAGCACGGTCAGGAAATGGGCGAAGCCGACAATGGCGCCGGTGTCCCGGTACTGCGCGATGCCCTTCTCGACGTCAGCGGCTCCCTCTGGGCCTCTCCCAAGCTCACCGTCGGCCCAGCCGCGGAGCATGTAACCCCACGCGCGCCAGTAGGGATAGCCGTGTTCCTCACAGAGGGCAATCTCTTCCTCGGCGAGGGCTTTCACGGCCGTCGCGTCGGCGCGAAACATCTGATGGAAACCCGTGAAGCCCAGGACAAACGCCAGTTCGTGGGGCTGGCGGAGCCGGCGGGCCACGGCGAGCGCCTCGGCGGCGCGCCCATCGTCAGGCGCACCGAGATACCACGCCGCCCACGCCGCGTAGGCCAGCACCCGAGGGTCGGGCAGCACCGCTGCGTTCATGCGGCCCGCCTCGACCCGCGCGAAGTGCTTCTGAGCGCTCCCGATCTCGCCCTGATGGAAAAGCGTCTGCCCCAGCTGAGCGTGAGCCCGCAGGACGAGCAACGGGTCCCCATGTTGCTCGGCGCGCTTCAGGAGTTCGTCGGACAGCTCCCGCGCGGTGTCGAGCTCGGCGCGTACGAGGTGGAAGTTCCACAGCCCTCGGAGCGCCCGGAACAGCTGAGGTGTCTCTCCGAGCTGCCGGCAGCGCGCGAGTGCGCGGGCGTACGTATCGCCGACCTCGGACGCCGCGTAGCCTCGGGCCGCCATCCACGCCGGACCGAGACGGAGGAGGAGAGTCACTTCCCGCTCGGTGCGTGCTCGATCATTGGGTAGGGTCGGAAGAATGTCGAGGGCGCGCCCCAGATGGCGTATCGCCTCATGGTGGGAACTGTTCGCCAGCGCGGCGTTCCCGGCGTGTTCAAGATAGTGGACGGCCCGCACCGCATCGCCGCCCCGGTCGAAGTGCGTGGCCAGCTCGGTGGCCATCTCTCTGGCCGCGTCGGGGTGAGCCCTCTCGAGCTGGGTTCCGATGGCCCGGTGCAGCTCGGCACGGCGAGCCGGTGGCACTCGCCCGTACAGGATCTCCTGATAGAGCGCGTGTCGGAACGCAAAGCGCGCGCTCGTCGTCCCCGGGGGTGAGCCGACCGGCGCGCGAGCGATCAGGAACAGACCGCGCCGGACCAGATCGGCGCACCGCGCCTCCAGGTCCATGGGAAGCTCATCGAGCGCGGCCGCCACCTCCGCCGTCGAAAACTCCGCGCCGGCCACGCTGCCAGCCGCGAGCAGTCGCTGGTCGATGCGATCCAGGCCGATGGCTTGCCGCTCGATGAGCTGGCGCACCGTTTCCGGAACGGTCTCGCCGACGGCCAGGGCAGCATTGCTCAGATCCCAGCGTCCCTCACGCTGCTGGAGAGCGCCTCCCGCGACGAGATCGGCAATCACGGTAACCGCGAACAGGGGATTGCCTTCCGTGCGTCTGTGCACCGCTGCCGCCAGCGTCGACAGCGCGGGATCATGGCCGAAGCGACGGCGTAGATACTCCTGCAGGTCGGCGACCGTGAGCGGCGCCAGCTGCAGCACCTCGCCCAGACCGTGAACGGTGATCTCGTCGACGACCTCGCCGAGGTGCGGGCTGCCGACCAAGGCGTCGGCTGGCCTGTACGTGGCGAGGACCAAGAGCCGGGCCCGCTCGGGCCGGCGGGCCAACGCGGCGACCAGGGCCAGGGTGGCGTGATCACTCCATTGGAGGTCCTCGAGGCACAGCACCAGCGCGCGCTCCGCCGTGAGGCGCTCGAAGGCGATGGCCATCTCGCGTAGCATCCTCGCCTGAGTGGCGCCGCGGAGCTCCTGCTGCAGCGCCTGACGCTCGGGGAGGAGCGATGGGAGCTGGGCGGCCCACGTCGGCGCGTGCTGGCGGAGGACGTCGATGAGACGCGGCTCATCCATCTTGTGGGCGAGCCTCTCCGAGGCCTCCAGCACGGGGAGATACGGCTCGCCGGCACCGTACTGCTCGATGCACTGTCCGCGAGTGACCCACACGTCCGCCCGATCGCGCAGGCCGTCGCAGAAGGCCTTGATCAGCGTCGTCTTTCCTACCCCTGGCTCGCCGGTCACGAAGACCATCGCCCGCTGGCCGGCCAGCGCGCTCCCGAGAGCCTCTTCGAGCCGACGTAGTTCATCGCGGCGGCCGACGACGAGCCCGGGGCCTTCCGGCTCGACCTCTGGGACCGTGGCCGTACTCCCTTCCCGTGAGGGGGGTGCCCGGTTCGCAGCCGGCTGTCGGTCGATCGGCAGGGGCGGACGCTTCGCCGCCAACGCGCCCGGTTTGACCGTGAGGATCCCGTGCCGGCGAAGCCGGTAACGCAAGGCATTCCGCGTGAGACCGAGCAGGCGAGCCGCAGCCAGCACGTTGCCTCCGGTGCGTACGAGCGCCGCGCGGATTGCCGCGGCTTCGCCCTCAGCTGATCCCGGCGCGGGTGTCGCGGCTTCGTCACCGGGGCGGGACGGTGCGAGCGCGAACTGCTCAAGCAGAGCGGCGTCCACCACGGGCGTGGCCGACAGGAGGGCGCACCGCTCCATGAGATGGGCGAGCTCCCGGACGTTTCCGGGCCAGGAATGCCCAGCGATCCAGCGCTCGGCCGAGGCATCGAGCGAGCGAGGGGCGAGCTGGTGCGCGCGGGCGACCTCCTCGAGGAAGTGGCGCGCGAGTCGGACGGCATCGCCGTGGCGGACCCGCAACGGTGGCACATCGATCACGAGCACGGCCAGCCGGTGGAAGAGATCGGCGCGGAACCGGCCAGCCGCGACGAGGCTGGCGAGATCTCCCTTGGTCGCGGTCATCACCTTGACGTCGACGGTTCTTTCCGTCACCGCACCAAGCCGTCGGATCCGGCGATCGTCGAGTGCCGTGAGCAGCTTGCCCTGAAGGGACCCGGGCAGCGCGTCGATCTCGTCGAGAAAGAGGGTGCCGCCCCCGGCGGCCTCGAAGAGTCCGGGCTTCGCCCGCCGGGCATCGGTGAAGGCGCCGGCCTCGAAGCCGAAAAGCTCAGCCTCCAGGAGCGTCTCAGGAATGGCCGCGGCGTTCTGGGCGACGAACGGCCCCGCAGCGCGTGGGCCGCTATCGTGGAGGATTCGCGCGAGCAGCCCCTTGCCGGTGCCGGTTTCGCCCCTGATAAGGACCGTCGGCGGCGGCCCGGCGCTGTCGAGGGCGACCAGCCGCCGGACGTGCTCGCGTAACCCCCGGATCGGGGGAGAGTCACCGATCAGCCGATCGATCGCGGTTACGCGTGCGTCCAGGCTCATCGTCCCTGCCGTAGCCGCCTCTGATTCGACGCGGGCAGCTGCTTCCTCCGCTCAGCGCCAAGGAGCCAGAAGTGGTGCACCACTCCAGCTCCACCATAGCGCGACCGAGCCTGGCGCTTCAATTGACACGCCTACTTCGGCGTGGCACACCCGTTGCGTGCATGCTGACCCGACATGGGACAAACAACCTTCAACGCTCCGAGGTGAACTCATGAATCATATAGCGACGTTGATGTTCGCCGGAGTGCTGGCTCTTGGAGCGGCAGCCCTCCCGACCACTGCCGACGCCGACCATGACGGTACGTGACACCCTCCTTCGGGGGGCGGGGGCCTCCTCTCTGTCGAGTGGGTCTTCGTAGCCGTCCATCGGGGCCCACTGGCATTCACCGCATCTGGCCACGTCGAGATTGGCCCCGACGGCGCCGCGTCGGCCAGGGGTATTGTCCGGGTAAGAGACGGACGGACGATATCCATTCTGATCGCTGATCCCGACACGACGACGGCCGAGTGTTCGATAGGTGATGGCGACTTGGTTCGGCTGACGCTGGGGTTTGACAATCCACGCACCGGCGAGCGAGCCGTCCTTACCGTAACCCCCAGCGGTGAGGCCGAGAGAGCAGGCTGGATCACGGCCCAATTCACGCTCTTCCTGCCAGGCAGAGACGCCCTGGAGACTGAGGGATTGCTGCTCGCCGTCCCGCCCCCGGGCGGTCGCGGCCGCTGAGACCTTTCAACGAGTCGGATTAGAGGGAGAATGCCATGGGTACGAAGGGTCGTCTGCGGAATTGGGTCCTGGGCATCGTGGTGGGGACCATCGCGCTGCCCGCCTCCCCGGGCGAGGCGGCGTTCGACTTCGACAATGGGAACGCTGCTATTGAAGTGGTCATTCCCAACGCGATCCCGATCATTTTCCAGAGCGTCAATCCGGGCGATGCCTCCCTCATCCTGCGCTACACGACGCTGATCACCAACGGGTGGTTCGACGCCATCGCGCCTTACCATCAGACCGCCGTCGGTGTGTACTCGAGACTCGGGCGCCGCCCGACGCCCGAGCGCACCAACCGCAACAAGAACACGGCGATCCTCTACGCGTCCTATCGCGTCCGCAACAGCCTCTTCCCCCAGGCGCAGCCGAACTGGCGCAATATGTTGACCGCCGTCGGCCTCGATCCCGACGACGGCAGCACACAGAAGCAGACTGCCGTCGGCCTCGGCAACAGCGCGGGCAACGCCGTCGTCGCCTTCCGGGAGCACGACGGCATGAACCAGCTCGGCGACGAGGGCGGGCGCCTCTACAACCGCCAGCCCTACCGGGATTACACCGGCTACCAGCCCGTCAACACCGCCTACGAGATCCTCAACCCATCGCGGTGGCAGCCGAGCTTCGTCACGCGCGGCACCGGGCTCTTTGCCATCCAGCAGTTCGTGACGCCGCAGTGGGCGATAACCGTTCCGTATTCCTACGACGATCCCAGCCCCTTCGTCGCCCCCGTCCCCGTGAAGAGCAACGTGCAGAACCTGAGCGCCTACAGGGAGCAGGCGGACGAAGTGCTGAACGCGTCGGCCAACCTCACCGACACTCAGAAGATGACCGCCGAGCTCTTCAACAACAAGATCACCAGCCTCGGCTTCGCGGCGCTCTTCATCGCCCAGACCCGTGGGCTCACCATCGACCAGTTTGTCCAGTACGATTTCCTCACCAACCTGGCCGCCTTTGACGGCGGCATCGCCATCTGGGCCAACAAGTACGACTACGACGCGGTCCGGCCCTTCACCGCTATCCACTATCTCTACGGCAACAGCAGGGTGAGGGCGTGGGGCGGCCCCGGCCAGGGCACGGTGAATATGCCGGGCGCCGAGTGGACGAGCTATCTGGGTGTCGCCGATCATCCGGAGTATCCGTCGGGCTCCACGTGCTTCTGCGCGGCCCATGCTCAGGCTAGCCGTCGCTTCCTCGGCTCGGACACCTTCGGATGGTCGGTGCCGGTCCCCAAGGGTTCTTCCGTCATCGAGCCCGGTATTACCCCGGCCACCGACATCGTGATCGGGCCGTTCGTGACCTTCACCGAGTTCGAGACCACCTGCGGCCGGAGTCGCTTCTGGGGCGGTGTGCATTTCCTATCGTCGCTTCCCGCGGGGCGCGACATATGCCGGCCGATCGGCGATCTGGCCTATGAGTTCCTCCGCAAGCACATCGACGGAACGATGCGTTGACAACCTGAAAACCAGCGAGTCGCTGAGCACCGGCCAGGTCAGACGTTCCTCTGTCCCCCGGGGCCAGGTAACGGAGGCGGAGCGTGGTTAGGTCCCCGTGGCTTCGGACCCGTCTTCTGGTTCGACGGTGAGCCACGCGAGGGCCGTCCCCGGATCGATCACGAGGATCGGACACCCGCGGAACCCTGCCTGATCTCGCGTCACGAGGGCGTCGCAGTTGTTGGCGACGGCCGCTGCGGCACCGACGGCGTCCTCGAGGTCGCGACAGTCGAAGGCCAGCGCGCTGCGCAGCACCGCGTCGTCGACCGGTGCGACCTCGTACACCGTCAGCAGCGCCTCGATGGCTTGGCGAGCGATCCTGCGGCCCCGGTTCCGCTCTAGCAGGTAGTGGATCGTGGTGACGGCGTGCGCAGCGAGCACGCCGCGTCCCCGGCCGGTTTCGAGAGCAGCCCACAGCGCGGCCGCGGTCTCCTGATGTGGGGAACGTGCCAGCAGGACGTCGAGGACGACGTTGACGTCCAGCAAGAGCCGCTTCAACGGTACTTCCGGACGAGGTGGCGGCGATACTCCGCGCGGCTACCCTCCTTGAGGATGCCGCGAAGCCGGCGCAGGATAGGCGGATCATCCGGGCGAGCGGGCGGGCGTCCCAGAAGGCCGAGAAAGCGCTCAACCAGCCGTGATACCGAGGTGCCGTGGGCGCTGGCATACCGCTTCGCCCGGCGCACCACGCCCGAGTCGACGCTCAGCGTGAGCTTGGCCATGTACGTATAGTAGTGGTCAATTCATACGTATGCAAGACCGAGGTCCCATCTTCTCGTCGCCAACGGGACGCCCCCGATCCATCGCCGTCACCCGGACGTCCGGCCTCGCCCCTGCCGTGTCCGCCTCGACCCGACGCCGTCGGCTGGATCCTCCGCGCAGCCAGAAGTGGTGCACCATCTCTCCATTGCGGCAATGGCACGTGTGATGCCTCTGAGTTGTCGAGGGGCCGTGAGCCTGTTGGCTGCGGCATTGAAACCAGCGGTATGGACCCGAACGGGACGCCTGTCGTCCTCTTCCGTCGAGGCCAGCTCATCTGCTTCCAGCTCCAACCCGGCTTTGTCAACTACGGCATCTTCTACTTTGACCCGTCGCCGACGATAAACCGTTGGGTGAAGCTCGGCACCATCGTGGATCTCGTTGAGAACGAGGGCTGCACATCCCCGACCTTCCGGCTGCCTGGTTTGTTCGCCCTTTTCGCCGTCCCGCGCGGTTCGGTGTTCCGCTCTAGCCCGTAGCGACCACAACGTTCGATGGAGGGAGGGGCGCCTGCCTCGCCCAAGGGGCCTTTTTTGAAATCCGGCCTTGTCTCCGGCCAGGAGCGGCCGGAGAGCCGATTCGTCTACAGTAATACGTCATCGTATTTAAGAATATGAGTACTAAGGCGGAGCTTGGCGCCGCGCGCCTCGCGCCGGGACAGTCGGCCAAGATCCGTGTGTCGGCCGGACGCGATTCGCGTACCACCACGGTTCAAGTTCACGTCGAGACGGAACGCCTCGTACTGGGCGTCGCCCCCTGCATCAACCTCGGGGGCACGGTCGTTCGGCAGGACTCTACCGCGCAGGCCGTCAGCCACGCGCAGTTCGCCGATGACTTCTCGATCCGTCGTCCCAATTCCGAAGCGACCTGTGTCGGGTCGAGCTTCTGCGACGACCTGCTGGACCTGTGTGAACAAACCCAGGGCTGCTCCTTCACCTGTCATATCGCCATCCCGAATCCGGACGGACAGGCGTGCGTGTTCGGGTCGACGGACTGAGCCGACCGTGTTGGGATCAAGGAAGCGCCCGGTGAGGCACAGGACTTCGTTCTTTCACGGAGGGTCAGCTGATACGTGGGCTATGCGACCCGGCTCCCTGACCCTCTTGGTGGCTCTCTTGGTGGCTCTCTTGGCGATGGTCGGCGGGTTCGCCCCGGTCAGCGTCAGGCCGCTCGCCGCCGCGCCCGCCGCGGTCTCCCGCCCCGGCACGCCGCCGCGGGGCGGAAGCTGCCCGGTCGGCACCCACCTCGTCCATTCCTCGGGCGAGGCGGGGATCGTGGACCCCAACACCGAACCATACCCACCACGCGGATTACACCGGCGCGCCAGACGACGCGCTCACGGCCGTTCGCTGCGGCCCCCACGGCCGCCCGGTGCTGGTGAACGGCGTGGCCGCTTGCGCTTGTGCCGATGGGTACGCCGGCCGCACATGCCAGGAGTGCGCCACGGGCCACACACGAGAGCGAAGTGGCCAATGTACCCGGCCGCCCCTCGTACCGCGGCTGGTCATTGACGGCGCTGACAGGTCGATCGAGCAAGGACAGGAGTTGATCCTCACAGCGAGGAGCGCGACGACCGGCGGGCCGGAACCCGGTCTCCTCCGCTGGCGCATCCGCGCCGGGGAGGGCTGCCTCCTGGGCATCGAAGAGAGAGCCGGCGACGGAGGAGACGATCGGCCGGCCGACGGCTGTACCCGTATAGCCTGGGGCCCACAGGTGGAGTTCCGGGCTCCCGCCTTCGGCGATACCGTCGAGCTGACGGCAATCGAGGTTCAGCCCCTCGGCGTGTGGGGCCTCGGGCGAACGCGCGGCCGGGGAAGCCTGAACGCCGACCCGGCCTGCGGAACGAACGCCGAGAACCCCTTCGATCCATTGGCCGACAACGTCGGACCGGACGCACCCTTCCTTCTCGGCAGCGTGAGCAAGGCCATCACGGCGGCGATCCTCCGCTGGACGCTCAAGACGGCCTGGGCCGAGCTCGAGCCCGGCGCGGCGCCGACGGACACCGACCTCGAGGATTTGCTCCTCTTCGGGCCGAGTCCGTTTCCCGCTCCCCTCTTCCCGCAGCCGCTGGCCGAGCTCTACGGCGGGCTCACTGCTCCGCCGGTCCTCTTCCCGGATAGCCTCAACTACGATTCCGAAGACTCGTTTCCGCTCTGTCCTGACCTCACCACGGCCGCCGACCCCAAGTGGACCCTGGCGACGCTGGGCCAGTCGCTCGCCCATCGGGCGGGCCTGCAGCGGGAAGCGATCGGCTTCGAAACGGTCGTCGCCAACCTGGCCGCCATCCGGCCGATCCCCGACGAGGCTGCCTTCCTAGCCGAGGAACAGACGCTGGTGGATGGGGACGGTGCGGCCGTCGTCGCCGCGGCCAAGGCGGCGCTCGGGGGATCCGTCTACTTCGTGCCGCGCCCGACCCTCAGCGAGATCTTGACGGCAACAGCCGGTCGGTGCACCCGCTTCCCCCTGGGGACCTACAACTACTCGAACACCGATCCCGCCTACTGGACGACGATCATCGAGCAATTCACACCATCCGGGCGCTTCAGCGCGCACATCGGCGACCCGGCCAGCCACCAGGATTCTGCCCTGCAGCGCTTCTTCGAAACCCAACTCGGCTTCCCCACCACCGGCGCCTCGGGCATCTTCCGGCAGCAGGCGGTCGGCCTGCCGCCCTCCGCCTACCCCGGACCGGAGAAGCGGAGCTGGAGCCAGAGCCTGGGAACCTACTACCCCCTTGATTGGGACGACAAGCGCCCCCACTGCACGTGGGTCGACGACACCTGCGACTTCGAGAGCTGGCTCGACGCTAATCCTGGGCGTACGAACTGGAGTTGGGATTTGGACCAGGTTTTGTTCCCCTACCGAGGGGCCGGGGTGGGGGCGGGCACCGGCGGTCTCGCCGCCGCGCCCCTGGCCATGCTCCGCTTCATGGCCCAATACTGGGTCGGCGGCTACGCGACGAACCCCAAGATCGGCGAGCCGCGAGACAACGTCTGGACGATCTCCACCTCCCACAACGGCTCGCTGACCGGAGGCTACGCCTGGGCGCTCCAGTACGGCCCTGACACCGCCTCGCAGTGGAGCTTTCCTTCGGTCGCGCCTTCGGGTCACGTGCTGGACGACTTCGACAATCTCTCCCCCTACCTCTGTGAGCTACCCGGGAACGACGTGCCCGACGGGGTTGACGTCTTCGTGGCGGTGAACCAGCGAAGCGACAAGAAGTGCGTCGCCTCCGAGGCCCAGGACGGCTACACGTGCGGCGCCGCCTACGGCCTGCTCGACAACTTCGTGAAGTTCGGCATCTGCCGCGTCCAGCAGTGGAACCTCGTCACGCCGCCTTGGGACTTCATCACGCCGGGATAGGCTTGCAGTCGGTCCATGGTGCGTGGCAAGCAACGACGCAAGGAGCATCTATGCGACACGTCTCCATTCGCGACGGGATGATCGTCTTGTTGACCGGGTTGGGCGCCCTCCTGGCCGGTCACGCGTCTGCCCAGGAGACGCCGAATGGCCTGGAGATCCTCAGCGTTTCGTGGGGGATTGCCCCCGGCCAAACCGCGCACCACGGCGTGTTGAACGTTGGCTTAGGGGACGGCTCGGTCAGAGGGGTCAGGGCGGACGACCCGGTCATCGTACGCATCCAGCTTCTGGACACGGAGGGCGACGTGATCGCGCAGTCGGATGAGATAACAGTGGCGCCGGGCCACATAGGCGTCTGGGAGGTGCGTCACGACCAGATCTCGCGGCGGCTGACCCCAGAACCGGGCGTGTTCACGTGCGAACCAGAATACGCGTCACGACAACGTCGCTTGATGTCAATCGCCCCGGGTCGCCGTTGGTGCCAACGCTGCAACTCACTGACCCCAGCACGGGCGAGAGCGTGCTCCTTGGGTCGGGCATCCATTCCGCCAGCGTTCAGTCTGAATTCTCAACCATCGCCTTCAGGTTCGGTTTTTGGACTCGCGTAATGACGGTCGTTGACACCACGAGCCCCTAACGCAGGTAAATGACAACGAGAGGTCATCTATGCGACATGCTGTCATTCGCCACGGCCTCATCGTCCTCCTGCTCGGGTTGGTTGCCCTGGCTGCTGGTCGGGGACATGCTCAGACGGGTTCGGACCTCGTACTATCTGATGTCGTCAGCTTTGAAGTCCGCAGCGCTTCCTTCGGGATCTCGCCCAGGCAGACAGCGCGTATCAGCCTGGCCCACCTTGCCGCATCGCGCCCGTCGTCCAGGACGGACGAGCCTGTCATTGCGCGTATCCAGCTTCTCGACACGGAGGGCCAAGTGCTCGCGCAGTCGGACGAGATAAGAGTAGCGCCGGGTCACACACGATTCTGGGATGTGCTTCCTGAGGTGCTCCCGGCGGCGATAGACTTCCAACCCTCGCGCTTTCGGCTGATGCGAGCCCGAATAACCATCCAAGCGCGAACCGGATTCATCGCGGCGCACCCTGTGCCTTCACCGCCTTTGGCGCCCGCGGTGGAGCTCATCGACCGCGACACGGGCCGAACCGTGGGGATCAGCGCCGAATGGTTGGCTGGGAGGTCGCGCTGATCGTCAACCAGCGTCCGCGGTGAAGGCGCCGCGCATGGAGGGAACAGATGAGAGCGAACCATCAGTGCTTCTCCGAGAGGGCGACGTCAAGAGAGCAGCGAGCGCGCTCCGAGAAATCGGCCGGCTTCACGCTCATCGAGCTGTTGGTGGTCATCGCTATCATCGCCGTGCTGATCGGGTTGCTCGTTCCCGCTGTTCAGAAAGTGCGGGAAGCCGCGGCTCGGCTGGAGAGCCACAAGGCGCTGGTCCCGCTCTCCGAGAAGCTCGCCGCCTTCGCCGAGCAGATGCCAGCCATCCAGAACGATGCGTGGCAGGCAGTCGCCGGCGCGGTGAACGGATCGGAGGGGGACAGCCTGAACGCCGATCTGCTGCGGAAGCTCCATCAGGATCTGCTGGGTCGCGAGGCGACGAACATGGCTTTGCTGAGAGAGATCGACGCCCTGCTCGCCGCCAGGCATATGGCGGATCGCGAGCGCGAGGCACTCCGTCAAGCCCAGAGCGCCCTGACCCAGTCGCTGGACGGAATCCAGAAGATCAAGGCCGCCATCCCGACGCGGATCATCAGCCCTGATTAGCCGCGCGCACCACGATTGAGCTGCACCGATGGACCCGCCGAGATCGTTCACCGGCACCCCCGCGGCCACGCTGCCGAGGCTAGCGTGGCGCTTGAAGGCCATCCGCCAGGTTCTGGTCAATCAGCCTCGCGCTGGAAGGAGAGCTTATGAAACATGAGATCGCCCGACACGTTTTGATCGCCCGCCTGGCCGCGTTGGCGCTGAGCGCCCTTGTCTTCCTGCAAGCCCACGCCCACGCGCAGGGAATGATTGGAGTCATCGTAATATTTCCGTCAGTCGGGTTGGCGTCCGACCAAAGATTAAGTTTGACGCTGTTCAATCCGGAGGGCGCGCCCCTGCGCGTTCAGGCGCGAATCCATACCGCGGGCGGCATTCTCGTCGGCTTAGCCGACGGCTCAGTACGAGCGGGCGCCTTTCACTCCTTCGATTTCAAACGTAGCGACATTCCCCTGCCGGGCGAAGAGCGTACAGGCCGTGTTCAACTTAGCGCATCATTCGACATCAGAATATCCGAGCCGGGGAAAAAGATTGATGGGCTTGCCGTCTCCATGGAGACGATCTCAATTTCAGACGGCACAAGCAACACCGTCCTCGTTGGGGAAGTAACGCCCTCTCATCATTTGCCCAACGGAAACGACATTATCATCTCAGGCTTTGGGAACGACATTACGGTGGGATTTATCCCGGGTCAGACGCTGCGCGTCACTTTACTCCACCTTCCATCACGGCTTGTCCTAGTTGAAAAACACGGATCAGACGCGCAACGCAAACCCGTCATCGGGCACGTGAAGCTGTTCGATGGAAGCGGCGATCTGATCGCGCAGAGTCTCGAACAGGTCATCCCGCCAGGCGAATCTCGCTCTTTCGATTTCAACCGCGATGCGCTCTCCTCGCCGGGGGAGATGGGCACGGGCCGGCTGCCAGTGCGCGGGACCTGGAGCATAAGAATTTCTGATCTAGACAATCCCATCCCAAGAGCGTCGGGGCTGCTCGTGGCTTCGTACGAGTTGATTGATAACAGCACGGGAAGAACGACAGCGCACCAGAATAACCTTAAACAGATTGGGTTGGCCTTCCATCACCATAGCGACTCTGGACATTGAAAAGAGGTGGATCTCTCTCGCCTTCGTTGAGCTCGTGGCGGACACCACGGGCACGACCACGGTTCTGATCTCTATTCGGGCTTGCGATCAGCCTCGCGCCGGGCGGGCGGTGGCTGACGGCAGGCTGACCTTGGGCGCGGGCTGCGCGTCCTCCACGCTTGGCCAGCGCCGGATCGCCGCCACCAGTGGGGCGGGGTCGGTCCGAGGGGGCAGAACGACCTGGACGAAGCGCGTCAGCTCCCGCTCGGCTTTCGACAGCCGGGCGGGAGCGGCGCGGGCCAGTGATGGAACCTTGGGCACGATCTTGGCCGTTCGCGGCAGGGCCTCCCGCGGCGGCGCGAACTGCTCACCCCGCTCGCTCGTGAAGACACCGCGCTCCGGATCGTAGCGCCAACCGCGCCCGAGCTTCACCTCGATCGTCGGCGCGATCTTCGCTCCCCGGGGCAGCGGCACGGCGGGCATCATGCGATCTCTCCTGCAGGCCCTACACCTTGGTCATCGCCTTGGCCAGGTTCGGCTGCGGTCCGATGTGCTGGGTGAGCGGGACGCCTGGGCCCGGCTGCTGCGGCGTCCCGGTCGCCATCAGTATCGCCCGCACCTTGGCCGGCGGCAACGGATGACCGAGCTTGGCCTTGGCGCGTCCCTGGAGGCAGGCGACGGCCCCGGTGACAATGGGGGAGGCGCTGGACGTTCCCGAAAACCGCAGCGTGTACCACCGATTCTCCGACGGCGCGCCCTGGAGGTCACCGTAGGCGAGGGTCGTCACGTGCCAGCCCCAGGCCTGGACGTTAACAATCTTTCCGTAGTTGGAGAAAAAGATACGCGAGCGCGGGACGCCGAGCGAGGTATAGGAGGGCAGCCCAGCGCCGAACCCGTCAAAGTCGACGTGGTTGGCGGGCGGCACCCCCGCTCCCACCACGATGGCGCCGCTGTCCTTCTGGAGGCCGGTCCCGTTGAAGATCGGCAGACCGAAGTTCTCGTTGCCGTTGCCAGCCGCCTCCACCACGGTGATGCCGCGTTCGGTGGCCACCTGAATGGCGGTGAAGATGTCGTCCCAGAACTGCATGGCGACGTACTTGCCGTTGGGGCCCTCGGCCTGCAGCTCGATCAGGATCACGTCGCCCTTCGTCAGGCGATCGGCGGCGTTGGTGAGCGCAGCCGCCAGGTTGAACACCCCGTCGATGAAGGCCGATTGCACGACCGCCTTGGCCTCCGCGCTGATGCCGACGGTCCCTCGTGCGTCGCGCCGCGACACCATCTCACCGAGGACGGCCGTCCCGTGATTGCGCCAGCCGAGATCCGCGAGCATGGTGCCGCCGATCAGGCTGATCCCTGGGGGCAGGTCCTCGTGCCGCAGATTCCAGGCGCCTTCGATGTCGCAGATGGTGACGCCCTTGCCGCGAGCGCCGGCCAGGTCCCAGGCCTCGGCGGCGGCGATCCCGCTGGGAGCCGCATAGAGATAACCCTGGGCCGGCTCGAACAGGCGGCTGCCGGCGGCGCTGCCGCTGAGCCCGGCCGGCACCGGGCGGGGCGCCACGTACGCCTGGGCCACCGCCGGCCGGCCCTGGAGCGCGCGCGCCAGCTTGCTGGCGTCCCCGCTGCGTCGAGGGACGATCTGCACGAAGCTCGCTTGGCGGAACTCTGAATCGGCGCGCGCCCTGGCGCCAGAGCGTGCCCCGCGCGCGACGGCGACTTCAACCCGGCGCCGGAGCGCGGCGGCAGGAAGCCGGAACTGGGGACGCATGGCCCGGATTGAGAACCGCGCCAGGACCCGATTCAGATCCTCCGCCTCCGCGGCGGCGGCCGCCGGCGCCGCAAAGCGGGCACCGGCCGGCGCAACGGGGGCTTGGTCCTTCAGCTCGACGACGACGTAGTCGGGGGTGGAAGGCGCCTCGACGTCAGCGCTGATATAGCCGGCTCGGGTCACTCGACCTTGGTGACGCACTCGCGCTCGCGCCATTGCGATCTCCTTTCGGTGGCCGGCCCCTGGGGCATCCCTCAGCGCCGGGCTTGAGTGGGCAGACAGCCGCGCAGCTGCTCGTAGTTCCGCATCATGAAGTCCTCGATCCGCGGCTCCTGCCCCGTTTCCGCTTTGAGAAGTCCGCCAACATGCTCCGCGAGCGCGCGCAGATCGGCGTGGTGGGGCCAGGGCTCGGGCGAGATTCCGAGCTGAGGCAATGCGGAAAGGGGCGGCATGGGCACCTTGGGCCGGGCCGGTGTCGCCAGCTGCCACATGCTCAAACGGAAGAAGATCCGCTCCGCGCACTGCTCCACGCTCGGGGGCACTCGCGCGTCACTACTGCCGAGGAAGTTGGGGGGGAACGGCGCCGGCGTGCGGTGGCACGTCCCACAGTATCGGTTGAGCAGTGTCATGGCGCGCTCTTCCGCACGGTCACCTCCACCCGGGTTATCGGCCGGTCCCTCGACACTCTGGAGGCGGGCAGGCGGCAGCCTCGAATCGTCGAGGCAGCACCACGGTGAGGACGGCTGGACGCCCAGCTGCTCCTCCAGCACTCTCATCAGACGAGCGCGCCGGAACGGCTCTTCCGAGAAGACGCCGATTTCGCCGACCTCCGCCTTGGCCGCCAACCGGCCGAGGGCCGCGCGGAGAGGCGCGACATCGTCCACCACGGTGAGGGTCGCGCGGCCGGCGGCAGCGCGGGGTGACACCGAGAACACCGAGGCGTTCACTCGCAGTGTGACACGGCGGACGGCGCGGCCGTCCAGGCGTCGCGCGTGCAGCCCGGTGTCTCTCTGTCCGACGTCAAGATCGACGGACCATTCGGCCTCGGGCCGGCCTTGCCCATCGACGCGTACTGGCCCGTGCCCCTGGGCGCGGCCCGCTACGACGTCGAGATCCCTGAGGTCGTCGTTCTCGCCCACGGTGAGGCGCTCGATAGTGCCCCCCGTAAGGCGTCCCTCTTCCAAATAAACGAATCCCTCCAAGGCGAAGCCTGGGTGTGCGCTGGGGGACTGCCCCTCTGGCGACCGACAGGAGAACGTGACCCGATACGCTGCGCGGCCGCGCGCGTCGGCCAGGTAGTCACACGAGCTCTCGTATCGCTCCTCGCTCACGCCCGCTCGCGTCGCCTGCGTGAAGAGATGACGATCGAGGCGTCGGACGTCGTCGGCCGCCAGGAACCACGAGAGTCCGACGATCACGCGATCGATCACTTCGGAAGCACCGGCCGCGACCGACCAGACTTCGAGGGGCGGTCGTGGATTCGAAGGCTCGAAGCGTGCGTGAACATCCGACTGGGTGACCAGCATGGCCAGGCGCAATTCGTCCGAGGGATGTCGGATCCCGAGCTGGCCTCCCAAGCCTGGTAACGCTTCGAGCGAGCTCGCTGCGAAAGCACCGGCCAAGGGGTCGCGACTCGGAAGGTCGGGGTTCGGGATGGCGAGGCCGCGAGGCCAGCGCTGCTGCCAGCCCCTGATAAGGATCGGGACCACCACGTCCCGGTAAGCGCCGGCACGCCGGTCCACGTCGCGGGCGCCGCTCAGCCGATACTGGAGGGCCAGCGCAAATAGCCCGGCTCGGCAGGTGATCCCCTCCCGGCGTGAAACCTCACACCCGTCCCGCCACACACGCTGCCACGCGGAGAAGAGATTGGCGCGATCGGTGGCGTTGTCGATGGCGTACGGGATGTCCACCCCCTGCCCGAGGGAAATGCCATAAAACGATCGCCGCGCTTCGTGCAGGCGCGCGGCGATCCCAGGATTGGCCTGTGTCTCGTCCCAGAGGGCCCGCGCGAAGATCGGCCCGTGATTCTGATGGCACACGACGCACACGGCCCGATTCGCGTAGAGCACCTGCCGGCGCCCGTCGCGGCGATAGTCTTCGACGACCTGGAACTCGAACCGCCCCGCGGCCTCGTTGTAGCTGATCACCTCGAGGACGTCGGCCTTCTCTTGATACCCGATGAAGAGCCGATCCTTGAGGATGAGACCCGCACGCGCGGCGGGCGAATGGGGCTCGGTATCCACGGCGAGGACCACCCGTGGGTATGCGAAGAAGTCAGGCCTCGCCGCATTTCGCTGGAGCGACCGGTTGAGGGGTAACAGCACCCGCTTCAGCGGAGACGGCGAACCCTCGGCCCCGAGCGTGCGCTCGATAGCCAGGGCCAGAGCCGTGAAGGGAAACGGAACGCGGTAACCCGGAGGCTCCCCGGCCGGCCCGGCCACGAGGCGGTCGAAGAGAGATCGACCGACCGGCGGCAGGCTCACCCCGGGCTCGTGAGGATCGACCGCCCACTCGGGGGCAGCGGCAGTCAGGCCGGAGGGCGCGGGGGCAACCGCGGACGTGGATTTCGCGGCGGGGTCATCGCGGCAGGCCGTCCCCAGCACTCCGGCCAGGAGGGCCACCGTGAGGACCGCGCTGGCGGGAGACCTCACGGTGGGCTTGGCTCACCGAGGCAGAGTGACCACCTTCTGGGTGCCGACCCAGCAGTCCTCGGCAATCTTGCCGGTGTTGACGAAGGCCGATGTGTCGCGCTTGGCAATCTCGTCGTTTTCCAAGGTGAAGTTCAGGAGGAACACGCCCTTCATGTAGGCGCGGCCCAGATAGAAACCAGGGCGTACCATGCGAATCTCGTCGCGGATGGCCAGGCCGCGCCGGCCGGCCAGGAAATCGGGGTTCTCGCGATATCCCTCGACGTCGTCGTTGAACGCGTAGTCGATGATGATGGACTCGCGGCGGCCATCGAGCAGGCTTTGCCCGCAGTAGAGCTTGGCCGGGATGAGCAGCCACGTGGTCTTTCCGTCGAACGCCAGACGCTGGATCTTGTCAGTCTCGCCTCCGATCACTGGCTTGAGGACGGCGAGGTCGTCGATCCGGTTACGCAGGACGCGCTGGTCTCGGTAGAAGACCTTTCCTTTCCAGAGCGTGCGCCCCAGCACTTCGGCCTTGAGGGTACCGATCTCGAGGCCGAGTCCCTTGAGCCCGCCGACGATCTCGGCCAGACGCGGGTCACCGCTGGCGCCTTTCGGGAAGAACAGATCGCCCCGGAATGGCCCATCGGGGATCGGACCTGCTGTGAGGCGCGCATAGAGCTGGTTGATCTGCTCCTGGTCCAGCGCCTTGAGGCTCTGGGGCGTGATCGCCGAGAGCTGGGTGGGGGTGAGCAGAAGTTCGTGCTCCAGCCGCGCGAAATCCGGCTTGGTCTGATAGCCGTCCTGGTAGGGAGCGAAGGCGATCGCGGGAGGGCCAGGCGGCCGTCCCCAGAGGTACCAGGCGCCAACGGCCAGCGCCGCGACGAAGATGAGGGGGACCACGACGATGAACAGGAAGTACCGCGCACGCATGAGTCCCCTCCCTATAGCGTGGCCAGGAAGGCGATGAGGGCCTTCTTGTCCCGCTCCGGCAGGTCCTCGCCGAAGCGATGGCCGCTGTTCTCGATGTCCGCGGTGCTGGTGCTATAGAGCGTGATCAGCAGCGGGAGCCGCTGATTGGCGATCCCCAGCACGTGCCGGGGCGATCGGCGGATCTCGTCGACCAGCTCCCGGAGCGAGGTGGCGATGCGTTCCGACTCGGCGGCACCGAAGCGCTTGGCGTACTTCGCTTTGAGCTTCTCGGGATCCGTCTTGGCCAGCACGAGATCGATGACCAGTTGCTTGTACAGCAGATTGCCCAGCACCCACGAGCGCGTCCCCTTGGGGACCGTGAGCTCCAGGCCGACCAGCTTCTTTTCCTTCTCGCCGTCCAAGAATTTCGGCCCTACGTCGATCGGCACGTCGACGTTGAGCACGACCATCTTGGGGACCCGTCGGCTCGGATTGAGCAGCTCCTCCATGGAGGCCTTGAAGAGCTCGTAGCGGCCCTTCACGCTGGGATCGAAGGCCCAGCACGGTGGTGGATTGGCGAGCAACTTTCCGTTCCCATCCACATAGGGATTCCGGTAGAGATCGGCCGGGCTACCAGGGGCCCCGCACAGCTCGGGGCCGATGGCGTTGTTGTGCATGAAGGGCGCATGGGCCCACACGCTGAGCAGCGAGAGGTTGCGGTAGTACCCGCGGCCGCCGTCCGCCGCTTCCTTGATATTCGCCTCGGGGGGGCGCTGCCGGTAGGTGAGCGACGCGTATTCTTCCCATAGGTGTCCGGCCATGTGATTCGAGTGCAGGGCGCGGGCGCGGTAGGTTCCCACCTCGGTGACAGGCGTGGGCTTGTCGTTACCCAGCCAGTCGGCGCGCATGGTGGTCTGCGCCGGTTCGGTGGCGGCCGCCCGAAAATCGCGGGCCTGGAAGGGCTCGGCCTGGCTCGAGTGACAGCGCGCGCAATTATCCGCGAACACCGCCCGACCGCGGGATACGGAGCCGGCGCCAAACTCGCGGTCCAGCTGCTCGACGAGGTCGCGCTGGTCCTTGAGACCCCTCGCCGCATAGAGGTCGGTGGGACGCCCGGTCAACAGGAAGTTGACGATGTCGCCCAGCCGGTCTTCGATGGCCCGGAAGTTGGGACAGTCGCGCCGGCACTGCCCGATGTCGAAGGGGGTCTGACCGAACCCTCGCTGTGACGGATCCAGTTCGCGCAGGTTCGTCAGGTGATTCACCCAGCACGCCTCGGCACAGCTGCCGATGTTGAAGTACACGCGCTGCACCGCCTCGTTGTCGCCGATGCTATCCTCACCGCCCTTGAGGATGTGGCGGATCGGTTCGCGCTTCACGCTCTTCTCCCAGCACTTACCCGCCTTGCCCCCTTCGCACCAGCAGGTACGCTCGCTGGCGCCGGCGGGACAGCTGGTGGTCTTGCGCCACTTGTCCACGTCCTCCTCGAAGCGCGGCCGGCGCGCAATATTGATGATCGCGTTCATGGTGCCGGGATTGTTCACCTGATCGGTGGGGATCCCCGAGGTGTCGACCGCGCCCGGTCGGGCTACCGTGAATACCTGCCACTCCAGGCTGTCCTGTGGCATGCCCGACACGAACATCTCCGAGACCCGGAGGTACTGGTTGCCCACCGTGCCATCGATGTTCGCCCAGGCTGGAGCAGCCGGGTCTTTGGGAGGATTCAGCGGATTGAACGCGATGTGGCAGCCGCCGCAGGCCATGCCGACCCGAAAGGGGGGCTCGAGGGAGCCGTCCCAGAGCCGGGATACGCGCGCATCGGACCGGGTAGGATCCTGGCTCAGGCGGCGGTTGTATCCGGCCCAGGTGCCGAGCTTGCCGTCGTTGATTCGCTTCCACTGCTCGACGTTGAAGCGCGGATTGGGAAATTTCCGGAACCCGAGGACACCGGTGGACGTGCCGAAGGCCAGATCGCACGCCGACTGTCGCTGGTCCTTCGGCCCGTGCTTGTCGTCGGCGGCCAGCGGAGCGTCCTCGAGATCGCAGGCGGGGTCGCGGTAGCCGGGCTTGCCCACGAACGTCAAGAGTGTCTCGTCGCCCGGGCACCAGTCGAAGCCGTACGTCTCCTCGAGGCTCTTGGCGGGACAGTTCGGCGCTCCTGGCGTGCAGCAATCGGGATCGTTGATGAGCCCCCAGGTCCGGAACCGCTCCGGCCGCGACTCGGAATTCAGGATGCGGAACCAGTCGATCATGACGCCCAGCCGTTGCTGGAAGGTGTAGGTATGGAACCGGTCGTTGCCGGCCGTGGCGTAAAACCAGATGGCCCGGCCGGCTCGCTCGGAGGGCGTGAGCCCTCGTTCACTCTCCTGGTAGCCTGCCGACTGATACGAGGGCCGGCTCTGTGAGATCGAGGTCACCAGCGTGAGACCCAGCAGGACCGCGGCGCCGAGCGTAGCCCACATCCATCTCATGACCTTCTCCTTCCCAGGAGGCGCTCGCGAAGGGCGCTGGCAAGAAAGTATGGGTGCCCATCGAGAAACCTGTCAACGTGCGTGAGACCACCTGTGTAACCAATTGAAATGTTGGCACTCTGTCCGGGCGTCCACGCGCGGCGCCCGCGCGCCCGTCCTCTTGCACGGGGGTTCTTGTCTTCGTTCGTGGACACCGCTTATGCTGCATCCGCGCGTCAGAGCGATCTGCTCGGAGACGATGAAGCGATGCCCCATCAAGAATCGCTGACGGTGATCGACCAGATCAAGCCCGGGCAGATCGGGCCGCTCAAGGAACTGCTGGGCACGCTGGCCGAGCATCGGGACACCTGGGAGGTCATCCCATTCGGGAAGCTCCCGGCCCTGCACTTCGCGCGCCTTGTCGTCTTCGACGAGACGAAGGATCTCGCGGGCACTGTCGTCCCCGCTCGCCTGGCCTTGCTCACCAATATCGATGCGCCCCTGGACGCGCATCTTCACGCGCTCGCGACTCTCGGCGGGGACGGCTTGGATCGCGTCTTCGGCCATTGTCACGATTTCCCGGCGCCGGGGGCGCGCACGGTGGGCAGCCGCACGGACTATCTGCGGGGGCACGCGGTACCGAGCCGCGTGTTCTACGTCAATCGTCAGGGCCGCTCCGTCCAGCAGATCACCCAGGAAGCCGCCCTGCGCCGGGCTATCGACGGCTTCCTCGACACGCGGGATTTTTCTGGGAAGTCTCCCCTGGAGGTGCGAAAAGCCATCCAGGAGTTCGTCCGCACGCAGCCGGACCTCGGCTGGGCGACGTCGCCGGCCGAGCCCCCGTCACGCCGCTGGCGGACGAGGGAGGCCCTGCACAAGGTGCTGATGGCGGCGGCGGCCGTCATCCTCTCGCCGATCGTGCTCGTGTCGTTACCGATCTGGCTGCTGCTCTTGCGCCGGCACGAGACACGTGACGTCCCCGACCCGTCACAGGCCTCGGCCGACCACGTCCGGACGTTCCGCGCCGACGAGGATTTCGGGGGCCAGAATCAGATCCTGGCCGTCGGCTTCTTCAAGCCCGGCTGGTTCCGCAAGCTCACGGCCACCGCTATCCTGGGGCTGACCGACTACGCCGTCCGCCATATTTACAACCGGGGCAGTCTGTCCGGTCTCAATACCATCCACTTCGCGCGCTGGGTGCCCCTCGACGATGACAAACGCATGTTTTTCTCCAGCAACTACGATGGCAGCCTGGAGAGCTACATGAACGACTTCATCGACAAGGCGGCCTGGGGGCTCAATGCCATCTTCAGTAACGGCGATGGCTTCCCCCGCGCGGCCTACTTGTTCTGCGGAGGCATCACCGACGAGCAGGCCTACAAGCGGTTCCTGCCCACCCGGCAAGTTCAATCGCGCGTGTGGTACAGCGCTTACAAGAACCTCTCCACCAAGAACATCGCCAACAACGCCGAGATCCGCCAGGCCCTCTTTGCCCCCTTGGATCAGGACCAGACCGACGCGTGGCTGAGGCGCTTTGGCGTGGGTAATGAACTGCCGGCGCCCGCGTTGGTGGCGCGCCTGCTCAACCGCATCCCGTGGGAGAGGACATGCCGGCATTGGAGCTAACGGACATCCAGGGCATCATCCTGCGCGGGTACGGAAGCCTGCGCGGGGCGTGTTTTGTTTTGCTCGCCGTCGACGACCCCGGCGCGACCAAACGCTGGCTCGGCGAGCTCGACCTCCGCAGCGGCCAGACACGGCCGAGCGCGGCCGACACATGCGTGAACATCGCGTTCACCTACGGAGGCTTGGCGCGGCTCGGCTTCTCCTCGGACTCGTTGGCGATGTTCGCCGGGGAGTTCCGGGAAGGGATGACGGCCACCAAGCACCGTCAACGGATCCTGGGGGATCTGGGGGAGAGCCAGCCGGAGGGTTGGCGATGGGGCGGCCCCCGCGGCGAGCGCGTGGACCTATTATTGATGCTCTACGCGGCCGACGAGCAGATCGAGCAGACGTACCAGAGGCACGCCGGGCGTTTCCCGGGCGCCGGCCTGCGCGTCATCGAGCGGCTGACCACCATCTTTCTTCCGGGGCGCAAGGAGCACTTCGGCTTTCGCGATGGAATCGCGCAGCCTCTTATCGAAGGCTTCGATGAGCCGGGCCGGCCCGGGAACACGGTGGCGGCAGGTGAATTCGTCCTGGGGTATGTCAACGCCTATGGGCAATACACGCAGCGGCCGTTGCTGTCTCCCGCCCAGGATCCCCAGGGGATACTGCCCTCGACACCGACCGCCTCCGGCTCGCGCGATTTCGGTCGCAATGGCAGCTATCTCGTCTTTCGCCAGCTGAGCCAGGATGTCGGCACCTTTTGGCGATTCCTCGACGACAAGACCCGCACGGCGGCGGGCGCGGCCGACCCGGCCGCGCGGCTCAAGCTGGCCTCCAAGATGGTCGGTCGCTGGCCGAGCGGTGCCCCCCTCGTCAAGACACCCGACGCCGACAACCCGCAGCTGGCGGACGATGATGATTTCCTCTATCACGGTTCGGGGGACGCCCATGGCTTCAAGTGCCCGGTGGGCAGCCATGTTCGACGCTCGAACCCCCGCGACGCGCTGGAGCCCGACCCCGGCTCCGAGCGGTCGATCGAGGTCGGGAAACGCCACCGCATCATTCGGCGCGGACGCGCGTATGGTCCGCCGCTGGCCACCTCGATGGAACCCACCGACATGCTGGCGGCCGGCGACGCGACTCAGGAACGGGGACTCCACTTCATTTGCTTCAACACCCACATCGGCCGGCAATTCGAGTTCATCCAGCATACGTGGGTCAACAATCCCAAGTTTGACGGACTGTACACCGATGATGATCCCCTGATCGGCGACCGCGGCGCGGACGACAAGGACGAGGCGGGCACGTTCACCGTCCAGGCCACCCCCGTGCGAACGCGCGTCGTCGGCTTACCCCGCTTCGTCCACGTGCGGGGAGGAGCTTACTTCTTCATGCCGGGCATCCGAGCCGTGCGTTTCCTGGCCACCCTGCCCGCGCCCGTCTGAGAAGGCGCGGGTTCTATGCTCGCCACCCTGCGAGCCTGGGCGCCCCTCCCGCTGCGGGTAGTCCTCGGCGTGGGACTCATGCGGCACGGCGGCATCAAGCTCTTCGCCGAGGGCGGGCATGCCAACATCGTGCATCTTCTCACCGCCTTGGGGGTCCCCGCCCCGGAGGCGATGGGGTGGGTCGTCGGACTCGTCGAGTTTGGGGGCGGGCTGGGGATGCTCGTCGGCGCGTTCATGCCGCTCACGGCCGGGATCAACGCCCTCAACGTGGCCGGCCTTCTCCTGCTGGGGGCCCTTCGAGGAGGCATCCCGGACCCGCTGCCCGGCGGTGATCCGCTACCCGCCTTTCGCGAGGCGTTCTTGATCCTGGCGGCTACCCTGACTCTCGTGCTGGGTGGCGCCGGAGCATGGTCGGTCGACGAGTTCCGCGCTCAGCGGAAATCCGTCCACTGATAAGGGCGTAGCGGCCATTGACGTGACGGAACGCCTGTACTGGACAAGCTGGTTTCTCGCCGTCCTCTTCACCGGGATCGTTGCCGGCTTCATGCTCGGCCACGCGCTGATCCTCGCGCAGTTCCTGGACTGGATGCTCGCGTCCGGCACGCCGGCCCTCGGCCGGGCATACCCGGCGTTCCGAGGATCGGCCGGCCGGTCCGGGCTCGCCGCCTACTACGCGGTCGCCGGACTCCAGCTGGTCAGTACCACCGCCTTCCTTGTCGTGTCGCTGATGACGCGTCGACACCGGGGGGCCGCTCTGGTGGCGGGCGTGGCGGGCGCGCTCTGGGTCGCCGCCCACTACGTGTCGGGATTCGGAGCGCTCGAAGCCGACGTACTGCAGAGCACGCGGGAGATGGCGCCCGGGGTCGTCGTCCGTTTCGTCCGCTGGAACGTGCCGATTCATTTCGTTCACGCGGTGACCTTGGCGGTGGCGCTCAGCGCGCTCCTCTCGGTGCCCCTCACCGGTCGAAAGGATTCACCGGCGGCTCGCTGAGGGCCTTGGCGGTTTCCCCCCTTGACACGGAGGTAAGATGGCGGCTTGCGCGGGCGGCAACAACGGGTGGGTAGGCCGAGGCACCTATTCGGGCCGGGAAGTTTCTGACGGGAGGGCACGATGATGAGGCTGCGCACGCCCTTGTGCGAAAGGCTGGGTATCGAGTACCCCATCGTTCAGGCGCCCATGGCGGGCGCGACCACCGTCGACTTGGTGGCCGCGGTGTGCGAGGCGGGCGCGCTGGGTGGGTTCGGCCACGCGTATACCGAACCCGAGCTCATGCGTGACGACGCGCATGGTGTGCGCACCCGCAGCCGTCGACCGTTCGGAATCAATCTGTTTGCCGCGCCGACACCGGGCGAGCCGCCGGCGGAAGAGCAGCGCGAGGCGATCGAGGCCATGCGTGGTCATCTCGAGCACCTGGGCCTGCCCCTTCCCGAGCGGGTTTCCCCACCGTATGCGCCCGACCGGGCCCGCCAGATCGAAGCGATCTTCGACATTCGACCGGCGGTGCTCACCGTCCACCTGGGAGACATGACAGCAGACACGATCGCGCGACTACGGGATCTCGGCGTGCGGCTCGGTGGGTCAGCAACCAGTGTGCGGGAGGCCCGGCATCTGGAAGCTCTCGGCCTCGACTTCATCGTCGCCCAGGGAATGGAGGCGGGCGGCCACCGGGGAACCTTCTTGCATGTGCCCGAGCAGGTCATGACCGGCACGTTGGCGCTCGTGCGCCAGGTGGTGCAGGCGGTGCGTCTGCCCGTGGTGGCCGCGGGGGGCATCATGGACGGCGCCGGGATCGCCGCCGTCCTCGCCCTGGGCGCTCAAGCCGCGCAGGTGGGCACGGCCTTCCTCCTCTGCCCCGAAAGTGGCGCCTCAGAAGTACACCGCAAGGCCATCGAGAACATGGACGGCGACGAAACGACGATCACGCGGGCGTTCACCGGCAAGCCGGCGCGCGGTGTGCGCAACCGGTTCATCGAGGCGACCGGGCACGCCAGCTTCCCCTTTCTCCCCTTCCCGGTGCAGCAGAAGCTGACGGCGCCTCTGCGCGCGGCCAGCGCCCGCGAGAGTTCTCCCGACCACATCGCCGGGTGGTCGGGTCAAGCCGGCTCGCTCGGACGACGGCTCCCCGCTCAGGAGCTTGTGCGCACCCTTGTCGCGGAAGCCTGCGAGACCATCGAGCACCTGCGCCGCGCCACGACACACTCCTAACGCGCGGCCGCGCCTTCTCGCTCGATGGCTGCGCGCAGAGCCGGAAGCACGTCCGCGGCTATACGCCGGCACTCTTCCGGGTGCGGGAATCCCGAGAGAATGAACTCGTCGATGCCCAGCCGCCAGTAGGCGAGGAGCTCCGCCACCACTTGCGCCGGGTCGCCCACGATGGCGGTGCCGAGGTTCACCCGTACCTTCGAAATCCCGTTCCACAAGCGCGGCGCTCGCTCCTGCAGCTCTCGCTGCAGCTGCGCTTGCTGCCCCACCATGGGTGTCCCCGCGAAGGCGGCCTGCCGCTGGGCCAGCACTTTCGCGTCGGCTTGCGACAGTAGCTCCTCGGCCGCCGCCCACGCCTCCCCCTCGGCCGAGCGCACGACCACGTGGGTTCGCAGCCCAAATACCGGTTGCCGCCCCATCGCGGCATACGATTTCCGCACCCGGTCGAGGAGGGCCGCCATGTCCGCCAGCGGCTGGATCCAGGCCAGGTACACGTCGGCGCTCCGGGCGGCAAATTCCAGCGCACGGGGCGACGCACCGCCCACGTAGAAGCGCGGCCCTCCGCCCACGGGGCCGGGCGAGACTACCGCGCCGCGCAGCCGCACCGTGCGCCCCTCGAACACGACCGGCTCCGGCCTCGCCCAGAGCGCCCGTAGCGCGGCGATGAACTCCTCCGCCTGCTCGTACCGGGTGTCGTGGTCGATCGTCACCCCCAAGCGCTCGAAGTCTCCCTGAATCCCGCCCGGTACCACGTTGATGTCCAGCCGCCCGCTGCTGATCTGATCGAGCGTCGCCGCCATCTGGGCGAAGAGCCCTGCGGAAATGAACCCGGGCCGTACCGCCACCAGGAAGCGGATGCGGCGCGTCACCGCCACCAGAGCCGTGACCATGGTCCACGTCTCGGCCAATGGCGCGGTCTCCTCGAACAGCCCGTTGGCGAAGCGCGTCGGAATCAGTTGCGAGTAGTAGCCCTCCGCCTCGGCCGTCTCCGCCACTTGCCGCAGGTAGTCGAAGGTCGGCGGCCGCTCGGCCCGGAGCGTCCCGATGTGCGCGCCATCGCCGTCGATCGGGATGAACCAGTCGAAGCGCGGCGCCGGCCTGGCTTCCATGGCCGCGAGCGTATCAGGAACTCCCGGCCAAGCACAGCATCCGGCGCCAGATTGGCCGAGCCAGTTGCGCGCGAGGGCGGAATGTCGCACGATCCCGCACATCAGGCTCTGTGGCAGGGAGGGTGCGCGATGACGACCGTCGGCAGTGGCAGCTACCGTTACGAGCTGAACGAGACGTGGGCCAAACTCCCGAACGGGTGGACCTTCGGTCAAGTGAGCGCGGTGGCGACCGACTCTCAGGATCGCGTGTATGCCTTCCAGAGGAAGGATCCGCCCATCGTCGTGTTCGACCGAGACGGCAACTACCTCAACTCGTGGGGGAGCAGCGCCATAGCCGATCCCCACGGCCTCTGCATCATCGATGACGTGATCTACCTGACCGACCGGAACGACCACGTGACGCTGAAGTACACCCTGGACGGCAAGCCTCTTATGATTCTCGGAACCCGAGGCCAGCCCTCCGACACCGGCGCCACCAAGGACATCGAGCTCCCGCCGCGCTCGGCGGGACCGTTCAACAAGCCGACCGAGATGATGGTGGCGCCGTCCGGCGACTTGTACGTCTCCGACGGTTACCGCAACAGCCGCGTGCATCGCTTCTCGAGCCAGGGCGTCTTGCTCGATTCCTGGGGGAAACCGGGCAAGCAAGAACCCGGAGAGTTTCACCTGCCCCACAGCCTGTGGGTCGATCGCCAGAACAACGTCTACGTCTGCGACCGCGAGAACAGCCGCATCCAGGTCTTTACGGCGGCGGGCAAGTTCGTTGCCCAGTGGCGGGACATCCACAAGCCTACGGATATCTATTTCGACGCCCAGGAAATTGCGTACGTCAGCGAGCAGCGGCCGTCGATCAGCGTGATGGACAAGAGCGGCAAGGTGCTCGCCCGCTTCGACTCTCCGTCCGGCCACGGCATCTGGGTCGACTCCACCGGAAGCATCTATCTCGCCGAAGCCGGCAAGCAGAGACTCACGAAGTACATCCGCCAGCGCTGAGGCGCTGCTCCATCCTCAGGACCGCTCGGGTCCCCAAAAGGATCGGCGTGGCCCGCGCCTTCCACTGCCGTCTATGCCGCCACCGCGGCGGGCGGCCTCTTCGTCAACACCAACGGCAGCGACTGGACGCCTCTCTGCAGCCTACACCTCCCGGTTCCCGGCTTCGTGGCCCGCATCGAGATCAACCCGCACAACGCCCGCCAGCTGGTCGTCGTGGTGCAGGAGCCAATCGGCACGGGCCGCGTCTGGACCTCGCTGGACGGCAGCCGCCGGTGGCGGGACATCACGACGAACCTGCCCTCCGGCCTGCGCGCCTACACGGTGGCGGTGGACTGGAAGCGCACCGACGGCCGCCGCCCGTCACTCCCTCGGATCTACGTGGGCACGGATCGCGGTGTCTTTCACACCGTCCTCGGCGCCTCCGGCTGGCGTCGCTTCGGGCATGGCCTGCCGAACCCCCTCGTGTCTGATCTGCGGATCACCCCCGGTGTTCTGACCGCGGCGATCTACGGGCGGGGCGCCTGGCAAGTGCGGTTGCGGTGAGGGGGCGCGCCAGCGTCCTCCGGCGTCGCGCGCTGTCTCAGTGGGCTATACTGTGGCCATGCGACTGCACATTACGCTCGACGATGACCTCGTGGCCGAGCTGGACCAGCGTGTCGGGGCACGCCAGCGCAGCCGCTACATCGCGGCGGCCGTGCGCCGCGCGCTCGGCGATGCGCATCGGTGGGAGCTGGTAGAGTCTTCCATCGGCGCCATCAGCAGTACCGGGCACGCATGGGACCGTGACCCTCGACACTGGGTACGCGCTCAGCGCCGCGCCTCGTCACGGCGCGTCGGTTGATGGCCGCCGTGCTGCTCGACACCACCGTCCTCATCGACATCCTGCGCGGTCGCCCAGCCACGGTCGCCAAGCTGCGCCGTCTACGCACCGGCGGCGACGTGCCGTACACGTGCGCCATCAACGTCGAGGAAGTCGTGCGTGGTCTTCGCCCGCCCGAGGAGGCCGAGGCTCGACGACTCTTTGCCGGGCTGATGGAAGCCCCCCTGGGCCTAACCGAAGGCCATCGGGCTGGCGAGTGGCGCCGCTATTTCGCTCAGCGCGGAAAGACCCTGACGCAGGCCGATTGCCTGATCGCCGCCTCCGCCCTGGCCCTCGGGGCCCGCCTGGCCACGGGCAATCCAGGGGATTTCCCGATGCGGGAGCTTTCCGTCGAGCATTGGCCCGTGGCGACCTAAGGTAACGATGAGTGCGATCGATCGGGAGCCGTACGTCGGCCGGCCGCTCAAGCGGACGGAAGATCCGAAGCTCATCACCGGCCGCGGACAATACGTCGAGGACATCACGCTCCCGGGGTTGACGCACCTCGCATTTCTCCGAAGCCCCCATGCCCACGCCCGCGTCAACGCCATCCGGACCGACGCAGCCCGGAGAGCGCCCGGCGTGGTTCGCGTGGTGACGGCCGCGGATCTTCCTTCGTTACGCCCCCTTCCGTTCATGGCGACGCTCCCCGGGTTGTTGCAAGCCCCGTGTCCATACCTGGCCGGGACCGTCGTCGACTCGACCGGTGTGCCGATAGCGGCCGTCGTCGCGGAGGGTGCGGCGCTGGCTCGCGACGCCATCGAGCTGATCGACGTCGAGTACCAGTCTCTGCCGGCCCTCGCCGATCCAGAGCGTGCTCTCGAGTCGGGCGCGCCCCTCGCCCACGCCGATCTCGGCACCAATCAGGCCTTCCGCTGGCCGCTCAAGGGGGGTGACGTCGACGGGGCCTTTTTCAAGGCCGCCCACATCGTGAAGGTGCGGCTTGACCACAACCGCCTGGCCGGCGCACCCATGGAGCCCCGAGGCGTGCTCGCCTGCTACGACCCCGGCCGTGACGAACTGACCCTCTGGCTGACGACCCAGAACCCCTTTCTGTCGCGGGCCGACCTGGCCGCGGTCCTGGGCTTCCCGGAGCACAAGCTACGCGTGATCGCACCGGATGTAGGAGGGGGCTTCGGGGTGAAGGGTCCGCTCTACCGCGAAGAGATCGTTGCTGCGACGCTCTCACGCCAGCTCGGCCGGCCCATTCGCTGGATGTCAACCCGTACCGAGGACCTGCTCACCACGATCCAGGCCCGGGCGGCCGTCTCGGAGGCCGAAGCGGCAGTGACCGCCGAGGGAGAGATCATCGGTCTGCGTGCCAGGACCGTTTTCGATCTGGGAGCGCATCTGCTCTCCCTGTCGCTCGTCCCCCCGATGTCTCATTCGACTCACATCTTCGGGCCCTATCGGATCCAGAACGCCGAGCTCCTGAGCATCGGCGTGTACACGAATACCGCACCGACCGGCCCTTATCGGGGATCGGGACGTCCTGTTGGCGTCTACCTCATCGAGCGCCTGATGGACGAGGCGGCCCGGGCCACCGCCCTCGATCCCGTCGAGATTCGTCGGCGCAACTTCGTCCCGCCCGAGGCGTTCCCCCATCGGACGCCATTCGGCGTCGCCTACGACTCCGGGAACTACGCCCGCGCCCTCGATCGTGTGGTGGAGCTGGCCGACTATCAGCGGCTGCGTCGAGAGCAGGCCGCCGCGCGCAAGCGCGGGGAGATCGTGGGGATCGGCGTGGCGGCCTACGTCGAATCCACCAACGTACTAGGCTGGGAGAGCGGGGTCGTCCGGGTGGAGCGGAGCGGCACCATCACGGCCGTCACTGGATCAAGCCCGCACGGTCAGGGGCACGAGACAACGTTTGCCCAGATCATCGCCGACCAGCTCGGCGTGGCCCACGACGAGGTGGTCGTCCGTCACGGCGACACGCTGGGCGCCCCGCAGGCGATCGGAACGTTCGGGAGCCGCAGCGCCGGCCTCGGGGGGAGCGCGCTGGCGCAGGCTTCCGCGGAGATCAGAGAGAAGGGCCGGCGGCTCGCGGCTCGCCTTCTGGAGGCAAACCCGGAGGACCTCGACCTGGTGCGTGGCGGCTTTCGGGTCAAAGGCGTGCCGGAAACGATCGTCGGGTGGGATCGGATCGGTGAGTTCGCGCACCGTGGGATGGGCCTCCCGCCCCAGGAGACGCCGGGGCTCGAAGCCACGGTATTTTTCCGCCAGGATCACCCCTCCTGGAGCTTCGGCGCTGGCCTGGCGGTCGTTCGCGTAGGGCGGGACACCGGCCGGGTGTGTCTCGAGCGCTTCATCGCGGTGGACGACTGCGGCAACGCGATCAATCCGTTGCTCGTCGAGGGACAGATCGTGGGTGGCTTCGCCCAGGGACTCGGCCAAGCGCTCCTGGAGCGCATTGCCTATGACGAAGACGGTCAGCTTCTCACCGGCACGTTCATGGAGTACGCCATCCCGCGCGCCGATGACATGCCCGAGCTGGTGATCGATCGCACGGTGACGCCCTCTCCCCTCAACCCGCTGGGCGCGAAAGGTGTCGGCGAAGGCAGCGCCTGCGTCGCGCCCCCCGCCATCGTGAACGCCCTCGTGGACGCGCTATCGCCGTTTGGCGTCCGCCACGTCGACATGCCGCTCACGGCCGAGAAGATCTGGCGAGCGATTCCCCGGGAATAGCCCGGATCCTCCGCTGCCACGCACACCTAGGAATGATGGGGTTCCAATCGTGACGGGTCGCGTGGGTGCGGTGATCGCTCGGGTCGTGGCGGGGCTCGCCATTGCCGTCGTCACCGGCTGGGGCGCGCTCGTCCTCTTCTACCTCGCTCCGGGGCCGGGCTGGGTTCGCCAGGTCCTGGCCTGGAGCTTTGTCGTACTCGGCCTCGTGACGCTGGGGGCTCTGCTGATGAGGCGGGGCGGCCGGGCGCCCCTCCTTGGATTTGCCGGGGCCTTCGGCCTTGTGCTGGTCGTTTGGGTGAGCGCGGCGCCGTCGAACAGCCGCGACTGGCACACGGAGGTCGCCGTGCTCCCCTACGCCGTCATCGACGGCGATCGGGTGACTGTTCACAACATCCGGAACTTCGACTACCGCACGGAGACCGACTTCACGCCCGCCTACTACCAGCGCACATTCGATCTCGGGCGGCTGGACCGCGTCGATCTCGTCGCCGTCTACTGGAGGGGCCCGGCCATCGCCCACCTGTTCCTCAGCTTCGGCTTCGGCGACGATCACCTCGCCATCTCCGTCGAAGCGCGCAAGGAACGCACGAAACCGTACGCGACCTTGCCCGGATTCTTCCGGCAGTACGAGCTGGTGTACATCGTGGCCGACGAGCGCGATGTCGTGCGCGTGCGGACGAACTACCGCAAGTCGCCCCCCGAGGACGTCTACCTCTTCCGGACGGTGGGTCCGGTCGAGAACGGGCGCCGGATCTTTCTCGACTACATGCGCGGGATCAACGAGCTGCGCGAGCACCCCCGCTTCTACAACACCCTGACGACCAACTGCACCACGCTGATCCTCGCCCACGCGGCGGTGAACCCCGGCCACATCCCGTACTCGTGGAAGATCCTCTTCAGTGGCTATGCCCCGGAGTACGTGTACGCGCGGGATCGCCTGGACCGGAGTCTCCCCTTCGAGGAGCTGAAGCGTCGCGTCCACATCAACGCGGCCGCCCAGGCTGCCGACCAGGCGCCCGACTTCTCGCGGCGGATCAGGACCGGCCTTCCCTGACACGTCGCTCGCTCACTGGGTGGCGAGGATGGTGGCACCTCCCTCAGCGCCGCTGCGCGCGGCGGCGACGCTCGCGGCCGGTAGCGGAGGCGGCGCCGAGCTCGGCGAGGAACACACGAGCAGCCGTCAGGTCGGCGGTGTCGAAGCCCTCCGTGAACCTGTCCCGGACCTCGAGCACGAGATCTATTGCCGCGGGACGCTGGCCGCGTCGCGCCCAGAGCCGCGCCAGGCTCAGGGCGGCACGCAGCTCATGCGATCGCGCCTGCTGACGACGCGCGACGGCCAGCGCTTCTAGGAAACACGTCTCGGCCGCGCTGTCCCCTCGCGACCGCCGCGACAAGGAGGTTCCCGCGGCATCGATCCCGGCCAGCCACGCCTCGCCCTCCAGGCGGCGAATTTCCGATTCCCATACGCGCAGGCCGTTCGCCTTGACGTGTGCGAGGGGGCCTCGTCCAGATCGCGCGACGCCGCCTCATGCTCGCCGAGGGCGAGCTCGGTCTCGGCCAGCAAGGCTAGCCAGTACGGAATGTCGTCCCCGGCGCCGGTGGCCTTGAAGTCGTCGAGGCCGCGGCGGATCGTCTCGAGTTCGTCGCGGCGGCCTCGGACAACGTGGGCCCAGCCGGCGAGGATCTGGGCCGCCGCCAGCCGCTGGGCAAAGCCCTGCTCGCGCGCGAGAGAGATGGTAGCTTCCGCGTACTCCAGGTCGTCCATCCCCTGCACCTCACCGAGACGTTCCTGTTCCCCGACGAGGCCACCCCAGCGCAGACGAAGCGGCTCGCCAGCGGCTACGCCCAGGCGCTGGCCGCCGCCGCCGTCTCGTCTCACGCCGTGACCGCGATCGAGGTGACCGCCCGCGGGCAGGGCTACACGAGCGCTCCCAAGGTCACCATCCAGGGAGGCGGCGGTTCCGGGGCCCAGGCCTCCGCGAAGATCAACGACCACGGAGCGGTGACGGAGATCTCAATCGATGCCGGGGGTCAGGACTACGCGGCGCGCGCTGACGTGGTCTTCACGGGGGGGACCCCCACGACACCAGCCCAGGCTCAGGCGCTCGTCGCCGATGGTCAGGTGATAGGAATCCGGATCACGGCTCCGGGGTCGGGCTACGCCGACGGCGTCATCACCGTGCAGGTGCTCGGCGGTACTCAGGGCGCTCAAGCCCGGGCGGCGACGCTCGGCGACGATCGCAACTTCCTCGACAAGCTCTGGCTCTGGAGTGAACTGCCGGTCGCCATCCAGCCGCATGCGTGCGAGGACGCCAACAACTGCGTCAACCAGTCCGGACTGGCGTGGGACATCACGCCGGCCGACAACGGTATTCCGTCGATTGTCAGCAAGAATGGCGGGATCCCCGGGTTCTCGAGCGAAGTCCGTCTGGTGCCGACGCGCGACCTCGGGGTGGTGGTGCTGGTGAACAGTCGCCAAGAGTTCGAGCAGGCCGGGAAGCCCAGCACAACGTCGGCCCTCATCTCCGACAACATCCTGTACGCAATCCTCACCCTGAGCAGCGGCAGAGTAGGCCCGTCGGTGAGACGCGACATTTCTGTCGCTGCTCACCATGCCGAGGCCGTCGGAGCGCTGGGGGCTGCTGCGCGAACTGTAGGACTTGGCGGTTTACCCGGCCGCGGCCGTGGCTCACCGCCTCGTCAACTCACGCGTTGGGAACGTTATGCTTTGCGAACGTTTGCTGCCTGCAAGCCCTTCGGGCCGCGGGTAATGTCGAACTCCACGCGCTCGCCCTCGGTCAGGCTCTTGAAGCCCGATGCCTGGATGGCGCTGAAGTGCACGAAGACGTCCTCGCCACCCTCCTGCGTGATGAACCCGAATCCCTTCGCGTCGTTGAACCACTTCACCTGCCCTGTTGCCATTTCCGGTCGTCCTTTCAGGGGCACCCGGCCCCATAGATGCTCCACCGTTCGGCGGGGAGCGCGCCTGCTGAGATGCACAGGCAAACAAAAACGCCGCGCGACTGGATCTCGCGCGGCGTCATCTTCGATCCGAGGGTACCAAACTGATCGCGTTTGCCGTAACAAAACACCAGAGCTTCCACATTAGCGCACACGGAGGACGCCTTGTCAAGGAGATTTACTGCGCGTCGTGACGGGCCCCGGGCGCCGATGGAATTGCGGGGCGAGCCTAGGCAAGCCTGACCGACGCACCGATGATCACCACCAGCCGCACGGCGGCGAGCGTGCGGATCACCAGCCACGAGGGATCGAACTCCCAGGCCCGAACGCTGAATTTGGGGGCGCGCGGGTGGGCGTGGTGGTTATTGTGCAGGCTCTCACCACCGGTCACCCAGGCGAGCAGGCGCGAGTTATACGCCGTGTTGTCGAAGTTCTGGCCGCCATGCCAGTGGCCGAGGCCGTTGATCAGGGGCGCCAGGAGGAAGACGTACAGAATGGCATGCAACGCCATGGCTACGAGGCCGACCCACGGTCCGAACGCCAGACACGCGAGCGCCGTCCCGAACCCCACGCCCATCCAGCCCCGGGAAAACACCTGGCGGTCGAGCCAATCCTTCGGGATGTCTGGCGCAAATCGGCGAATAGTGTCCGGGTTCTTCGCCTCCCGGCTGTAGTAGTACACGTTCAGGAGCTGTACCCGCCAGAAGCCCAGCAGCCGCGGGCTGTGAGGGTCCCCTTCGCGGTCGGTGAACGTGTGGTGCTTTCGGTGGACCGCCACCCACTCTTGCCGACACTGCCCGGTGGTGAGCCACAAGAGCACGCGGAAGACCACGTCGGCAATCGGATGGATCACCAGCGACCGGTGAGCGAGAAAGCGATGCAGGTAGATCGAGGTCGCGATCACCGCCGCCTGGGTCAGGACGAGGCCGATCAGCACAACGAGACTGACTTCGAACACTGCACCGCTTCCTTTGCGTTCGTTGCCGCGTGAGGTCTATCGGCGCCAGAAGGGTCGAGACCGGGGGGCACACCCGCAGTCACCGCGCGCGCTTACGCGCTTCACGATGCCTCCAATGCGGCCTGCCCAGCGTAACTCATGATGTACGACGCCGTCAGCGCACCGCTCCTCTGCGAGATCTTCTCCCGCTGCTCGAGGAGGCGCGCCGTGATGAGAGCATTCACGGTCATGGGCGCTAACTCGACGCTGCCAATCCAGCACGTCTGCTGCACGCCGGCCTCGGTCGGCTGGAGCCGCACGAAGAGCACGGCCCCGTGGGCCATCCGTTCGAGCACCTCACGCTGAGGCAGGCTGAGCTTCACGAGGTCACGCCCGGCCTCGATCCGCACGGGCATGCTTCGAGAAAGAGGTTCTCAGGGTTGGATGTACTCGAGACGACACACGCCACCTACGGACGCTCGCCACGACCGGTATACGGGGCCTCCCTGTCCTCCCCGGGGGCCAGGAGGCGGACTCGGATTGTGCAAACTGCGCAGCGCATTGTACGCTGCTCGCCTGGTCGTTGCGAGGAAACTGTGCGAGCCCTCAGGGGCTCCTACCTCTCGCGCCGGAGCGCTGATATGCGTACACTTTCTGTGATGCCTTTCGACACGCATGCCTCCCCCATCGTCCGTCAAGATGCGCGGCGCCACCGCGTAGTCCGCGGGGTCGCCGGGGCGTTGCTGGTCACCTGCCTGTGGGTGGCGGGCGCCCTGGCGGTGCCGGATCCGTCGACGCCCGCGCCTCCGGCGGCTCGCCCCCAGTCCGAACAGACCGTGGACGCGCTGTCGGTGGTGAAGCTGCGCAGCAAGGCCGTCTCCGATGCGCGTTCCAACCGGACGCTGGGATCCGTGCGCGAAGGGACCGGAGTCGTGATCGACGCCGACGGGCTGGTGCTCACCATCGGCTACCTGATCCTGGAGGCCGAGACGGTGGAGCTGGTGACGGCGAGCGGGTCCTCCTTTCCGGCGGCCGTGGTGGGCTACGACAGCGCCAGCGGCTTCGGCCTGGTCAAATCGCTGCAGCCGCTGCCCGTCAAGCCGATCCCGTTCGGTAGCTCGTCGACCGTCGCCGTGCGCGACCCAGTGCTGATCGTGGGTTTCGACGGCGTCGCCCCTGCCTACGTCGTGTCTCGCCGCCAGTTCGCTGCATATTGGGAATACCTGCTCGACGAGGCGATCTACACGGCGCCCGTCACGGTGAACTGGAGCGGCGCCGCGTTGCTCAGCCGCGAGGGCAAGCTTGTGGGTATCGGCTCGCTGTCGGTTAACGATGCGGTCGGACCCAACAGCCAGGTGCCGGGCAACTTGTTCGTGCCCATCGACCTCCTGAACCCGCTGCTCCGCGATCTCGTCACCCGCGGCAAATCCTCGGCTCCCCCGCGCCCCTGGCTCGGTGTCCGGACCCAGGAAGTCCAGGGCAACGTCATCGTGGCGCAGGTCTCTCCGGACAGCCCGGCGGAGGCGGCGATGCGGCCGGGTGACGTCATCGTCGCCGTCGGGGGCGAGGTCATCAAAGGCCTGGCCGATTTCTACGCTCGCCTGTGGTCACGCGGCAAGGCAGGGGTCGAGATTCCCCTGGAGGTCCTGCGGGACGGCCGCATCCAGAAGATCACGGTCAAATCCATCGACCGCGAGACGTATTACCGGTCCCGGCGTACGTACTGACCGGGCAACCCACCGCCCCCTTCAAAGATCCTCCAACCCGGACCCGCCAGTCCGGGCTGCATTGACCTGATAGGTGCCCTCGCCGGGTCTCCAGCGCACGTCGACCGGATCCACAGGGACACATTGACGATGATGTGGTCCACCTGCGCCAGGGTGTCCTTGCCGTCGAAGTGAGTCAGGCCGACGCCACGGATCAGAATCTGGACGCCGGGCACAGGGAGCCCCACACCCGCGATCGCGAAGCCATAGTCCCCGCGGAGAGTCCGGCTCAAGCAGGGGCGGCCCCCGTCCGCCTGCGCAGGGGCGCTCGACGCGAGCCGTGAACGGGACAAGCGGCGGATGGCGGTCTTCCGTGACCGCGTGCCGAGCGTCCAGCGGAGAAGGTCGGTCAGGTCGGCAGAAACAGGCTCTTGGCGATCATGCCGTGAACACCCTGGCGCATGTCCACCACCTGGGTGACCGCAAAATCGGCGGCCACCGAGATCAGCGAGTAGGCGTCGTCGCGGCTGAGGTCGTGCCGCGTGACCAGCAGCTCGAGCAGGCCTCGGGCGGCCGCCTTCATGGCGCGATTCAGGTCCTCGTCGAAGCCGTGGGTAATCCAATGCGTCGGGGTCTCGAGCACAGGGCCGGGGACGGGGAAGCTCTTCCGGACGCGAAGCTGCACCAGCACGTTTGCCGAGGCCTCGATGGCGGTACCCGACAGCTCGGCGTCACCCTCGGCCATGTGCGGATCGCCGAGATAGCAGAGCGCCCCCGGATGGAACACCGGATAGTACATGGCCGCGCCCGGCCCGAAGCGCCAGTTGTCGATGTTGCCGCCGAACGAGCCGGGCGGGATGCTGTTGATGCGGCCGGCTTCTTTGGGCGCCACGCCGCCCACGCCAAGATGCGGCCGCAGCGGGACCATCACGTTCGGCAGCGCCGGGCGGCGGGCGGCCCCGTCCGGTGGTACCACGATGCCCGGCTGATCGTAACGTGCGGTCGTCGTGTAGTCGAAGGCGAAGGCGGCCCGGGCCAGGCCGGCCGCGGCGTCGATGTGATAAATCGTGATGCGCTCCTTGCCAAAGTCCTCGTAGAGGTAACCCCACCAGGCCGCGATGTTCGTCCCGTAGGGCAAGCGCGGCTCCATGGTGAGCACGCGGACCTCCAGGGTGTCCCCCGGTTCCGCCTCCGCCACGCGGATGGGCCCCGTCATGACGTGTACGCCCGGGCCGCGCTCGGCCATCGGGATGCCGCGGTACACCGCCTCCACGCCCTCATCCATCAGCAGATCAGGAGCGTCTCCGGCCTGATGGGTGAGCACCTCTACGTGAACGAGATCGCCCGAGCGCACCTCGAGCACGGGAGCGCGCGAGCGGTCGAAGAAGCCCCAGAAGCAGGTGGCAGGCGTGGCGCGAAGCTCGTGGCGCACGGATAGGCGCGGGTCGGGAGAAGGCATGGGTCTCGGGTTCGGCTGACGCGGACAGTAGCGCCCGTCGCGCCCGCCGTCAATCACGGGGCGATGTCGCCTTCGGCGGGGTGGTGCGCTCTGATAGTATCGAGCGCGTTACGGAACGCTGAAGACGAGGGAAAGGAGCCGCGCGTGCGTCAGGCAGTCGCCACCGGCTTGGCCCCGGAGCCTGCGCCTTTCTCCCACGCTGTCGTCGCCAATGGTATTCTCTTCACTGCCCATCTGCCCATCCGACCCGACGGGTCGGCGGAGACGGGCAGCGCCGGTGCGCAGGCGGAGCTGGCGCTGGCCAACCTGAAGCGCGCCGTCGAAGCCGCCGGCGCCAGCCTGGACGACGTGGCCCAGGTGGTCCTCTACATCACCGATATCGAGGACAAGCCGGCCATCGACGAGGTGTACGCTCGCTACTTCCGCCGGCCGTACCCGTCGCGGGTGTGCGTGGTCGTCGCCGGGCTGGTCGTTCCGGGCGCTCGCCTCGAAGTGCTCGCCTACGCCGCGCTGCCGCGATAGTGCTCAAGTGGGAGCGGTTTCCTGTTCACCCCGACCCAGGAGGTGCTCCATGCAACGACGAAGGTTTCTCGTTAAGGCCAGTGGCGCACTCGTGGCCGCCGGCGCGGTGTCCGTCGTCGACGCGCCGAACGTGATCGCCCAGTCCAAGGTCCAGTGGCGCATGCCGACCATGTGGCCCCCGTCCCTCGACGTCCTGCAGGGCAATGCCCAGAAGTTCGCCAAGATCGTCGACGAGCTCACGGGTGGGCGCTTCAAGATCCAGGTCTTCGCGGGCGGGGAGCTGATGCCGGCCGCCGGCGTCTTCGATGCCTGCCTGCAGGGCACGGTGGAAGCGTTCAACGGGGCCGCCTACTACTGGGCCGGGAAGGAGAATGGTCTACAGTGGTTCACGTCCGTGCCTTTCGGGCTTAACACGCAGGGGTACACCGCGTGGTACCAGCAGAGTGACGGCCTCAAGCTCTGGGAGGAGGCCTACGCGCCCTTCGGCGTGGTCCCGCGGCCCGGTCAGTCGACGAATCCCCAGATGGGCGGGTGGTTTCGCAAGAAGATCAACACCGTCGACGACATGAAGGGCCTCAAGATCCGCATTCCCGGCCTGGCGGGCAAGGTGTACGCGAAGGCAGGAGCGGCGGTGGTGCTCTTGCCCCCGGGCGAGATCTACACCGCCCTCGAGCGCGGCACCATCGACGCGACCGAGTTCATCGGGCCCTACGACGACCTCAAGCTCGGTCTGCAGAACGCGGCCCGCTACTATTACTTCCCGGGCTGGCAGGAGGCCACCTCCATCGCGGAGTTCAGCTTCAACAAGAAGGCCTACGACGGCCTCCCGGCCGAGTATCGCCGCGCGCTCGACTATGCCGCCTCCGTGATCCTGGCTGGTTCCGACGCGGAGTACTTCGTCAAGAACGCGGCCGCGCTGCAGCGCCTCAACACGGAGTTCAAGGGCAAGGTGGAGCTGATCAAATTCCCGGATGCGGTGCTGGACGGGGTGCGGAAGATCGCGGCCCAGGTCATCCAGGAGGAGGCGGACAAGAGCCCCATGGCCAAGAAAGTTGCGGCCGCCTACACGAAGTTCGTGACGACCACCGCGGACTGGGCCAAGGTCGAGGCCGCGTACTACAGCACGTTGAGCAGCTAACCCCCGCTCACAGGGCGAGGTTTCTCGAGCCGGCCGACCTCTGAGGGTCGGCCGTGCCGTGTTGAGGAGGACGTGGGCGATGCGCGAGCTGGCCCGGAGGATCGACCGCTTCCAAGAGCAGTTCGGGCGCGGCGTGTCGTGGCTGTCGCTGGGGATGGTCCTCGTCGTCTTCGGCGACGTCATCTCTCGCTACCTGTTCCGGACCACGTCGGGGGCGATCCAGGAGCTCGAGTGGTATCTTTTCGGCACGCTCTATCTCCTCGCCGCCGGCTATACGCTCCTGCACGACGAGCACGTCCGCGTCGACATCGTGTACTCGAAGCTCACGCCGCGGCGCCGAGCGTGGGTCGATTTCATCCTGTTCTGGGCGTTCTTCTTTCCCTCTTGCGTTCTCGTCATCTACACGGCCTGGCCCTTCGTGCGGATCTCGTGGATGGTGTGGGAGGGTTCTCCCGATCCGGGCGGGTTGCCCCTGCGCTGGCTGCTGAAGTCGATGATCATCGTGGGCTTCGCTCTGCTGCTGGTGCAGGGGATCTCGCAGACCATCAAGTCGTTTTACTGGGCCATGGGTTGGGAGACGCCGGAGCCGCCGCGGGCGGAGGCCGGCTGAGCCGATGGGCGAGCTGCCGCTCGACCAGATCCTGGCGGCCTTCATGTTCGCGGGGATGATTGCGTTCTTGTTCTTCGGTTTTCCCGTCGCCTTCAGCCTCACCTTCACCGGGCTCCTCTTCGGTGGGCTCGGGGTTGCCTTCGGTTTCCTCCGGCCCGACTTCCTCAACATTCTGCCCATCCGAATCTGGGGCACCATGACGAACTTCACCCTCCTCGCCGTACCCCTCTTCGTCTTCATGGGCGTCGCCCTCGAAAAATCGGGCATCGCCGAGGAGTTGCTGGAAACGATGGCGCTCCTCTTCGGGCATCTGCGAGGGGGCATCGCCATCTCGGTGGTGGTGGTGGGGGCTATCCTGGCGGCCTCCACGGGCATCGTGGGCGCCAGCGTCATCACCATGGGGATGATCTCCCTCCCCACCATGCTCCGGCGGGGCTACGACAAGCGGCTGATCTGCGGAACGATCTGCGCCTCCGGCACCCTCGGCCAGATCATCCCGCCCAGCATCATCCTCATCCTGATGGGCGACATCATGGGCGTGTCGGTCGGCGATCTCTACATCGGGGCCGTCCTCCCCGGCCTCGTCCTCGTGGGCCTCTACGTCATCTATCTCGCCCTCATCTCGTGGTGGAAGCCCGAACTTGCCCCCGCCATCGCGGCTGGCGAGATCGCCGCCTTCCGTGCGGACGCGGTCAAGCGGGTCGGCCTTGCCCTGTTGCCCGCCTTCGTGCTGGTGGTCGGCGTACTCGGATCGATCTTCGCCGGCATTGCCTCGCCGACGGAGGCCGCTTCCGTGGGCGCCGCCGGCGGTCTTCTCCTGACCATGCTCAAGGGCCGCTTCTCGATGGACATGCTCCGGGCCGTCATGCGGGTCACGACGCGCATCACGAGCCTCGGCTTCATCATCCTGGTGGGTGCCAACTGCTTCGGCCTCGTGTTCCGGGGGCTGAATGGTGATCACCTCGTCCAGGACTTCCTGAAGGGCCTTCCCTTCGGACCCTACGGGGTGCTCGCCCTGGTCATGGCCGTCATCTTCATCCTCGGCTTCTTCATCGACTACTACGAGATCTGCTTCATCCATGTCCCGATCCTGGTCCCGGTGCTCGTCGAGTACTTCCGCTTTGATCCCCTGTGGGTGGCGATTCTGATCAGCGTGACTCTGCAGACATCGTTCCTCACGCCGCCCTTCGGCTTCTCGCTCTTCTTCCTGCGCGGGGTGGCCCCGCCCGAGGTACGGACGGTGGACATCTACCAGGGCGTCGTCCCCTTCGTGGCGCTCCAGCTGATCGGCCTCGCCCTCACCGCCGCCTTTCCGATCCTGGTCTTCGGGCCGCTCCGCTTCTTCCGGAGCTGACCGATCCATCCCGAGGAGGACCCTCATGCTGCGAGACCACGGACGCTTCGCGTACTCGGCCATCGTGAATCGCCCGGACTGGAGCTGGCCGGGAGGCCGGCGCCTGGCCGTGTACCTGGCGCTGAACCTGGAGCACTTCGCCTACGGCGAGGGCCTCGGCCTCTCCTACTCCGCCGGCATCCCCCACCCCAACACCTACAACTGGGCCTGGCGGGAGTACGGCAACCGCGTGGGCGTCTGGCGTCTTCTCGAGCTGTTCGACCGGCTGGAGCTGCCCGTTTCCCTGCTCCTCAACTCCGAGGTCTATCAGCACTGTCCGGAGGTGGTGAGGGCCTTCCGGACGCGAGGCGACGAGGTGCTCGGGCACGGGCGCACCAACTCCGAACACCAGAACGACTTCGACGAGGCGGGGGAAGCGGCGCTCATCCGCGAGGTCACGGAGGCGATCACGCGCTTCGAGGGCCAGCCCCCGCGCGGCTGGCTGAGCCCGGGGGTCAATCCCAGCGCGGCGACGCCAGATCTCTTGCAGGAGGCGGGGTATACCTACCTGCTCGACTGGCCGATGGACGATCAGCCGGTATGGATGAAGACGCGCGGCGGGCGCATCCTGAGCATCCCCTATCCGCACGAGGTGAACGACATCCCCATGATCGCCATCCACCACGGCACCGCCCCTGCCTTCGCGGAGATGATTGTCGCCAACTTCGACGAGATGCTGGACCATTCCCGGAATCAGTCCCTGGTCTTCGGCATCGCGCTGCATGCGTTCCTGGTCGGCCAGCCCTATCGTCTGCGCTATTTGCGGAGAGCGTTCGAGCACGTGGTGAGCCGGCGCCAGGAGATCTGGCTCGCCACCACCGGCGCCATCGCGCGGCACTTCACCGAACACGCCCCCACGGCACCCTGACCCTCCGACCCGGAAGGACGGTGGACCCATGACGCATGATCTCGTGATTCGCGGGGGGCTGATCGTCACCGCCGCCGACACCTTCATAGCCGACCTCGGCATCCGGAACGGGCGCATCGCCGCCATCGGTGAGCACATCCCGCCCGGAGCCCGTGAGATCGAAGCCCGCGGGCTCCAGGTCCTCCCCGGCGGCGTCGACGTCCACACTCATCTCGATCTCGATCTCGGCGGCACGCGTACCGCGGACGATTTCGAGTCCGGCACCGCCGCCGCTGCCTGCGGCGGCATCACCACCATCTGCGACTACGCGTGGCAGGGGAAGGGCCAGAGCCTCGCCGGCACCATTGCCGCCTGGTCCGCCAAGGCGGCCGCGCGCGCCCACGTCGACTACGGGTTTCACATCATCCTGTCCGACGTGACCGACGAGCGGATCGCCGAGATCCCCGCCATCGTCGCGGCCGGCTACCCGAGCTTCAAGGTCTTCACCATCCGCGAGTTCGGCATCGGGGACGAGGCACTCCTGCGCGTGCTCAGGGCCGCCCGTCAGGCGGGTGCCATCGTGAACGTCCACTGCGAGAACAGCGAGATGCTTGATCTCGCGGAGCGGGACATGATCGCCGCCGGCCGCCTCGATCCGCGGTTCTACGCGGACAGCCGGCCCGCCCTCGCCGAGGCGGAGGCGACACGCCGGGTCATTGACTACGCGGAGCTGGTGGACGCCGAGGTCTATATCGTTCACATGTCCTGCGAGGGCGCGGTGGAGGCCGTGCGCGCCGCCCGTCAGCGCGGAGTGCGGGTCTGGGGCGAGACGCGCCCCATCTATCTCGGGCTCACCCGCGAACGCTACGACCCGGGCGGCCTGGAGGCGGCGAAGGTGGTGGGCGCCCCGCCGCTGCGGGCCGTGTCCGATCAGGCGGCGCTCTGGGACGCGTTGCGGGGGGGAACCCTGCAGACCATCGGGAGTGACAACACCTCCTGGACGGTGGATCAGAAGGCGGAGGGCGTCCACGATTTCCGCCGGGTTCCCTACGGGGTGCCGGGGCTGGAGACGGAGATGCGCGTGATCTACTCCGAAGGGGTGGCCCGGGGACGCATCTCGCTCCAGACCTTCGTGGCCGCCTTCGCCACCAATCCGGCCAAGATCTTCGGCCTCTATCCGCGCAAGGGCACCATCACGGTGGGGAGCGATGCCGATATCGTGCTCTTCGATCCGGGCAAGGTGGAGATCATCGACGAGCGGACGCTCCACTCGCGCGCCGGCTACGACCCCTTCCATGCCTTCACGGTGCGGGGCGTGCCCGTGCTGACCTTGGCGCGGGGTGACATCATCGCCCGCGATGGCGCGCTTCTGAGCCAGCCGGGGCGCGGCCAGCATCTCTTGCGCGAGCGCCGCCGTTGACCAGGCGACATCTTATCGTCTGACGACCTCGCATCGAATGGAGAACTGAACCCCTGAGCCCGGAATGGGCGTCCTTAACGTGAAGGAGGTTCAGGCGATGATTGACATCCGGCGCGCCGAGGAGCGCGGACGTACACGGTGGGAGTGGCTCGACAGCCGGCATACGTTCTCCTTCGGCGATTACCACGACCCCGAGCGCATGGGCTTTCGCGCCCTGCGCGTGTTGAACGATGATCGCGTCAAGCCCGGTCAGGGGTTCGGGACCCATGGTCACCGCGACATGGAGATCCTCTCCTATGTTCTCGAGGGCGCGCTCGCGCACAAGGACAGCACGGGTGGCGGTGGCATCATCCGCCCCGGCGAGATCCAGTTCATGCGGGCCGGATCCGGCGTGACGCACAGCGAATACAATCACTCCAAGGTCGATCCCGTGCACTTCCTCCAGGTCTGGATCGTGCCCGACAAGCGGGGCCTCACGCCGACGTACGGTCAGCAAGCGTTCGACCCCGAGCGGGCAAAGCGCTCCTTCGTCCTCCTGGCGTCCCGGGATGGACGGGAGGGCAGCGTTCAGGTTGAACAGGATGTGAGCGTCTGGATGACACTCCTCGGGAAAGACGAGAGCCGCGAGCTCCCGCTTGGACCGGGCCGCCACGCCTGGGTCCACATGGCGCGCGGCTCGGCGTGGGTGAACGGGACACCGCTTCGCGAAGGTGATGGCAGTGGGCTGAGCGGCGAAGCGGGTTTGAAATTGAACCGCGCCGACGCCGCCGAAATCCTCGTCTTCGACCTGAAGTAAGCGGGGCGGCCGGCCCGGTGGCTATTGCGATCTCGCCGCGGGCGACCTCTCAACCCACGTTCGGACGGCTCGGAAGGCCGGCGTATACTCGAACGATCATGCGCGAGAACACACTTAAGCAGCAGCTCTATGCCGGGAAGGGTGCAGCGGATGATGGAGGGCGGGGTCAAGGTGATCACCGACGCCGGACGCATTGCCGGGTGTAGCTGCCCGGACAACCTCATCCCCAAGTTCCTGGACCTCGGCGTGCAATATTTCCACAGCAGCGTGGGCCGCCTCCTCCAGCACGGCAGCGACGCGTACCTGCAGCGAGTGCGCCAAGCCGCCGCCGCCGCGGGGAAGTGACGGTGTCGCGCGGCGCGCATCTCCGGTTAGCGGAAGAGGCGCGAGACGCTCGACCCGTCGTGGATGGACCGGATGGCCTCGGCGAAGAGCCGCGCCACCGATTGCACGTGGATCCTGTCGATGCGCTTGGGTGGTGGGAGGGGGATCGTATCGGTCACCACGAGCTGGCGCAGGGGGGATGCCTCGATGCGCTCCGTCGCGCGGCCCGAGAGCACGGCGTGAACGGCGCAGGCCTCCACCGCCACCGCGCCCTGCTCGAGCACGACGCGGGCCGCCTCCAGCAGGGTGCCGCCGCTGGCTATCTCATCGTCGACGATGAGGGCGACCTTTCCCCGGACGTCCCCGATCAGCGTGGTGGCCCGGGCCCGCTCGTCGTCACCGTCGCGCCGCTTGTCCACGATGGCGATCGGCAGGTGTAGACGCTCCGCGTAGTGGCCGACCTCCTTCGACTCGCCCACGTCGCCGGCGACGAGGACGTGATTCGAGAGGTCGCGGCTCGCCCGGAGGTAGTCGCACAGGATGGGCGCGGCCTGGAGCTGGTCGGCCGGGATGCGAAAGAAGCCCTGCACCTGCGACGAGTGAAGGTCCATGGTGAGCACCCGGTGGGCGCCCGCCGTCTCCAGGAGATCGGCCATGAGTCGCGCCGTGATCGAGATGCGAGGCCGGTCCTTCTTGTCGGACCGCACATAGGGGAAATATGGCAGCACGGCCGTGATGCGGCCGGCCGAGGCGTGCTTGAGGGCATCGATCGTGATGAACAGCTCGATGAGCCCATCCGAGACGGGCGGACAGGAGGGCTGAACCACAAAAACATCCGCCTCGCGCACGTTCTCCTCGATCTGGACGAGGATGTTCTCGTTGGAGAAGCGAAGAACGGTGGACTGGCAGGGCTCGATGCCGAGGTGCGCGCAGACCTCCCGCGCGAACGCGGGATGCGCGGTGCCGCCGATCACCTTGATGTCCCCGATCATAGCCACCCCAAGTCGATGATGGAGCGCCGGTGGTGGTGAAACACCGGGTTGTCGAGGACCACACGCACCTTGAGCGCCTGGGCTGCCTCCTCGATCAATCGGAGCCGAGATGCCGTGGTCGGTCGGGGCATGCCCGCGATGGTAGCTGAGGGCCCCCGGGTTCTGCACGTCATACAATCCCCAGCGCCCCGGAGCCCTGCAGCGCCCAGTGACAGAGCCACTCGGTTCGGGGCGTGGGCCTTCATGGGCTTCGCCCGCCAGATCGCTACTCCGGCACCGACGCGCGCAGCGTCCGCAGGGCCAGGCGCAGCGACCACCACGCCATGAGCACGAGGGCAAGGGGCAGGCTGGCGAAGACGAGGCTCAGCGGGATCTCGATGGCCACCCCGAGCTGGGCGTGGACGTCTCGGGTGACGCGGATGGCCACCGGTAAGAGGAAGAGGCAGAAGGCGGTCACCAGGAGGTTGCGGACGATGCCGAGCAGCCGCCGCCCTCGCGGGGACAGGTACGCCATCACCAGGTCCACCGTGATGTGTTCGCGGTCGCGCACGCTCCAGGCCGCGGCGAGCAGGGCCGTCCAGATCGTCACGTAGCGCACGGCCTCCTCCGACCACGCGAGCGGACGATCGAAGAAGTACCTGGCACCGACCTGCAGACTGGCCACCACGACTAGGACAGCCATGCCGAAGGCGAGCACACCCTGTTTGATGGGGTCCCGGCGTGCAGGCGGCGGCGTGTACTCCACGCTCAGTACCGGTTGGCCAGGAACAGCACGGTCTGGGGCACGAAGGCCACCAATAGCACCACCGCCACCAAGACGATCAGGAACGGGATCGAGTCACGGACGAACCCGGTCATGGTGGCGCCGGTAAGCTGGCAGGCGATGAACATGAGGATGCCGAAGGGTGGCGTGATCCCCCCGATCATCACCATGCAGATCATGAGGATCCCGAAGTACACGGGGTCGAGGCCCAGCGAGGCAGCCAGCGGCGCCAGGAAGGGCGCTGTCATCACGAGGATGGCGGTGGCGTCGAGGAAGCAGCCGAGCACGAGCAGGGCGAGCAGGATCAGCAGGAGGGCGACCTGCGGGCTGTCCGTGAAGCCGCCGAGCCACTGCCAAACCATGCTCGGTTCCCCTCGGGGGCACCGAAATGCGATAAGGTTCGGGATACCGTTCAACGGTGAAGGGTTCACGCGTATGAACTTCGACCTCGCCGCCGGACCGAAGAACCTGGCCTGTGTCGCTCTGACGGCAGTCCTCGCGCTGATCGCGAACCATGCGATGGCACAGGCGATCCAGGGGACCGCCACGTACCGAGAACGCATGACATTGCCGCCCGGAGCGGTCCTCGAGGCCACGATCGAGGACGTATCGCGGGCGGACGCGCCCGCGTCGGTGGTCGCGAGCACACGCGTTGCCTCACCGGGCAATCCGCCTATCGCGTTCACCATCGCCTACGATCAGGCCCAAATCCTCCCCGACCATCGGTATGTCGTTCGCGTCCGGATCCTTCTCGACGGCAAGCTCCTGTTCACCAGCGACGTCGCGACGCCCGTGATCACCCGCGGCAGCCCGACCAACGTATCCATGACGCTGCGCCGAGTCGGCGCGGGGCAGACGGGATCAGCCGGCCCCGGCTCGCCTACTCCGTCGACGCCAGCATCGAACATTCCTCTCGAAACGACCTATTGGAGGGCGATCGAGCTCGCGGGAAAGCCCACCCCCGCGCAGGATGCGAATCGCGCGGCGCATCTGGTGTTCCAGGCGGGAGGCCGCGTGGCGGGCTCCGATGGGTGTAACCGGATCATGGGCGGCTACGAGGTGAAGGCAGATGGCATTACGTTCGGTCAGATGGCGGGAACGCAGATGGCGTGCGCGGATACTGCAGACATCGAGCGCGGGGTTCGGGCCGCCCTCACCGGCGCGAGCCGCTGGAGGATCGTCGGCGATCGGCTGGAGTTGTTCGAGGGAACGGGCGCCCGGCTGGCGGCATTCCAGGCTCGGTCTCAGACGCTGCCCGCGGCGACCCCATCCCCTCTTCAGGGTACGAGATGGCGGCTCGTGCGATTCCAGGGAGGCGACGACACGACGCTCACCCCCGACGACAGGGCCAAGTACACGATCGAGTTCGGCGCCGGCGGTCGGCTGACCGCGCGCATCGACTGCAATCGGGGACGCGGGACCTGGAAGTCGAGCGGTGCGAGTCAGCTCGAACTCGGGCCATTGGCCCTGACGCGCGCCAAGTGTCCTGACGGGTCCCTGCATGATCGGATCGTCAAGCACTGGAGCTATATCCGCTCGTACGTCATCAAGGATGGCCACCTTTTTCTGGCGCTGATGGCCGACGGTGGCATCTACGAGTTCGAACCATTCGTACCGGCCAAGCCATAGGCAGACGGCGATCGCGGCTGTTCGCGATGCAGGGCATACGCCAGTTGGCTGGTCGTATACTATCCCGCCGGAAAGATGGTGAACCATGAGCGCGATCGATCCGAGACGCAGTCTGGAGCTGCTGAAATCCGAGCAGGCGCTCCTGAACGAGCGCATTGCGCGACTCACGCCCGAGGAACTCGACCGGCCTAGCAACCTGGCACGCTGGAGCGTGGCCGACGTGGCGGTCCATATCACGCGCGTCTGCGACTCGATCAATCTCGCCGTCCAGCGAGCGATGGTCGGTGACAAGACACCGGCGTTCGGCGAAGCGGCGCGGCCGCGCGAGGAAGAGATCCGGGCAAAAGGTCCACAGGGCTGGGCCGAGCATGGCCGCGAATGCTGCCGGCGCATCACCGAGATCGTGTCGGGGCTGACGGATGAGCAGCTCGGGCGGTACACCTTTCCCCATCCGTTTGGTGAGCGGAGCGTGCGCTGGTTCTGTACCCAGCTGCTCACCGAGGTCGGCTTCCACCGCTGGGACCTCGCCTACTCGCTCGGTCAACGTGGACCGCTCTCCGAAGAGCTGGGCGCGTACGTCCTGCCATTCATGCTGGATCGTGACGAGCCCGTCTTTGCCGCCCGCCGGACCCAGGCCAGCCAGGAGGTCTACACGCTCGTATCGGATGTGGGGAGCTGGAAGCTCACCGTCACGCCAGACGGGACTACGTCGGAGCCCGTGACGACGCCCGAGGGGTCCGCCATCAGTGCTACGCCGGGTTGGCTCTGCGTGGCAGTGTACGGTCGCGCCCGAGTGGATCAGACTGCGTACAGCGTCATTGGCTCCGGCGATGTCGCTGCTCGCTTCGCGGCCATTTTCGGGCCACGAGAGTGACCTGCCGGGCTGATCCCTTTCCTTCGCCACGATGTGGTGTTCGACGTCGAGCACGGCCTCGTCGGCTTCGCCCCCAGCCGGTCGCGCGGGATTCACCACGGCTCCGAACGCGACGCGACATCTCCGTAGGCACGGCGCCGGCCCCGATCGCCTCGTCTCTTCGGCGACGTGGCCGTGCTTCCACTTCAGATCAGAAGGGCCCCGCCGTGGACGTCTTCGGGGCGCTCCCGCAACAGCGCTTGAACTTTCGTCCGCTTCCGCAGGGACAGCGGTCGTTTGGTCGCGGGCTTCCCCCCCTCTGTGGTGCCTCGAGCAGGACCAGCAAGCCGAAGTAAACGAGGAAAGCGAAGAAGCCTCGGCTCATGATTTCCGTGAAATTGTACAGGGCGGTGAAGATCTGCGAGCGCAGGGGGGAGTGCCCGGGCAAGTAGAGCACGCGCCCACCGGCGATCGGGACGGGCGCTTGCTGCCAGAATTCACTGGTGACCACCATGCCCGCCACCTGCGTCACCGTGAGCACCAGGAGACCCCCGACCAGACCGCGGGCGCGCAGCCGGCCGCTCCAGCCCGGCGTGGCGAGCACGAGCGCGACGAAGACGGGTACCCCGAAGCTCGCCGAGGCGGCCCAGATCGTGTAGCCGCGATCCCGGGGGCGACCCTCGCCGGGCAGCCACATGGGACGGTAGGCCAGGACCCGACTGCCTTCGACTGTGTAGCGAGTGCCGGGTGTGTGCTCGAAGGACGGCAGGAGCATACGCGCCGCCATGGCCAAGCCCGCCGCGTAGGCGGGGGCAATGACAAACCAGGCCATTGAGGCGCCCACCAGGGCGAGGACGAAGCAAAGGAGGGCGCGCCGCCCCTCCTTCCTAAGTCCGTGGACTAACCCTGAAAATCCAGCCGAACCAGCAGAGGGCGACGACCGCGAAGAAGACGGCTTGCCAGACATAGAGATGGGCCACCTCGAACCAATCGCGGGCGAAGATCCCGAGCGCCAGAAGGGTCACGACACGAAGCAAGTTCACGAGGTTCAGCACGCCGGCACCGATGAGGGTTCCCGCCATCTTGGCACCGAGCGAGGCCGGATAGGCCCACACGGCGGCCGCGTAGAGCCCCAGCTCGTAGATGGCGTTGCAGTTATTCTTGATCTCCACCGCGAAGCCTTTCGTCTTGATCACCGCCCCGATGGCGGCCGCGTCCGTGCCCAGCCCGCGCATGACTGTACCGGCGAGCCAGGCAATGTGCTGATTGAGGGCCACGACAACGAGATCGTGAGCCAGATAGAGCGCGGCGAAGATGACCAGGGTCAGGATGGTAAAGACGACGCAGAAGCGGAGTTCCGCCTTGCGCTTGCTGGCCGTCACCATGCGGACATTCTATTGCCGGGCGCCGGTCGACGTCTATCTCGTATCACGCGACCCGCGAATGCCCACGTCTCCTTCGACGAATTCGTTGGAGCAGCCCTACTCGACGGCGTCCGCGTACGAGCGCGGAGGGCCCGAACGTCGTCAACGCCGACCGGAAGGGACTTCCCCTATTCGGCGCACGACGACTTCACCCGCACGGCCAAGTGAGGGACCGATTCCCGACCGTAATCTACGCCCCTGCCGCCGCCGGTTCACCGAGCGACAGCATCAGGCGATTGGCCCAGTTGAAGAACGCGGCCGCCTGGATGACGTCGGCGATGGCCAGATCGTCGAGCCCTGCTCGGCGGAGGCGATCCACGTGCTCCGGCCCGAACGCCATCGGCGTGGCCGTCAGCGCCACCGAGGCCGCGACGATGGCGTTCCAGCGCTCTCCGAGATCGGCGGTGACGCCGTCGTCGAGAAGACGCTGAACATCTGCCTCGCGCTTCGAATAGGTCGCCGCGAAGCGCGCATGCACCGAGGCGCAGTAGAGGCACCCATTGAAGCGAGACGTGGCGGCGGCGGCGAGCTCGCGCTCCGCCCGCGGGAGGCCCGCGTCCGGGTTGTAGAAGATGTCCTTGTCGGTTCGCGTCCTCGCCTCCAGCGCGTCCGGATCGCGGGCCAGGAGGCGGAAATACGGCGACTTCACCCGCGCGGCGTCCACGAGACTCGCCAGGTGACGGTCGGTCATCGCCTCGATCGCCAGCGGTTCGAGCCAGGGTAACCATTCGAGCTGGGCCCGGGTGAAGGTCACGGGAGCCGTGTGGTCGGGGGGAACCAGGACCGTATCGGGCATGTCCGGACCTCGCGTGTCAGGGGCGGCCAGCCAGGGTGCGTAACCCCGCGACCACCCGAATCTGGAAGGACAGGAAGGCGACGATCTGGGAGAGCGTCACGATGCCGGTCGTGGACCAGCCGGCGTCAAGCAGCGCCTGCAGCGCTCCCGGCAAGGCGTCGCGCGGATGAAAGACAAGCAGGTGAACGTGCTCGAACGCGGCGGCGAGGTGCCGACCGAGCACGCGGCGGGTTTCTGCGCCAGCACGATAGGCTGGCCCGGACACATCCTCGCGACTCAGCGGACCTGCCGGGTAGCGACCGTAAGGGCCGTGCGCCCCGGCCTCTGCGATGGCCGCGTCAAGCGCTTCACGCAGCGCCCCAGAGGCACCGGCGGCGGCGAGTCCCGCGGCGTAGAAGGCCGCAATCGCCGCGTCGCTGTGCAGGCCAGCGACGAATGCGCCCACCGCGAAGCGCTCCTGTGCCGTGACGTCGCCCGGCACCTGTGGCGCGAACAGCGCGCGGTAGGTCGCCTGCGCATGGGTACGCGCCTCTGGCCGGCGGGCGCGGATGGCATCCAGGGGAGATCCCGGCGCAATCCCGATCAGCACATCAATGACGTCAGTCTCTGTCCCTGTCATCCTCATCGTCCTGTTGGCCCCGTAGAACACACGCCGTGCTGTGCCTCCTGCAACCCATGGCGGTGGCCGCGCGACGCCCCGCACTCCGGCAATCCCCCCCAGCCGAGCGCGGGGGCAACCACCTCGGCGACCAGCTCGATCGATCTCAGGATGAAGGGATGCGGCGGATCGATCGAATGCACCTGAACCGTGAGGTCCGTCGCCCGGGCGAGCGTGCTATCCGCCTGCAGCGACGCGATCACATTGTCCGCCGTGCCGAGGTGGACATCGAGGGCGGCGATCATGGCGCCCAGCGATCCATCCCCGGTGGCGCGACCCAGCTTGGACAGACGTGCGCGATGCCGCCCCAATCCCACTTCGGCGAAGCGTAGGGCGTCCGTCCGGTCGTCGGTAACGAACACCGTGCGCGAAGCGAGGATGCGCGGCTCGCGACCCTCGGGCAGCGCCGCCAGATAGGCATCGATCATGGGACTCTGGATTTCGGCCAGCGACAGGTTGGGAGCACTGGCCGGCCGTGGCTGGGTGCGCGACAGCATCAGCCCGTCCCCCGCCGCGCCCGCCCTCCGCGCCCCGTCCACCGTGAATGTCGCCTGCCAAACGCGCTCGACCAGGTGTGGGTTCGCCGGATAGAGCCGATCCCCGCCGGGAAGTGGCCGCCCTGCCCAGGCGTCGCGCAGCACCTGAAGGTTCCGGGCCAGCAGGGTCCCGCGCTCGGCACTGTCCTGGCCAAACGCTGCGAATGCAGAGAGGTTGCCTCCAGGTCCGACACCCACTTCCAGCCGGCCGCCACACATGAAGTCGAGCACCGCGGCGTCCTCGGCCACCCGGATCGGCAGTTCCAGCGGCAGGGTCACGATCCCCGTCCCCAGACGGATCCGCGATGTCTGGACGGCGACCTGGGCCAGGAAGACGAACGGCGCGGGAAGACCGCCTTCGTCCTCATGAAAATGATGCTGGGCAACCCAGGCCGAATCGAACCGGAAGCGCTCGGCGTGGACGATCTGCTCGGTTGCCAACCGGTAGCGCTCGGCCGGGGCCGTCTGATCGAGCAGGCGCGTGAAGAAACCCAAGCGCTTGGGCGACGTCGCCATCGTCATCCGCTCAGGCTCGGGCCCCGCGTGGAGGAATGCCGTCTCGACCAAGGCGCCATGGCCTGCCGGCCATTATGCATCACCGGCCGGGGTCTGCGACGCGGAGGGAGTCGACCTCTGTCTTCGGGGGATATGTGGACCACCGCCGTCCACACCGCCCGCCGGCGGCACATGCCCACCTCCGGCTACGCTACCCGACGGCCTCGCCTGGAGCCACGAAACCGGCTATCCCGTCTATCACGACGTCTTCTACTACAACCCGGACGTCCGTAGCTTCGTCGTCAGAACCCTCACTGGCCAGCCCCCGCGGCGAGACGCGGTAATCACGCCGCGCGAACTCGTAGGGCTCTTGAGTTTTCTCGACGGCAGAGAGTGAGGCATAGCCTTGGGCACGGCCAAGCCACAGGACGGATCCTCCGACCAAGAGATGGGCGGGAAGACATCCGCTGGCTGATTAGACTACCCGTCTGACCATGGTTTGATCACCCCGGTTAAGTTTCAACCCATTGATTTCAAAGGTCCCTCCGTTTGGCAGATGACTTGCCCCTTACCTCGTCGTGACGGCCGGCCGCATCGCCGGCCGCGACCGAACGAACCACCATACGATGAGGAGGCGGACCATGAAGCGGACCGGAACGATCACCATGGTGCTTGTGGTCGGAGCCTGCTTCCTGAGCGGCTGTGCGTCGCGCACGAAGGAAGCGGCAACCCAATCGATCGCGCCGATCGCTCGACCAGAGCGGCCCATCGGGTACCAGGCGATCCGTCGCGTAGACGGCGCGGAGGAAGTCTACACACTGGTGGCCAAGACGGCTGACACCGAAACGTGGGACAGCCCCCGGGGCTGTCGCGCTGTCTATCCCCGAACCGGGTTTGCCCCTCCCGTGAAGTTTTCCAACTGCAACGGCTCAAGCGGGACCCAGGTGGTCAAGCTCCTGCGAGGTACGCCCTACCCCCTCACGGTGGGCGGCAAATGGGCGTATTCGTACGAGGGCAAGAGTCCCAGCGGTGATCGATGGTCGGGCGAGCTCCACTGCGAGGTAGCCAGCGCGGCGAGAGTCAGGGTTGACACGATCGACCACGACGTGTGCACGGTCGTCTGCGAGGACAATATCGGCACCGTGAAGACCACGTACACGTACACCATTTACCGCGAGCAGTACCCATAGTCGCCTCGTTGGAGCCTCAGCACCGTGTTCGCCCGCGGTACTCAGGAGGGCAGGATGACGGCCTTGCCCGTCGTCTGCGTGTCGAAGAGCTTGTAGGCTTCCTCCGCCTGCTCGAGCTTCCAGTGGTGCGTGAAGAGCTTCTCCACGTCCACTTTCAGGTCGGCGACGAACTCGGCGCATTCGGCCTGGCCTTGCTTCGAGAACGTCCAGGAGCCAACCAGCGTCACCTGCCGGCGCAAGAGATCCGGACTGACGTCCAGGGTCACCTGGCCACGCTCGCCGACGAAGCAGGCCGTGCCCCACGCGCGCACCGAGCGCACCGCCGCGGCGCGGGCCTCCGGCGCCGACGAGGCGTCCAGCGTCATGTGCGCGCCCTCGCCGTGCGTGAGGTCGCGGATCGCTGCCACCGTATCGGCCGACTTGGCGTCGATCACCGCGTGCGCGCCGAAATCCCGGGCGAGCTTGCGCCGCTCCGGCGAGATGTCGATGGCGATGACGCGTGCGCCCATAGCGACGGCAAACTGCGTCGCCGACAACCCTACCGGCCCCTGGCCGAAGATGGCGATCGTCTCGCCACCCCGCAGATTGAGCCGCCTCAGTGCGCCCCAGGCCGTGCCGGTGCCGCAGGAGATCGCCGCACCCGTCACGAAGGAGAGCGAATCCGGCAGCGGTACCAGCGTCGACACGGGCACCTTCATGTACTTGGCGTGTCCACCGTGCCCGCCCGAGCCGTAGACCACCGTGCCTTCGAGGCACATCTGCGTCCAGCCGCCTCGGCAGTGCTTGCAGTTGCCGCACCCGCTATAGTGATGGTCCATGACGCGCTGGCCGACCCGGGCCTCCTTCTCGGTGACGCCGGCCCCCACCGCCGCGACGAGGCCGCAGGGCTCATGGCCGGCGATCACACCCGCCTCCCGCTTGATGCCGCCGGTCACCGTCCCGGCCGGCTGTACTGAGGCGCGATAGTTGTGCAGGTCGCTGCCGCACATGCCCGACGCCTTGACCTCGAGGACCACGTCTCTCGGGCCTGGTGACGGATCAGGGAACTCCCGGAGTTCCAGCTTCCGATCTCCGAGAAAAACGACGCCTCTCATGGTTTTCCTCCGCTGTTTGGGTGTTCGTGAGAGGGGAGTCAGCATGAACGCCCTCCCTCGCCGGCCACGGGAGAAGGCCCCTCATCTGTCAGGAAGCGCCCATCGGTTTGTATGATCCGGCGATTCGTCCTGCCCGCTCGAACAGGGCCCTTCTCGACCTCGAGCATAGTCGATGAATGCCCTCGGTGCTGGGCACCCTCGTCCGTAGCCCCGCCACCGTAACCGACGGCAACCACTGTCAACCGGCCAGACTTGGAGGCTAGCCGCCCACCAGGCGCACGGCCCCGTGGTAGGCTACACGGCCGCGGACGCCATCCCGGCCGGAGTAGGCCGCTACGCCAGCGCCGCGAGGCGGCGCGGCTGGCCGAGCAGCCAGAGCGCAATCCCGAGATTGAGCAGATTCCAGACGATGCCGTTGACGAAGGCCAGACGGTACGAGCCGGTCAGATCGAAGATCGCTCCCGAGAGCCATCCACCGAGCGCCATTCCGACGATCGTGGCCATCACCACGCCGCCGATGCGCATCCCCGCTTCCTGAGGGGCAAAGTACTCCCGCACGATGACAGCATAGCTTGGCACGATCCCGCCCTGGGCCAGGCCGAAGAGCGCGGAGACCACGTAGAGGGAAACCAGGCCGTCAAAGGGCAGATAGAGGGCCAGCACCAGGCATTGCAGGGCCGATCCCAGGAGCAGGGTGGGCACCCCGCCAACGCGATCGGCGATCCACCCCGAGGCGAGGCGACTGAATACGCCCATGCCCAGCATGGCGGCGAGCATCTCCGCGCCGTGGGCTACGCCATGACCGAGGTCGCTCGCGTAGGCAACGATGTGCACCTGCGGCATCGACATGGCCACGCAGCACGCCACGCCCGCGACCATGAGGAGCGCCTGCAAGCGGCCGGGCGCCACGTGCCGGCGGCCGGCTTCGGTCCTCACCACGGCTGTCGAAAGTGGTCCGCGCGCGACCGGCGAGCGGCGCCGAAGCGCCATGGCGAGCGGCAGCATGGTCAGGAGGCAGAACAAGCCGACGCCGATCAGGGTCGGTCGCCATCCGCGCGTTGCCGTGAAGTGCTGGAGGATCGGAGGCCAGACCGCGCCGGCCAGGTAGTTCCCACTAGCACACACCGAGACGGCAATGCCGCGGTGGCGTGTGAACCAGTGCGAGATATCTGCGACCAGCGGTCCGAATGTAATGGAACTGCCGAGGAGGCCGATAGCCAAACCCTGGGCCAGCGCGAACTCTCCCAGGCTGGCCGCCCGCGCCGCCAGCAGATAGCCTAGGCTGAGCGCGATCGCGCCCACGACGAGTGGCCTCACCATCCCGACCCGATCAGCGATGCGGCCCATCAGGAGGCCGCCGACGGCGAAGCCCAGCATCGTGGCCGTGTAGGGTAGCGAAGCGCCGCCGCGAGCGACCCCGAACTCAGCCTGCACGGCCGGCAGCACGACCACTACCGACCAGAGGCCGACGCCCCCGATTGTGCTGAGGGCCAGCGAGGCGACCAGGCGCCGCCACGCGTAGGCCGACTCCACCAGCGACGCCTCGGGGGCGAGGCCGACAGTGCTCAGTCCATCTCTCTCAGTCACGGCGCGTCGTGAGAATCATCAATAGTCGCCGGCGCGGGCAGAGGATCAATCGCTCCGGCACGCCTCTTCAGATGGTCGGTCAAGGCTGCGACGCAGCTCGTCCCGCCCGGCTCCTCGGCACATCGCTGGAGCGCGGCGAGCCGCTCTAACCGTTCATCGACCGACCGCGTCCGGCTGTCACGGATCAGCGCGAGGTCGACGTGACGCGTGTTCGCCTCGACAACGGGATCGGTGCACTGGTGGCGTTAGTCCTGCGACGCGCTCTCCTTCCTCACTCGTCAGCTCGCGTCGAGTTGTCTCCTCGCTACTGTCGCGCCATCGCGATCCGCACGGCGTCCTCGGGTGACACCAGGTGATCCGCGTTCTCGGCGGCCGCGTTGATGGCGATCTGCACGCCCTTGACGCGGCCCGTGAACGCGTTGCCACGAGGGCCATAGTCTTCGGAAACGGGGGATCCCGTGTCCTCCCCCACGTCGCAGCCATCATCCGCAGAAAAGATCATCGCCGCCGTGGCCGCCACCGTGCCGTCGCCGACCGGCTTGCCGTCGACGTACAGCGTGACTTTGCCGCCCTTGCCAAGGCCGCCGCCGGCGTAGGCGAACTCCATGCGCACCTGGTGTGCGCCCGCGGGCAGCGCGCTCGTCGCCTCGACGTACGAGTACTGCACGCCGAGCAGGTTGTAGCAGTACTTGAGCTTGCCGCCCTTCGCGTACAAGCTCCATCCGCCGATATTGCCGCCCTGGGCGATGATCACGCCCTCGGCTCCCGACTTCGGCACCTCGATCTCGGCCGTCACCGCGTGGGACTTGTTCTTGATGCTCACCACGGAGCTCTCCGACAGGCGCCCCATGCCGCCAAAGAGGACCTGGGTATTCCCCTTGATCAGCACCGGCCGGCCGGCCGTATCCGGGTTCATCCGTTTCCCCAGGTCATCGTCGAGCGGTAAGACGTTGTAGCGTATCGCCTCCATCAGCCAGAGGCGCTGCAGCTCGTGGAGCCTGCCCGGCATCTGTTTGGCCAGGTCGTTTGCCTGGCTCCAGTCCACGTTCGTGTCGTAGAGCTCCCAGACGTCGTCGTCGAAGGCCGGGGTCTTCTCGCCGATGAGGATCCATGGCGTCTTGTGTCGCGTGACCGCCGTCCACCCCTTGTGGTAGATGCCGCGGTTGCCGAACATCTCGAAGTACTGCGTCTCGTGCCGCTCGCCAGCTTTGGCGTCGTTGAAGGAATACAGCATGCTGACGCCTTCGATGGGCTTCTGGTCGACGCCCTCCACCGAGATCGGCTCCGGAAGGCCGGCCGCCTCCAGGATGGTGGGCGCGACGTCGATGACGTGGTGGAATTGCGAACGGATCTCACCTTTGCCCTTGATCCCGTTGGGCCAGTGCACGATGGTGCCATTGCGCGTTCCGCCCCAGTGCGAGGCAACCTGCTTGGTCCACTGATACGGTGTGCTCATCGCGTGGGCCCAGCCCACCGCGTAATGATTGTAGGACTCTGGCCCCCCGAGCTTGTCGAGCCGCGCGTTGAGGAACGCCGGCGTCTCCAGGGCGGCCATGCCGTTGAAGTTGATCATCTCGTTGAACGTGCCGTTCAGCGTGCCCTCGGCGGAGGCGCCGTTGTCGCCGATGATGTAGTAGACGAGGGTGTCGTCGAGGGCGCCGACCTGCTTCAGCGAATCGAGCAGGCGGCCGACGTGATGGTCGGTGTATTCGAGGAAGCCCGCGTAGACCTCCATCTGCCGGCGTAGCACCGGCTCGAGCTCACCCGGCATCGCGTCCCACGCGGGGACCTCCTTGTGCCGGGCGGTGAGCCGGCAATCCGGCGGGATGACGCCCAGCGCCTTCTGCCGCGCAATGGTCTCTTCGCGAAGCACGTCCCAGCCCTTGTCGAACTTGCCCTTGTACTTGTCGGCCCATTCCTTCGGCACGTGATGAGGCGCGTGGGTGGCGCCCGGCGCGAAGTAGACGAAAAACGGCTTGTCGGGCATGAGCGCTCGCTGTTGCCCGATCCAGGCGATCGCCTTGTCGGTCATATCGGCCATGAAATGGTAACCCTCGTCGGGCGTGGTCTTGACTTCGATCGGCGTGGTCCCTTCGTAGAGCGAGGGGTACCACTGGTGAGCCTCTCCACCGATGAAGCCGTAGAAGTACTCGAAGCCGCCACCGCCCGTGGGCCAGGCATTAAACGGGCCGGCGGGGCTCGTCTCCCAAACCGGCACCTCGTGGCATTTGCCGAACTGCGCCGTGGCATAGCCATTGAGCTTGAGGGTCTTGGCAATGGGTGCCGCGGTATTGGGCAGGACCGAGGAATATCCCGGCGAGCCGCTGGCGATCTCGGTGATGCCCCCCATGCCCACCGAATGATGGTTGCGGCCAGTCAGGAGCGCCTGGCGCGTGGGCGAACACAAGGCCGTGGTGTGAAAGCGCGTGTACTTGAGCCCGCCCGCAGCCAGGCGCTCCGCGTTCGGCGTCCGGCACGGGCCGCCGAAGGCGCTTGCCGCGCCAAACCCGGCATCGTCGATCAGGATGACGAGGACGTTGGGCGCGCCCTTGGGCGGGCGCAATTGCTCGATGGGCGGGTACTTGGTCTCCGGGTCCTTGGCGTCGTACGTGATCAGGCCGGTTCGGGAACGATCCGGGATCGGGAGGTGGGACCGGTTTCTGTCGTCGCTACTCATGTCGTGCTCCTCTTTCACGTGTCGTTCGTGCGGCCAGGCCGCGTCCAGGGCTGAAGAACATCAGTTTCACCGGTCCTTCGCCAGAATTGCGTCTGATCGCAGCGACAGTTTACGCGTTTGCGATAGTCAACACTCCTGGAAGCTGCTCGGCAGTCGATGCGGAGCAGGGCTTGTCGGCATCCTCGAGCTATCGGGCCGCTACGGAGAGGCGTGTTCTTGGATCATAGCTTCTCGAAATGACTCTCTACCGTTCGTCCTTCCCTGGTGAGCGCATTGGACTAAGGTCTACTACCGTGGTCCGGGCGAGGGGTAGAGAATGGTCAGTGCCGTCGTCGCAGAGCGAGACCCGAGGAGATGTCTTATGCGAGTACCAGTGTGGATCAAACCAGCGGTCTGGGGCGCCGTATTCGGCGCGGTGGGGATCATGATTGTCGGATTTTCCTGGATGGGGTGGACGCTCGGTCACACCACCGCGAGATTGGTGGCGGAAGGTCGTGAATCCGCCATGATCACCGCGCTCACTCCATTCTGCGTCTCGAATTACATGAAGCAGCCCGACGCTGTCAAGCAGCTTGCTCTGCTTAAGGAAGACACCTCGTCATACACACAGCGCGACATCATTGAAAAGGCTGGATTTGCAACCATGCCCGGCAACAAAGAGCCAACTTCAGGACTCGGGGCTGCCTGCGCGATCGCGCTCAAGACCGCAAGCCTTGCCGATCCAGAGCGGCGAGGGACAAGCGGAGGGGGCGGGGCTAACACCACGACGAAATAGTCCGTCTCCTGCCGGTGTTCGCCCGGAAGAAGCTGGCGTCCATCCTGGGGCCGCTGTGAGCGGCGGCGCAGCTGCCGAGAACCGCCACCTGCGTGCCCAGCTGCTCCGGGCGAGCCAGGAGATCGCCGAGCTGAAGGCGCGGATCGGCCACCTTCAGCGCGAGATAGAGGAGCTGCGGGCAAAGATCCCGACGAGACCAGCCCATGCGGCTGGGACGGACTGGATGAAGGCGCCGCCGGAGGGATGACGTCGGCCATCGAAGCGGGCGTGTCGGATCACTATGGTCGCTGGCGGAATCGCGAAGCTGGCCCGACTGAAGCGCCATGAACCCCTACGACCCGAGGGGAACGACCTGGGCGAAGATCATGGCCTTTCTCGATGGCCCCATCTCGAAGGGCACCGAGACGACGCCTCGCGAAATACTGAACATGCTGACCGTCGTACTGGTGTTCATGCTCGCCTACGCCTGGCTGGACGAGATCCAAGCGCTCGTTGGGCACCCCTTCGGCTAGGGGTCGCGCGGAGCGGAATCAAACTGATGTCATGAGAACGGCCCTTCAGCCGCGGGTAACGTCGGTACACCCGACAATACCATCTGTCGAAGCAAAGGGCTGCCGCCCTGCTGATGGCCGCCACCTGGCTGAGCGACGTGCTCACGTAGAGCACCCCGCCGACCATCAGCGCCGTGCCCTCGTTCTCGAACGTCTCGACGAGCGGATCTCGGGCCATCACATCGTCGTCGGGCGAGCGCCAACGCCAGGCCACGCGGAGCTGGCCGACGTGCGCTCTTCGACGAGGGCGAGCACCCGGGCCGGCGCCGACTCCGACCGCCACTTGGCCGGCAGGGCGAGCAGTTTCACCTTCGAGGGGATCTGGTCGAGATTGATCAGGTTCTCGATCTGGAACACGACGCGCGGCAGGATCGTGCGGTGCACGCGCATGCCGCTGCCGAGGATCTCGTCGGCGTGCTCGTAGTCGCTGCCCTTCTCCTCCTGCGCGAAGTCGTAGCCCAGCACCGCCGGCCGCTTCGCCACCAGCCACTCGGCGGCCGTGCGCGTGAGGCAGGGCGACTCGTTCCACCACTTCGGATCCGTCGTTACGTGGCCCTTCGGCCAGTCCGTGCGCAGGAGCACGGTGCCGCCCGCCTCGAGCCGATGCCCCTGCGCGTTCAGGGCGCGCTCGGCCTGCTCGAGGTCCTCGGGCGTGATGCGGGCGTTGGCCTGGCCCCGGAAGGTGAGGTCGAGCACCACGGCGTCGCTGACCATGTGCTCGACCGGCAGCTCGGCCACGCCCGGGTGCTCGCGCACGAAATGATGGGGCGAGTCGATGTGCGTGCCAGCATGGACCGTCATCTCGACCATGTTGGAGACGGACCCCTTGTCCTCCCAGCGCACGATGGGGCGCAGCCTGAAGTAGGCCTCCTCCGGCGCGAACGGGGTCGAGTCCCACTCCTCCACGGTCATGCTCAGGTCCACGATGCGCATGGCGCCCCTCCTGGCCGGAAGGGTACCTGATATCGTCGGGGCGGGGAGGCCCGCGAGCCATCAGAACCCCGACCGTCCGCTGCCCCCTCCCCCTGAGCCGCGGACCCCCTCACCGCGCCATGAAGCGCGGGCGGGCACCGTTGGTGGACGGAAACCGGCGATAGGGCCGTCCCCTGATAGTCGCGACGCTGGCCGGACGAAATCTGGCGAAGGACCGCCTCTCGCCCGCTCCGGCCCACACGGCGGAACAACGGTCGAACCTATGCTAAGGTTTGCGCGCTGGTGAGCCGCCAACGCCATGCGAGAGCGTTTGCACCCATCTGAGACAGAGGCCGTTGACGTGCGACGGTGGGCCGAGACGATGATCACGCTCGTTCGGCGGCCGGCCCCACGCACGTGGCGCCACGGATCCGATCCTCCGGGTCGCGACACTGAAAGGAGACAACTACGATGAAGAAGAAGGTCCTCGAGCTCGCCCTGACGATCGCGCTCGCAGGGGTCGGGCAGCACCCACCGTCGGCATGGGCGGCAACCTTGACAGTCTGCCCGCCCGCCGGCCTGCTTCCCGCAGGCTGTTACCCCACGATCGCAGGGGCGCTGAGCGCCGCCGCCGACGGCGACACGATCGAGGTCCCCGCTGGCAGGTTCGTTGAGAGGCTCTCCATCCGCAGAAGTGTCACCATCCGCGGCGTCAACTTTGACAACACCAACATCGACGGCGGCCGCGAAGGAGGGCCCGTCACAGTGCACGTGGATGGGGGCGCCACGGTGACGCTGGAGCACCTGCGGATCACGGGCGCTGTCCTCACCGGCATCGAGAATCTCGGCACGCTCACCCTGCAGAGTGTTTGGGTCAGCGACAACGGCGACCATTCGGCCAGTAGCGGCGGCGGCATCAACAACCAGGGCCGGCTGACAATCAACAACAGTGTGATCCACCACAACGAGGCCAACAGCGGCGGCGGCATCGACAACCAGGGCTGGCTGGTTGTCAACTCAAGCCGCATCGACGACAACCAGGCGGGCGACCGCTTTTCCTGCTGTAACAACGACCTCTCAGGCCTAGGCGGCGGCCTCTTCAATCGCGCGGGCGGCCGGGCGGAACTTGTTGACAGCACGTTGGAGAGCAACTTCGCCAGCCGCAACGGCGGTGGCATCGTCAACGGCCTCGGCGTCACCCTGGTGCTCCGCAGAACCGGGGTCATTCAAAACGAGGCGCAACTGCGCGGCGGCGGCCTCTACAACCAGGGCGAGGCGCGCCTCTTTGCCGCTACCATCGCCCTCAACGTGGCGCGGGGGCGTGAGCGCCACACAGCTGCGGGAGGCGGTGTCTTCAACGACACCCTGCGCGGCAAGATCAGCCTTCTCGACGGCACGAGTGTCGCCGGCAACACTCCCGACAACTGCCTCGGCTGCTAGCGTCGAGTGGCGCCCGAGGATCTGGAAGTGGAGAGGTGCAGATGCCCGACGGGGTGCCCGGAACAGCGCCAGGATGTCGCGCTCGGTTCGCCGTCCGCGGGCGGCGGGCGGGATTCGTAATCGGCAGGCCGAGGGTTTTAAATCGCACCCCAATTTTGCCTCGTTCCCAGGGGGGTCCCATGACGCAGGTGGTTCCAGCACCCCGAAGGGACAGTACCGGGGATTAGATGACGACACATACGGAGGCTGCCCTGAACGGTTAGTTACAACCGATTGGTCAAAGAATGGGGGGACATGGCGCCCGTCGCCGGACCGACCGCCTGGATCACGGCCAATACCTTTCAGACGTTTCTCGATTATTGGATCGCCACCACGAGCCCCTGGATTCCAGAAATCGTCAGACCTATTGTGGCGTACTTCCATACGAAGGTCAGGGCCGACGCCACTCTTGGCGATTTGCAGGGCGTCGCCCAGACGGGACTCGAGGGCGGGTTGTGGCTCGATGATTATGGCTGGTGGGGGAATGCCTTCTTGACAGCATGGGAGAGCGCCGATCAACTTGGGTTGTCGGGCGATGAGAAGGCGGCGTGCGCGCAGGGCGCCCACAACTGCTGGGAGATAATGCACTGCGGCTGGGACACCGACCATACGCCTCCCATCTTTGGCGGCGTGTGGAATTGCCAGCGGCTCGAGTGGCGATTGACGGGAAGAAATTGTGTGACGAACTCCACTCTTGTCCAAATTACGTCTACAAGGAGAGCGGTGACGGATGACCGCCTACGGTATGGTGCTGTCGATGCGGCCAAGCGTCGACGTCCCCACCCCGAAGGAGGCCACCCGTGGAGCGATTC
>Ga0187893_10001111_pt1 | contig 67191 bp, 64 predicted proteins | sample MA1701074metaG_FD_139574 | JGI IMG/M metagenome (GOLD analysis project Ga0187893, IMG submission 139574) | White microbial mat communities from a basaltic lava cave in the Kipuka Kanohina Cave System on the Island of Hawaii, USA - MA170107-4 metaG ...
CTCCCTCGCTGTCGACCACAGTTGCGTCGAGGTTGCCATCCACCTCGCGCACTGGCGTCTTGCGATCCGCCGCGCTTCACCGCCTGAGTTGTCGAAAACGGCACTTCCGCCACGGGCTGCTAGGGCAGGGAAATACTGAAAGAGCATTTTCAGGTCCGCCGCTGAGATCGTGCTGCTTTCGTGCTGCATCCCCTGCTCGTCGACCACCAGCAGGTCGCGATCGCCCACAATCAACAGAATCTGCGAAGGGTTGGCAACTTCGAAATCCACGATCGCAACGGAACTGGTTTCGTCCGACCCGAGCGTGCGGATGTTGGTGATTGCTCCTTCAAGGCGCGCCGCACTGCCCCGGCTCGCCAGAAACCCGATGCCGGCAACGGCCGCGGCCCCGATCAGCCCCGCCAGGATGAATTGATAAGCCTTCATGGTGATATCCACCGCCCTCAAGATGGGCTTGGGCGCTCAGCGCTTCCGGACATTCAGTGTACACAACTCGCTGGCGGCCCCCGGTTGGTGCGCGGATTATCGGGAACCTTCGAGCCGCTCCGCTATCTCTAGCAGCTTCGTCACGGTATTCCAATTTCTAGCCGTTCCTGGAGCCTTCAGCGCTCTTTCCATCAGGGCCGGCAGTTTGGAGCGGCCCACTCCATCCGGGAAATAGATGTAGAGTTCGCGGCCCCTGATTCGCAGCTCCTCTCCGTCGGTCTTGATCTTGAGAAGGTTGTCCCGGGCCTCCTGGCCGGGATCGGCAGCCAGAAAGTTGACAAGCAGCTTGTTAGGCTCGATGTTTTGCCGGTTGGCAAACGGGTTTCCGGCCACCACATCCCTCATCTCGAAAGACGTGCGGAGAATGACAGCAGGCCGAAAACCGAACTCCTGCTCAATAGCGTCCTCGATCCGCCTGGCGAGTTTTGCGGGGTCCTGCCGCCGCGACTTGAAAACGACGTTGCCGCTTTGTATGTAGGTTTGCGCGCCTTCCAGCCGGAGAGATTCATAAATCGCCCTCAGACTGTCCATCTTGATTTTGTGGCGGCCGACCACATTAACGCCGCGGAGGAGGGAGACGATTGCGGTCATGATCAACTCCAGTATATTTCCGGAGAGGAATAAATCATCGAGGATGCCCCGCAGCTGTGCCCGCGAGACCGGGGCATTCTCCTGAGTTGGTCCAGCTCGTATACTGAATTCAGAGCGCGACAGACTCGGCGGCCGTTGGCATCGACCCTTGGCTCCTCATCCCCTCCGCAAGTGAACTATCTGGCACACCTTTTCCTTTCCGACGGCTCTGATGAGTCCTTGGTCGGAAACCTGCTCGGCGATTTTCTTAGGGGCGTTGACCGCGCACAGTATTCCGAAGCGATCCGGCAAGGCATCCGGCTTCACCACGAAGTCGACCGCTTCACCGACTCGCACGAGCTGTTTGCACGCAGCAGGAACCGGCTGCAGCCGCCGTACCGCCGCTACGCGGGAGTTCTCATCGATATTTACTACGACCACTTTCTGGCCGCTCATTGGACAAGGTTTTCTCGCGAGACCCTGGAGCATTTCAGCCAGGCGGCTTACGGCATACTCACGGCACACGAGGCGATTTTGCCCGAGCGCCTCCGGCGCATGCTGCCGTACATGGTGTCGGAAGACTGGCTGACCTCCTACCGCACGCGTGAAGGAGTCGATCGCACACTGCGGCGGCTTTCCCGCCGATTGACGCGTGAAAACCCCCTGTCGACGGCTGTCTGCCAGCTCGATGAGCACTACGGAGAATTGCAGGAGGACTTCCTCGGTTTTTTCCCGCGGCTGATCGAGTTTGCAAAAACGCGAGGCGAAGATCATCTTGCACCCTCAGAAAAACGGGACGGACCCCCCTTTGGTACCTGCCCGACGTAAGCGGACCTGCTTACAATACTTGGAAGTTCCGCCGAGAAACGATCAAAGACCGCCAAACTCTTGGCACTGAGGAAGTTGCCGCTCAAAAAAAGGGGCGGACCGGACGGACCCCTTTCGCGTCTTTCCTTGGCCCGGTTTGCGTCTCCGTGACGAACCGCCGGACGCCCTTAGCGTCTGTGGATCTCCTCGTCTATCGGAATCGAAAACAGTGCGTCTAACATACGTGGCTCTGGTGTTCCGTCACCGCAGCCACCTGGACCTGACGAAACGCAACTCAGAAATCATGCATCTGTAAAAGTAGGCTCTCATCAACAAGAATCCATGTAGCGACACCTAGGAGGAAACGAGAAATGGGCAACAAACTGGACCCCAGGCAGTGGCGGTCATGGGCGGGCTATGCCGTGGTCCTCGGAGCATTGTTACTCGGGGGTATCGTAGGCTCGACCGCGGCCAACCATGATGCGATTCCCCATTTGGCCCCGCTAAAAAGCGAGAGTGCGCGGGTTGTGCCCACAGAGGCCCCGCTGCCCAGCTTTAATCCGATTGTGAAGCAAGTTGTTCCAGCTGTGGTCAGCATCACGGCCGAAAGAATGGAACGTACCACTGGCAGGAACATTCCGTTTTCCTTTGGACCGTTTGGCGACCTCTTCGGCAATCAGCCGGATCAGGAACCCCAGGAGCGCCGCTCGCAAGGGCTCGGCTCGGGCGTCATCGTGACCCCGGACGGGTACCTATTGACGAACCATCATGTCATCGAGGGCGCCCGGAACATCGACATTCGCCTGGATGACGGGCGCGAGCTGAAGGCAAAGGTCGTCGGGACGGATGAGAAAACAGACATCGCTGTGTTGAAGGTTGACGCCGCCGGCCTTCCGGTTGTGCGTTTCGGCAACTCCGACAGCGCGCAGGTGGGAGACATCGTTTTGGCCATTGGCAGCCCGCTTGGCCTGCGCCAGACGGTGACGATGGGCATCGTGGGCGCTACCGGACGCGGGAACCTTGGTATTGAACGATACGAAGATTTCATCCAGACTGATGCCGCCATCAACCCCGGCAACTCGGGCGGGGCGCTGATCAACACGCGCGGCGAGTTGATCGGCATCAACACCGCCATTCTTTCGCGCAGTGGCGGCAACCAGGGCATCGGGTTCGCCGTGCCTGTGAATATGGCGCATCGGGTGATGACGCAGATTCTGCAGCATGGCAAAGTCGTGCGCGGCTATATCGGCGTCGGCATCCAGGATTTGACGCCCGAGTTGGCGAAACAGTTCGGCGCCAGCGGCTCCCGCGGAGCGCTTGTGCGCAGCGTCGAGCCTGGCAGCCCGGCTGAAAAAGCGGGTTTGCGCCAGGGTGATCTGATTCTGGAAGTCGATGGCCACCAAGTGGAAGACTCCCGGACGCTGAGTCTGAACGTCGCGGGCAAAGATCCAGGGGCGGAGGTCGACCTGAAGGTTCTGCGAAACGAGAAGGAAGTCCAGGTGCCTCTGACGCTGGGCGAATTCCCGGATGAGCAGCCGGTGGCTCAGTCTCGTGGCAACGATAATATTCCGAGCGCTCTGCAGGGTCTTTCGGTCGGCAACCTGACGCCTTCAATCGCCGAGCAGCTCAAGCTGAAACCCGGTACCAAGGGCGTCATCGTTTCGGGCGTAGCCCCAGGCAGCACGGCCGAGGACGCCGGCTTGCGGCGCGGCGATGTGATTGAAGAAGTCGCCCGCCATCCAGTCACGAGCGTGGCGGAGTTCCAGGCCGCTATTCAGAAGACAGGGAGCGGCTCCGTGCTCCTGCTGGTGAATCGCGGCGGCAATCCCCTGTTTATCGTGGTCGAGCCTCAAGAGGGCTAAGCCTCGGCTCCTGACTTCGGGCAGGGGCGGCCTCTCCGCGCCCCTGCCTCGGGCCGCCACCAGCGGCTGCTGTTAACTCCTTCACATTCCCGCGCGAGCGCTGCTGATTTGCGTGAAACAGTCGGCTCACGCCAGCACTCTAGAGTCCTCTTCGATGGCGTGGCCAACGGCCCTCAGGGCTTGGCGGGCTAAGCGAGACCAGTGGCCAAGGGTGATTTGACCCACATGGTGACGGTCGAACGGGGCATCGCGGGCCTGATGGCGGCCCTGTTCTGTGCGGCGGTTCGGGAACTCCGTACTCCTAAACCTTAGCCGATGCCCATGAAAATGAAAGGCAAAGCAGGTATTTTCCCTAGTGACCAGGAACTGCTACGGCCGCTACCCTAGGAAGAGCTACGGACTGGCACCTAGAGTGCTTCGAGATCAGCGGAAACAAAGGAGATGGTCAATGAAGAAAAAGGCCGTGGCACTGGTTGTGATGTCTTTGCCGGAACGGCTCAAGTCGCTGCTCGCTGAACTCAAGAGTCTCAACCTCGACATTCTGACCGTTCCCACATGCCGGCAGGCGCGCAACCTTCTCAGAACCACCTCCCCGGTTGACGTGGTCATCACCGACGTTACGCTAACCGACGGCAACTGGTCGGATGTGTTGCGGGAAGTGGTGGAGATGGGGGCTGACACTCATGTCGTGGTCCACGCCTCTTCCCCGGACGCAATCCTGTGGTCGGAAGTGCTCTGGAGGGGTGTTTACGACATGGTTACCGAACCCTACCAGGAGCAGGAAGTTCGCACCGTGATCGAAGGGGCGGTCCGCGCAACACGAGACCTGGCCGGGCGGACAGTAGCTCTGGCGCCGGCAGGCTAACCTCTCCTAGCGAACGCGACGCCTTCAGTTCACCTCCTGATCCTGCGCGTTCTTACCGCGCATTCAGCCGCCGCGATCCTGGCTGCAAGGCCAGCCAAAGAGTCTGATCCGCTTTGAAACATCATCGGACGGCCGGCAGTCTTCCGTTTGGGCTCTCTGCAACCCGCCCTGGATTGGAGGTACGATTGCTTCGGGAGACAGGAGCACAATGGCAGTGACCTAGTTCACTGGCTGTTGAAGGGGTGCCCGCCATGAGCGCCTCCCTTGTCCTACATCACAAACCCCGGTCGCGCCACCGCGAGCGGTTCCTGCAACAACTTCTCGACTCTGCCGGAGTGCATCTCAACGGCAGCCAGCCCTTTGATCTCACTGTTCGCAGCGATGCCTTCTATAGCAAAGCGCTGCCTCGTGGCGTCACCGGCATTCTGGACGCCTACGTCGATGGCTGGTGGGAGTGTGAGCGGCTGGATGAGCTGACGTGCCGCGTACTCCTGACTCATGCCGATCTCCCGGCTGCCGGCCGGATGTTTCGCTTTCTCACGTCCACCTCGGCCCGCCTTCTCAACCTGCAGAGCCTGCGCCGCGCGGTGCAGGTTCGCCGGCACTACGATCTGGGCAACGATTTATTTGAAGCGATGCTCGACCGGCGGATGGTCTACAGTTGCGCCCACTGGAAGGACGCCGCCAATCTTGACGAGGCCCAGGAAGCGAAACTGGATCTGGCCGCCCGCAAGCTGCGCCTGCGGCCGGGCATGCGAATGCTCGATATCGGTTGCGGCTGGGGCAGCTTCGCCAAGTTCGCCGCCGAGCGTTACGGTGTTTCCGCGGTAGGCATCACTCTCTCCAAGGAGCAGGTGGCGCTGGGCCAACGCCTGTGCGCCGGTCTGCCCGTCGAATTGCGTTTGAAGGATTACCGCGAATTGGGCGGGGAGCGCTTCGACGCGATCGTTTCGATCGGCATGTTTGAACACGTCGGATACAAGAACTACTCCACGTTCATGGGCGTGGTGAAGAGCCACCTGAAGCCCGATGGATTGTTTCTCCTGCACACGATCGGAAGCAACGTATCACGCATTTCGACCGAACCCTGGATCGATCGAAACATCTTCCCGGCCGGCATGCTGCCTTCGGTGGAACAGATTGCCGCCGCGGCGGAGGGATTGTTTGTCATGGAAGACTGGCACAATTTCGGCGCCGACTACGACCGCACGCTGATGGCTTGGTTTGAAAACTTCCGGTCTGCCTGGCCCCGGCTGTGCGAGAGGTATGGAGACCGCTTCTTCCGCTTGTGGAAGTGCTACCTGCTTACCTGTGCCGGCGCCTTCCGCGCCCGAGACATGCAGCTCTGGCAAATCGTCTTTTCTCCTTCCGGTGTACCCCGCGGGTATTGCTCGCCGCGATAGCGGAACGTCGGCACCGGATGAACGCCGGACGGCGCGGGCGGTCAGAAGGCTTTTCTTGAATCGAGCAGAATTGTGACGGGACCGTCGTTGTTTAACTCGACTTGCATCATGGCTTGGAACACGCCCGTTTCGACGGTCAGGCCCTTGATGCGCAGGAACTGCGTGTACTCCTGGTAGAGGCGGTCGGCCTCCGCGGGCGGGGCGGCCTGATCAAAGCTGGGGCGGCGGCCCTTGCGGCAATCGCCGAACAGAGTGAACTGCGAGACCACGAGAACGCCGCCGCCGATATCGGCGGCTGAGCGATTCATCTTGCCTGCTTCGTCCTCGAAGATGCGAAGCGCAGCCGTTTTCTCGGCCAGATAGCTGGCGTCCGCCGATTCATCGCCTTTGCCCACGCCGAGCAGCACGAGCAGGCCGCGCCCAACGGCCCCGGTAACTTTCCCATCCACGGTGACCTGGGCACGGCTGACACGCTGGATGACGGCTCTCATGCTCTGCATTCCCTATGGAGATTTTCCAGTATGTCATGCAGGCTGGAGAGACCGCCTGAGAGTCTAGCCGCGAGAAATTTGGCGGGGGCACGGCTGTTCGCTATAGGCGAAGCCTCAAGTAGATGGCCCCCGGGGTGGAGTTCGAGACATACGGGCCCGTTCGTTCAAACCCCATCCGTTCGTACAACGCCAAGGCCCGGTCCATCACGGGCAGCGTATCGCCGTACATCTCCGAATAGCCGGCCTGGCGGGCTTCGCTGATGAGCCATTCGAGCAGCGCTCGGCCGACACCCTGCCCCCGGAACGTCTCCCGGACGTACAGGCGCTTGGCCTCGCAGCGTTGCTGGTCAAGCCGGCGGAGGGCGATGCAACCCGCCTGCTCGTCGCCCACACCCGCCAGCGCGAGCCGGCCGTCGGGTGCTGCGTAATCGCCGGGCAACCGTTTCACCTCCAACGAGAAGTTCTGTAAGGTAGGAGGGAATCCAAACGACTCCCAGTATTCCTCGAACAGCTCTTTCACGACCAGCAGTTGCCTGCCGGAAGTGACGTTGACGATCTCCATACGCCGGATAACTCATCATAAGGCGAGCCAGGACTAGGTCTCTTGGGCAGTTTCCTCATCCTGTACCGCTCTTGGGCGCCGCCAGGCGAGTAGAGGTCACACCTTGGGACACTAGCATCTCTTGCGCGGCACGCCGCCGTGCGCTAGCCTCAGGGAAGATATGTTCTGCGTACATTGCAGCTTTCCGCTCGAGGAAGGTGACCGTTTTTGCGCCCGCTGTGGAGGCAAAACGGCCGAAGGACGCAAGCTTGGCACGGCGGCTGATCATCGCCTTATCCGCCCGGCGGCTGAAAAAAAAGTCGCCGGTGTGTGCGAGGGCGTGGCGCGCTATTTCGATATCGACCCGACGGTGGTGAGAATCGGCTGGGTGGGTGCATCGCTGCTGCCGTTCACGCCGGGTCTCGTGGCCTACATGACCTGCTGGGCGTTAATGCCCCGCGAGGACGGAGCGGCCCGCGCTAAGAAATCGAAAGCACCGCTGCAGCGGGCAGCCTAGCGTCTCTCGGTTCCCGTTCGCGGACTCGTTCGTGGGATGTCCCCACGCCGGAGAATTGCTCTACCCGGAGCACGCAGCTTCTGTCCCCGGCAGGACGCTTCCTGGCCTGCGGACCCCTCAAGCATCACTACCGAACGAAGATCCCTCCCGTAGCGAGGCGGCGTCCTGCTCGACCCCGGGCACTAGCGCTGTGAAACCAACGGGCGGCCCGTTGGACGCCGGTGGATGCCGCGCGAACGCAGCAGTGGAACCAGGATGTCGAGCCGGTCGGATTGGATGAAGTCCGCGCCGGCGTCGATCGCCGCGAGAATGCCGAAGGCGTTGTCGTTCGGTCCCATTACGTTCACGAAGGCTTGCCTGCCCGAAACGTGAACATCGCGGATGAGCCCTTCGCTGAACTCCCGCCAATCGATGTTGACGATGGCAGGGTTCAGCTCCTTCATGAGCAGCGGTAAACCCACCCGCCCGATGTAGATGCTGGGCCGGGCGTGAAATTCCTTCGAGATGGCGAGCGTTCGGCGGAGAAGCTCGTAATCCCCGGCGTAGAGCGTGACCTTGCCGAGCAGGCCGTGACGCCGTATCGCATCCACGAGTTTTTCCGGTGTGCCGGCTTTGAAGTCAAGATCGGGCCAAGCGCGCCCTTTCATGGCGTCCAGGGCTTCATCGAGCGTAGGAATTTTTTCTCCCTTGAATTCGGCGCTGAAGCTGGAGCCGGCATCAAGTTGCTTGATCTCAGCCAGTGTGAGATCGTTGACCGCTCCCGTGCCGTTTGTCGTCCGGTCAACGGTTGCATCGTGCATGATCACGAGATGGCCGTCCTTCGTTTCCCGGATATCAATCTCGATGAGGTCGGCGCCCCAGGCAATCGCTTTTTCGAAAGCGGCGATGGTGTTTTCGGGAGCGAAATGGCTCGCGCCCCGGTGGGCAACAACGGTGACACCCTGCCATTCGTAAAACGGCTCGCCGCTTTTCGTGACGCGAAGAACCCGTCCTGCTTGCGCGTCGACCACAACGCGGTAGCCGTCTTCCTTGACAACGCCTTCGACAAAGTAGACCGGGGTTCCGCCCTCGACTCCGCTACGCACCAAAGAGGTTGCGAGCCGCGGCACCTTGCCCTCGGCCAGGTGTACCGCCTCGATGGGTGTGATGGGCGGCAGTGCCTGCGTTTGCGCCTGCAAGAGCGCTGTGCTGCAAAGGAGCAGCACGGCGGCGAATTTCGCGATGCTTCGAGTGGTGCCTGATGGGAATTGAGCCATGGGATGTTTCCTTTGGTGATACATCCGACTGCTGCGGTTCAAAAAAGACCGAAGCCCGGCGCGGTGCGGCGCCAGGCTCCGGTAGTCGGGTGAACTTAGAAACGATACTTCAAGGCAAATTGAATGATGCGTGCTTCCGTAGCCGTGCTGACAATCTGCCCAAAGCCCGCGCCCATATTGATGCCGGGCACGCTGAAGTTGGTGTGGTTGAACAGATTGAAGAACTCGGCGCGGAACTGCAGCGATTGCCGCTCCGTGATGCTGAAGGACTTCGCGATGTTGACGTCGACATTAGCCATTCCCGGCCCGCGAAGGATTCCGATGCCGGAATTGCCGAATGCCTGATTGGGTACGAATCCCGCCCCTCCGGCCGTGGGATTGAGTTGCACGAACGCATTCGTGTCGAAAAAACGATCCACGGTCTGCTCGCTCTTGGGAAGGTTTCCATCAGCGATACGGTTCGGGCGGTTGGAGCGCTCGCCGCCGATGTTGAAGAGACCTGATTGGTTGACAGTCAGGGCGAGGCCTGTCTGGAGCGTGATGATTGGGGAGATCTGCCATCCGCCCAGCAAGGCGTCCACGCCGCGGCTGACACCCGATCCGTGCGCCCGGCCGCGGCCGTAGGGGATCTCCCAAACCGCCGACGCCACGAAGCGCTGCGTCACATCGAACTCGGCGGGGCCATATTCGGAAGCCCGGTCCAGAGGATTCTGTGGTGTCCGGCTGACTCCGACGTCCACGCCGTTGCCAGCGCCGCTGGTGGAAAGATGATCCACGGAGTCGGTGAGAGCTTTGCCCCAAGTATAGGAGGCGAGCGCCGACAGGCCGGCGGAGAATCGTTTCTCGAGCCGCGCCTGCAGTGAGTGGTAGTCGGAAATGCCCTGGTTCTCTAGGTACTGAATGTCGCCGTTCAGGCCCACGCCGGCCAACGGCCGGTCGCCGGCGATGGGCGCGCCGGTTTGCGCGTTGAAGCTTACCAGCCGCTGGTTCAGGTTCCGAAACGCAGCCAGCTTCGTGCCCCGGTTGCCGACGTAAGCAAGGTCGAAGAGCACATCCCGCACCAGCTCCTGCTGAATTCCGACGTTCCACTGCTGTACGTAGCTGGTGCGCTGATTCAGATCCTGCGCTTTGCGCGACACCGTCGTCAGGTTGACCCTGGTAAGGTCAACGAAGCCGTCGGGGATGCCATCCTTCAAACGGAAGATTGCGTCATTCTGCGTGAGCCGGCCGCTGCCGGCAATGTTGGCATTAGCCTGCACGATGAACGGCGGGTTGAATCCCAGCAGGCCTTCGCGTCCTTGCCGGTTCGTATGGTTATAGAAGACTCCGTATGCGCCGCGGACGACCGTGCGGCGAAGCGGCGAGTAAGAGAAGCCCACACGGGGCCCGAAGTTGTTGTAGTCGGGGTGAATCAGCGACTCGCTGAACAGGCTGCCATGCTGCGCCGAAAGGAAGCTCCGCGTTTGCGGGTCGAAGTTGGCAATGAACTGGTTGCGGTCGCGCGGCGGTGTCGCAAACTCCCAGCGAAGGCCTAAGTTCAAGGTCAGGTTGGAGGCAACCTTCCAGTCATCCTGTCCATAGACCGAATAGATCTTCTGGTACAGATTGAATACTGTATTGGAGTCCTGACTGTAGCTCGCCGGGAATCCCAACAGGAGATCAGCAAGCGCTCCCTGCCACTGGCCGTTCTGATCGGTGAAGCGGCCGCCGTAACTGAAGCTGCCGAGGAGCGCGCTCACGTCGCGGGATCCCGTCTGCACGTGGACGATCTCACCACCGAACTTCCAGGTGTGATTGTTCTTCACCCAGGCGAAGGAGTCGCGGATGTTATAGGATCTGGGCGTCTGAAATTGCGGCACGGAGGTCGTCCGCCCGATACGGCGGAGATTGCCACCGGGGAAATTCATCACCGGAAGGCCTCCGCACAGAGACTCATCCGTCACCGATCCCTTCAGGCCGATCAACTCACCCGGGCAACCGGAACCGAAGTTGGGCGGCAGGGCGTAGAAGTCACCCATGGTCCAGCCGAACCGGAACTCAGAAACCAGCGAGGGCGACAGTGTCCAAGTGGCCCCGAGAGCGATGGCCTGCGAACGCCAGTCCGCCGTTCCGAAAGTATCGTTGAAGGATCCTTCGGAAAGACCAGGCCTCGGAGCGGGCCGGAACGCATTGGTATCTGAGAAGGAGTACCGCCCGAAAAGTCCGACGTTGGAGTAGATGTGGTCGGCGCGAACATCGAACTGGTCGGTGCGATTCGGCTCGATCGGCACGCGGACATAGTTGTTATCGATTTGCCCCGGTGCTCCCGTATTCGGGTTCGGGCTGACATCCATGATCGCCTTGCCGACGGGATCAATCAGACTCTGTGGGATGACCCAGCAGTTGCCGTTGCCGTCGTTGCAGTCGGCGGTCGCCTGCTGCCGAAAATCCGTTCCGGTGTCGGCGAGGTTCAGCGGATTCTTGAGTGGAATGGAGAATCGCCCCGCGCGCCAGGCCGGCTGGGGAACCGAAGAAAAGCGCACCACGCCAGCGCGGTCTCGAAGGCCTTCGTAATCCCCGAAGATGAACGTGCGGTTCTTGATGATCGGGCCGCCGATCGAGCCGCCGAACTGATTGCGCAGCCGGAAGGGTTCTTCGGAGCCGGAGCTATTGGCAAAGAAGTTGGTGGCGTCGAAATTGTCGTTGCGGTGAAAGTTGTAGGCGGAACCGTGCACTTCGTTCGTGCCCGATTTGATCACGGCGTTGATGAGTGCACCGGAGCTGCGCCCGAACTCCGCGCCGTAGGCGTTGGTTTGAATCTTGAACTCCTGCAGCGCCTCGATTGACGGCTGGATCACTTGCACGTTGCCGCCGCGGAAGGAGTTTGAGTACGACGTGTTGTCGACGCCATCCAGCCGGAAGGCGTTATGGAAGGCGCGGTTGCCGTTCACATTGAAGGCGCCCTTGAAGCCAATGCTCTGCAAGCGGGGCGTCGGCGCGAGAACGCCCACCGAAAGCAGCGCGAGCTGGTTGTAGTCGCGGCCGTTCAAGGGTAGTTCGACGATCTTGCGCTCCTCGATCACTTCGCCGCGGTTGGAGGTCTCGGTTTGCAGCAAAGGCGCCTCCGCTGACACGCTGATCTGCTCCGACACCTCTCCAACTTCGAGTACGAGATCAAGCCGCGCGGTCTGGTTGATCTGCAGCGTAACGCCGGAGTTCCTCACCGTTTTGAAACCGGGATGAGTAACCGCGACGGTATACACGCCGGACTTCAGGCTCGGCGCGACGTAGCGGCCATCGGCGTTCGTTGTAAATTCGGTCGCACTGTTGGTCGCTTCCTGAGTGACGGTGACCTTCGCGCCATTGATCACAGCGCCGGTCGCGTCGGAAACGACCCCTGTGAGACTTGCCAACTCCGACTGGGCGGCGCCCGGTTGGACCGGAATGAAGAGCCACAAAGCGGCCGTTAGCATGAGCCCGAGAATGCTTCTCAAGTTCCCGCGCAAAGCCCGCATGAGTGAACTGATCAGGCTTGTTCTGTCTTGAAACGACATCCCTGTTCTGAGATGCGAAAACATAAATAACCCCTCTATTTTTCCTTCGAAAATGTCCTGTGACTCGAATGAGTCTGAGTGGTCTCCGCCGCTCCCGCCGCCCGTCCGGCAAGGGACCTGGCAGAGTTGACCGCAGTCTCGTGAACGGTCGAAGAATTTGTGTTTATCAATCGCCAAGCCGCAAGTACGTTGTGCGGCTGCGGCAAGCAAGAACGTTAACTCTCTTCCCACTTATAGCCGCGGATCATTACGCCTTGATGACGCCTCGCCGCTGTCTCTCATCCGGAAAAAAGAAGATCCCCCGGCTCCGCCCGAAGGCGATAAGCGCCGACTTCTCAGACGGTTGACGGTGCCTGGACGAGCAGGTAGAGCGATTGCACAGTGTCCCTGCAAACGATCTGTAGTGGAGGATTCACGAGAACTTCATGGAGGTCCGGATGACAAGGCCAGGCGCGCGCATCGCGAGAGCGCCCGGGGCGCTTTGCGAACATCGCGACTCTGCCCGCACAGGTCTTAGTGACGGCCCGACGAGGGCTGGTGCGTTTCGCTAGCCACCGTGGATACCCTCATCGCCGCAGGCGCGCGATTTCGCGTTCCAGTGCGCTGAGCCGGCTTTCGAGCTGTCCCGCCGAGGAGGAAGTGCCAGGCCGGTAGCGAGTTGCCTCAGCCTCAATGCGTGAGAGGCGGTCCTCGATGCGGCCGAGACGGGTTTCGAGACTTACACCGGAGGTTCCGCCCGAAGACATCCATCCAGGGGCGAGCTTTTCCAGGGCCGAGACGCGCTCCTCCAGAAGTTGGATCTGGCCAGCTGCGTCTTTGGGCTGCGCGGCCGGCTGCTGGCCTGAGAGAGCGGCCCATATCCCTAGGAAGAATGTAAGAGTGATTCCCGCCAAACTGTAGTTGCGCATGATCCTGTCCCCTGAGTGTGAGTATAGGGCGCAGAAACCTGTAGAGCGGATGCGTTTGTCGAACAAGCTCCCTCTTCGCGCGCTCCGGCAGCAGACGCTTGCCTGTCGCGGCAAGTCGAACTACACTGGAACCCTTGCGAGGCCGCATCCGCGGCGATCCGCCCCGGCAAGAGAGGGGAGTCCCGGATCGCGGCGTTCCAGCGTCCGCAGCCCGCTAAACGATGATCAAGTTTCGAGATTTCAAGGCCCTTACCACTAAAGGCAAAGACGCCACGCGGTTTTGGGCGAGGCGGCCCAGCGGCTTCGCGGAACGCATGTTCCTCGCTACGCTGTTGCTGCTGTTGGCGGTGGCGCCGTCAGGTCTGGCGGCGAACCGCGACCTCGAAGTGACGGATGTCGAAAGCACGCGCTTCGAGGGGGAGCGCGCCGGGTTTAGCGGCGTGGTCAAGGTCAACCGCCAGAAGCCGATCGACGGGCTGCTGCTAACTCTGGAATTCCTGGACGCGCAAGGCGTCCTGCTGTCCATCCAAAGGCAGGCAATCGCAGAAGGCGCACTGACGGCGGGTGACGAAGTGGCGTTCGATCTGGAGGGGCGCGATGTGCCCCGCGCCGTCAGCTTCCGCGTAGTGATGTTCGATTCCAAGAAGATGCTGTTGAGCGTGGACGGCGCGGGGCCGTATCCGTTCTAGGAGCGCCCTCCACGGCGTAGCGCGATCCACCCGTCCGGCCTGTGCTCCGAAACGAAGCCAAAAATTGGGTTTGATTGGGTTTGTTTTTGTACGGCGGCGTTGCAAACAAAGGGAAAATTGGGGCACTAATATACTTGCGTAATCCAAGTGCCCTTGTTAGGCTTGGAGGTGAGTCGTGATTGGGGCACCGGAGTATTTTGCCCCTGTCGTTGACTTGGCAAGAGTCGTCTTCATGTCGTCTTGGCGATTCTCTAAATTGGTTATGCTGGCTGCCTACATCGACGAATCCGGCCACCCTAGCAGTGGAACCCATTTAATCCTTGGCGGCTTGGCGTCCACAGGCGAGCAGTGGGAGGCGTTGGAAGTCGAATGGTTGCGAGCGAAGTCTGACTACGATTTCCCAATTGGCCCAGGCGGGAAGCACGTACCCTTCCATGCTACTGATTTTTTTGGCGGGCACGGGGATTTCACGAATTACGATGTAGGTCGATCTGCTAAACAGGAGCTATACGAAAGACTCCTTCGGATCATGCAACGGCATGTATCCACAACTGCTTTTACTATTCTTCTCTATAGCCCCTGGGAGCAGTTTGTAAAAGGCGATGCAAAAAGGAAAAAGAAAGTCTATACGATGTGTGCCCTCGGGTTAGCTTCTAGGCTATATCGTTGGGCCAATAGGCATGGAGAGCCACTCGCGTACGTGTTCGAGAGGGCGAAGAAAGTTGGTCAGGGGCAAGCCCTAAAGGCCATTGAGAAACTAGCGGAGCACGACGGCGATAAATTCCTCATTGGTCCAGTAATCCCAGCCCCCAAAGGCATTCCTTCATTGGATGCGGCGGATATCTGGTGTCATGAGTTGAAACAGTACATGAACCAAGTCATAGCAACGAATGACCCAACCCCAAATTCAGCTTTGTCCAGACTGATTCAGATTCCGCAACAGTGCGGCTATGTTTTTGGAGAGGCTGAATTGACGAGCTTTCTGGAGTTCATCGTAGAAAATCGGGGAACCGGCAGAAAGGTTCAAGAGGTGCCAATTCAGGCTATATCGATTCCCTTCAAGCGTGGATGAGAAGTTCCTGTTATGATCTCCATAGATGAAACCCAAACCCCACACGTTGCCAGAGTGCAACGAAGGCACGAAAGCGTACCAGCGATTCGACGCCACAATGGGAGCGCTTCTCGCCGTTCCCAAGGCCACGCTGGACCGGCGCGAACGGGCCTACAAGAAACGCGCCCAAGCGAACCCGAGCAAGCCGGGACCAAAAGAAAAGAAGCGCAGGGTCAGCCGCGCTTCTTCTTAGGGCCGCGCTTCAAAGTCCTAGTTGGCTTTCGTTTCTCCCACCTTGCCGGTGACTTCGGCGTATGTCAGCCGCCTTCCCACGATCTGCGAAAGCGCCAAGTTGAAGCGGTCGCTATCGCTCATGTCCTTGCGGTTGTTATAGCGGAACGCCTGCTCATCGATGTAGCGGAACAGGTGGAACGGCTCCACCGAAACGTAGGTCCCACCAAGGCCGCGCTTGAGCAGACTCCAGAAGTTTTCCAGCCCGTTAGTGTGGACGTTGCCGACCACGTAGGCTTCGGCGTGGTTGACGACCTGATGGGCGTAATCAGAGTCCATCCGCCAGCAACCGGCGTGCTCATCGGAGTAGATGGTGGTTCCGCGCTCGACATTCGCCCGAACCATCTGCTGAATGCTGTCCTTGGTTGTGTCGGGGATGGTGGTAGCCCGGATTCTCTTTCCCCGTTCCAGCATCCCCAGGACGATCTCTTTACCGGCTCCGCCCCCGCGAACGTTGCGACGACGCCTTACGGACTTGTGCATGTTGCGGGCCTTGCCGCCGATGAAGGTCTCGTCAACCTCGACTTCCCCCGAGAGGTTACCGCCGGTCAGATCGTCCTGCATGGCAAGCCGGATACGGTGGAGCATGAACCATGCGGTCTTTTGGGTCACGCCAAGCGCCCGGCTGACTTCGTAGGAGCTAACCCCGTTCTTGCAATTGGTGATGAGCCAGACGCAGGGAAGCCACTTGTCCAGACCCAGGGGCGAATCCTCAAAGATAGTCCCGACCTTGGCCGAAAACTGCCGTTTGGGGTGTCGGTTGCTGCATTGCCAGCGCTGCTGGTTGGCGAGGAAGCCGACCTTCTCAGAGCCGCAACGGGGGCAGGTGACGCCGTTCGGCCAGCGCTTGGCCGCCATGTAGCTCAGGCAGTTCTCGGGGTCCGAGAAGTAAACGATTGCGGCTTGGAGGGTTTTGGGTTCGCGGGGCTTCATGATCCAAGTGTACCCGAGAACTATGTATTAGTCAAGTATATTATTGCCAAAATTGGGTTTGTTTCGCGAAATTTTTTTTGGCGCGAAAGGACAGGATTTCGAGAAGCGGGTTTCGGGTGGCGGGAGGAAAGACGGTGGGTTCAAAAGGCGGACAGGCGGCCGTGGGCAGGTGGGTTTTCCGAAGGTGCGTCGCATAGACCTGTAGTGAGTGGCTGCATCGAGCATAACGCCACGAGTCAAGCGAACGAGGCTAATTTGGGCGTATGTCCTTGATTGGGCAGCGTCAGAGTATCGGTGACCGCTTCCGGCCACGTTCGCATGGCTTGCATGGTTCTTGGATGAGCCGGTTCACAGCCCGGCAGGCTCTGTCCGCTCTAGCAGGGTTTTGAAGGCTGAAGCCAGTTGCGGCAAGAAGGACGTTGAAACGCCCTGGCTCACGCGAGGTTGCGCACGGACCCGGCCGTAAGCGACCGGGCTACAGACCCGGCTTGCGCCGGGGAAGGCCCGTGAACAGGGCTTGTGGCGCGGCAAGACGCGCACGATGTTTGTGCGCGACGGTTGGTCCCGTGGGGGAGGAACGGGTTTCGGGTGACGGGATTCGGAGTTGTTTCGGCCTGGCGCGAGTTTGCCACGGTTTTCTCGACCCGTGTGTCCAGAGCGCTCGCTCGCGCTCGCGCCTCAGACTCCGCATGCAGGCGGCGGGTCCGAGTGGGCATGACTCAAGAAAAGCCGCGGGTCTGCACGACGCGCCAGATCCGCGCTGCGAGATCCGGTGAATGTGACGGAGACATGCCGCGGTTGCGTATATACTGAACCGTGCCGAGGTGGATATCTATCTCGGATGCAAACGCTAGGCAAGTCATAGGAGGAGGAAATGAGAACGAATACCATTGCTCTGGCCTGCGTTGTTTGTCTCCTCTCCGCGGCTAGTCTTTCGGCTCAAGATTGGCCGCAATGGCGAGGCCCCAACCGGGATGGTGTAGCGGCGATCAATGCGCCGAAAACCTGGCCGGCGCAACTGACCACGAAATGGAAAGTAGAGGTCGGCGAGGGCTACGCCTCTCCTCTCCTCGTGGACGGCCGCATCCTTCAGTTTGCGCGCCAGGGTGACGACGAGGTCGCCATGGGCGTCGACCCAGATACCGGCAGGATCCTCTGGCGGCAGAGCTATCCGGCGGCTTTCGAGCCGATCGAGTCGGCGGCCCGCCACGGCAAGGGTCCGAAGTCCACGCCCCTCTACTACGACGGCAGGTTCTATACCTTCGGCATATCCGGCATTCTCTCGTCTTTCGACGCTGCCAGCGGCCGGCTTGCATGGCGGAAAGAGTACGCCCAGGATTTCAAAGCCACTTGGCCGCGCTTCGGCACCTCTATGTCACCCGTGGCCGCCGACGGCCTCATCGTCGTGCTGGTTGGGACCAACGATGACGGGGCTGTGGCCGCCTACCAGGCCGATTCCGGCGAGCAGGAATGGATCTGGAAGGGAGACGGCCCGGCTTACGCCTCCCCGATGATCGTCGAGATCGACGGCGTGAAGCAGGTGGTCACGCTTACACAGAAGTACGCCGTCGGCCTTGCCCTGGCATCAGGCGAGATGCTGTGGCAAATCGATTTTCCGGGGCGAAGCGGCATGAACATTCCCACCCCGCTTCCATTCGGCGAGCGGCTGATCCTGGCGGGCGATCCCGGGACGTTCCTGCTCCAGGTGAACCGACACGACAACTCGTGGACGACGGAGAAGGCCTGGCAGGTTTCAGAGTTCACCATGCGCTTCAGCTCTCCGGTGCAGAAGGACGATCTCATTTTCGGATTCTCCAACCGCGACAGGGGGACGTTTTTCTGCGTGGATTCTGAGAGCGGAAAAACGCTTTGGACCAGCGAACCGAAACAAGGCGACAATGCCGTGATCTTCCTCTCGGGCGACCTCCTGCTCCTGCTGAAGGACAACGCGGAGCTGATCGTCGCGCGCGCCGGCGGGGCGGCTTTCGAGCCGCTGCAACGCTACCAGGTGTCCGACAAGGCGACATACGCGAGCCCCCTCGTGCGGCCCCAGGGACTCGTTATTAAGGACAACACTAGTCTTTCCTATCAAACCTGGGAGTAGGATTCCCGAAGCGGGTTTCGGGTGGCGGGAGCAGGACCCCCAAAGAGCCGCCAGAGACACGAGATCGGAGCTACGGCCGGGCTAGGGACCGGCTGCGCCGGGGAAGCTCCGTGAACGGGGTTTCTGGCGCGGCGCGCCTCTACAATTCCGGAGTCAAGCTTTTATGCGGACCCGTCAGTGGGCGGGCCCGCCCCGACCCCACGCTGGCGCGTGGGGTACAGTTTCTCGTTCATGCCGGGCAGCGTGGAAGACCGCTCGCTCAGGCTCACGGGCTGGCTAGGCGGCTGTAGGACTGGGGGCTTTCGGGGTTGTTTGCTTGGTAAACTCCTTTCATGATTGGCTCGATGATCCGCGGTTTGCCGCTTTTTCTCATCTCATTCGTGCTGACGGCGGGCGACTTAACGTCCGATTTGGCCGCGCGCCGCGCGCGACTGATGGCGCAGCTGGGGCCGGAGACCCTCCTTCTGGTGCGGGGCGCGGCTGCGCGGAACTACTCGCTCGATGTCAGCTATGAATACCGGCAGGAGAACAATTTCTACTATTTGACGGGCATCGAGCTGCCCGACGCGGCGCTCGTGCTCATGCCCGGCGCGACGGCCCGCCGCGAATTGCTGTTTGTGCCAGAGCGGAATCCCGAGCGCGAGCATTGGACGGGCCGGTTGCCCAGCTATGAGGATGCCGTCAAGCTGTCGGGCGTGGAGGCGGTGCTGAACATTTCTGAACTCGAGCCGTTTCTCTCACGGGTCTTGAGCGGACGCCCGTATGCCGCTCACGCCGACCGCTACAAGCCCTTGACCCGCGATTTTGATCCCTTCCTCGAACGAGTGAGAAGCGGGCAGGGACGGCTGGCCGTGGTGCTTGGGAGTCTTCCCAGCCTGTCCGGGGAGATCGATCCCACACTCGAGTTGGCCAATCGCATCCGCGAACGGTTCGCCGGAGTTTCGCTCTGGGACGCGACGTTGCTCGTACACCGACAGCGCAAGACGAAATCGGATTACGAGATGGATTTGCTGCGGCGGAGCGCCGAGATCTCGAGCGCGGCACATCGCGCGGGCATGCAGGCCGCGCGTCCGGGCGCCTACGAATACACGGTGACCGCGGCCATCGAACAGGTCTACCGCGATCGCGGTGCGATGGGATGGGGCTATCCCTCGATTGTGGGCAGCGGTCCAAACGCCACCATTCTGCACTACAACAGCGGAAAGCGGCGCCTGGACGCGGGAGAGCTGCTACTGGTGGACGCGGCGGCAAACTACCAGTACTACACGGTGGACATCACGCGGACGTATCCGGTATCGGGCCAATTCAGCGAGGCGCAGCGGGACCTTTACCAGATCGTGCTGGCGGCGCAGGATGCCGCGCGCACGGTGGCCGGGCCCGGCGTAACCGTGTATGACGTCCATCAGAAGACCGTCGAGGTGATCAAGGCCGGGCTGCTGCGCCTGGGACTGATCACGGACACGGCCGGGGAAGAATATCGGACCTGGTACACGCACGGCTCGGTGCACTACCTGGGTATGGACGTTCACGACGTCGGCGATTCGCGCGAACCGCTTGCCCCAGGCCAGAGTTTCGTGATCGAGCCGGGGATCTACATCCGCGAGAACGGCCTCGACTCGCTCCCCAAGACCGAGAAAAACCAGGCATTTATCGAAAAGGTCCGTCCGGCTTTCGAGAAATACCGCGGGATCGGCGTACGGGTCGAAGACTCCTTCCTACTAACGGATCAAGGGTTGGAGGATCTGTCGGCCAGCGTGCCACGGACGATTGAGGAGATTGAGTCGTTCCTGGCGAAACGCTGACCGTGTGCCTTCATTCAGGCCGCCGCCGGGCGGAAGTGCCTACACTGGTCTTTGAGCACGGCCCGCCGCTCCTCCTCCGACATGGATCCAAACCCTTTCCGTTTTGAAATCGTCGCGGAGTGCCCGCACACGCGGGCGCGCGCGGGATTGCTGCACACGGCGCACGGCACGATTGAGACGCCGGTTTTCATGCCGGTGGGTACTCAGGGAACTGTGAAGAGCCTGACCCAGCGGATGCTGAAGGAGGACCTGGGGGCCCAGATCATTCTTGGCAACACGTATCACCTCTATTTGCGGCCGGGACACGAAACGATCGAACGGCTGGGCGGGCTGCATCGGTTCATCAACTGGGACCGCGCCATTCTGACCGACTCCGGCGGGTTCCAGGTTTTCAGCCTCAGCTCGCTACGAAAGATCAACGATGACGGTGTGGTGTTTCGCTCGCACCTGGACGGGTCGGAGCACACGCTCACGCCCGAATCGGCCGTGGATATTCAGCGCGCGCTCGGCAGCGACGTGATGATGGTGCTTGACGAGTGCACGGAATATCCAGCCAGCCACGAGCATGCGCGGACATCGATGGAACGGACGATTGAGTGGGCGCAGCGGGGGATGCGGCACTGGCGCTCCTCGGGCGCGGGTCTACCCGGCGTTAGCAGCGGGAACCCGGGGGAGAAGTCAGGCAGGGGGGGGACAGGCGCGCTTTTTCCGATCGTGCAGGGATCGATGTTCCCCGATTTGCGTCAGGCCTGCGCCCGGGAGTTGATCGAGTTGGACGCGCCAGGCTACGCCGTCGGCGGCCTGTCGGTAGGCGAGCCGCGGGCGTTGAGCTTCGAAATGGTGGAGGCGACGGAAAGCATTCTGCCCCGAGAGCGTCCCCGTTACGTGATGGGCGTGGGGATGCTCGATGAACTGGGTGAGTACGTGGCGAGGGGCGTGGACATGATGGACTGCGTGCTGCCCACCCGGAACGCGCGCAACGGCTATCTTTTCACGCCGGGGGGCAGGCTGATTATTAAGCACAGCGCCTGGGCGGGCGATCCGCGGCCCATCGACGAAAACTGCGCCTGCCCGACTTGCCGCCAATATTCACGCGCCTATTTGCGGCATCTGTTTCAGGCGGGCGAGATGCTTTACAGCACGCTGGCAACGCTGCACAACCTGTTCGTCTACCTTGACAGGATGAGGTCGATTCGGCAAGCTATACTGGATGGGGACCTCCCGGGTTACCTGGCACTGCTCCGCTCGATGAACGAGGGGGACGAGTAAAGCCCCTCCGCTTCAGAACGGCGGCTAAGATCCCTGACTTGCCATTAGCACTTGATTACGTCAAGATAAGGCCCTTGCAGGCAGGCCCGACGGGGGGGAAGTTTGGACATGGACCGCAAGGCGGTGGTCTCGCGCCGTGCGGCCGCGCATCGTTGATCCGAGCATGAGTCTGGCAATTCTATTCCTGCAGTCCTCGAATCCGCTGCAGAACCCGCTCACGCCCATCATATTGATGGTGGTGATTTTTTATCTGGTTCTGTTTCTGCCGATGCGGCGGCGGCAGCGGAAAGCCGACGACATGCTCAAGAATCTCAAGAATGGCGATCGCGTTGTAACGACGGGCGGGGTGATCGGAACGATTGTAGCGCTGGGAGAGGACAACACCCTGACGCTGCGCGTCAAGCCCGACAACCTGAAGTTGCAGTTTGCACGCGCGGCTGTCACTGGTTTGGTGGAATCCGAAGAGGAGAAGAAGTAGCTCGATAGCGATCCTCCCGCCGCGCGGCCGATCTCCACCTGGGAACGAAAATGACTCGTATACTTTGGCAAAGGCTCATCCTGACGGTGGCGGTGACGCTCATCTGTGTCTACGGCATTATTGGGTTGCCCTCGTCGAAAGAGGAGCTTTACGCCAACATGGGCGAGCGCATCGCCCTGGGTCTCGATCTAAAGGGCGGCACCCACCTGGTCTTGCAGGTCCAGATTCAGGACGCCATCAAGGTGGAAGCCGACACGATGATCAGCAGCCTGAAGGACGACTTGTCGCGGCAGCGCGTCCCGTTTGTGTCCATGGAGCGCAATGATCCCGGCAGCGTGGAGGAGGCCGACGACATCGAGGTCACCGTGGAGGGCGTGCCGGCCGACCGCGCCACGGACTTTCGGGCGACCATCGACGATGTTTTTCCGGACTGGACCTACTCGGCGATCAGCTCGACTTCCTGGAGACTGCGTCTGCGGCCGAGCGCGCTGTCCCGCATCAAGACCGAAACCGTCAATCAGACCATCGCGACCATCGAAAACCGCGTAAACGGACTGGGCCTGACCGAGCCGACGATTCAGCAGCACGGGCGGGCGGACGCCGAGTACGAAATTCTGGTGCAGCTTCCCGGCGTCAGCGACCCGGCCCGTGTGATGGAGATTCTCCAGATGACGGCGCTGCTGGAGATTCAGGAAGTGCTGGACGGCCCCTATCTTTCCCAGCCGGCCGCGATGCAGGCTCACAACGGCGTGCTGCCTCCCAACAGCGAGGTGCTGAGTTATAGCACCCGTGACATCGGGGGCGAGATGCGCACGGAGTGGTACATTCTGAACCGCACCGCCGTTGTGACCGGGCGTGATCTGCGGAACGCGCGGCCGGGCCGCGACACCCAGACCATGCAGTGGGAGACGAGCTTCAGCCTCTCCCGCGAGGCCGGGCGGCGTTTCGGACAGTTCACAGCGGCGAACGTCGGCAACCGCCTGTCGGTGGTGCTGGATAACCGCATCAAGAATGTGGCTACTATTCAGAGCCGAATTGAGGATTCGGGCCGGATCACGGGTCAGAGCAGCGAGCAGGAAGCGGGCGATCTTTCGCTGGTGTTGCGGGCCGGCGCGTTGCCCGCCTCGGTGATTCCGTTGGAAGAGCGCACAGTGGGGGCCTCGCTAGGGGCGGACTCCATTCAGCAGGGCATTCGAAGCTCGTTGCTGGGTCTGGCCTTGATTGTCACCATCATGGTGATCTACTATCGCCAGGCGGGTATCAACGCGCTGGTGGCTCTTGTTCTTAACTTGTTGATTTTATTGGCTGTTCTTGGTTATTTCCATTTCACGTTGACGCTTCCGGGGATCGCGGGTATCATCCTGACGATCGGCATGGCTGTGGACGCCAACGTCCTGATTTTTGAGCGTATTCGAGAAGAGCTGCGGGCGGGCAAAGGCGTGGTTGGAGCCCTGAATGCGGGCTTTGGCAAGGCGTTTCTGACGATCATCGACACGAACTTGACGACCATCATCGCGGCGGGCTTCCTGTTTCTGTTTGGGAGTGGTCCGATTCGCGGGTTTGCGGTCACGCTGGCGGTGGGTCTGATCGCCAATCTGTTTACGTCCGTGTTCGTGTCGCGGCTGATTTTCGACCTTGGTTTGGCCCGGAAACAGCAGGTAACGGAACTAAGCATATAGTTGCGGCTAGGGCGGCTGCTGCAGAAGCAGCGGCGAGGCCCCCGCACGGCGTCCCGAGGGTGATTAAGTAGGCTGGGGAACTTTTATAGGGCCTTCGGTGTCTGAGACCTAGGGCAGGCACCCCGCCAACTCGCGAAGTCCATGGAAATCTTTCAAAACACGAACTTTGACTTCCTGGGGCGGAGGCGTTATTTCATCGCCTTGTCCCTGGTGCTGATGGTGGTAGGAGCGGTCAGCCTCATTTTGAAGGGAGGGCCGAAGCTGGGCATTGACTTCAAGGGCGGAACGCTGGTTTACGCCAAGTTTAAGGAGTCGCCGAAACTGGATGATATTCGGTCAGCCCTGACGTCGCAGGGCCTATCGGTCGCGACCTTGCAGCCTTTTGAGGAAGCTGGCGGCTCGCATGAGCTGAAGATCGATCTGGATCTTTCGGAAGAGGCTGCTCTCACCTCCGGGAAAGAAGTGATAACACGCACGTTGCATACGCTCTATCCGGGGCAGGAGGGCAAGCTTGATTTCAACAACGCGAGTCCGGAAGCGGTGGCCGACCGTTTGAAGTCGAACGGGAAACTGGCGGGATCGGGCCTGAGTTCCGAGGAGATCGAGAAGTCGGCGACGGCGCTAGTGGCGTTTCGCGACGCTCCGCCTCGCTCGGGGCTCTTAAAGGAATTTTCAGAAGCAGCTTCCGTTCCAGGGGTGAATCCTGATATTATATCGGCGCTCCAGGAGGAGGCCTACCTCGGGGACTTCACCATTCGAGGCATCGAAGTGGTCGGCCCGAAGGTCGGAGCGGACTTGCAGTGGCAGGCCCTGAAGGCCACGCTGTTCGCACTGGGGGCAATGCTGCTCTACATTGCGTTCCGCTTCGAGTCGGTATACGGAGTGGCGGCGGTGATCGCGGTTTTCCACGATGTTTTTGTGACCGTCGGCTTTTTCTCGCTCTTCGATCGGGAAATCGAGTTGACGGTAATCGCGGCGTTGCTGACCCTGGTGGGCTACTCAATGAACGACACGATCGTGATCTTCGACCGCATGCGCGAGAATCTGAAGCTTACGCGCCGCACGTCGCTGGAAGCGTTGATGAACCAGAGTTTGAATCAGACGCTGGCCCGGTCGGTTTTGACTTCGGGTCTGACCTTTATCGCGGTGCTGTGTCTATTTCTGTTCGGCGGCGAGGTGCTGCGCGGCTTTTCGTTCGCCCTCGTGGTGGGCGTCGTAGTCGGCAGCTACTCCTCGATTTTTGTCGCCAGCCCGATCGTGCTGTGGTGGCGGAGCGCGGCGTACGCCCGCGTCGCCAAGGGGCGGGCGGCCCGGTAGGAGAAAGGGAAAGTTTTGATGCAGAAGCAGAGGGCTGGAATCGGCGGGAAATCAACAGTAGGGGGCTTGAGCCATGTTTGAACAAAGCCTGATGGAACTAAGCGTAGGCAAGACAAGAACGCCTTGGACTGTGGCGGTGTCGTTCGGGTTGCAGTTTTTGCTGATCGGAATCATGATTCTGATTCCGCTGCTGAACTATTACGAGTTGCCGGCAACGACCTTGATGACATTCTTAGTGGCGCCGCCGCCACCGCCTCCTCCACCGCCACCACCGCCGACGGTGGTCGTGGTGCAGAAGGCCATCCCGCGCGAGTTTGACGCCGGCAAGCTGCTGCAGCCGACGGTCATTCCCGATAAGGCGGCCATCATTGAGGAACATGACATTCCGGCCACTATTTCCGGAGTTGTGGGCGGCGTGGCCGGCGGCATGCCGGGAGGAGAGATCGGCGGTGTTATCGGCGGCATCATTTCAAGCGCACCGCAGGTAGCGCCTCCGCCTCCACCGCCCGTTAAGAAGGCGCCACCGCCTACGCCGAAGCGCATCACGGTCGGCGGCAACGTGCAGAAAGCGAAACTGGCGCGGCAAGTCAGGCCGCAATACCCGCCCTTGGCCCGGCAGGCCCGTATCCAGGGGACTGTCAAGCTGACGGCGGTGATCGGCAAGGACGGCAGCATTCAGGAATTGCAGGTAGTCAGCGGCCACCCGTTGCTGGTGCCGGCGGCGCTGCAGGCTGTGAAGCAGTGGCAGTACAACCCGACTCTGCTCAACGGGCAGGCGGTCGAGGTGGTAACACAGATTGACGTGAACTTCACTCTCACCGGGTAGTCCACGGCTTTCATTCGTCGATCGAGGAAAAGCCCCTCGGGAAGCCGCTGGGGGCCCGCATTGAAATCGGAAGGGAAGAGATCCCAGGAGGAGGACGTAACTAATGTTTGCGCATTTATCGGTATGGGGCATGATGCTCCTGCAGCAGGAAGTTGGTTTCGACGTGGTTTCCATGTGGAACCAGATGGGTTTCGCGGCACGCGCCGTGGTCATCATCATGTTCCTGATGTCGGCGTGGTCGATCGGCGTGATGATCGACCGCTATCTGGCGTTCAACGCGGCCCGTAAGCAGTCGCGGCAGTACGCGCCCGCGGTGGCCGGCGCATTGAGAGAAGGCAAGCTCGACGAGGCGATCAAGGTATCGGAGCGGTTCAAGAAGAGCCATCTTGCCAAGGTTGTGGTGGCGGGGCTGCAGGAGTTTCATGCTCACGAAATGAGCACGGAGATTCCCGGCGAGACGATCGAATCATCAAAGCGGGCGCTGGAGCGGGCGCAGGCGATCGTGCACGCCGAATTGAACCGTGGCCTGAGCGGTCTGGCGACCATCGGTTCGACGGCTCCGTTCGTGGGGCTGTTCGGAACGGTCGTCGGCATCATCAACGCGTTTGAAGGAATTTCGAGCGAAAAGTCGACTGGTCTGGGCGCGGTCGCCGGCGGTATTTCCGAAGCGCTTGTCGCAACGGCCATCGGTCTGTTCGTCGCCATCCCGGCGGTCTGGATGTTCAATTACTTCAACTCCAAAGTGGAAGCTTTTGATGTTGAGATGGAGAACTCCAGCTCGGAGTTGATCGACTACTTCCTGAAGAAGACGCAGAAAGCAGCCGCGAAGTAAATTCTAATCTCGCGTTTCAGCCCACGCCGGTTCTTCGGCCCAAATTGCCGGAGGCCGGTTTCGGCTGCGGAGAAGGAAGGGAGACCATGGCGAAAGAAAAAAAGAAGGTGGGCGCCATTAATGACATCAACGTGACGCCGATGGTGGACGTGATGCTGGTGCTCTTGATCATTTTCATGGTCATCACGCCCATGCTCAGCAAGGGTGTCAGCGTCGACCTGGTAAACACGCGCAATCCGATCGCGATGGACGAGGCCGACAAGGAAGATGCCCTTCTCGTTGCGATCACGCGCGATGGCAGCGTTTTCCTAGGCCGCAGCCGCGTCGAAGGCAAAGACCTGGGAACCCAAGTGGGTGACGTCGTCAGCAACCGCATCGACAAGACCGTGTATGTGAAATCGGACGCCAGGGCAAAGTACGAGCGTGTTGTCGAGGTGGTCAACATCCTTCGCGCGGCTGGCGTGGATCAGGTGGGACTGCTTACCGAGAAACTGCAGGAGAAAGGCGGCGCTCCGACGGTCACTCCGTGACGCGACGCCGAAGTTGAGGAGGAAAGTCTTATGGCAATGGCAGTTGGAGGCTCGGGTGGCGGGCCAGTCGTAAACATCAACATGACGCCCCTGATCGATGTCCTGCTCGTGCTGCTGATCATTTTCATGGTCATCACGCCCTTGACGCCGAAGGGTCTCGAGGCGCTGGTTCCGCAACCGAACCCCGATCAGAAGTCGGACCCCGTTGCGAATGAGCGTACCGTGGTCGTGTCGATCAACGGGGACAGGAGCTTGTTGATCAATCGTGAAGCAACAGGGAAAGAGCAGCTCGAGCAGAGATTGCGTGACATCTTCAAGACGCGCGCCGAGAGAGTCATGTTCGTGCGTGGCGATCCGACCCTGAATTTTGAGGATGTGGCTGAGATCATTGATATCGGCAAGGGCGCCGGCGTGGACAAGATCGGCCTTGTGACGGAGAATCTTGGAGGCGGCTAGAGGCTGCTCCGAAGGCAGGCGCCGTGGTGGTCCACAGCGGGACGTTTTCGTCCGCCCGTATAGTTGGGAGTTGAGACAATGAAGGAAATGACCAGGATTTTTGCGACGGCCGCCGCCTTGCTGGTGGTACTGGCGGCGTCAGGCTGTTCTGACAAGATCAATTATCTGAAGGCCCGCAGCTCGCTCAACAGCGGTGTGAAAGCGTTTGAAGCGGCTGATTTTCCCCGGGCCGTCGAGCACTTCGGCCAGGCCATCGAGTTGGATCCAGCGCTTTTGGATGCGAGGACGTATCGCGCCTGCGCCTACATGATGCAGTACGTGCCCGGCGGAGAGTCCGCGGACAACGAACGCATAGCGGAGCAGGCGATTTCCGGCTTTCAGGAAGTGCTGTCGCGCGACCCGGGCAATAAACTGGCGCAAGAGTACATCGCGAGTCTGTATTACAACATGAAGGAGTTTGACAAGGCCAAGGAAGCCTACACCAAACTGCTGGAAACCAACCCGGATCACAAAGTCGCGCATTACACGATCGGTGTTATCGACTGGGCTATCGTTTACCCGCGGGACATGGAGGCGAGAGCCGAGCTGGGCATGAAGCAGGACGATCCCGGTCCCATCAAGGACGCCAAGGTCCGCAGACAGCTTGCCGAGCAGAACGCGCCTTTGCTGGATGAAGGGGTGCGGCACCTGGAAGAGGCGGTCAGGATTGATCCCCAATACGACGATGCAATGGCGTACATCAACTTGCTGTACCGCCGCAAGGCCGACATCGCGGAAAGCAAGGAAGAGTACGAGAAGTTCAGCGCCGAGGCGGACGACTGGGTGCAGAAAGCACTGGATAGCAAGAAGTTGAAGGCCGAAGCCGGCACGAAGCAGGCTTTCTAAGCCCCGCGACCGCAACAAGTTATCTTCTATAATGAGCCCTGAAGGCTGGCGGAGTTGTCACCGACGCCGCAGCTTTCGGGGTTTCATATTTTCAGGCAAACCCGCCTCTCGGGGCCGGATCTATGTCGAGCCAACCTGCCGTCGTATCGCAGCCGCCGGAAGACCCGGTCTTTCTGCGCTACCGCGAGCTGGAAGAGAAGGTGCGGCAGGTCCGTCCGAATGAAGATCTTAGCCTTATTCGTGCGGCTTACGATTTCGCCGCCGGCCACCATAGCCCGCAAAAACGGAAGTCAGGGGAGCCCTACCTTGTTCATCCCGTTGAAGTCGCGCACCTGCTAGCCGACCAGCGACTCGACCGCGTAGCCATTGTTACCGGGTTGCTGCACGACGTGGTCGAAGACACACGGGTCAGCATCGAAGAGATCCGGGACCGCTTTGGCCCCGAAGTAGCGCGTTGCGTCGGAGGAGTGACGAAGCTCGGCCGTCTGGGATATCGCTCCGCCGAACACCGCCAGGCCGAGAACTTCCGGAAGATGCTGCTCGCCATGGTCGAGGATATCCGCGTGATCCTCGTCAAACTGGCGGACCGTTTGCACAACATGCGGACGCTGAAGTACCTAAGCCCCGAGAAGCAGGAGGAGATTGCGCGAGAGACGCTCGAAATCTATGCGCCCATCGCACTGCGCCTGGGGATGGGCAAGGTGCGGGGCGAACTCGAGGACGTGGCCTTTCAATACATCGATCCGAAAGCCTACCACGAGATTACACGGCAGATTGAATCCCGGCGCGAAGCCAGCCAGGAATTTCTGGAGCACATGAAAAACCTGGTGGCAAAGCAGCTCGCCGAGGCGGGCATACCGGCCCGCATCGACGGCCGGCTGAAACGCACCTACTCAATCTATCAGAAGCTCAAACGCCAGAAAATCAACATTGACCGGGTTTACGATCTGCTGGCGCTACGGATCATTACCGACTCGGAAAAGAACTGCTACGGGGCGTTGGGGCTTGTCCACAGCCAATGGAGGCCGGTGCCTGGGCGATTCAAGGATTTTATCGCGATGCCGCGGCCGAATCTTTACCAGTCGCTGCACACGTCGGTGATCACCGACCAGGGCCAGACATTCGAGTTGCAGATTCGCACTGAGGAGATGCACCGCCAAGCCGAGGAAGGCATTTGCGCCCACTGGAAGTACAAAGAGGGGCGGAGCGACGCCGGGGTCGAGGACCACGCGATGGCCTGGCTGCGGCAGATGGTCGAGTGGCAACAGGAAGTCCAGGACTCGAGCGATTTTCTCTCGTCGCTGAAGGTGGATCTCTACCCGGAAGAGGTCTACGTCTTTACGCCCAAGGGCAAGCTGATGGTGCTGCCGCGCGAGGCAACGCCGATTGACTTTGCGTACGCGATTCACACGGAAGTCGGGCACCAGTGCGTCGGCGCGAAAGCGAACGGCCGTATTGTTCCCCTGAAATACCGCCTGCGCAACGGCGACATCCTGGAGATCATCACCCAAAAGGGCCACGCGCCCAACCGGGACTGGCTGAGCACCGCCAAGACGTCACGGGCGCGGCACAAGATCAAACAGTGGCTCAATGCGCACCGCCGCCAGAAGGCGGAAGAGATCGGTCAGAAGCTGCTGGAAAGAGAGGCGCGCCGGCTGCATCTGGCGCTCCCGAAAGTCGCGCCGGAAATGGTCGAGAGGGTGTGCCGTGACTATGGGTGCGCCCAACTGACCGATCTGCACGCGGCGCTCGGCTACGGGCGCTATTCGGCCCGGCAAGTGGTTCGCAAGTTCATCCCCCACGCGGCAGAACCCGTCCAGGGAACGCCGGTTCCCGAAGGGGATCCCGCCCGCAAGGGGGCCTCGGCGAACGGCGTACTCCATGTAAAGGGGATCGACGACGTTCTTGTCTACCGGGCCCGCTGTTGCAGTCCGATCAAGGGCGAGCCAATCGTCGGGTACGTCACGCGAGGCAAGGGAGTGGCGGTGCATTCCAAGACCTGCCCGAATGTACAGAACCTGATGTATGAGGAGGAGCGGCGTATCGACGTAGAGTGGGCGCGGAATCAAGAGCTGACCTATGAAACGCGGCTGAATATCTATGCCGACGACCGGCCGGGGCTGCTGGCCGACTTGACGAACATCCTCTCCGGCGAAAACGTCAATATCACGCGTGTTGAGAGCCACTCGCCGGGTTCGAACCGCCCCGCTGTGATCGAAATGACGCTCCAGATCGCCGATGTGAAGCAACTCCAGCGCATCATGGGCGCGATGAACAAAGTTTCCGAAGTTCGCGAGGTAACACGCAGCAACCGGGGCTAACGCAGCCCGATTTCCCTTGTCGTGACTCTTTGTCCATGGCCGCCGCGCCGCCTCAGCACTCCCGGCGGCCGGCGCTCCGGGTGTTACAATCGGTTGTCCCGTCCCTTTCGAGTGGCATTCTCGCCGCGGCAGATTCATGTTCCGCAAGATTCTAGTAGCCAATCGCGGGGAAATCGCCGTGCGTGTGCTTCGCACCTGCCGGGCCATGGGGATTCCCACGGCGGCGGTCTATTCGGAAGCCGATCGCAGGGCTTTGCACGTGCGTCTAGCCGACGAGGCGCTGGCGATCGGGTCTTCCGCGGCCAACGAGAGCTATCTTGATATCGGGCGGATTCTCGAGGCGGCCAGAAGCGCCGGCGCCGACGCGATTCATCCCGGGTATGGCTTCCTGAGCGAGAACGCAGCGTTCGCCGAGGCTTGCGAAAAGGGCGGTGTGAAGTTCATCGGACCCTCGGCCGCGTCGATGCGCCTGATGGGATCGAAAACGGGGGCGCGGGAAGCGATGATCCGGAGCAATGTGCCGGTTGTTCCAGGGTCGACCGGCGCGCTGGAAAGCGTGGAGGAGGCACTGCGGGCTGCTTCGGTGATCGGCTTTCCGGTGATGCTCAAGGCTGCCGGCGGCGGTGGCGGAAAGGGGATGCGCCTAGTTCTCTCCGCCGAGGAGTTGCCCTCCGCCTTTGAGCAGGCGCGAAACGAGTCGCTCCGCGCCTTTGCCAGCGACGAGCTTTACATCGAGAAAGCGATCATGGCCCCGCGCCATGTCGAGGTACAGATCCTCGCGGACGAACACGGCAATGTCATCCATCTTGGCGAGCGCGAATGTTCGCTGCAGCGGCGGCATCAGAAGGTGATCGAGGAATCCCCCTCGCCGCTGGTGGAACGGCGTCCGGAAGTGCGGGAGAAGCTCACAGCGGCCGCTGTCCGCGCCGCGCAGGCGGCCAGCTATCACAACGCGGGCACGGTCGAGTTTCTCATGGATGCCTCGGGGGCTTTCTACTTCCTCGAGATGAACACCCGGCTGCAAGTGGAGCATCCGGTGACGGAGCTGGTCACAGGTCTCGATCTGGTGCGGGAACAGATCCTGATCGCGGCGGGCGGGAAGCTGCCATACCGCCAGCAGGATATCCAGTTTCGCGGCAGCGCGATCGAATGCCGGATCTACGCGGAAGATCCGGACCATAACTTCTTCCCGTCTCCGGGCCGCATCACCGCGCTCGAGCAGCCGCAGGGACCAGGCGTGCGCGTCGATTCGGGCGCTTATGCTGGCTGGACCGTGCCGGTGGAATATGATCCGCTCATTGCCAAGCTGGCCGCTTGGGGCCAAACACGCGGCGAAGCCCTGGATCGAATTCTCGGCGCGTTGCGCGAGTACCATGTGGGCGGCATCAAGACAACGATTCCGTTTTTTCGCGAAATCATGGCTGATGGCGAATTCCAGCGCGGCGAGATCGACACGGGCTTCATTCCGCGTTGGTTTGCGCGGCGGGAATCCCAGAAGGCGAAAGTCTTTTCCTCCACCGAGGATGAGGCGGTGGCTGTACTCGTGGCTGGGCTTCAATTTTTGAAGCTAGGGGGCGGGGCCGCGAAGCCATCCGAAGGTAATGGGAGCGTCTGGAAAACTATCGGGAAGCGCAGCATGCTGCGAGAAGCGTGAAGGAGACGATCTGCCGGAACGTCGAGCAGAAAGAATAGAATGGCTACTGGAACTTCCATCGCGCGGGGCAAGACAGCGGCGGCCAACGGCCGCTCCACGAAGCTCATCGCCACCCTCAACGGGCGGGAATGCCTGCTCGAACTACCGCCTAATAGTAGCAGCCCTGTCGCGTTTGCCGTAGATTCGCTGCGGCTGCAAGCCGACGTCCAGGAAGTGGAGGCCGGCCTGTATTCTCTGCTCATCGGTACACGGAGCGTGGAGGCGAAAATCGAAGCCAGCGGCGAAGGGTTCGTGGTGCGCGTCAACGGGCGCTACTATGACGTTGCCGTGCGCGATCCGCGGCAGCGGAGCCGGCACTCCGGCCATCGGACGTCGGAAGGTCCTCTGGCCGTGACTTCGCCGATGCCGGGTAAGGTCGTCCGCGTGATGGCTAGGATGGGAGACAGGGTCGGCGCGGGGACAGGCCTGCTAGTTGTGGAAGCGATGAAAATGCAGAATGAGATTCGAGCGCCCAAGGACGGAGTCGTGGCCGCGCTTCACGTGGCCGTGGGAAGTTCGGTGCGGGCCGGCGAAACAATGATCGTAGTCGAATAGGACGACGGGTGGAGCATGGCAGGAAATCCTGATTGCCCCGAGTGTGACGGCACGGGCTGGAAGCAGCTGACGCGCGACGGCGTGGCGGCGGTAGAACGCTGCGGGTGCGTCGAGACGCAGCGCAAAGGCACGCTTGTCGAACGGGCCGCCATCCCGGCGCGCTTTCAGGGCGCGAGCTTTGAGAACTTCCGGCTGCCGCGGGAAAATCCGATCGCTTACGAGAGCCTCGGCGTCGCGATGAACGACGCCCGGGTCTACGCGCGCGAGTACCCCTTTACCCCCAAGCCCGGGCTGATGTTTCAGGGAAGTCCCGGCGTTGGGAAAACCCATCTGGCGTCAGCCGTGATGAACGAGCTGGTACAGCGCGGGTTCGAATGCGTGTTTTTCGATTACCAGAATCTGTTGGACCGTATCCGCTCCGGGTACAACGCCGCCGCCGGTGCGAGCGACAAGGCTGCCTATCAGATCGCGCTCGACACGGAGGTGCTGCTGCTCGATGATCTGGGGTCCCATCGCGTCACCGAGTGGGTGGAGGACACCGTGACGGCGATTATCAACCACCGCTACAACGCCAAGAAGGCCTTGATTGTCACGACGAATCTGCCCGACGAAAACCTGGGCGACCGCCGCGCGGAGAAAAATCCCGCGTCAGGGCAATATCACATCAAAGACACGCTTGCGGACCGCGTTGGTGTGCGCGCCCGTTCGCGACTTTTCGAGATGTGCAAGGTGGTGCGCATGGAGACGCGCGATTTCCGGCTGCGCGATGTGGTGCGATAAGCAGCAAAAAAGGAAGATTTGACCTTCGGATACCTTCCCTATTAGATCGTTTTTCCGATTATTATTCCGTTTTTAAAAAAATATACCAGCGGATTGAGCGGAGGATCGCGTTGCTCCGATCCGCAGGCATCGGCCTGTCTGCAGCCGGGAGGCTCGCGGCGGGAGCGGCTGCATCAAAAGGGGCGCCAGTCGGTTCGCTGGCGCCCTTTTGGGTCATAGCACTACGAAGATGCTGGGGAATTACTTCTTGGGAGCAGCTTTTTCCGCGGGAGCGGCGGGGGCGTCGGTGGACTTCTTCGCTGATTTGTCGTCAGCCTTTTTCTCCTTCGCCTGTTCCGTCTGACCCTGGGGGGCTGCCGCCTTATCTTTCGCTTTGTCCTGCTGCGCGGCCAAAACGCCGCCGAAAGTGAATACGGCAGCCAACACAAAGACCAGAAGTTTTCTCATTTTCATTCACTCCTTTACCATTTACAGGAGGCCTGGGCGGACGCTTGCAGGAAACCGCGTAGATCCACGCGGAAATCATCTCCTGGGCCGCCGGCCCTGTCTCTTCACGATCTCTAGAGCGGAGGAACAGAGGCAAGACTATCTTTCGGACAGCGGATTTGCAGCGTTAGGAAAGTCCCGGAGCTGCTGTCATGACGGAGGCTGCGGAGGCGCGCCGCGAGACGTCATCGGTGCGCGGCGCCACTGATAGGATAGATCCATGGGCGACCTTCGATTTCCTTTAGGTACCTGGGATAGCAGTACGAAAGCCACAGCGGCGAAGCGCCGCGAGTGGATTCAGAAGCTCGCGGAGTTGCCGGGCGAGCTTCGCGCCGCGGTTGAGGGGCTTTCGGCCGAGCAGATCGAGACCCCTTACCGGCCCGGGGGGTGGACGGTGCGCCAGGTGGTTCACCATCTGCCCGACAGCCATATGAACGGGTATGTGCGGTTCCGTCTGGCAGTCACCGAGAACGAACCGACCATCAAACCCTACGACGAGAAGCTTTGGGCGGAACTGGACGACGCGCAGAGCGCGCCGATCGATCTCTCACTGGCGCTTTTGACGGCATTGCACCAGCGCTGGGTGCTGCTGCTGGAGTCGCTTTCCGAATCGGATTTCAGCCGCAAGCTGAAGCATCCGGAGATCGGCACCGTGACTCTGGGTTCCTACCTCGGCGCCTATGCCTGGCACGGTCGCCACCACGTCGCGCACATCACCTCACTGCGCGAACGAATGAAGTGGGGCTAGCCGTGCGCCCCCGCCGAGGACACTAGGGCACGCTACCCATGGCTTCTTCTCGTTCTCCGTCAATCAAAAAAGGGAGCCGGCAAGACAGGAAGGTCTCCGAACGCGCAGTGGGCACACTGGGGGCCGCGCCCTCACGGCGGGCGCGATTCTCGGACATTTTTCTGCCACAAACCCGCCAAGGCCGGCTGTGGCTGCTCGGCATTCTGGTGCTGGCTTTCGCGTTGCGGGCGTACGAATTGCTCTCGCTGCTCCCGGTACAACTGGATGAAGCGATTTATCTGCGATGGGCTGAGATCATCGATCACCAGGGGCAATGGTTCATTTCTCTGTTGGACGGCAAAGAGCCGCTGACGTACTGGATACTGGCTCTCCTGCGCAAGGCAGTCGGCGGGGATCCGCTGCTCGAAGCCCGGGCCGTGTCGGTGGCCGCCGGTGTGCTGAGCGCCTTGGGGGTGTTTGCGGTGGGGCGCCGCGCCGGCGGGGATCTCACGGGGCTGCTCGCCTCGGGTCTCTACGCTTGTTTGCCGTACGCGCTCGTGTACGACCGGCTGGCTTACACGGAAGCGGTGGCTAACTGCTTTGGTATTGCCATCGTTCTGACTTCGCTGGTCGCGTTTGATGGAGAACGAGGAGAGGGGCCGCCGGACTCGAGGCGTGGTTTGGGCCCGGGGCTTGCGCTGGGGTTGGGGTTGTTCACGAAGCAGACGCTGTTTCTGCTGGCCTTTTTCCCGGCGCTGGCGGCGTTGCGATGGGGTTGGAAAGACAAACGGCGCGTGGCGGCCGATCTCGCTTGGGTCTATGGCATCGCCGCGTTGTTTGTCGCTTTCTCGCTTGTGATGAGGCCAGAGGCGCCGACCCTGGAATCGCACAATGCGTTGGTGCACAGCACACGCTTTTTTGTGCAGCCCCAGGAGCTTCTCAGCGATCCATTTAAAGTCGCCCCTTCGAATCTGCGGAAGCTGGGAGGGTTCATTTCGGCCTATGTGACCTGGCCGGCCGCCTTTGGCGCCCTGGTTTCGCTGGCCTACCTCGCCTGGCGGCGGGCGCGGGGTGTGTGGATACCGGCCGCGGCTTCGCTGGCGCCGCTGGCGGTGCAGGTGTTCGTGCTGGAGCTGATGTATCCCAGCCGCTATCCCTTTCCCCATTTCTGGCCGTTGCTGGTTCTGGCGGGGTGGGCGGTTGCTGACGCCGCGAATCGGTATGGCGGCAGCTTGCAGGGTGCTTTGAGGCCAGCGGCCGCGGCGGTATTGAGTTTGGTTTTGGCCGGGCCTGTGGTTTATCGCTCGGTGGGGATTCTCCGAACACCTGGGGAGTATCTGTACGCCGAGGACGCCAAGAATTTCCTGGGGGGCGGCGCACACGCGGGATTCGGTGTCAGAGAGGCGGCCAGCTATCTGTTGGAGGAGTCGCGCCAAGGGGCGTTTGTGCTGCTGACGGACCCGATTTGGGGGCCGCCGGCGGACGCGCTCTTCGCCTACCTGAACGAGCGCCGGGGCATCCGTGTTTACGAGGCGTGGTGGACGCAGCTTTCGGGCGGACACGTCATCCTGCCGCCTGGGCAAGCGCAGGTTCTGAAGTCGCATTACGAGCGAGTCGAGGCGGGGACGGTCGATTTTTCCAACATTTCGCGCGTGTTTTACGTGACCGACACCAATTTCTATCCGCGGGCCGCCGTGCAGGTACGGCAGCCGGGGGCGCAGCTAGTGGCGTCGTTTCCGAAAACCGGAGGGCAGTCGCTTGACGTCTATCGGTTGAGATAGGAACGCTGCCTACGGGCGAATGCAGGGAGGCATTGCGGCGCTAGACCCCCAGGCCGTACACTCACTCCCAAACGATCCAAAGGTATGCCGCTTCCAGCGAAGGAGGTTTCGGTTCGTATGCCGGCCACCGCTGTTGCCCCTCGGTCCCGATGGATTCAAGTTTTGGAGTATGCCGCGGCTGTTTCCTGCGCGGTGCTGGCCGTCAAGTACTTAGGAACGGCTCGAGAGCCGGAACGCTGGCTGGTGCTGGCGGCGGCCGCCCCTTTGGGATATTTGCTGGCGGACCTCTGCTCGGGGCTTGTTCACTGGTTTGGCGATACGTTTTTCGAGGAAGACACACCGGTTCTGGGACCGCTGTTCATCGCTCCCTTTCGAGAGCACCATCGCGACCCCTTGGCGCTGACGCGGCACAGCTTCACGGAACTGAACGGCAGCAATTGCCTGGGAGTGGCCCCCTTGCTGGCGGCGGCGGGCCTGCTGCGCGATGACGCGGCGGAAAACACACTGGCGCTCTTCGGATTGGACGTTCTGGTCTCCTTTTCCCTGTCGATCGCGCTAACCAATCAGATCCACTGCTGGGCCCATTCCGAGGGGCCCCCGGGCGTGGTGCGATGGCTGCAGAGGCGTGGCCTAATCCTGATGCCGGAGCGGCATGGGCAGCACCACCAAAGCGGCTCCACGAGCGCCTATTGCGTCACGACGGGCTGGATGAACCGTTTGCTCGACGATACGCCCTTGCTCTCGCTGTGCGAGCGCGCGTTGCGCGCCATGGGGATACCGAGAACCTCCGAGGCTCCGGAATCGTGAAACCGACCGAACCCACCCACTTCGGCTCCGGATGGATCAGCGGCGTCCTTTCGGTGACGCTGGGGGCGATGGGCTTGGGCGGCGTGCTGTGCCTGCTTTTCCCGGAGTACCTGACCTCGCCGGAGTTGCGCGCGGTCTATCCCGTGCCCCTCATGCGGGCGCTGATTCACTTTGTGTTGGTCGCGGCGTTCGTACTGGGGCTGATCAGCGTGGTGCTGCGCCGCAGAAAGATTCTCGGCTCGGCGGGCATCGTGCTGGCGACCGTTGCCGTGCTGCTCGGAGGCGCGGATGTGCCGATCGAAGGCTCACTGCGCGACAGCAACTACCTGGGCCTGGACTGGTTCCTGCTGAACCTGCTGGCGCTGGCCTTAATCTTCGTTCCCATGGAACGGCTGTTTGCGCGGCTCAAGGAGCAGGGCATCTTCCGGCCGGGCTGGCGGACGGACCTGGCTCATTTTTTCGTCAGCCACCTGATGGTGCAGATCTCTGTGTTTCTGACGCTGCTGCCGGCAAAAGTGTTTTTCTCCTGGGCCACGGACTGGCCTTTTCGCGCCTGGGTGGCGGCCTTGCCGGCGGCGGTGCAGTTTCTGGGCATCGTCGCCGTGTCGGACATGTCCGAGTACTGGATCCACCGTCTGTTTCACCGCGTGCCTTTCCTGTGGCGCTTTCATGCAGTCCACCACTCCTGCCGCCATATGGACTGGCTGGCAGCCTCGCGGCTGCATCTGGTGGACGTGGCGGTTACACGCGGGCTGACGTTCGTGCCGCTGTTCGTGCTGGGCTTCGCGAACGGGCCGATTTTCGCCTACCTGGTGTTCGTCTCTTTTCACGCCATTTTCATTCACGCCAACGTGAACTTCCGCTTCGGCTGGCTGAGCTGGGTGATCGCCACGCCGCGGTTTCATCACTGGCACCACGCCGCCCAGCCGGAGGCCATCGACAAGAACTTCGCCGTGCACCTGCCCGTGATCGACAAGGTCTTCGGGACCTGCTATCTGCCACGCGACAAATGGCCCGACGTGTACGGCATCGAGGGCAACCCGGTGCCCGAGAGCTATTGGCGGCAGACAATGTATCCAGTGGCAGGGAAGTAGGGCCAGGAACGAGACCCGCAGGCGGGACGAAGTTAGCCTCGTCAGGGAGCACGGGATCGGCTCCAGCTGCGGCGCGATGCCTTAGGTCGAGTCGAAGGGCCGGGAACTGCGTCCGCGCTTGGCGACTTTGAGGATGGCGGTCCCCACAAGAACGACGACGCCGACCGCGATCCACTCCGGCGCAATGCCGACAACTCCCACTGTCCAATAAACGCTCCGCCAAAGCCCTTCGACGATCTTCTCGGCCAGCTACCCGAAGACCTGGATCATTCCATACTGGCAAGCCTCCCGAATACTCTCGGCAGAACGTGCGCGTTGATCCAAGATGCGCGCCGCCCGGCGAATGTCGTCGCTGAGGTTGCCGAAGAGAACTTCTGACGCGTTCGAGACGGAGCGTGCATCACGAGTGTGAAGCTGGGGAAACACAATCCGTCGCCACAATTCCCGCAGTTCGTGAAGCCGTGCGCCGAACACTTCGAGCGCATCGAGCATGTATACGATGTCTTTCGCGCGATCGTCACGTTCACGCTCCTCATGAATGAGGACCTTTTGGGCGACGAAGCTCACCGGGTTGGCGATCTGAATCACGGCGGCGAACACGCCAGACTCGAAGTCAATCGACCACGGTTGGTGCAAGAGGAGATCCACGTGGCGCAACCGCTGAGAATTGACGCCACCCAGTTCCGCTGTTGCCCTACGCCTCCCCCGGCGATCATACTCACCTCCGATCAAGGGCGTGAGGAACTCTGCATAGAAACCAGAAGCTTCGTCGACCAGATGATAGTGCGTCGCCGGCGGGTGGTCATCACCCAGAAACTCTTCCGCAAACCCATGGGCCAGCAGGCGCTCGCGAATGTCCGGCGCTCGGACACGCAGTGTCAAAGGCACAGCGACATCCGTGTCGAGCGTCATTAGGGGCGGGTAGTCGAGTTCCTGGGCGGCGGGATGGCGGCGATAGAGTTGGTTCGCCCAACCCCCAATGATGACGACCTGATCGAGCCAGGGTTCGAGCGCGACCACCAATCGGCTGAACGGATCTTGGACAGCATTCATGGGCGCTTCCCGAACACCGGTTTCAGAAGACGCCGCCTGATCTCATCGGCCTGCTGACGCCCCCTGGCCGGGTGGGTGAAGGAATCGAGCCAGACCTGCAGGATGTCGGCTACTGGCAGGCCTTCGCTGAACACAACTGCGCGAAAGACGGCTTCCTTATTTGACGGAATCCGGATAAGGACGTCGGAGCGGCGATCCGAGTCCTGAATCGAAAGCCCCAGCTTTTGCAAAACCTCGAGGTCAATGTGCTCGAGGTAAAGGTGAGGTGGCACACCGCGAATGAATCCGAAACCGAGCGCGTCGGCGGCCGCAAAGAGGCCAAGACAGCAGCGCGGTTGACGTTTCAGAATTCGGCCGCTCCTCACCCGGGACTTGCGCGAAGTTCCCGCTTTGGATTCGGTGGCATATTGCGCGACAGCCGCGAAGAACTGCTTCTCGTCTCTCTTGATGATCCAGCGCGCCAGCACCTCCCGCGGCATCTTTCGGCTTGCTGCTGCTACCCATCGGTCAAGCAGCTCATTGGCTCGGACGATTTGAAGGTTCTCATTGTTTTCGTCAAGGAATCCCTCCTTCTCGAGCTGGTTCACGAACCGGGATGCGCTCATAGCGGAGACGCCAGCGGCTGACGCAAGCTGAGACGTGTTCCGAATCGGCTCTCTCGGCACGGAGATGAGCGCTTCGGGAAGATCCTGGCCGAAGAGGACTTTTAGCATCCACTGGTTCAGGTCGGAGAACAAGTCCGGCAAATGCGGAGGAGAGGGCCTGCGACGCCCCGCCTGGGAAGAGTGCTTCGCCTCAAGTCCATTGAGGCCGGGCCCGGCAAACGAACGGAAACCCTCCGCGTCGACTACGCCTACGGCAACATCTGGAGCGTACCGTTCGGCAAATTGCTTGATGTGGTCCGCAACTGACGCCGGAATTCGCCTGGCGGCTACGACGGCGAGAGGAGCAGCGCGTTCGGTGAACTGGCGCGCGAACGTCTGGGCCTGCAGGATCGCCTGCGAAAGGAGGGGGATCAAGCGATCGCGCCGGCCTTCGGAGGCGGACTTCACCTGAACGACGTACTTCATGACGCCGTCGTCGACGACGAGGTCCGCGCGCATGTCTCCGGCCGAAGGATGCCGCCGAATCCGCCATCCAGCCTTGCGGAAGGCTTCCGCGACGATATCTTCGAATTCGGCGCCGGCATGGACGCCGGGATCGGCGACGGGCATGTCTTTCCTCTCCCCATGGCCGAGGGATTTACCATGGCCATGTTATCTAACAAGGCCATGGTAGCTAGCTTTCCCGGCGTCCGTCAAGAGGTCTCGCGTCTGCTGATTCCGGGCCTAAACTCCATGCGGGAGGGGACCGCCTACCTGGCTGCGGAAGTCGGATGGAAGTGAGAAGCAAGAGGCGGGAGCGGCGAAAGGTCACTCCACACGGCTTCGCAGGCGGGACGAGGTTAGCCTTGTCAGGAAGCACGCGGTTAGTTCCAGCTTGCGACGGTGATGCCTTAGGTCGAGTCGAAGGGCCGGGAACTGCGTCCGCGCTTGGCGACTTTGAGGATGGCGGTCCCCACAAGAACGACGACGCCGACCGCGATCCACTCCGGTGCAATGCCGGCGAGATGCGCCCCGTAAGCAAGTCCGGCAATCACAATGGCGAAGCCGATCAGGTACAAAAGGTTCGATGGCATACCTGCGAAACAGAGGCCCCAAGGCACCCGCCTGTTTCAAACAAATGGGACAGCCTCAATTTCTACGAGCTGGCCGATCGGCTACCACAGAATAAGCGCTTTGGAATGCTGGTCGTTTCTGCCGGGAGGATTGGCGCTGCTTCCGATCTACAGGCAAATACTTGAAACTAAGTCTGTTAGTGCCAATCAATGTTCTCACTCTACGAGAAAAACTGAGGCTTTCCCATTTGTTCACGTTCTCCTAATAGTGAAGGAACCCTCGGGATCTGACTGGTGTCTAAGGCCTCGTGACCCGAATTGGAGCAGTGTTTCTCCGCCTGCTGGTGTGGTCGCTACTTTCTCACCACATGGGGAGGGCGCAGACGGGAATCGAATGGCTGTCCTACCTCGGGGGAAGCGGGAACGACGACCAGACGAGCATTGCCGTTGATCCCCTCGGTAATGTCTACGTGGCCGGCGCAACCGTCTCCACGGATTTCCCTACAACTCCTGCGGCTCTTCGAAGGAACCACCGCCCGTCCGCGTCGCGACGGTCGCCGTCCCACCTGGGGTTCCTCGCAAAGCTCGATCCGGCGGGGCGGCGCCTGCTATACGGCACTTACCTCGGCGGCAGCGTCAGAGAAGGCGCGGCTACGATTGCCGTCGATCAGTCCGGCAACATCTTCGTGGGTGGCAGCACCGACTCTCCTGACTTCCCCGTCACCCGCCAAGCGCCACAAAAGAGATACGCGGGACTCGCCCGAGGTGGCAACTGGAACCGGCCCGGAGACGGGTTTCTAGTGGTGCTTGACCCCGAGGGACGGCTCCGTTTCAGCACCTACCTCGGCGGCCAGGGATCCGAAGGCGTGAGCGCCATGGCGGTGGACGAGCAGGGTTTTGTCTATGCCGCCGGCGTCACGGACTCCGAGACATTCGCGGGGGCAGCCAAAGAGACGTCCCGGCCGCCGGGGGCAATGGATGCCTTCGTCCTGAAACTGGGTCCCAACACTGGCGAGATTCGCTACATCCAGCGAATCGGCGGTTCTGGGAGCATAAGTGTTGCCGGTATCGCTCTAAATCGCGCCGGGGAGGTGTTTGTGGCGGGATCGACGGACTCGCCCGACCTGCCGGCCACGCAGGGTGCTCCTAGGAATAAGCTTGCCGGTGCCAGCGATGCCTTCCTTTTCAGGCTCTCTCCGCAGGGGAGGCTCCGGTACCTGACCTATTGGGGTGGGAAAAAACGAGAAATCGTGACAGGACTCAGTTTGGATGTTCACGACGCGGCCTACGTTGCGGGCTGGACCAATTCGGAGGATTTCTCGACTACGAAAGGAGCCTTTCAGAGCGTCTACCGGGGAGGTTCCTCGGACGGCTTCGTAATCAAGATCGAGGCGAGCGGAAAGCTCGGCTACGCAACCCTCCTTGGAGGCAGCGGGTTTGAAGACGTCGAGGGGATCGCCGTTGACCGTTTGGGACGGGCCCATATGGCGGGTCGTGTCTCGGCGCAGAGCGACCTGGCAGTGACCGAAGAGTTTACGCCGCCCGCCCCTGGAGCTTCCGAGCACGCTTTCTATGGCATGCTCGACGACCAGGGCCGTCTCTTGCAGCGCAGTCTCCGAGTAGGTGGCAGCGGCCAGAGGGGCAACAGGATTTTCCGAGTATCCAGGGGCGCCAAGATAGCCTTAGACGCCATGGGCAACGCCTATGTCGTCGCAAATACCACCGACGATGTTGCTGTCACCAAGGGCGCTTATCAAGAACTGACGGCCGGCGGGCACGAGATGGTGATTTTCAAAGTCCGTGCGCCACGATAAGACAGTGGCTCTCATTTGTCACTGTCCAGGTCCCAGTCCGATTGAAAACGGCAGGTCCCGATTCGGTCGAGATGTTGCGCCTTATATTTCGCTGCTGGCTATCTGCCTAACAAATCCGCCATTTTGTTGACACTCCATTTCGGACTGTGATACCACTGATGGGCTGCGCTCTCGGGCGCTAAAGGGGGTTTTCTACCCCCGCGCGGAAGCTGGTCCGTTTCCGATCTATGGCCGAAGAAACCAAGCCTGGGGGAGAGACCCCCGCCGCCGGCGCCAAGCCGGAGCCGCCCAAGAAGGCAGCGCCGGTGATGCAGGTCACCCCGTGGGAAGGGCCGCTTGTCGATGCTCTGAAGGAGCACTTCGGCACACAAATCAAAGAGTTTTCGGTCTACCGTAATCAGTCTTTCCTGGTCGCCGATCTGGCGGCTGCTATCCCGATCCTCGAGTACCTCAAGCTCGAACAGGAGTTCGACTACCTGGTCGATATCACCGCGGTCGATTACCCCAAGAAAGAAAAACGGTTCGAGGTGGTTTGGATCCTCTACTCCTTCGCCAGGAACGAGCGCATCCGGATCAAGGCCGACGTTGCCGAAAGCGAAAGCCCGGCGACGGCGGTCGGTGTGCATATCGGCGCCGATTGGCTCGAGCGGGAAGTCTTCGACATGTTCGGGATCAAGTTCGAAGGCCATCCGAACATGACGCGCATTCTGATGCCGGATGAATGGAAGGGTTATCCCCTTCGCAAAGACTACTCCATCATCCAGCAGGACCAGGAGTGGGTCCGCGAGAACCTCAAGATCGAGAGTGCACAGTAATGGCGGCCGGAGCGACCTTCCTCGACACCAACGAAATTGTCCTGAACATGGGGCCGCAGCACCCCTCGACCCACGGCGTTTTACGGGTGATCCTAAAGCTCGACGGCGAGACGGTACGGGGCTGCGAATGCGTCATCGGGTATCTGCATCGCGGGGTTGAGAAGATCGCGGAGAACCGCACCTACAAGCAGTTTGCGCCGTACGTGGACCGCATGGATTACGTCGCCGCCGTGTCGAATGCGTTGGGCTACTGCCTGGCCGTCGAGACGCTGGGGGCGGTCGAAGTGCCCGAGCGGGCGCAAGCGGTGCGGGTGATTTTAAGCGAACTAAACCGCATTGCCAGCCATTTGCTATGGCTGGGGACGCACGCGCTGGATATCGGCGCCATCACTCCCGTTTTCTATTGCTTCCGCGAGCGCGAAGAGGTACTGAAGATCTTCGAACGCTACTGTGGAGCGCGCCTGACGACGCATGCCTTCCGCATCGGCGGCCTAGAATACGAAACCTACGACGCCTTTGAAAAGGACTGCATCACCTTTTGCGACTGGTTTGACAAGAAGGTGGATGAGTACGAAGAGCTGCTCACCACGAATCGCATTTGGGTGGGCCGGACGAAAGGCGTGGGAATCATCGACGCGGCGAAGTGCAAGGAGTACGGCGTCACGGGACCAGTGCTGCGGGCCGCCGGCGTGAAGTGGGACTTGCGGAAGGCGCAGCCCTACTCGGGCTACGAGAAGTACGATTTCGATATTCCCGTTTGCCACAACAGCGATACCTATGACCGGTACATCGTGCGGATGCAGGAGTTCCGGCAGTCGGTGCGGATTATCCGCCAGGCCGTGGACAGCCTGCCGCAGGGCCCGATCATGGGCAAGGTTTCGAAGGTCTACAAGCCGCCGATCGGGGAAGCCTACGTTTCGATCGAGGCCCCCAAGGGCGAGCTTGGCTACTATGTCGTGAGCGACGGGTCGGTGCAGGCCTACCGCCTGCGAATCCGGCCGCCGTCCTTTGTGAACTTGCAGGCTCTGGACGAGATGTGCCGGGGTTCGCTGATCGCCGACGTGGTGGCGATCATTGGAACGATTGATATTGTGCTGGGAGAGGTAGATCGCTAGGCCGCGAACTGGATGTTCCGCATGGCAGAGATTCTCAGTAACCCTTACGTGCAGCCGCTGATCGCGACTCTGCTGATCATTGCGCTGTTTCCGCTGGTGGCCGGTTATATCGTGCTGGCGGAGCGCAAGGTGCTGGCCGATTTGCAGGTGCGGCTGGGGCCGATGCGCGTGGGGCCTTACGGCTTCCTGCAACCCTTGGCGGACGCATTCAAGCTGCTGCTCAAGGAAGATATCATCCCGGCGGCGGCCGACAAGTGGCTTTTCTGGGGCGCCCCGGTGCTGTCGACGTTTACGGCGCTGACGTCGTTCGCAGTGCTGCCGCTGAGCGACAAGTTCTACGTAGCCGACGTCAACATCGGGATGCTGTTTGTTCTCGCGATGTCGTCGATCGGGATTTTGGGCTTGATCCTGGGTGGCTGGTCGTCGAACAGCAAATACTCGCTGCTGGGGTCGCTACGGTCGGCGGCGCAGATGGTCAGCTATGAGGTGCCGCTGGGGTTCGCCGTCGTCACGGGCCTGATGGTGGCCGGGACGCTCAGCATGCAGGGCATTGTCAACGCACAGTTGGAAAAGGGCGTCTGGATCGCGTTTTCGAACTACGGGCTGATGCTCGTGCCCACGGTGCTGTTCCTGATCGCCGGGGTTGCGGAGACGAACCGCGCGCCCTTTGACCTGCCCGAAGCCGAGTCGGAAATCGTGGCCGGCTTCCACACGGAATATAGCGGCTTCCGGTTCGCGCTGTATTTCTTGGCTGAGTACGCGGCCATTTTCGTGATCAGCTCGCTGGCCGTGACGCTCTTCTTCGGTGGCTGGCTGCGGCCCTTCCCGAACGTGGCATTTCTCGAGATGCCCCTGAATACGGTGTTTCCGGCGCTGCTGTTTGGCGCGATCGGTGCGGGCTGCGCGGTCGGCGTAACACGGCTGATGCTGCCCGAGCAGAAGGGGGTGCTGGCCGTGGTGGCGCTGGCGATGTTCGCGCTTGCGGCCATGTTTTTGGTCCCGGCGCTCAACCCGTTCATCCGGGGGCTGTTCTGGTTTCTGTTTAAGGTGGCCATCATCGTCTACACCTTCATCTGGTACCGTGGGACGTTTCCGCGCTTTCGCTATGACCAGTTGATGGATCTTGGCTGGAGATATTTGATTCCGATCAGCATGGGATCGCTGATCGTGAACGGGATTGTCTTGCTGGCCACAACGTAGGGTCAGGCATAATAAAGCCATGAAGGAATTCCTGAAAACCGTCTTTCTGGTCGACCTTCTGCAGGGACTTTGGGTGACCTTCCGCAATCAGAAGCCGTCGCTGGTCTATACGGAAGAATATCCGCGCGAAAGGCCGCCCGTGGCTGAGCGCTACCGCGGAGCGCCGCGGCTGAACGTGCATCCGGAGAGCAACGAAACGCTCTGTATCGCGTGCAACCTGTGCGCTCTGGCTTGCCCGGAGCACCTGATTGTGGTCGCCGCCGAACGCAATGAAGAAACGCGCCGCAAAGAGCTGACCACGTTCACCTATGACGTGTCGCGGTGCATGTTCTGCGGATTGTGCGAGGACGCCTGTCCGGTGGACGCCCTGGAGCTTACACAGGATTTTGAACTGGCTTATTTTACCCGGGAAGGCGCTATCTGGGACCGCCAGATGCTGGAAGAAGGACCCCTGCCTACGCAATACAAGTTCTAGGACTTGTTGGACGCATAGCAGCCCGCAGGGAGCCTTTCTCCCTGGAAAAATCGCCGGCCTAGGCGCAGGTGTTTTAGTGTATCCTGAGAAACTCCGTTTTGAGGACTCGGGGAGTTTGGCCCAGCAATGCTGCTCGATAGCATACTGTTTTACGCCTTCGCCGCTCTCATTCTTTTCAGCGCGCTCATGACGATTACCCGCCGCAACGTGGTGTACTCGGCGGTGTGGCTGATCAATGCTCTGGTCGGTGTTGCAGGGCTGTATCTGCTGCAAGGGGCGGAGTTTCTGGCGGGCGTTCAGGTGATCGTCTACATCGGCGGCATCATGGTCCTGTTTCTGTTTGTGATCATGCTTGTGCCTGTGAACGAAGAGAGCCGCCAGCGACGGTTCGCGGGGCAGAAATGGATTGCGTTTCTGTGCTCGGCGCTGCTGATGGTCCTACTGGGCTACTTCCTTTCGCAGGGGGCGGACGCCTTTCGTCTGGCTGAGTCCACGCCGGCGCCCGAGATCGACGTCGTCACACAAAACACTGAAACCGTGGGCCAGGTATTGTTTTCCGAGTACCTGCTGCCTTTTGAGCTGGCCTCGATTCTGCTGCTGGTGGCGATGATCGGCGCGGTCGTCATGGCAAAGGGGCGGACGACGGAATCCTGAGTACCGAATTCGGCCAATTGATCGACTGAGACGACATGTTTCCGGTTACCACAGCCCATTACCTGTTTCTGAGCACGGCCCTGCTGATCATTGGGACAGTGGGCGTGCTGACGCGGCGCAACATCATCGTGGTGCTGATGTCGATCGAGCTGATTCTCAACGCCGTCAACATCAACCTGGTGGCGTTTTCCAACTACTTGCAGAACGTCAACGGGCAGGTGTTCACGATCTTCGTGATTACCGACGCGGCGGCCGAGGCGGCGGTGGGCTTGGGCATCCTGATCGCGCTGTTTCGGAACAAGGAGACCGTGCACGCCGACGAGGTGGACATTCTGCGATGGTAGGGCGGCGGGCGCCTTGGGGTAGTTGCGCGGCGAGGGCTGCTGCAAGCATTTTCTGATTCGTATGTTCTTCCTCGACAGCATCTGGCTGATTCCGATGTTCCCCTTGCTGGGGGCGCTATGCATGCTGCTATTCGGCCGGCGGCTGGACCCGCAAACGACGGGGCATGGCGACCATGGACACGATGACCACGGCCACGGCGGACACCATCACGAAGCGGGCGGCAAGAAGCTGATCAACCTGTTGTGCCCGGGCATGGTGCTGCTGTCGTTTATCTTTTCGCTGGGCGCGGTGATTCAGCTTCAGAGCGTGGAAGGGCATAGCTACGAAGTCATCAAATTCACCTGGCTGGCGGGTTTGGATTCAGCGACCACGGCTGGCGCACTGGCTCGCTTTACGGCCGACTGGGGTTTCCTGTTGGACCCGATCAGCTCCGTGATGGTTCTCGTCGTTACCGGCATCGGGTTCCTGATTCACGTCTACTCGACCGGCTACATGGCCCACGACGGCGGCTATTACCGGTTCTTCGGCTACCTCAATCTGTTCATCTTTTTCATGCTGATGCTGGTGCTGGCGAACAACTACGTTTTGTTGTTCGTGGGCTGGGAAGGCGTGGGCCTGTGCAGCTACCTGCTGATCGGCTTCTATTTCCTGAAGCAGTCGGCCAGCAACGCAGCCAACAAGGCGTTCCTAGTCAATCGGATCGGTGACGCGGCGTTTGTGCTCGGTATGCTGGCGCTCTTCTCGACGGTCGGGACGCTGAAGTTCACGGAAGTGGGTCCCGCGCTCGAAGCCGGCGGATTCACGGCCGAGACGGCGGCTTTCGGGGTGCTGAGCTGGATCGCCCTGCTGTTCTTCATCGGCGCCACAGGTAAGTCGGCGCAGCTTCCGCTGTATGTCTGGCTGCCGGACGCCATGGAAGGCCCGACGCCCGTTTCAGCGCTGATCCACGCGGCCACGATGGTGACCGCCGGCGTGTATATGGTGGCGCGGTCGAGTGCGATTTATGTCCTGGCCCCGAAGACGATGTTGATTGTGGCCGTGATCGGCGCGCTGACGGCGATCTTCGCCGCCACGATCGGGCTGGTGCAGAACGACATCAAGCGGGTGCTGGCGTATTCCACCGTCAGCCAGCTTGGCTACATGTTCCTGGCTTGCGGCGTGGGTGCGTTTTGGGTTGGCATATTCCATCTCTATACACACGCCTTTTTCAAGGCTCTGCTCTTCCTCGGGTCCGGCTCGGTGATTCACGCCGTGGGCGGCGAGCAGGACATGCGCAAGATGGGCGCGCTGAAGGACAAGATTCCGGTTACGTACCGGACCATGCTGATTGGCGCGATTGCCATCGCGGGCATCCCCGGCCTGGCAGGCTTCTTCTCGAAGGACGAGATTTTGTGGCAGACGTGGATTTCGCACGACGGAGCGTACCGTCTGCTGTGGGCGCTTGGGTTGGCGACGGCCGGAATGACCGCCTTCTACATGTTCCGGCTGATGTACATGACCTTCGGCGGCGAGTCGCGGCTCGACCCCCACACCGCGTCGCATGTCCACGAATCACCGAAGAATATGACTGTGCCGCTGATGGTGCTGGCCGCGGGCAGCATCCTGGCGGGCTGGATCGGGACGCCCGTGGCTTTCGGACCGATTCATGAGCACCTGCCGAGTTTGGAGCATTGGCTGAGTCCCGCGATTGCCGCTGAACCAGCCGCCCACGAAGCCGCGGCTCACGGCGAAGAGGCCCACCACGATACGACGATGGAATGGGTTCTGATGTTCTGCTCGGTGGCGCTAGCGGTGGGGGGCATTCTGCTGGCGCGCAGGATTTTCGACCGCAAGACCGAGGGCGACCCGATGGAGCGCGGCCTGGGTCCGCTGCACCCCGTTCTCTACAACAAGTATTACGTGGACGAGATTTATAACGCGCTGTTTGTCAACGGCCTGGCCAAGGGCGGCGGCGCGTTCTTGAGCCGTTTCGACGCCCGGATCATTGATGGAGCGGTCAACGGCGCGGGATGGTTCACTCGATTTACTTCGACGGTGAGCATCTGGTGGGACACCTGGATTGTCGATGGAGCCGTGCGGCTGACGGGGTTTCTGGTAAGATTTGCGTCCTACCCGATGCGAATGCTGCAGACGGGAATGCTGCAAAACTACGCCTTCTTCGTCGTGCTCGGCGTCCTGGTGATTTTGAGTTACTACTTTTTCCAATTTCCGTAGCCGGCAGTTGGAGGCGGTGAAGGTTCGGCAAGACCATGAGAGAGCATATCCTCACGATCGTGTGGCTGACTCCCCTCGTCGGGATGTTTCTGCTGCTGTTGATTCCCAAAGACAACAAGAACCTGATCCGCCTGGTGGCGAATCTGGCGGCGTTTGTTGGGTTCCTGGTGTCGCTGCCCTTGCTGCTGTGGTTCGATTCGTCGACCGCGGATTTCCAGTTTGTCGAACGCGTGTCGTGGATCCCATCACTGGGGGTTGAGTACTACATGGGCATCGACGGCATTTCGCTGCTGTTGATCATGCTGACGACGGTGGTGGGTTTTCTGTCGATCCTTTCGTCGTGGTCGGCGATCGAAGACCGCGTGAAGGAATACTACGCGTTCTTTCTGTTCCTGCAGGCCGGCATGCTGGGCGTCTTCATGGCACTCGACCTGTTCCTGTTTTACGTGTTCTGGGAAGTCATGCTCGTGCCGATGTACTTCATCATCGGTATCTGGGGGCATGCCCGCCGCCTGTACGCCGCGATCAAGTTCTTCCTCTATACGCTGGCCGGTTCGGTGCTGATGCTGCTGGCGATGCTGGCGCTTTACTATCTGCACGCCGAGCAGTCAGGAACATATACTTTTGCGCTCGAAGAGCTGATGAAGACACAGGTGCCGGCCGACCTGCAGATGTGGCTTTTCTGGGGCTTCTTCGTCGCCTTTGCCATCAAAGTGCCGATGTTCCCCCTACACACCTGGCTGCCGGACGCGCACACCGAGGCGCCCACGGCCGGCTCCGTGATTCTAGCGGGTGTCCTGCTGAAAATGGGGCTTTACGGGCTGGTCCGTTTTTCGATTCCCTTGTTGCCCGAGGCGGCGAGCGCGGAATCGACGGTGCAGATCATTGCGGCCCTCTCGATCATCGGCATTGTTTACGGGGCGCTGGTCTCTCTGATGCAGAAGGACTGGAAGAAACTGGTGGCCTACTCGTCGGTCAGCCACCTCGGCTTCTGCACACTGGGCATCATCGCTCTCAATCCCAACGGCCTGGCCGGCGGAATCCTACAGGGCATCAATCACGGCCTCTCGACACCCCTTTTATTCCTTGTGGTGGGCATCGTCTACGAGCAGCGTCATACCCTGGCCATCGCGGAATACGGCGGGCTGGCGAATCGCATGCCGGTCTACACGGTCGTTTTTCTGGTCTCGATGCTGGCGTCGATGGGCATGCCGGGGTTGAACGGGTTCATCGGCGAGTTCACAATCTTGCGCGGAGCCTTCGAAACGGATGTGTACTGGGCCGCGTTCGCTGTGCTCGGCATTGTGCTGGGGGCGGCTTATCTGCTGTGGCTGTTCCAGCGCACCATGCTGGGGCCGATCACGAATCCGAAGAACGAACATCTGCACGATTTGAACTTCCGCGAGATTTGCGTGGTGCTGCCCTTGATCGCGTGGTGTTTCTGGATCGGCCTCTACCCGAAGCAGCATTTTGACATTCTCGAGAAACCCGTCGCCAAGATCGTGGAGCGCGTCCACCCGGGCTACTACCAGCAGGCCGGGCTACCCAACCCACTGCGGAATGAGCCTGCCGTAGCCGAACTGGTGCCTGAATGAGTCCCACGTTTACGACTACGGACTTCTTTGTCCTAAAGCCGATCATCCTGCTGTGCCTGTTCGGGTGCGGCGTGTTGATGACGGATTTTCTCATCCGCGCTCAGCACCTGCGCTTTTTGAATGCCGTTACGGCCCTGGCCGGCGAGTTGTTCGTGGCGGTAGCCCTGTGGCAGCACCACAGCGACCTAAGCGCCAGTGGGGTGAGCGAGATCAGCGGACTGGGCGGGTCGATGCTGATCGACGGATTCTCCGTTTTCTTCAACGGCATCTTTACTGTTTCCGCCATTCTCGCGATCATCATTTCGAGCCGCTATCTCGAGGAAGAGGGTGAGAACAGAGGCGAGTACTACGCCTTGATGCTTTTCGCCCAGGCCGGCATGTCCACCCTGGCGATGGGTTTCGACCTGGTGACGCTGTTCATCGGCCTGGAGTTGATGGCGATCAGCTTCTATGTGATGGTCGGCTTCCTGCGCTCGGAGAAGCGCTCGAACGAGGCAGCCATCAAGTACCTGCTGCTGGGGGCCTTCTCGAGCGGCTTTCTGGCGTATGGATTTTCGCTGTTCTACGGGTTGAGCGGATCGACCCTGCTTTCGGAGATCGCGCAGGCGGTCAGTGAGCGCCCTCTCTCCGACCCGATTCTGCTGCTGGCGATGATCACCACCTCGGTGGGATTGTTTTTCAAGATTTCGGTGGTTCCGTTTCACATGTGGGCTCCCGACGCCTACGAAGGCGCCCCGACTCCGGTCACTGCCTACGTATCCGTGGCTTCCAAGGCTGCTTCGTTCGCCTTCCTGATGCGGATCTTCCTGGTACCCCTGCTGAGCTTGCAGCAAGTTTGGATCCCCGTGCTGGGCGGTATCGCTCTACTTACGATGACCCTGGGCAACGTCGCGGCATTGACACAGAACAACCTGAAGCGCCTGTTGGCGTACAGTTCCATCTCGCACGCCGGCTATATGCTGCTGGGCCTGGTGGCGGGAAACGAGACGGGCCTGAAAGGCATCGCCCTCTACCTGCTGGTTTACATGTTTATGAACTTCGGAGCTTTCGCCCTGGTGGCAGCGATGCGGCGGGACGGAAAGGCGGCGGAGGAAGTGGACGATCTGGCGGGGCTGATGACCAGAAACCCCGGGTACGCGATTATGCTGCTGATTCTGATGCTGTCGCTTGCGGGCATTCCGCCCACTGCGGGATTCCTAGGGAAGTACTTTATTTTCTTGGGGTTGTTGGAGGCCGGCCAGTATGTGCTGGCGATCTTCGCGGCTCTGTATGTGGCGGTGGCAGCGTATTACTATTTCCGGATCGTTCGGGCGGTGTTCTTGAGCGATGGGACTGAGTCGGCGGCCCAAATGTCCTGGAGCTGGGGTGTGCGCGTGGCTGTGGTGGCCAGCGGAATCCTGACCATAGGCATCGGCCTTTACCCGGAGCCCTTCATCGGCATGGCGACGAACGCGGTCTTGCTAGCATTGCGCTGATCGCGCTGTGGGGTGCGAGATTGGTTGCTCCGGTTGGGGCCGGTTTGCTATTGTTTTAGGTCTGTCGAGCCACTGAATCCCAATCGTTTTCACCCTTATCCGGAAGCGGAGTCCCCTGTAAACAGCGCGGTTGTGCGCTTGCTAACATGAGGGAAGACGACCGCAGCTCCTGGCTGAAACGCATGGGGCCGGCTGCGGACGCCGGCTGGACGCTGAGCGGCAGTGTGATTGGCTGCCTGTTGATCGGGTACGCCGTGGGTGAATACTACGGCAAGAATCCGGCAGCCACGCTGATTGGACTTCTGGTCGGTATCGTGGTGGGGTTCTACAACTTAGCCAAGATCATGTGGCGCAAGCAATGACGGCCGTGGCGTTGGGGCTGCTAGGCGGGCTGGCGACGATTGGCGTCTCCGAATGCCTGCTCAGGTTCCGGGGCAGCGGTTCCGCCGGTGGTGTATTCAAGCTGCTGGTCGTGGGCATTGTGCTGCGGGCCCTGTGGATTTTAGGGCTGCTGGCGTTGGTTGCCCTGACCGGCATAGTGGACACGAAGCCGTTTGTCGTTGCCCTGTTGGGGGGGTATCTGGCGGCACAGGTGCTGGAAGGTCTGCGGTACCAGCGGCTGATACGAACAAGATGAACTGGTTTTTACCATTGGCGCTGCTGGCGGCGGCGCACGGCGAGGAAGCCGAGCACGAGGAAACTATCTCGGATGTGGTGATGCATCACATCTCGAACGCGGATATCGAGCACCCGGCCCTAGCCGGCCTTGCCATGTCGAAGGCCGTGGTTTTCATGCTGATTGCCGCGGGCCTTTTGATCGTGATGTTGGGGTGGGCGTTCCGCCGCTCGCGGATCACGGGCAAAGCGCCGCGGGGGATCACCAATGCTCTCGAGAGCGTGGTGCTCTTTATCCGCGACCAGATCGCGATTGAAAACATGGGCAAGAAGTATGGCCGCATGTTTACGCCCTTTCTTTGCACGCTGTTTTTCTTCATCCTGACGTGCAACTTACTGGGGATGGTCCCGGGCGGCTATACGGCAACGAGCAACCTGAACGTCACGGCGGCCCTGGCCGCCATCACCCTCGTGATGATGATTCTCGGCGGCATGATCGTGATGGGACCCATCGGGTATTTCAAGCACATGGTGCCGGCGGGCACACCGCTTGCCATCGCGCCTCTGCTGATTGTGATCGAGACCATCAGCACATTCGTCAAGCCGATTGCCCTGACGATTCGTCTCGGCGCCAACATGACGGCCGGCCATATCGTGATTCTCGTCATGCTATCGTTCGTTTTCATCTTTCAAAACATCCTGGTCGGCATCTTTATCTCGGTGCCGATGGCCGTGGCCATCAGCCTTCTGGAGTTAATCGTCGCGTTCATCCAGGCCTATGTATTCACGTTGTTATCCGCCATCTTTATCGGGATGATGGTTCATTCGTCCCACTGAGGAAGAAGGACAGCAGGTAAGCACGCATTTGGAGGATTAATTACACATGACATTCCGTGGAAAACAAGCCAGCCACGCCATGCTCTTTCTTTTCGCGCTGATGTTGCTGGCGCCCGGCGCCGCCCTGGCGCAGGATGCCGGCGGAGGGGGCAGCACGCTGCACTACTTCGGCGCTGCGATCGGCGGCGGCATCGCCGTCATCGGGGCGGGCATCGGCATTTCGAAGTTGACCGCCGCCGCCGTGGAAAGCATCGCCCGGCAGCCCCAGGCAGCCCGTGACATCGTGCAGGCGTTTCAGTTGCCGTTGTTCCTGCTCGAAGGAGTCGCGGTTATCGCCCTCGGTGTTTGCTTTGTTGTCATCTTCATGACCTAGGAACATAGGAATGGATCCATCGAGCGCCTTACTCCGATTTGAACCTGGCCTGATGATCTGGACGATCGTGGTCTTCCTCGTCCTGCTGGTCGTGCTGCGCAAGATCGCCTGGAGTCCGCTTCTCCAGGCGCTCGACGAGCGGGAGAAGAAGATTCATGAGGCGCTCGAACAGGCCGCCAAGACGCAGCGGGACACGGAAGGCGTCGTAGCGGAGAACCAGCGGCGCATTGACGAGGCTATTCAAAAGTCGGAGCAGATCATCCAACAGGCCCGCGAACACTCCGAGCACGCCCGGCAGCAGATTCTCGAGGAGGCCCGGGCCGAGTCACGCCGCATCGTCGAACAGGGGATGCGGCGGCTGGAGGCCGAGCAGCGCGCTGCGCTGCAGGACATCCGGAAGATGGCGGGGGACTTGGCGATTCAGGCGGCCGCCCGGCTGATACAATCCTCGCTCAACGATCAGCAGCAGCGCGAAATTGTTGAGCAATTTCTCAGAGAGATCCCGGAAAAAACTGCAAATTAGGGCCCTATTTTCAGAGGAGAGGCCCGCCAATTCCGTCGCCGGACCGTCTATTGCCTGGCGGCTGGATGCGGCCTGCTGTTTCCTCACAGCCCGCCACGACACCGGGTTTCCAGGAATCCTGCCATGGTGCCGGCGAACGCCCCCAACGGCCGCGGAGCGGCAAAAAGCGCTAGATCCGCGCTACAAGCTTCGCAGCTGGGCTAATTTCCCGCCAGCCCGGCGACGGTTACGGCGAATGCCACCACGGCCGCGGTTTGCAGAGCGACCTTCATCCAAAACAGTGGTGCGGCCAGTTTGCGGCGTTGTTCGAATTCGGCTTCCAGGCGGGCGCGCGCCCAGAGGAATTCCACTTCCGGCATCAGCCCCAAGGGCGTTTCGCCGGCGAAGTCCTTCATCCAAAGCCTCACCTCTGATTCCTTCATCGCGAAACCTCCGGGCCGAGGTTCTGTGCCCTCAGCGTATCACCGAGTTTCTTGCGGGCGCGGTGCAGTAACACTTTTACGCTTCGCGCCCCAACGCCGAGGGCAGCGGCGATCTCCTCATGATTCATTTCCTCGACATAGGCCAGCCAGAGGAGGGAGCGGTCGCGAGGGTTTAGCTTGCCGAAGACGCGGGCCATGTCGGCGCTGGGCTCCCGTTGAACGGGCGCACCCCAGGCCGCAAGAAAGTTCCAGCGGCGGGCGCGCTGCTCGCGCCTAAAGTGATCCATGACGACGGAGTGGGCCGTACAGAAGGCATAGCCGCTGAGTTCCGGATCACTGTGCACCAGAACAGCCGAGCGCAGGATGCGCAGGAAGGTCTCTTGCAACAGATCCGACGCAAGATCGGGGTTCCCGACTTGCCTTGTCAGGAAATTCAGCAGCCGCGGCCCCAATCGAGCGTACAAATCCGCGAATGCTTCATGCGTGAGGCTCTGCGGCCTAGGTTCGGGCATGGCGGCCGGGTAAGAGGCAACCGTTCCGATCGCCGGACGGTCCGGGCTGGGGCCTGTCACGACCGGTCTCGATCCAGTCCCACTTTCTTGGAAAAACGGTGGGAAATCGCCGCGCCAACAAAAAGGCCGAGGCCGACGGACCCGATCGCCACCGCGGGGATCGCCAGCCGGTCCAGGTCTTGCGTCAGCGCGAGACCGGCGAAGCCGAGAGACAACATCATCAGAATGGAACCGCCGGTCAGCATCCCGGCCGTTTTCTGGCGCGGGTCCTCCTCGCCTGGCGTAGAAAGATGATCCACGAGGCGCTTTCCTTCCTCCGTTGCCAGGAAGCGGGTCATTTCCTCCCCCGAACTGAATTTTCCCAATAGCGCCAGTTGGACATCCCGCTGTGCCTGGATTTTCGCCTGCTGAAAGCGAAGGGCGATCCAGATGATGAGCGGGCCTGTGAGAATGGCCGCAACCGCAATCCAAGAAAGGCCTTGCCCCATGTCAAATCCTCCTCAAATCCTTTCGACTTTCAAAATTCATCTGTAGAACGCTCGGGGCCGCGCCGAGGTTAACACAACAAGCCGCAAAAAGCCGGGAACTTGCTCGAAGCAGTCCGAAACCAGAGGCCGGCCGTGCGTCCCGCTGCGAAGGAGGCAGGAATAGCGTTGCGGCCACAGAATCAGAAGCTTACGGCCGTTGCCGGCGAAATTCGCGGTGGTCCCACCGCTGTTATTGGGCCGGGCGGCGGGGCAGCTCGCAACACTGCGATTAACCTCATCGGGTGGCCTAGGACGAGGGTTCCGGGGTCTAGAGTGCTGCCGGGCTAAGGTGACCTGTGGCGGGTATGTCCCGGGGCCTTTGGGGAGTACTCGGAAACGCGATTCGCCGATGACGCTCCTTTGGCTGGAGACGCTGGGGCCGAGCGGCCTCGTCGTGCTGTTCAGAACACTTCCATGCTGCTGAAAAAACAAGACCTCGGAGATCTGCGGGGAGCGTTCTGCCGGGCCTCGCAGAAGTCTCACTAGCCTACGACCCAGTGCCCAAAAACCAGCTCTAGAGCAGCTCTGTTAGTGGTAGGTGTCTTTTACTACTTGATTAAGGTTGGTTTCGGATCGCCGAAGTTTAGCCCATATCACAGAATGCATATTGGACACCGGTCTCAACGACCGTGTACCGGCGCAGCCTGTCCGAGGCTGAGTGCAGCTATGTATTGCCTTCTCTGCCACGGGAAAATTCCGAGGCTCCGCGCTTGGAGAACCAAGTCGGAGTTCTGCTGTGACGAGCACGCGGAAGCGTACAAGAACCAGATGCTCGATCGCCTGATGGTGAACGAAGGCGACGGCGGAAAGAAGCCGGAGAAAGAGAAGGCCGTTCCGCGGACGGTGGAAGAAATCGCCGCCACCGAAAAAGAAAAAGCCAAGACGCCAGTCCGCGCCGCCAAGGAAGAACTCGAAGTCGGCGCGCCACAGCCGCAAGCGCCGAGTGGCGGCACGTTCGGGCTTTCCAGGTCATCCACACTCCTCTCCAATGACAGAACGGCCGAACCGGCCGCCTCGAAAGACCAAACCGCAGAGCAAGCTTTGGCGGCCTTGCGAGAGTTGGCCGAGAGCGCGGCGCAACGATCCAAAGGCAAGCTCCGCGAGGCTGAGGCGGAGACTCCCGCGGGCGACCCGCTTGGAGAAATGGCGCTGACCCAGACCTCCGCTCCCAGCGAGAGTGAGGATGTGTTCGACGAGTTGCGCGAATTGGCTGGCCGCGCCCTGCCGGCGCAAATGGAAGACGACGGCGACGAAGCCGACGCCGGACTAGGCGTGGGCGATCTCGACATGGTGACGCGCTCTTCCGCGCTCGAGCGATTGATGCAGGAAGCGGTCGGCTCCGAGCTGCCGGACGACGACGCCAAGGCGGGTGGGTCGCTCGAAATCGACGAAATGCTGCAAAAGGACGCCGAGCCGCAAGCGGAAGCCGTTCTACAAGCTTCCGAGCCGCCGGTCGAAAAGGCGGTGGCTGAGGAAGTGGTGGCTGAATCTTCCGAGGCGGCTCCAGAGGCCGCCCGGGAGGAAGAGCAGCAGCCTATTGCAGCCGCTGAAGTGGAAACAGAAGAAACGGCGGAGGTGGCGGAGACGGCTTCTGAACAGCCTTCCGAGGAAATGCCGGCCGAACCCGCGGAGAAGGCCCCGAGCTTGGGGCGCGGGAATGTCGTTTCCTTCCCATCCGCGAGCGCGGAGCGGGCCGACGAACCGGAGGAAGAGCCGCCGCAGGTCGCCAAGACGGAATCGAAGCCAAGCAGCGGACGAGCGCCGGACCAGGACACCAAGGCAGCGAGGTCAAGTGAGCCGAGGAAGCCGGCGAGCCATCCGCTGTTGCGATCCAAAATGGCGCTGGAACCGCTCCTGGATCTTTTTGCCACCGATCACGGGGAACCGGCGGTCGAAGAGTCGCAGGCGGGCTGGGACGAGTTTGTCCGGCAAGTGCGCGGCGGCCGGGCCTCGCTGAAAGAGGTGAACGGAGTCATTGAAACGAAGGTGCTTCCTTCGTTACCGCCTGGGCCTCAGCCCGCGCGCGCGGTGTCCGACCTAGCGTCGGATTTCGCTCTGCTCGATACCTTGCCGGCGACAGAGGACGGCCCCAGACTCGAGATGCAGCCACCCTCCGCGGAGATCGCGGGTTTCGATGCCGCTTTTGTCCATCCAGAATTGGTGTTCCTAAACTTCTCGCTGTCGACGACGCAAGCGAGCGGGCTGGTCGACGTGGCGGAGTGGATCTCGCGAAGCCCGCTGCCCGCCACACACGAAACTCCCAGTGAACTGCGTCCCGCCGAGAGCTTCGTGATGGAACCGACCTTTACGTTAAGCGTGCCCTCCGGCTTCCTGCTTCGCTGCACGGACCTGAGCCTTTCCGAGGACCCGGGCTTTCTCGCTGGCGAGCTGTTGATGATGGGGACGCTGTCCACGGATACCCTGGGCGAGGCGAGACCGGGAGCGGCTGGCGGCACGGGCTTCTCCGGAGAAGTACGCAACCTCAACCAGCCTCGCATGGGAACTGAGTTCCCGGACCGCCTGTTTGGCGGCGTCGAGGGAGCGAGCACGTCCACCGGACGGCTGGCGGCGGGAGAGCTGGCGGGCGCGGAACCGGCAAGCCGTGATTTACCGTCCGGAACGTTTTCGCCGATCGAGGGAGCAGGGAAGGAGCCTGGCGGAAAGGGTTCGCGGGGTGTTTTCGAGCCGGTTTTTGAGACCAAGAGGCCTCTGGACCGGGATCTGTCGGATTACGTTTAACACGAGCGGCGAAACGGGCTGCGGGAATGGAGTACGAGCACAATGCGTAGTGGGATCGAAACAATGATCCGAAGGACCGCGCTGTCAGGCGACCTGGAAGGGGTTCTTGCCAGTCAGCTTTTCAGTTGCAGGCCGGCAGGAGGGAGTGGGAGATGAAATTCTTGGGCGACATCAAGATCCTCGGTAAAGAGGAAAAACAGGCAAAGCCTGACCGTCCAGCGCCCCGGGAGTCCGGTTCCGGCCACAAAGCGCCGACTCCGCAGCTTGTGGAAGAAGTTCCCCAGGCGGGTCCCAGCAGCCAGCACGCAGAGGCCGGCGCGGGAACGGAACACTATGCGGCGGCGGTTCGCTACTACCTGAAGGGGCAGCTCGATAAGGCGCTCGACGAACTCATTCGGGCGCGCGACGCGGGCGAAGACATGGCTGAAGTACACACGGCCATGGCGCAGATCTACCTGGAACGCAGAGATTTCGCCAAAGCCGTAGAGGCCTACCGCGAACTGCTGTCGCTCGACCCGAACAATGGCGCGGCGCAGTTCAATCTTGGACTGGCCTTGGAGGCCGTCGAGGACTACGAGCAGGCGCGAGCCGCCTTCCAGGCGGCGCTCGAGCAGGATAGCGAACTGATCGACGCCTATCTGGGTTTTGGCGGCGCTTGCCTCAAGCTGAACGATTTCGAGGGCGCGCAGCAGGCCTACGCGGCCTATCTGAAGTCCGATCCGGAGTCCTATGCCGGCGTCTTTGGTTTGGGCGTGGCCTGCCAGCTCGGGGAGGACTACGAGCAGGCGATCCAGCACTACCAGACGGCGGCGCACCTGCAGCCTAACTCCGAGGAAGTGTTGACGAACTTGGCCAGCGTCTACACGCGGACAGGGAATTTCGGTGAGGCGGCCAACTGCTTCCGGCAATTGCTGAAGCTCAACCCCGAGGCGCAGAAGGCGCTCGAGGGATTAGCCTACGCTTGCTATCGGGAAGGAAACCTCTCCGAGGCGCTGACGCATTACGAAGGGCTGGTGCGCGGCAATCAGGAGTCGTTCGAGAACTGGTACAACCTGGGTCTGGTCTGCCAGAAGCAGGAGGAGTACGAGAAGGCCGTTGAAGCCTACACGCAGGCGGTACGGCTCGACAGTGAATCCACCGAAGCCACTCTGAACCTCGCGGCGTGCTACCAGGAAATCGGAAAGGAGGACGAGGCGAAGCAGGTCTACGAACATTTGCTCAAGCTCGATTCCGCATCGCTGCCGGCCCTCTACAGTCTGGCAACGCTATATGAGAAGCGGGGCGAGTGGGATAAGGCTGCTCCGTATTACGACAAGGTTGCGGAACTGACGGATTCTCCGGAGCCTCTATTCCGGCTGGCGGTTTCCCTGCAGAAGGACGGACAGTGGAAACAGGCGGCGGCCATCTACGAAAAATGCATCGAGCAGAAGGGCGACTGGCCCGAAGCCTGGCTCAATCTGGGCGTTGTGAATCTGAAGTTGAAAGAAGCCAGCAAGGCGGCCGAGGCGTTCCAGAAACTGCTTGATATGAAACCTGACGAGCCGGAAGCGTTGCTGGGGTTGGCGTCGGCCCGCGTGCTCGAACAGAATCTCCCAGAGGCTTGTATGCTCTACGGCAAGCTGGCCGAAATTCGGCGGGACTCGCCCGAGATCCTTTTCAACGCCGCGCTGCTCGAACAGAAGGCCGAGCACCACGACAAGGCGGTCGAATACTACATGCGCGCCGTCGGAATCAATCCGGATTTCGCCGAAGCGCATTTGAATCTAGGAGCCGCTCTGCGCTCGGTCGGCAAGGAGAAGGAAGCCGTCGAGAGTATCGAGAAAGCTCTGGAGCTGAAGCCGCAATTGGCGAAAGGCTACTTCACACTGAAGCCGCTGCGCACGGCGGTGCGCCGCTAGCAGCCGCGGGGACCCGCGGCGCCCGGCGACCGGAGGCGGAAGAGCAGAGCCGTCCGGCGCCGAATCACCAGAATCATTGTTAATCCCTCGCACGGAGCTTCGGGGCATTCCCGCAGGCCCCGGAGCTGATTGCCAACTCAAAAAGAAGAAGGCCCGGCCGTGGACACGAAACCGGGAGGGAGCGAGCAGCCTCCGGCTATGGCCGTGGACGCCCGGCTGAAGGCCCCGCCGTAATATAATGGTCGATTCGCAAATCGCTTGTGGGAGACGTGCTTGGCCGGGGATCTGTTCAGTCTCAAAGGGAAAATCGCAGTCACCGTCGGCGGGACGAGCGGCATTGGGCGTGAGCTATCGCTAGGATTCGCGCGCGCCGGAGCGACCGTTATCGCCAGCAGCCGGCATCTCGAGTCGGTGGAGGCCATCGCGGCTGAGATCGAGGCACTCGGTTCGAAAACGTTACGGCTTGCATCGGACGTGGCCGACCGAGATTCCCTCGAAAAGCTCTGCAACGAAGTTGCAGCTCAGTTCGGAAAGATTGACGTCCTATTGGTGACGGCCGGGATGACCAAAAAGCAGGCATCGGTTGATGTTCCGGAAGAAGACTGGATGCGCATCATGGACGTCAACTTGAACGGGACTTTCCGCGCCAACCAGATTTTTGGACGGCAAATGCTGCGGCAGAAGTCAGGGTCGATCATCAATACCGCTTCGCTGACGAGCTTTGTGGCTTTTCCCGAAGTCTGCGCCTACAACACCAGCAAGGCGGGGGTGAAGATGCTTACTGAGACTCTGGCTGTGGAGTGGGCGCCCCACGGTGTTCGAGTCAACGCCCTGGCGCCTGGAGTATTCCGAACGCCGCTCAACACGAAGGTGCTGGATATTCCGGAGCGGATGGAAGGCATCCTCCGCCGGACCCCCATGGGCCGGCTTGGGAAGCTGGAGGAACTGGTGGGCGCCGCGGTTTTTCTCGCGTCGGACGCGGCCAATTTCGTGACGGGTGTAACCATTCCTGTTGATGGAGGCTTCCTGGCCAAGGGGATCTAAGTTGGTCAGGCCGCGCCGGAGATTAGAGGGTGCGGCTTGCGGTGCGCGCCCCGTCCGATAGTGATACCAGCGTGGGGGTGACGAGTACCAGCGGAATTTGACCTTTCCAAACCCGCAGAATTCCGATCGTCCTCCCCGCACAGAGAACCCAGAAGAATCAACAAGCTGAGGTACGGAATGACCGTTTCCATCATACTTTGGTGTCTTTTTATCGCTTTCCTTATCGCGCAGGTTTCCACGTTCGCGACCACAATCTATCTGCATCGCGGCGTTACGCACCAGGCACTGAAGCTGCATCCGGCCGTGGGTTTCATGATGCACCTCGCCTTGTCGTTAGGTACGGGCATTGTGCCCCGGGAATGGGCGGCCGTTCACCGCAAGCATCACCGCTTTTCCGACCAGGAAGGCGATCCGCACAGCCCGTACATCGAAGGCCTTTGGAAAGTTCTCTTTCTCAATGTCGTCATGTACCGGAACGAGATACGCAATCCTGATACGATCCGCACGTTCACGCCGTACTGGAAGGATGACTTGATCGACAGAATCCCTTACGTCGGCACGCTTGGCCCGGCCATGGGAATGATCTCACTGGCCCTTTTCCTGCCCTGGTTCCTGGGTGTGAACTTCTGGATGGGATCGCTTCTGGGAATCGTTACGTGGTGGGTCAATGCGGCTCTCTACATTTTCCTGAACGCAATGATCAATAGCGTGTGCCACAAGGTGGGATACCGCAACTTCGACAATCTGGCGACGAATCTGCAGTGGGTGGCGCTGATTACCGCCGGCGAGGGCCTGCACAACAATCACCACCAATTCCCGATGTCGGCGCGAATGAAGGCCAAGGCGCTTGAAATCGATCCGGCATGGCCGGTGATTTGGCTCCTCGAGAAGTTTGGGTTGGCCGAATACCGGAAATCGACTCTGGCCACGACAGACCTGGAAGCCCAGCGGGCTGCCTGAACTGGAATGACTTATGGCTGAAACTAAAATTGAAGTTCGCAACAACGGCCCGCTTCGGGTCGAAGGATCCTTCACGATCCACGATCAGAGCGGCAAGGAATTCGGCCTGGCCGGCCGGACTGTCATCAGTCTATGCCGTTGCGGCCACTCGGCCAACAAGCCGTTCTGCGACGGCAGCCACGCCCGGGTGGGATTTGAATCTGAAGTCGAAGCCCGCGAACTCCCTCCTCCAAAACCCAAGGTGTAGGGCGATCGCCCGGCCGAGACATGCGCCGCGGACTTCCGCCTGGCCTCGTGGCGGCTTACGCCCTATGACACGTGGCCGCGCGCGGACGCGCTTTCCCCTCGATATTCGTTCCAGTGCCGTGTGACGCGGTCCAGATAGACACGCTTTTCGTCCGGCGGCAGGAAGGCGTGGCGAAAGCCGTTCCGCACGAGTTCCAGCAGATCCTCTGCGGAGAAGCCCACATCCCGCATGTGCTGCAATTCCGCGGCCAGCGTTGTGCCGAAAAATGCCGGGTCGTCGGTATTGATGCTGACAGGCACACCTGCTTCATAAAGCGAGCGAACCGGATGCGCCTGGTAGGAAGGATAAACCTCCGTCCGCAGATTGCTGGTGGGGCAGACCTCCAGAGGGATCCCCTGTTCGGCCAGGTGCTCCACGAGCGCCGTGTCTTCGATGGAGCGCACGCCGTGCCCGATGCGCTCGACACCGAGCGTCCGGATCGCGTCCCAGACGCTTTCGGGACCGAGCGCTTCACCGGCGTGCACTGTGAGACGAAGTCCGTGGTCGCGGGCGAGGGCATAGGTTTCCGCAAACAGCGCAGGCGGGTAGAGGTGTTCCGACCCTCCGAGAGTGATGCCGACCACGGAGGCCGGCTTGAGAGCGACAATTTCCCGCAGCAGGCGGAGCGTCGACTCCGGACCGAAATTGCGTACCAGGTCAACAATCCACTGAATACGCACCGCTCCGATCGTCGCAGCCTCGTCAAGCACCGCCAGAATCCCGGGCAGCGGCAGGCCCTGATTGACATACTCGCCAATGGAGACCGTAATTTCGGCGTAAACGATCTTCTGCCGCTCGAGATCCTGCCGGACCACGGCGGTCAAGCCGCGCAGGTCGCCGATCTCGCGAAAGAAGTACGACGTGAAGAGAAAGCTGATCAGAAATTCCTCGAACGAGCGATAGCGGAACAGGTCGGCGGCCAACGGCCCGGACGCCGGAGACAGAGCAAAAAACGGCTGTAGATGCTCACAGCGGCGGAATAACTCCACATGCTTTGCGGGAGCACGATCGAGAACCTCGTACGAGGGGTATTTTTGCAACAGCTGCTCGAAGTAGCTGTCCGGCATGGCTCCACGGAGGTGGACATGCAGCTCGGCTTTCGGTACGGTTTCAAGGAAGGAACGCATCATCGCAGCAGGCAATAGCGGAAACAAGCCAGTTCTCTAATCGAGTTTAGTCGAACGCCCGGCAGTGGAAAATCAGGGCCGGTCGGGCGCGGACTGCGGAGCCAGCGGACCGGAGGTCGCATCCGCCGAACTCCGCGGGCGGCGAGCGATCCCTTGGCTCACCGAAAAGCCCTTGTAAAGTTCGGCCATCCGGGCGGGATCGGCGCCTAACCGGTCGCGAAGCAGAATCCGGCCATTGCGCAGTGTTTGCCGGAGCGGCCCGGCCTGCTGAAACCGCCGAGCCGAGGTGCTGACGATCCGCCGCGAGCGGACCATCCGACCCTGCCGGGCGGCCCGGCGCAGCCAGTGAACCTCTTCGAGAGCGGGAATCTCCGGGAAGCCGCCTGTCGTAAGAAAGAACGGTCTGTTGACGAAAATGCCCTGGTCGCCAAAGCAGGTCCAGGGCAGCGCCCATCGGGTGAACAGGGCCAGGAGGGACGGCACGAGGCAGGGCGGGTCAAAGCGAAGCCGGAAGGCCCCGAAGTCGGCTCCAGAAGACCGCAGCAGTTCCGGCACCTCGGCGATCGCGCCCGGAGGCGGCAGGGTGTCGCAGTGCAGAAACAGCAGCGTCTCACCCAGAGCAACTTCGGCCCCGGCATTCATCTGCCGGCCACGGCCCCGCGATGTGGAGATCAACCGCACGCCCGGATACAGAGCTACAACCTCCAGAACCGCATCCGTGCTTTGGCCGTCGACCACGACGATATCAAGCGGCCCCGGTTCGTTCCGAAGCTGGTCAAGCAAGATCTGTAGACAAGCCGCATCGTTCCACACCGGCACAATCACGGAGACCATGAATTCCTCAGGAGCCTCGGCTTGGCTGGCGGCGCTACGAGAATCGCGGGAGCGCCCCAACCCCTAAAGAATACAGCCATTGCGAGCACGCCTGCATCAGGCCGGCAAGGCGCTTCCGGAGCCTTACGACTTGGTGCATCAACCCGGTGGTACGCCGATTTGAGCTTGGTGGTATGTCTCAAATTCGGCGGCAGGCACCCTCACGGGCTTTTCTGGGAGGCGCTTCGCACCGATTCACGGCAAACAAGCGCATAGAGAGAGGCGGATGGGAACGGTGGAACGAGGGTGCTGCGATGGATCCCGTTCGACCTCCGATCGTGTTCAGGGCTTCGTGGAACGTGTGGAAGGAAGGGGGGCAGCGTCAGGGAATACCTGACGCCTCGCCCAATCATCGGCCCGAAAAACTTCCGCGGCGGAAAAATCTTCCGCCCGCGGAGCGACCGGCTCGAACAAAAGGCAACTGGTTACTTCGTGCTGGCGACGCTGGTCAGGCTGGCCATCTTGCTGAAGATGGTGCTCAGGCTGTTCGAGATGCCTGGCAGAACGGCGCCCGCCGCAACAGCGATAAAACCCGCCAACAGGGCGTATTCCACCATGTCCTGCGCCGTTTCATCGTTCTTCAACGTCTGCATCAAATTAAAAAGTTTGGTCATTGTTAGTTCCCCTTTTTTCCACGACTCCATTTCCCCGGCGCCTCGACGGCGGCCGCTCTTCCGCGGGAGAAGCGAAAACTGCCACTGCGAACGCGACCGGATTCCCCCAACGGAAATTCAATCTTACGCGGACCGTAGTGAAACCAACAAGGTTCATTTTTGTACTGTTCCTTTCTGAGTTACCGCCGTTACTTCCGTACCATCGATACCACGCCGCAGGGTAGAACTCTCCCACGGAAGGCTGCCGGATGAATCCCGGCTGGAATGGCGGCGCGGAGCGACCCTTCACCGCCACTTCGGTACGGAAGTACCAGGGAAGTTAAGGTCAATCCACTACGGCGTACTAAGGTTTTTGAACCTGTAGTTCAGTTTTTCACCCCTGTTACTAATGGGATATTTACCTAAGGCGGAATTCCTGATAGCGTTCCCTGTAGAGCCTGTTTTCTATCTAGGGACGGAAGATGAAAAAAGGAAAAGATCTATTGCCAAACGCCGGAAGCGCCCGGAACAGCCGCCGCGGTATCGCGCTGCCGATGATGGCGATCCTATTTGCGGTGCTTTTGGCTTTCATGGGGTTGGTGCTCGATGGCGGCCATATCTATTTCCAGAAGCGCCGTATGCAGTTTGCCGCTGACGCCGGTTCCTACGCCGGCGCCCAGGAAGTCATGCGCAGAAATACTGGTTTAGTTCAATCTTCCCGGTCTAAACCCACCGCCTTTCAGGCGGTCAGCTTTGAGCGGGTGTTTAGGACAATAGGAGGATGGCAGAGTATCGGCATGGGGCGCACGCGGTCTACGACATCAA